>Ga0307512_10005390_pt1 | contig 13380 bp, 23 predicted proteins | sample 14_EM_MG_FD_200267 | JGI IMG/M metagenome (GOLD analysis project Ga0307512, IMG submission 200267) | Populus trichocarpa ectomycorrhiza microbial communities from riparian zone in the Pacific Northwest, United States - 14_EM | ecosystem: Host-associated > Plants > Roots > Unclassified | place... | reverse complement strand
TAGACTGTAGACTGGACTGGTTGAAGATGACATGGACTGAGACTGCAGTCCAGTCTATTTTCCAGTCCAGTCCAGTCCAGTCTAGGTTAAATTTGCAGTCCAATAGACTGGACCTTAAAACACTAAAGGTGACCCAATCAGGCGGACAATGGAGAACCAGTACTTTGGTGTGAGTCATGTGATGTTGCTGACATAAGGTCAGGTGACTGGTCAGGTGACTGGTCATGTGATTGGTTAGGTAATAAGGGAGGGGAAGGTCACGTGATCTGGAAAGGAGAAAGGTGGGCAGAAAAGAAAAATGTGCCCTGGAACGTAACATAACACCCTTCCTAGAGAGTTGCTGCCACACAACTTCAGGTCTCTGGAGGTTCAGCGGTTTCTGGGAGTTCAGCTATGGCAGGGACTGGAGTACTTCCAAAGGGGAGTTCAATCATATATCTGAGATTTGTATTTGGGATGGAAGTGGTTGGTGTGCCAGGTATGGATCGTGTCAGGGTGACTGGCTTTGATCTACCAGCTGAGTCCCAATAGTGCTTTGGGGTTGACACCTTGCTCATTGGCAATATTGATCTTTTGGATGCCAGGGTATGTCCTTGGCTAAGGACTTCCTGCCATGGTGTTTGTTAAGGTCCGAGGCCTAAAAGGTGCAACATGCACAAGTTATTCATGGGGAGTAGCGCAGGTATAATGGGTAGCCCTCTAGTAGAGGACTTGAACAAATAGGAGTGCTCACTGGTGACTTTAAAGATGAAGTGAAGAAGAGTAGAGTCTTCTAGTAATACTAGAGACAACTCAGAGATAGAGGTAAGAAGGGAGAGCACACAAGAGATGAGCTTTCTGTCAAGACTGACTACTGTTTATGAAAGTAGTGCAGTGACGACAATGTACTTGAGGTGGAGGTAACTGATGAGTAGACACAAGTGGGCGATGTAGAGGGTGAAGAGGGCAAAGAAGAGTTGGGCTTGTATGGGCTCAATTGTGGAGGGTAGACAAGAGAACAGTCTGAGGACTGTTCGCTCAATTTTGCAGGTCTTATAAACTAATACAGGGTGGTCTGTGTGTACATGTTTAGGGCAGGCATACATACTTAAACAGGCGGCCCATACTTTAGGGCAGGTACAAATACAGGTAATGGGTGAGTGACCTTACTGCGCTCCAAGGTCTTGTGACTTGTTCGTTGATTCGTTGATTTATTGATCGTTCCCATGGTCTTCCACATGTCGATCAACGGACTAGGCGTGCATCTGAAGCGCGCTCAATCAGGTGATCAAGTAGTGACTTGTGATCACGTTGATGACCAATCCCTTGGTAGGTCATGTGATACTTTCCCAGGATCATGTGCTTGTATATCACGTGATCCCAAAGTTGTTGAGATGTCACATGATCGAACACGTGACAGGTCATGTGATAGTTTCCCAGGGTCATGTGGTCAAGGAGCGAATCCGACCACATGACTATACTTTAGCTTAGGGGCAGCTTTGGAAGAACTTGGGCTTGGGATTCTTTGAATGCATGATGTCATGGACTCCATCCTTGACACTTTCAAGACATTTGGATTGGAAACCAAGTCAAGCTTAAGGCTTGACTGCAGAGATAGAGCGGGCTTATATACAGGTCTGTAGCTATCTATCCTAAAGGGTAGAACAATAGGATCCTTCCTAAACAAGTGAACAATAAGAAATACAAGTGAGTAGTAGCAAATAAGTATTAATAGATAAGATCAAAAACAAGCAGTGGTACTGTGTGGTGCACTGTGTAGAATGACGTCGCGATCTAAATATAGATGCATTGGATATGAATGATACCATGTACGAATTTACAAGTCAGTCTGAGGTGAATTGGGGGACACATGAGCGTCTGATGAGTCAAGGGGACATATATCCAATAGGAGAAGTCAAGTCAGGGTTCAGGATGGAAGCACTGATGGCGGGTTCCAATATAGAAGGAGAGACGTCAGGAGAAGTCTTGGGAGATCCCATGGTGCTTCTAGAAGGGGATCTAGCATGTGGCACTGCAATGGTATGCGCGCCATTGTGAGTAGGTGAGTGCTTGTGGATCAATCCTTCATGGTTCCATATGCAAGTGTATTGTGGTTGCGACACTATGCTGCTTGGGGAGGCACTGCGCTTGCCTAGTGAACTGGCTGGGGAAAGAGGGTCTTCAGGGATATCGACCTCTAACGGAGGATGCTAACTTGGTGCAATGGGATACATGTTGAAGTATGTGGGCTGGGGTGATGGCATGTGACTGGGTTCTAGGATCGACTGCTGGCTGGGCCAGTCTGGTGGGATAACAATAGTGGACTCTTCTAGGTATGGGTCAGACATGGGGCTGTCAGAGTCATTGGAGGTGTTCTCTAGCTTCTGGTCTACAAGGTGTTCCATGGACGAGTACTGACAAGTATGCTGGCTCCAAGGGATTGGAGGCATGGGCCAATGGGGGTTAATGGCTGGAACTGACAGGTGGACTTCCTGATATGGACGAGGCTCTGGCATGGGGATGACTGGTAATGGGACAGGTGCTTTGGGCGGCAAGGATAGCTTTGGGAGTGCTGAGGGGAACATGATGGTTGGGGATGGTTCTGGATTGGTTCGGGGTGTTACAAAGGACAGCAAGGCTGCTGAGGATGATGAGGGTAGTGAAAATTTTAGGGGCAGATCATAACAGCATTGCTGGTTGTTCCCTTGGACAAAGTTCATAGCTGGGGTTTTGGATGTATTCAGGATTGGGCAGGTAGGGGATGAACAGGGACGTCATTGGGACGTCGGGGTCAGGTGATACTGGACGTTCTTCTGGTTCTTCTGGTGGGGTGTGCATTGGGCTGTCTGTATCTGGTTCAGGTTCAGGTTCTTTGAAATGTTCCATGGATGAGAATCCACAGCGGTGGTGTTGGCGGCACAGGTGAGGTTTGAGGGCTTTCCCAAAGGGGAGGTTACTGGGATGGAATTTTGGAGGTGAAGGTAGTCGTGGTGGTAGTTGGATTATGGGTAATTCTGATCCAGGATGTGGTGTGGCTACATATGGGACTGTTGGTCATATGGCTGATGGAGTGGCAGGGAGTAGGACTGGGGATGGAGGTGCAGGGGCGCTTGCTGATAGAGCAGTAATGGTTGGTGGGTTGGATAAGGATAAGGATGGGAATGGTCCCGATGATAAGTGTGCAGATGGTGTATGTCCGTGGCCCCATGCTGATTTTCTTTTGGCATCCCTTGCCATTTTTAGGAGTGCTCTGAGTTTGGTTACGAAGTCCTGATCCTTGAGTATGTTCCCATACTTGGACTGACTGGGATTTGGGAGTTTGGTGCCTTTGCTTTTGAGCCTTTTTGTTGCCTCTCGATATTCTGTGGGGAAGATGTGATATAGGAATAGTGCTGTGGTGTGATCTTTCTTTCTAAACCAGTTGAAGACTGCTTCGTCCTTGAATTGTCCGCTTCATATCATCTATTTGTGGTGGAGCACTTCAAAGAGTGTTGTACACTCTTTACACTTGTCCCTGGTTCTCTTGGGTTTCTGGTCTGGCCTGTTGTACTGCTGGTTCAAAGAAGCTTTATCCGCTGTGGTAACCACTGTCTGCAGGGGAAGGGGGGAGGTTCTCTTGTTGCTGCTGCTGTTGGTTGATTTCGTCAGTTGGGAAGATAGCGCTAGTGCGATTATTTGCGCTGCTTCCTTCTGTGTTAGACATGGCCATGTTTGCGGGTGGTATGACTGTGTTGAGAGGTCATTGATGAATTTGAGTTCTGAATATGGGATGTTGGTCTTCCACTGGTACGGAGATAGATTCGTGGGTGATGTCTGTGGCGTCTTCTCCAGGCATAAAGTTTGTCCAATGGAGATTGAGGTCGTGTTGCCTTCTGTTGATGAAGGCACCAAAGAAGTGGAGGTCGTCTCTGGTAGTGTGCATGCAGATGAGGACGACACCATGTTCAGTGCCCAGGGTGAAGATGGTGGAGGTAGGAAAGCCATTGCTATGGAGGTTGGGATGCTGATCCATTTACCGATGATAGGTGCAATATCTTTCTTTGCAGAAGAAGGCGTGTGTGAGTGAATGGGGGTGAGTGACGTGGATGTGATTCCCAGGTTTGAACTTGTGGTATTTGAGGGTGCTGAAGACTTTGTGATCTCTGTAGATGAGTGTCCAAAGGTTGGTAGAGGGCATGATGGGGGTTGGTCATCTGAAGCCAGGGTTCTTATACTCATTGGCTGTTGTTCGAAGTCTGCTAGTAACTCTGGTGCATGGAGATCCTCGGAGTTAACCCATGAGTCATGAGCGGGAGAATAGCCCTTCCATCATATGAGGTATTGCTTCTTTTTCCATCTACCATAGTTCCTTTCCTTGAGAATCTGTTCAACTTCCCATTCTGGTTCACCTTCTAGAATGTCTGGTGGTGGTTCGATAAAATTGGGTCCATGTTGATTGGTTTCTTTGTATGGTGTGAGAAGGGAAGCATGGAAGACATTGTGTATCTTCCAATGGGGTGGCAGTTGGAGTCTGTATGCAACTTTGGATATTTGGGCAGCTATCTTGAAGGGTCCGTACCGCCTTGGGGATAGTTTTGGAGTGACATTGGCTAGGAGTCTAAGATTAGTCCCTTCTAGCCAGACTTTGGATCCAATGGCAAATGGTGTATGCCAAGGGTGTTCTTTGATCCAGGATTCCTGTGCTTTACATTGTGCCTCTTGGGCGGCTTTCCTGGCTTCTTTGATGGTTATGAGTTGTTCTTTCATAGAGGGGATATCTGTGGTTCTTGTTGGCTGATAGATTTGTGGTATGTACCCTATTAGAAGGTCAAAGGGTGTCTTCTTTGTTGTCGCTGATGGCCAGGAATTCTTGGTGTACTGTGCAAGAGGTAGCCAAGTATGCCAGTTGTTCTGTTGGGTGCTACAGAAGACTTGCAAATATTGCTCAAGGGTCTGATTGGTTCTTTTGCTGGCTCCATCAGTTTGAGGGTGATATGCCATGCTGATGTTCTGATAGATTTGGAGAAGGCAGCAGAGTTCTGATGAGAACTTCAAGACAAACCAGATATCATAGTCTGAGATGATTTTACGGGGAATGCCATAGTGGGGAATGATATGGTTGACATATAAAAGGGTGACTCCTTCTAAGTCAATTGCCTCTTGACAGGGGATGAAGATGGATGCTTTGGAGCAGTCCGTGTCGGTAACGGTGAGTATGGTGTTGTACCCTCCTGACTGAGGGAGTTTTGTGATGAAGTCCATGGCGACTGTTTTGAATGGTCAAGCATTTTCTATGGGGGTGATGGGGAATAGTGATGGATGAGCAGGGTGAGTGTTAACTTTTGTCATCTGGCAGGTGGCGCAGCCTTTGATGTACTCTGTGACAAAGGTTTTCATGTTTGGCCACCAGAAGTAAGGCGCAATAAGTTGGAGGGTTTTGGTGATTCCAGCATGACCTGCAGCCACATGATCATGGAAAAGGGAAATTACCCCCCTCCTAAGTTCGTTGTCTGCCATGACAACCAGGGCAGTCCCGTGATGCCAGTGGATGCCATCCTGCAAGGTGAGATTGTAAACTGGGGCCCATTGCTTGAGGGTTTCTTGCTTGGGGTACTGTGTGCATTTGACCTTTTGGTCAATATTGTCATGAATGCTGTCCATGTCAAAGACTTTGATGGACATGTGGTGCTTGCAGAAATATTCGTCAGGCCACACTAAGATGTCCTCGTTGTCAGGGTTTGGTCCCTTGTAATTGGGTTGCCATGACAAGGCATCAGCGCGGTTTGTAGCACCAGGTTTGTATTCCAGTAAGATGTTGTATTGCTCCCTTTCTGGCAGGTAGCCAGCCACCCAGGGACCAATTTTCCTTGGGTCCCGATAGTATCGTAAGTTGGCGTGGTCTGTATAGACCAGGACAGGGATTTCTGTGCCTTTGAGGAGGTACAACTAGCATCAAAGGCTGCGTATGATTGCCAAGAATTCATGGTCGTAGATGGGGTAATTTTGCTTAGTGGTTGTGAATTTCTGGAAGTGAAATCCCACTGGTTGCCATGGTCCAAGTTTGTCTGTGCCATCTGCATGTTTGGTTGGAGGGTTGTGTTGATAAAGGATGGCACCCATTCTGATCTGGGAGGCGTTGACCTCAAGCTCAAATTGCCTTGAGGGATCTGGTTTGACTAAGTCTGGGGGGTGTGTGATGAGATGGATAATTTCTTCTTGGGCTGCTTGTTGTTTGGGTCCCCACTCGAAAGGGACATCCTTGCTGGTAAGTCGAGTGATTGGTGCTGCGATGATAGAGAAGTTCTTGACAAACATTCTGTGGTAGCCGGTGACACCCAGGAAGCCTCTTGCTTGCCTGAGGTTGAGGATATTGCAGGGGTATTCAGTGATTCCAGCAATTTTTGCTGGGTTGATAGTTGTGCTGTGTTTCGAGATTCGTACGCCCAAGAAGTCCATTTGAGGTTGCATGAAGATTGATTTGGATAGTTTCAGATGTAGACCATGTTCCGCTAGTAGGTCGAATAAGAAGTTGATGATTTCAATGTGGAAATCAAGATCTTTGAGCATTGTTCCAAGTCCAAAGTTGTCCATATAGTTTGTGAGACATTGCCATCCTTTGGCACTGAATTTCCTGTAGACTGCTTCCATGATTTTGTTATTGACAAAGCGTTGAAAACTGGCTGGCAAGTTGGACATTCCGAAGAACATGACTTTCGGTTCAAATAGTCCTCTTCTTGTTTTGAATACACCTTTCCATTCATTGCCTTCACAGATTCTGATATTGTTGTACCCCCAGCGGATATCAAATTTGCTAAAAATCTCCAGTCCTTGCAAGTCTTTGATGTACTGTGCAAGATTGGGGAGTGGAGTGATGTCCTTTCTGGTAACGGCATTGAGGGGGCAATAGTCGATGATGTATCTCTTCTCTTTTGAGTCCTTTTTAGGGACCATAAAAGTTGAGAATCCGTAGGGCGAGTTAGATGGTATGATGTATCCTTTGGCCAAGTTTTCATCCAGGAATTTGTCTTCTACTTCTTGTTCCGCTTTGGACAATAGGTAAACTTTACAATTGAAGCTAGCAGGGGCGGTTTCCAGTAATTCGATCTTGTGGTCTTCTTCTCCTTGACCAGGAGGAAACGCATTTGCTTCTTCATCTGAAAATAAGGCCGTATGACATTTGAATTCCTCAGGAAGGGTGACTTCCTGTTTACCATGTTCTTCTGTATAACAGTGGGCCATTTCAATGGCCATGTTTGTTCATTTGACCTCCACTAGGCCTTCCTGTATTTCTACAGGAGTTACTCCCGACCATGGAGGGGTTTCTGCGGTGATTCGTGCGATATCAATTTTGTTGCGTGTTTCTTTGACCCATTGTTTGGCATGTGTAATGATGTCATGTCTGATCGTTTCAATTTTGACTTGGGGGCCTTTGAGTTGGTTGTTGGCCCAATCAACGTCTGGGTTAAATCCTTGGAACCAAGGATATCCTAGGATGAAGTCATCCTTTCCTATGTTAGTGATGTAGAATCATTGTCTGAGTTTCTTCTGTCCTTGTTTGACAAGTAAGTTGCAGTAATGGGTGATTTCCCCATTCCTGTTCATAGATCTGTCAACTATGTAGACTGGTTTGGGAAAGGGTAGTTTCTTGAGTCCAAGTCTGAGTTTCATTACTGCCCGGTTATTGATAAAGTTTTCAGTTGCTCCTGAATCAAGCAGAGCTGTTTGTTCTGCCTGTCCTTGATAGTGAGATAACGCAAATGGAATTCAGAGGAAATTCTTCTGGCTAATGTACATACTATTGAGGCAGAGGGTCCTGACTATGGCAGCTAGTTTGGACCCATCGGAAAACCCATTGGCAAGATCTTTTCAACGATAGACAGTTTGGTATCGGGGTCGATGGTGTCAACATTGTCTTTCAGGAAGTTGGCAATGTCGTCTGGGGACATGTCAAATGTGGTTATATTGGGTGATTTGGCAACTCCTGTGTTAGCTGCAGCAGCCCTTCCATTGTCTTGGTTCTGGTCCACTTGTTTCTTGCGACAGTCCTTGGTGCGATGTCCTATTTTGGCGCAATAGAAGCATTTATTGGCTGCCATATATTCGCTTTTCTGAGCGTCAGATAGGTCTGGTCCTCATATAGCTATGGCATCGACATCCATGTAGTCTCTGCCTTGGGAAGTGGTAAGGCATCCTCTGTTTCCATAGTTTTGTCCTCTTCCGCAGTTGTTCTGGTATCTGTGGTTGGATTGATATCTGTGGTTTCCTTGATTGTATGGGTGCGATGGTCCTCTTCCATTTTGAGGAGGAATGTTAAGGGCTCTGTAGAGTCCCTCGCACCTAGCATCATTCTGTTTTCTGAATTCTTGCCCATGAAGCCATTTGAGATGGCAAGCATGAGCTGCTTCTTCCCAGGGTTTGAATGTAGCCCATGGGTTCTGTGGATTGTATCCTTGACTGGCGATTATGGCCTGGATGAGTGCTGGTTTAAGGCCTTTCTTGAACAGGTAGATGGTTCCATGATCATTGAGCGCAACTCCAGCTGCTGTGGCAAGTCTTTTGAACTCAGATATGAAGATGTCAAGGCTCTCCTTCTATTTGAGATCAGTGAGTTCATTGAATGCCTCATTCTTCCTGTTGGTGTTGGTAAAGGAATCTTTGAAATCCTGTTCAAAAGTGGTCCAATGATCTTTGTCTGTTTCGTCCATTCCTCCAGCAAGATGTGTCTGGAGTTTGATCATTTGTTCTTCCTTCCACGGTTCCATCATGTCTCCTTGCATAAAGGTAAGACAAGTGGTGACGTGTGTGGCTGGGTTGCTCATAGCTTCATTCTTCCTATTGGTGAAGTGGTAGATGGTGAATGCAATGAGGAAGGCATGGCTCTTCTTCCTGTCTCCATTGAATGGTATGGGAGGGGTTCCTTTAAGTCCTCCATTGGTGGATGCAGCAACTGTGATGGTTTGTCCACTCTGACTGACTGATGCTTGTGCTGGTTGTGACATAGGAATGTACTCAAGGGTGTTAGAACCTGAGGTTGCAACTGTAATGGGTGCTGCAGTGACTGGGGGAATGTCAAGGGGAATATGGAGTCCTGACTTGACTGCTGCTTCGATTTGGGGAAGGATAGGTTCTTGTGTGTCAAACAACTGTGGTTCTTGGAGTGTGGCGATATGGTGAAGCCCTCCTGAGATAACTTCTTCTAGGGGGTTGGTGTATTCAAGTCCCTTGACTGGGGAATCAACTGGGGCAGTGTACTGTGGGTGTTGGGGATCCTCGATTTTCCACCAACCGACAAGTGTGCTATCTCTTCTGATAAGAGCTTCTGTGGCTGTATACCAGTGGTTGCTTGCACCACTCCAATGGAGAGTTGTCCAATAGTCTTTTCCTTCTGTCATGTGGATGAATTCTACAGCGACATGTTTCTTCTTTGGGGTATTGAGGTAGTACCCTGTGTTGACTGATTGAGAGGCGCCTTCAAAGTACGCTTGTCCTTTGACATGCTCTGGTAGGTCATCTTGTTGATGCCTGGTAACTTGGAGACGCTCGCCAGAGAGTTCTTGTGCAAGCTGGATTGCTGTACCCGCCAGGGTGAATGTGTATGTCTGGGTAGCCCTGTATTTCAAGGGCTTGAGGGAAAGCCTGACTTGTGTTAAGGTCCAAGGGCCTTAAAGGTGTGATGTGCACAGGTTTGTTGACTTGGCAGATGTTGGTTGCCAACTGGAAGTTGTCGGTCTTATCTGTGCACAAGGGACTAACACCCTTAGCACCTGGGATGTGTGATAATTGGTACAGTGCGAGGCCAAGGTTGGTTTATAGAGCAGGAGGGAAAAGGAGAGCTTCAAAGGGGACTTTGAAGTGACTCAAGGGTAAGGGAAACTCTTCTCAAGAGCGCTGTGGAAGCTACAAGTCTTGGATTGAAATCCAAGTCAGGCTTAAGGCCCAACTCTAAGGAATACAGGGGGTTTATATTCAAATGAGTCCCTGTGCTAAAGATAGATCCTAGGATACAAGCTACTAGGAAATGTGGGTCAGTGATGTCATGGCTAGGCCTATGATGTCATGGCTAATAGGAAATGTGGGTCAATGATGTAGAACAATAGGTAAGAGAACAATAAGAAGGAAGAACAATAAGGGGTCCCAATCAGGCAGACAATGGAGAACCGGTACTTTGGTGTGAGTCATGTGATGTTGCTGACATAAGGTCAGGTGACTGGTCATGTGATTGGTTAGGTAATAAGGGAGGGGAAGGTCACATGATCTGGAAAGGAGAAAGGTGGGCAGAAAAGAAAAATGTGCCCTGGAATGTAACACTAGTAAGGTAATTTATTCAGTAGGATATCTGTGGTATGTACTAGCACAGCATGTGCTGTGTGCTCATGTCCATTCAAATGCTAAATGTATGTAAACTGCCTATGTGGCCTGCAATGGGCCCAACCTCTGAACCTGCAACAGAATCAATGCAAACACTTGTCTTGTGTTCCAACTATGAATGTCACATCCACATCAGGTACAATGTGTTACAATCCACCCCAATTTTCGCTCCCCTCCTCAATCCTAGCACCTCTACCTCCATCACCTAGTGCTCCACCAGCTGTTACCATCACCCAACCATCCCCACCAGTACCACTGCCACAGATGCTACAAGTAGCACCCATGCCTAGAGTCCCCACACTGCCCATACCTTGGGGCCAGCACATCTGCCAGTACTCCTCTATGGAGCTATACCACAAGCCACCACCAGAGCCAGCACAAGAGCTACAGGACAGTGACATGTCTAGTCCTGGTCCATCCCCTGTCATTAGCCAACCGCCTAGCTATCCAGAGCTGCCACCGTCCCCCAGATATATTGTCACAGAACTGTTCACACCATATCAGTGCACCAGTCCCCCTGAATGCCATCACAACACCCACACACTTCAGTCTTTAGAGATACCATCCCAACCTTGGAGGGAGCACTTGGCATACTCACCGCCCAAGGAGCACAAGTGCAGCATATCACCAAGTAGCGTCACGTCCCCTTCACAGCATACATGCCTCTCAGATGGAGGCTACGCCACCCCAGACATATCGCCCACAATGGAGCATCCATATAGCTCTCTGCCAAGCCAGGCGCCATCACCTCTATCCCAAGCGTCGCTCATGCAAAGCTCCACAGGATCTCCAGAGCAGCCTGCCCTGCCTCCTTCCTGATATGGCAGCATATTGATGCACCATCCCACCTTCCTATTTGAGTGCCAATCTCAACTTCCTCTTTAGGGCAGAGCCTGCCCTGTTATGCATTCAAGCACATGTCCCTCAATTCACCTTCAAATGACTCACCACTTGGCATGTGTATACCTTACACCTCAACCCTTTGTCTCAACCATTTCCAGGTCCCTATTGTCTGTCCCGTTTCAGAAAGTGTCCATTGTTCATGCGATGCTCATTCTCATGCAACTCATTTGCATCTGACTCTTACTTAGGATCCTATTGTCTTCCTCCCCATTGTCCCCAGTCCTCTATTGTCCCTCTAGCTTATTGTCCACCTACTTAGGCATGTCCCATTGTTTATAGTTCACCATTGTTCTCTCCTGTATATAAGCTAGCCGTATTCCCTGCAGTCAAGCCTTAAGCTTGACTTGGTTTGCAATCCAACATTCTCAGCTCCTCCCTTGTGTGCTCTCCTTTCTCCCTCTATCTCTGAGTCGTCTCTAGCATTGCTAGGAGACTCTACTTGTTATCTCTCTCTTCATCGTCAACCTCAGTGAGCACCTTTATTCTAACAGAAGTCCTTCCAAAGGGACATCCTCTTGTACATGTACTACTCGCCCAGTACAAATCGTGCATGTTGCACCATCAAGGTCTTGGACCTTAACACAATGACCGAAGTTAGCAGAAGGCGGGCTGGTATCATGCCAGCCTCAATTTGGTCTGACTGGTCAAATTACCTATCTCTGGATTTGCAATGTCTAGCACCAGTTGGCCATGGTGTTGGACCTTGTTACAGGATCAATCGCAATTTAGGATACAGGCGCCGCTTGTTTTATTCACATCAGTCCCTGAAAGCAGTGAAAGGGCATCTGCCCTGTGCATGCATGCACTATGTAATGTAAATATTGTTGTCCCCAAAGGGACTGACCCTGAGCTTCTCAAGGGCTTCTATTCCATTTACGTGAAGCAGTTTTACTTTGGGAAATCAAGACTTTATTTGATGGCTGCAGGCCTTACACTGAAGGCCTACTGAGTGATGCTTGATTTATTCACACCATGCATGCTTTGTAATAGACATAAACCCATTGGGATGCAGACGCATCTTTCAAGTTGAATGTTGAACCCCAACCTCACTAAGGAGTCAATTTCGAAAACGAAGTCTAATTGGCAATTCAGCATGATCTCACATCCCTCAGCTGAATGCCTAAATACTACCCCAGAACCAGATCAACAGCTGCACTGCACCAGCAAACTTGGTGGGATTCCTGCCCTTTGAAAAAAATGCCGTGGCTGAGATCCACAGATCACTGGGTTTTGTCAGGTATTCCTTGCAGATCCCTTTGTGCTCTACATTCAGGGACTCTGGACAAAAATGATGTGACCCATGGGCCTAAGCTCCTGTTCCTTGGACAGACCTTGAATCAGTTCTTCTGTGGTGTTATCTGATGACTTCACCCTGCATCTTCTGCAATCTGCGATCAATCCTCCGCTTTTAACCCCACATGGATATTCTTCTTGGCATCTTTATTCCAGAGATTCAATTGGACTTTCTTGAAATACAAGTCGGGTAGTGGGTGTCCACCACCCCTACACACAGTGACATTTCCTTTACCTTCAGTTAATGGTAACATGTCTGACCCCTCAATCTCTCATGTATCTCATTCTCCACCTTTCCTATGCCCTCTGAGGAATAGGTTCATTCCGCTGCTGGGGAACTACCTGAAGGCGATGTATCTCTTCACTTATTCTGACTTCAGAACCACTCTCATACCTGTTGTACGTGTTTCGTTTCTACCCTCATTTGTTGTTCATATATTAAGCCATGTGTAGACCACTTTTGCCTACTTTTCGACACCCCATGCAAGCGCACATCATATGGTATATTTGGCACTTTGGACGTGGCTAAATCTCCTTCAATTCTGTATTGCAAACCAGTCTGTGGATCCTGAAGAGGACGCACTGAATAAACCATGGCGTCCCATTCCCTCAGGCCTCATATCTGTTGCAAGTGCATGCTGACGCAGAGCAATGTAGCGCAGCGACCAGGCTCACCAAGTATTCACTTAGGTACTACTGTAGCTAGTAGATGATCCAGGGGATCGACTCTATATTGTTAGGGCGAAAGCCCTGGGGTTTATATACATGTGAGGCCGTGACTGTGACGTGCATACTACCATATGTGCATACGTGACCTATGTATCATAATATCCACGAATTGGGAAGTGTACCTCCATA
>Ga0307512_10005389_pt1 | contig 13380 bp, 14 predicted proteins | sample 14_EM_MG_FD_200267 | JGI IMG/M metagenome (GOLD analysis project Ga0307512, IMG submission 200267) | Populus trichocarpa ectomycorrhiza microbial communities from riparian zone in the Pacific Northwest, United States - 14_EM | ecosystem: Host-associated > Plants > Roots > Unclassified | place... | reverse complement strand
ACCCCATCCCGATTCGTCGAGGCGGTGCGAATGTGGATGAATGGGCACCCGAAGAATCTCCGTAGTTCAAGACCCCTGGAAATGAAGGATGGCTGACTTGGAAAAAAGGTTCCTTCAGTCTGGCCGACAAACGCGGCGGGGATACTCCGCGACGGCGCGACTCGGACGAGTAGACGAAACGAAGAGCGGGCGGCGCTGCGGGCCTCGGTGGATCTGATGATTTTTACTGTGTTCCCAAAAACGCGTCTAAGATGTTTTGAAATCTGGTGCCTGATCTGAACATTGATTTCACGGTTAATCTCTGGAGAGGGCGTCGGAGGCAGTACGCTGTGCGTCGGAGAGACGCGGTGGGTGAATTCCGCTGTGGAATGAACGCCCAAGCGGCGAGCGCGGAATAAGCGCCTGTAACCAAAAATAAGACGACGTCCTGCGAAAGCCACATTATCGACGCCTCCAAGAGGCCAATCTCTTCCAAGCCCCGTGGTGGGCCAAACGGGGAGGCAGTGAGACGGGTGGTCATGTATAAAAACAGAGAGAGCAGCAAGACCAACGCACTGAACCATCCGTCTCTCTTTCCAAGGTTAAGAAACCTCACCTACAAACCTCATCTGAAGAAGTCTTTTGCGACAACCCGCAACAATTATGTCATGGAATTCAGGAAACGACCTCTGGGCGCAAGCCTTTGCCAACGTCGGACGCATGGACGGCCATCAAAGGAGAAACGATGACGAAGTTTCAAGGGCCACCTTCGCAATAAGCGGGATCGCACCTCACCCGCCGCGGCGCAGGTCAGAGAACGCGACAGGTGAGTAGAAATCCATGGTCCTCGAAACGTAGATGAGTATTCAAGGCAGTAGCGAGAAACGTCACCCAGCAGGATACCCGGCACACAACCCACAGAGGCACAGCTTCCAACGGGCCCATACCGTATCCTCAAAATTTCGTGTATCCCTCAACACATGGAATCGCAGGTCGGTGCCCGAGAACATACCCCGGTACGGTGGAGACATGGAGACTAGGTCAGCGCTGAGAGATACGGCTGGGAACGGCTGCGGCTCACTTTGGATACCCACTTCAAGTTCTCTCTTCGGTGGACGCTACGGCACCAATCTCTGGGTATCTTGGAACCCAAGACTAGAGGGAATCAGTACTCAATCTGGACCAGCAAATGATAACTTGCAAGGTTACCAAGGGCTTCCCGATTCTTGCAGTTCTCTTCTCGCTCAAGAATCACAGTTTGCATCTGTAGTATTCGAATTCAGTTGTGTGCAGAGGATATTATTATCCAAATAAAACACCTACCAATTCTGTTTTCCCGAGCATAAAACTGGTGTGCTAAGATTTGTGCGATAAAAATCCACTTGCCAAAGAGTCGCCAGGTGTGAGCCCGTAAGAGATGCGACATTGAGGGCCGGAAATAAACCTCAAGTCGTGACAGGATGTCAGTGAGGGATTAACGAGGGCGAGCTCGAAAATGGAGTGGGAATGGAAGCCCGAGGGGAACGAGAGTGGGATGGGTGACAGCCTGTGGGAACTGGGAAGAGAGCACGACAAGAGACCGACGAGTCAAGCTTGTCAAGCTCATGCAACCGACCACGGACGAGTCGTCTTCACCAGTCCCTCATCACTGAGTTTTCATAAGCAACCGCCAATGTCCTAATCTCCTATCGACAAGCCCATGTGGCCATCAGGCAGCCAAAAGATTCAAGCCCCTTTGATGCATGAACGAGGTCGTCGTCCAACCAGCCCGACGACTGGCAAGACTCGGCAAGACTCCGACACGGTCCCTTCCCCGGGCCACACCGTCCACCGACTCGGAAGACACCCAGCTAGGGTGGGAGCCCTCGAACTTTACCAAGCACGCTGGGGAAGAACCAACCCGCCAACAACGAGCGTACCTTGCCTTCACAATGCTGGACGATAGGCTCCCTCCCATTATACAACTCTTGGTTGGTATTTAACACCAAGGAAAACATTTGCTGACCACATACATGCCTTGAGAAGGGAGTTAGGAAACCCCACCTACCTTTGAAGGGGAAGCCCAAGCGGTGGACTTCCGAACTCCAGTCCACGAACTCCACAAATGTTCTAAAGGACAGCGTCCCACATACTCTTCTAACTGCTGCACGGTGACGTCTTGGATTCGTACGACTTCCATCCGATTCTCAATACCTCTCACACGAATCTTCGACCCAAAGGGAAGGCAATGATGGCTTTTGGGACCTGGCTAGTTGCAATTCAAGCCCAGATGAGATCTCGCCACCGAGTACCACTGCTGGAGGATCATATGTAGAGGACGGGACATCCTACGCTCCCACCGCCATACGGTTCCAGACAGCGTACCATACATCGTTAGGCAATACAGAACCTACAGTTCACGCACGTCCTTGTTAAATCTATGCATGCGTGTAGTGTGATATTAAAGTAATTCCCCCACGTTTAAAAAAATAAACATATGGCCCTGCCCTACGAGCGTCATCTCACTGTCAACGGCATCATTTCAAAGTGGTCATTCTCACCCATTTTTCAATCACGCTTTCTATGGCCTCCGCTCATCTTCAACCTAAGAAAACCCAATCTATTTGCCCAAGATCCCTCCCCTAGGTCCAATGCCCAACGTTCGCTGACCGCAGACTCCCCTCGTGCTTCCTCTAACGGACGCACCGTGACTACCCAAAGGGTGCCGGAGGGGGGAGTCCGCACGTCGAGAGATGCGGGTGCTGAGAGGGAGGGGCGGATTTCGCCGAATGGCCAAGGCTCCGAGAGATGAAAACTTTCCGAGTTCGTACGGGCCAATTATCAAGGCAGTGCCGCAGGAAGAGGACGTCCACCAGGTTAGTATAAAACACGGAAAGGCCAAGCGGAAGGGTCATTCCCTCCCCTTCGTCGGAAAGCGGTGTTTCCCTCATCCGACCGATCTACCAGGATGCCACAAAGTTTGGAAGAGGACCTTTGGGACCTCGCCTTCTCCAATGTCGGAAGAGAAGACGATCAAGAGAGGAAAAACAGCGATGACGTCGCCCGCGCGAGCTACACCATATGTGGGATTGAGCCGAGCGGACACATGTCAGAGGGGGTGACAGGTGCGTGGTAGTCTACGGCCTATAAAATGTAGGTGAGTACTCAGGGGAGCAGGAGGAAATGTCACGCAAGGTACTGCGCAGCCCGAAGGGGTGGCTGCCAACACTACACCGCCCAAACCCGCACATGATGACCATGGCCAATCGTCTGCGCAGCACGGAGGGACGGCGACAGACGACACGACACCCACACCCGCACATGCTCACCATACCCAGTCGTCTGCGGAACATGGAGGGATGGCTCCCAACGGCACGACAACCCTTGCAAATGATACCCGTGGAATTCCTGGGCGCCGTCCGCGCACCTATCGTGGTACTCTCCCGACATGGAGAGTAGATGAACAACACTGAGGCGGTCGGCAAAGGCTGTGGCTCAACTTGTGAAGGCTGCTCTTCCTTGGGAAGGATCCTTCGTTGGCTCCTGCATCGATCCGGGGTGTTTTCAACTCAAGACGGAACCAGCAATCTCAGAAGCCAAACCATACCTCGCATAATTGTCCAGGACTTTACTCGCTATTCACATATATTGTCGTGTTAAACCCATCATATACAGAGACTTTTTTAAATATCACCCACCGTGTTTGCAGAATGTCGAGATGGTGTGCTGAGATAGTCGAAGAACAATCGACTGGTTTGAGAGACACGAAGTATGAGCCTGGGAGAGACGGGACAGTGACAATTGGGCGTGAGGTTTGAGTCGTCAGTCGTCGTCAGTCGTGACGGGTGCTGGTGAGGGATCTACGAATGGAAGGGAGGCCAGCTCAGAGTCTCGAACAGAGAGTGTGGAAATGGGAATAGATGGGTGCTTGTGAGAAGGATGGCAGTCCACGACGACACTACAGCGGGCAAGAAATGCCGCCGTACGCCAACGCCGCCCCCTCGCCCGCATATCCCCGACAACGTCTCGACGGCGAGTTGTCTTCACCACCTTCTCTCAAGCGATCACTAAGTATCTCTACATCCCTACCAACGAGCCCATGTTGTCCTCGGCTGAGTTCCAGCAGCAAGAGCATCCAAGCCCGTCCAACACCTGAAGCAGTCGTCACCTGAGCAGTTCGGCCGTCAGTTGTTCAACCCAACTTCCTTTCCCCACCTCCCTCCAAAGACAGCCTTATGCAACGCCACCTGCGGGGGCTCAGAACCTCTGCCAAATATGCTGGAAGTAATCAATCCCCGACGACCAGTTGAATCACCTCGCCCCCACACGACCATCGCCAGACAGCAGATCCTCGTCCATCATACATGCGCCGGTTGGTTTCTAGCTCATCAATCCATTTTCTGACCACACGCAAACCTTTACAAGGAAATCCTCAGCCCGCTTCCAAACCCCAATCCCACAGCCTCTCACCGGTGCCAATATAGGTGGCTGTTCAGACTGCTTCTCACCACCGCAAGGCGACGACTCGGACTCGGATTCCTATAATCCGACTGCTCTATCCCTCACATGCCTCACATCTTCAGCACCCTTAGAACATTTCTGGTTTAACCCAACTCTGTATCTGGGCAACCGAGCACCACCGCCGGAGGATCATGAGTAAGGGATGGGCCTATGCTGGACAAGGCCACGTCACACGCCATTCGCCCCGTTGGCAGTTCGTAACGTGTAGATATACGCCATACGTCAGTTAAGCTGTATTATAGCTTGCGAATGTCGTTGAATGTCCTACAGTATGTGCATGCATACCATGCAATATTAATATAATGGCCTTTTTTATTAAGAAAAAAAAAACTTCACCACCTTACCGACATCGGTTACTGTGTCGTCCTATTGCCTTGTTCTCAACCCCAACCATATTTCATCCACGCTTCCTATTGCCTCCCCATCCGTAGCTCATGGGAAAATACTTCTTCATGCTTCATGCAATTCCCTCCCTGGGTTCACTCCCCGCCACTACAGTAATACCCTCCAGTTACCATACCCCGAAAACTCAGGCAAAGAAGATCCAATCGACGCACGCAAAGCGACCCAGGGTTTAATGACACCGCCATCGAGCTTGTACGGCACTTGCATGCGCGGGGCTTGTGACGCCCTCAGCGCCCTATTTTCCCTGTCGCTCGACACGACTGAAGCCACACGACAGCGAGGGCGTGGCCATGCTGCACAACTTGGAGGGTGCATTGTCGTCTCTCCATTCACCGCTTTACCCCCTCGTGCCGCGCGCCCGTTTTCAGGGCATACTCCTTTTTCTATTGATAAGACAAGTAGTCTAGACTGTAAGTAGCTACTAGATGTCCTATATGAACACGCGCGCAGCCTCGTGAAGCGGCGGGCCACGAGTGCCCAAGCCGCTAGGGAGTGCCCCATGGTTTCCACATCGTTCTGCGTTTACTTTCGTCTCGTCTTGCCTCCTGTCACCTCATGTCTTTCAGTCTCGCTCGCTATCGTTCACGCGGCTCAGCCGGTGTCACCTCATGCCCGCACGCACACGTTCCACCCCTCGTGTCTTCGCTCTCCTTTGGGATCACGGCCTCGCCGTTGGTCTCAGACCAGTCAGACATATGACAGCAGAGAGCCTTCGACCAACGGCTGGGAGAAGTGCGCCACAATAGTAACCAACACCAACTACAGCTGGTGGTGATGGTTTGGCAGCCTACAGGTTCGAAGGCCTGAATAAATCGGAGAATGGTCTCATTAGCAACACGGATCCCAGATATCTTTGGTTCCTTCTCCCATTCGAGAAGGAGGTACGCCATGAATGCAGCAACCTACGACAGGGTCATATGACACGGTGCATCATTGGCCGTGACTTGGGCGACCCAATTCATGTACCTGAACCAGCATGCTAAAATAGACGTCTTTGTCCTTCGGCACTCACGCAGTGCAATTGCGCGTCGAATGGAAGTACCTCCAAACACAGAGGCCACACACCCTAATATATCTGTGGCTACATATCCTACTGCCCAGCCGAATGGCAATCGTTCGCAGTGCCTGTTTCCAATTACGACAGTGCCTAGGTGCACAACTAGAGCATGCTTAAAATAATACCCCTAGATACGTCTCAGTTTGCCCTATTGTTAAAGGACGTCCGAAAGCTCAATGAAAGAAATTACAATAGTCACCGCTCATTTCTCGCTGTCAACTTGTGGTCGGTGCCTGGGCAAAAAGTGCAACCCTCGTCGAGGGCATTGCGCTGACATTACATAATACACCGACGACGGGCGCGATCCGAGTCCAAGCGCTTATTGAGGCACTGCTAATTCCATAGCCGCCCTCAACCAGTGGACGTCTTGAAAGTTGCCAGCCACAATAACGCCACGACGGGGCATGTAGATGACGCACTCTGAGAAATTTCTTTCGGAAGCTAAGCATGCGACAAATCACAAAGAAAAGGTGCTCACCTGTACCCTATTCATCTATACTCCGTAGGAAATGACGCTAACCACGCGGTGTCGCTCGCAGGACGATTGAAAATGTGATCCAGATGTGCGCATCTAATGTCATAGTGCTTGGAACTCTGCACAGCCCATCCTCTCCGACGAAATTTACGGTGGCCGGGCCAACTTGTGGATTATCCTTCCCTCCAGTGCCATCAACCTCTCGTCTACGAAAAGCGGCAAATCCGCAGCGGGCGGTGTGTCCTCCACGCAGCGGGCCGCGTCGAGGCAAGCACATTGAGGGGCGACAATGTCTGTGGCTTATTTCGACAATGCTCTTCCTGCGCACCGATCCGTCTGGGGCTTGTCGCACCCATATTTTCGCTCTCCAGAGGCCTCAGATGTGGAGAGAGCACATGTCAATGCAATGCAGAGCGAGGTGGATAAAAGCACTGGGGAGGGAGCAGGGTCAACCATCATCGTATTTCGTCTTGCATTCACATCACCTCACAAACCATGTCGAACAATCAGCAATCCGGTTCAAGCCAAAACCAGCAACGTCAAGTTCAAGGTGGAGGACAGCGTCAACAGCAGCAAACGTGAGCAGGCTATTCGTGCTTTTGTCACCATCACAATATTAACCGCTCTAACCTACAATGTATGAAGCACCAACCAACAGTCTTCCGGAAATGGGGGAAATGGACTTTGGAATTCCATGACCGCACGAGTGGGAAACCCAAGTGCGGCACCAGTAGACCCAACCTTAGTGATGTCGGTAGCGGGACAAATCCCGGGAGTCGGTCCCGTCATGACAAGAACTCAGTCGCAGCAGCAGCATACAGCACAAGGTGAGAGTGTGCGAATCCTGCCTCTCGCAGTGTATCTGATACCGATCCAGGAACCGGTGGACAAATGAGACGTACGGCATCACAACCACCTATGGCGCCGGGAGGCAACCCCGGAGCGTCCGCATCGCAACCTCAAGCCACGAACGTCGTGCAGCCGCAGCAGCCAAGGACCCAAGCCCAGGGACAACAACAATTTCGATTCCGCACACCGATGACGACAAGTGGCCAACAGGGTCAGACAGGAAACAACACATTTGGGAATGTCAGTGCAGGGCCTGGGCGTGGTGCACCGTCACTTGGGCCAGGAGAAGGGGTAAGTCAACAGGTAAATAACGAAGCAGCGTTGGTACTGATAAGGTGATCTAGTCAGCTGGTTGGTTTCGGACAGACCCGTTTCAGAACCCAGGAACTGGAAGAGGTGGGCAGCCGAGCAGCAGCAAAGGGAACCCTCCTCAGCGGCGTGGCTGACCAGTGCTGTCAAGATCAATGGAATTCTGAGAGCCTAGTAGACACCTATAATATATGATACAGCGTTTAATGAATGACATAATGACTTAGCCTTGGAGTTAAACTTGTGCCGAGAAAAAAGAAAACAGCAGGTCGCAAGACGAACAAAAGTTCCGGTTTTTACTATTTTGTCGGATTGGACGACGAGGAAGGGGTTGGTGGGCAATAGAGAACCCCGAGCTGGGTGTGTGGATTGTGTGGGACTCGGGGGAGCCTCCAAGGAAGAGCACCGGATCAGTTTGACTTAACTCGCGCCCATAGTGCACACAAACGGACCTTGCTCCATATGGCCGAAGCCTCAGATCAGGCTCTTGAGGGGTGTTGTAACGGACTGACCAATGTTATTTGTTTTACCCCTGCGGAGTGTGTCGTCACGGTGTGTCCAGCATGCCAAGGAGAAAGACTGGAGGGAGGGTAGGGAACACCAGAGTGTGTACACAACTACACGTAGTTGAAATTCTCATAGATGGCTAGGCATGTCAGATCTCGCACCTTATCCGCGAAAGTTCGGAGGATGTGAGACGTCGGCAAGTACCCCACCGTCGAGGTTGCCATCTGCAAAGTGAGCGTCGAGTACTTGAGGTTCCAGCGAATATCACGAAGCGCGGCGTCGTACTCCTACTGCACGGTGTCGAAACGTATGTCAGGAGTTGTCGAAGTGGATCGCAGAAAGACGCTGACTAAGGAGACGGCAGGTGACAGAAGATTGATAGAACATTTGATTCCTAGAATCTTTGTGGCAGAAATGAAGATACGCGACCAAAGTGACGTTCCTGACAACACAGCTTCCGTAGATTGGCCACCAATCATCGTTCGTTTTCGGTCGCCATGAGACGGCTCTCAGCGGGAAGTGCACTGGCCATGGTGTTCCTGTGCCCTGATGACGTGAAGAGCGTTGTGTGGTGTGGAGCCACACAAAAAAGCACTGCCGCCCTCAGTTATTGCGCAGCATCCCGAACCCATTGTGCTCGAGTGACAGTGACATCATGATGTGCAAATTAAAAAGCCCCTGTCGCCAGGGAAAGGACATGAGACGAACGCTTTGAATCGACGCCGAAGGGTCCAATAGACTGCCGCTGTTCCCCAAAAGTCGACTGACACAAAGACATCCTGGAGGGTGCGACGACAATCTTGCCAGCTTCCTGCTTTGCAGGAAAAGATGAATTAGAATCCGATTGAGGGACGGCGTCAGAAGATGAGTGCTAACCGTCAGACTGTAGCAACCACATCCCGATTTGTCGAGGCGGTGCGAATGTGGATGGATGGGTACCCGAATCTCCGCAGTTCAAGCTTCAAGACGCCTGGACTGGAAATCAAGGAAGAAAATAGGTTCCTTCCATCTGGCTGACAAACGCGGCGGGGATGCTTCAGACTCCGCGACGGCGCGACTCGGACGAGCAGACGAGACGCAGAGCGGGCCTTGGTGGATCTGATGATGATACTGTGTTCCCAAAAACGAGTCTAAGATGTTTGAAATCTGATGCCTGATTTGAACATTGATTTCACGGTTGATCCCCGAAAACGTGCCAGAGGCGGTACGCTATGCGTCGCAGAGACGCGGTGTGTGAATTCCGCTGTGGAATGAACGCCCAAGCGTGGGTTACTAGGAATAGGCGCCTATGTAAAAAAATAGCGATGCTCCTGCGGAAGCCACTGGCACATGATCGAAGCCCCCAATCTCTTCCAAGTCCCGTGGTGGGGCCAAACGGGGACATCACACGCTCCCACCGCCTTACGGTTCCAGATAGCATACAATTCATCGTCGTTGAGCAACACAGAACCTGCAGCTCACGCTGCACGCACGTCTTTGTGAAAATATGTGTATGCCTGCGACGTGATATTAAAGCAATTTCCCCACTTTTTTTTTTCAAAAATTAAAAGTAGATAGGCCTTCGAGCGCCTATCTTACTGTCAACGGTGTCAAACCCAAGAAACCCAATCTATTTGCACGCGATCCCTCCCCTAGGTCCAACGCCCAACGCTCGCTGACCGCAGACTCCCCCCGTGCTTCCTTGAACGGACGCACCATGACTACTCAATGAGTACAACTCACATCACAGCCCATCCCAAAGAGCGTTGGAGGTGGGACTCCGCACATTGAGAGATGCGGGTGTGGATGGGGGAGGGGGGGGGGGACGGATTTTGCCGAAAGGACAAAGCCCCCAGAGGTAAAAACGTTCCAAGTTCGTACAATTGTCAAGGCAGTGCCGCAGTGAAGAGGACGTTCACCACATCAGTATAAAATATGGAAAAACCAAGCTGAAGTATCATTCCCTCCCCTTCGTTTTAAACCGTTGTTTCCCTCATCCGTCCGATTTTCCTCGATGACTCAGGGTTCGGAAGAGGACCTTTGGGACCTCGCCTTCTCTAAAGTCGGGAGAGAAGACGATCGTTTGGGTAGAAACAGCGACGACGTTGCCCGCGCCATCTACACAATATGTGAGATTGAGCGGGGCGGGTACAAGCCGGAGGGTGCGACAGGTGCGTGGTAGTCCAAGGCCCATAAAATGCAGGTAAGTACTCAAGGGAGTAGGAGGAAACGTCACGCAGGATAGTAGGCAGCCCGAAGGGGTGGCTGCCAACAGTACACCACATAAACCCACACACGATGACCAGGCCCAATCGTCTGCGCAGGACGGAGGGGCGGCGACAGACGAGACCACAATCACAACTGCAAATGATCACCATACCCAGTCATCTGCGCAGCATGGCACGATGGCTGCCAACGGCCCCACAATCACAGCTGCAAATAATGCTCGAGGAATTCCTGGGCGCCGTCCACGCACTTACCCTGGTACTCTCGCGACATGGAGAGTAGATGAACAACACTGAGGCGGTCAGCAATGGCCGTGGCTCGACTTGTGGAAGTGCCTCTCCCTTGGGTGGATCCTTCGCTGGCTCTTGCATCGATCTGGGGTGTTTTCAACTCAAGACGGAACTAGCAATCTCTCAAGCCAAACCATATCTCGCATAATTGTCCAGGACTTTACTCGCTATTCACGTATATTGTCGTGTTACAACCATTATATACAGAGACATATTTTTGAATATTACCCACCGTGTTTACAGAACATCGAAATGGTGTGCTGAGAGTCCAAGATCGATCGACTTGTTGGAGAGTCACGAAGTATGAGCCTGGGAGAGACGGGACAGTGACAGGTGGGCGTAAGGTTTGAGCCGTCGGTCGTGACAGGTGCTGGTGAGGGTCTACGAATGGAAGGGAGGTTAGCTCAGAGTCTCGAACAGTAGGGATGAGGAAGGGGGATGAGAGTGGAACGGGAACAGATGGGTGCCCGTGAGAAGTATGGCAGTGGCACGTAAAGAAATGCCCCAACGGCCCCGCTCGCCCGCCGCACCCACATCCCCGTCAACGTCCAGACAGCGAGTTGTCTTCACCTTCTCTCAAGCGATCACAAAGTATCTCTACATTCCTACCAACGAGCCAATATTGTCTATTGGCTGGGTTCCAGCAGCAAGAGCATCCAAGCCCGGCGTCCAACACCTGAACGCAGTCGTCACCTGCCAGTGAACAGTCCGACCCTCAGTTGCCCAACCTATCTTCCTTTCCCCACCTCCCGCCAAAGACACCCTCATGCAACGACACATGTGCAAGCTCAGAACCTCTGGCTAGTATGCTAGAAGTAGTCAATCCTCCGACAACCAGTTGAATCACCTCTCCCCCACACGACCATCGCCAACAGCAGACGCTCGTCCATCATGCATGTGTGCTGGTTGGTTTCTGGCACATCAACTTTTTTCTGAAACTTTTACAAGGAAATACTCAGCCCGCTTCCTACAGCCTCCCCACCGGTGCCAAAGTAGGTGGCTGTTCAAGCTGCTTCTCTCTGCCGCAGGGCGACGACTCGGATTCCTATGATCTCTATCCGACTATTCTATCTCGCACATACACATCTTCAACACCCTCAGAAATTTTCTGGTTCAACCCAACTCTGTATCAGGGCAACCGATTACCACCGCCAGAGGATCATGAGTATGGGATGGGCCCATGCTGGACGAGCCACATCACACACCATTCGCCCCGTCGGCAGTTCGAAATGTGTACTAGATATACAGCATATCAATTAAGTTGTATTATAGCTTGCGAATGTCGTTGAATGTCCTAACCATGCAATGTTAGTATAATGGCCTTTTTTTTAAGAAAAAAAACTACATCCCTTCCTAAGTTTTCTCACCAGTCCTCCCATCGCGTCCCGTTGCTGTGGCAACCGTGACCCACTGCCAGGCTGGCACCCCCATTGCGTTTGTTCTCGACGTCAACCATCTTTCATCACGCTTCATATGCCTTCCCCACCCCTAGCTCATGGAAAAACAGTCTTTGTTCATACTTCATGCAATTCCCTCCCTGGGTTCACTCCCCGCCACTACAGTAGTGCTCTCCGGTTACCAACTTACCATACCTCGAAAACTCAGGCAAAGAGGATCCAACCGACGCACGCAAAGCAACCGAGAGTTTAATAATACTGCCATCGAGCTTGTAGGACACTTCCGTGCGCTGGGCGTGGAACAGCACCCTGTTTTCCCTGTCGCCCGACACGACCGAGGCCTCTCCATTCCCCGCTTTACCCCTCATACACATTGCCGCACGCCCGTTTCCGGGACCGACCCATTTTGTAGCTATCGGACATGCTATATAAATCCGCGCGCAGCGTCGTGAAGCGGTAGGCGACGGGTGTCCAAGCCGCTAACGAGTGAGACACGAGCATGAGTGCCCCACAGTCTTCCTCATCGTTTTGCGTTTAGTTTCGTCTCGTCTCGCCTTGTATCGCCTCATATCTTTCAGTCTCGCCCACCATCGATGATCGTTCACACGGCTCAGCCGGAGCCACCTCATACCTGCACGCACACGTTCCACCCCTCGCGTCTTTGCTTTCCTTTGGGATCGCGGATTCGCCTTTGGTCTCAGACCATTCCCCGAACTCAAGCAGTTAAGCGTGGAATAACCACCTCTGCTACAGAGCTGAAGAGTTCGAAAGAGTAAGGAAGAAGGAGATTGATATACAAAGAAACTCGTAGTGGGCATTGTATCATCTGAGTTGTTGTATGTCAACTTTGGACCATCCTTGGTCGAAGGCTCTCTACTGCCATGTCTCCGAGTCTGGCTGAGAGAAGTGCGCCAGTAGTCACCTAGTCACCAACCCCAACTACGGCTGGTGGTGATAGTGGCTATGAGCGATGCTGAGGTGAACGAGGTAGTGCAGGTGCGGGGCGAGTGAGCGGGGCGAAGACAGGTAGTGGGAGTGCACGCAAGTCGATGGGGGTCACGCACACACAGGGAAGATAGAGAGGAATCGCAGATCGCATTGCCAGCCCTTCGAGGGCGCGATTATATAGTCCATGGATCGAATAAAAGCATGTGGAGCACTATCAAGTGACTCCACTGCGGTGAGATGAACGCGAAGGTTGTAGCGTTGGCAGGAAGGGAGAAAGAATACAGGTAACTAGGGCATGAGACGCCCGGGACCATGAGTGGGTCCGTGCTCAGGGGCACTGAGTCCAGAGTGGTAAAGGGGTTGCGGCGACGCCTTTGGAACACGTGCGGCGCCGCCCTACTTGGGAACGAAATGAAATTAGTGTAATCGAGTGCCATGATCAAGAAAATGTGCCGGAGG
>Ga0307512_10005388_pt1 | contig 13381 bp, 11 predicted proteins | sample 14_EM_MG_FD_200267 | JGI IMG/M metagenome (GOLD analysis project Ga0307512, IMG submission 200267) | Populus trichocarpa ectomycorrhiza microbial communities from riparian zone in the Pacific Northwest, United States - 14_EM | ecosystem: Host-associated > Plants > Roots > Unclassified | place... | reverse complement strand
AAGTTCAATCGAACAAGCATAAACATATTTTGTTTAAATGACACCCATTGCTGCTGCCTAAAGTCTTAAACTCAGAAAGCCACCAAAGTAAACTCAGCCATCGTCCATCATAAGTTCATAACCAGGCTTTTCCTTGGCGGCCGGGCGGCTTTTCTTGGCGGCCGGGCGGCTTTTCTAGGCGGCTGGCCTGCAGGCTTTTTCTTGGCGGCCGGCCGGCCGGGCGGCTTCTGACCCAGGCCGGGCCGGGCCGCCCTTAGCGCAGGCTTTCAGAATAGAGGCCGGGCCGGGCCGGGCCTGCAGGCCGCTAAAATGCCGGGCGGCCGGCCGGGCCGCTTAGGAACACTGTACGCATGACACCGGTAACAAGATGGCGGTTGGGGAAGTGCACTGGGGCAAGTGGCAGCTCATGTATATAATACTTCTATTAGAAGATTTTGTTATCTAAGGAGTTTCATTCGATGTTGAGCAATATTGCAGAATACCAGTAAGTATTTCTGTTAGCCTACAGTATTTCGTCACTGTTACTTCGGTATTGCGATGTCTGTAATCACCGGATGAGCTTTCTACTCTTGTACTCAGGAACAATTTACCTCCTGAGTCCCATTCATGATTAAATGAACATCTCGACGATATAGTTAGGCGATAAAATTATTGACATAGCTGAGTAACATGCTACTAAAATTCAAGCTTCCCTAACAAAGATGAATTCTGTTACATTTTCTGTACCTACAAACTCAAACAGTAGACTGCAGATAATTGAGGAAATCGTTTCGTTTGTAGTAATATACAGTACTTGCGAGTGTAAGATGGGTATTTGCCAAAAGAGTAGGTGTTAATACTTTTAGACTGGCTAAGATGAGGTACCAGGACTAGCTTGATCAGCACACTCCAACTGAAAGGGTGGTGCTCATATCATACATGAACCTGCAGCAGACCAACCTGTGAATCAACACAAAACCCAGTCATAAAAGTCCGGGTCAGTTCTCCGGCGCTTACTCAAAAGCAGGTCATACAACTCCTCCAAACTAGCTGCAACATTTTCAATTCCTTGCATTTTCTTTGCCAGACGCAAAGCTCTTGCCATTCCTACCCGGCCTTCCCTCGTAGCCGCATTTATTATCGTGTTATCAAGTCTTGCTCCACTTCGCAATAGTAGCCACGCCAAATCCACGCCCCAAGCGCCCCGCTGACCTCTGTACCCCGACCGGTGAGAGCACAACGCTTTAGCCGCATGATACAACGCCGCATGGCCGTCATTATCCGTCGCATTCACATCCCCCCCCATCTCGATCAACGCTTGCAACGTAGAATACCAATTATATCTCGCGGCCAGGTGCATGGGAGTAGTTCCATTGTTCGCTGCCGCATTTACATCAGCTCCGTGGCGAACCAGAGTCTCCAACGCTTCGTCTTTCCCGCATTCCGCTACACGGTGCACCGCCTGGATCCCGTCGCTAGAAGCGCAATCGACTTTTGCGCCGTTTTGTAGTAACAGAGAAATGAATTCGACGCCTCCATCTTTTGCCGCCAAATCAAGGGCCGTCATATCGCTCCATTTATAGGATCGAGCGCCAATATCCGCAATCGCATCCCGCTCCAGCAATAGCCTTGCTATTCCAACGCGTTGAAGTGATACAGCGATGTGTAAGGGGTCAGCGGAAAACTCAACGCCACGATCTAAAAAGAATTCCACAACATCCCGTTTTCCAGACCCAACGGCCGTAGAAGCAGCATTTCCCCACACCAAATATCCACCGTCACATCGATGGTACGGTGGGATATATTCTAGTAACATATCCAGCATCGGCAGCGGATCGTAGACCGCTATAGTCAGTGTCAAACTCCTCGCTAAGTCCCTCGCTCTGACCGCACTGCCGTGCTCTAGAAGAACATTCAATGCATCTAAATTCCTCGCTTGCACCGCAATATCTAACGCAGTTCGATAATCCAAACCGTGCATCTCCGGCCGCATCTCCATACAACATCCATCGATGACCTCGGTTGCAGAGGCGTCAACACCAGCATGTAGAAGTCGGGTCATGAGGGAGGTGTTGTTCACGGAAGCGGCCCAGCGGAGTGTGTATGCATTCCTTTCAGTGATGGCAAACTTGAAGAGATGAGGAGCGGCGAGGATAGAGAGGTAGCGGCTGGTTAGAGAAACGAAGTAGAGACTGCGCGCTTGCGAGAGATGGGAAAAGATTAGAGCGTGGAGTTCGGGTGGGAGTTCGAGGAAAGGCGAGCGAGACATGGTATATGCGGCGGAAGATAAGGGTAACGACGCGTTGGCAGTTCGCTTGCGGCTCGGAGTCTGACAGAATGCAGGGCGGTTGCGAAGCGGTGATCGTGGGTGCTGAAGAAGGATCCACTTGTAGTTGAAGTACTCGCAGTGTTTGAAAATGTGCTACGTATACGGCGGTTTTGCTCGAAAAGAAGAGGTGGGGATGGCGGTTAAGGAGTTAAGGGAGCTGATGAGTTACTGGAGATGTGAAGTGCGGGGTATGCCAAGCGATATTTGTTAGAAGGAAATGTCTCGGCGCATGAGTACCGCTACTTCCAGTGCGAACATTACTCTCGTTGGTTGGATTTTCAGCCAACCAGACTGCTCGTATTCAATCAACTAACAGATTGCTTCATGAACTTCTATTCACTCGGGCAAATCTTAATAGAAGTAGCCCATCTCGGTATCGAAAGCTTAATCGGGAAGGCTCTTGTCGCCGAGTGAGTGGCGAAGCGACTGCGCCGGGGTATACACAGAAACCTTGGCACGTGTGGCTACGAACTGTCGGGCTAACTATGTACGTGGGATTTGCGGCTTCAACGAATTTAACCAATTACATTGCAACGACAAAAGTCAATCATTCCGACCAATCAGGTCCCGCTACTAACTCTAAGCTTTGTAGTGTACCATAAAGTAGTTAAACTTTATGGCATTAGCTATAATTGGTACATGAGCAAGTTAGATACATAACTTCCTCCAAGTTTCCGCGCTAGTTTGTCGCAGCCCAGATCAGCCATCTCCAGTCAGCTCCTAGCCAGCTAGAATCTACCGTCTGCACCTAATTGCCGTCTCCAAGTTGTACCTGTTGCACCCCATTGGCGGATTCACCTTGTCCGCGGATGGGATTGTATTTGGAGTGATCCGTATAGGGGGCACCCGATCCGCCAACCGGATGTTATCATGTAACGTCTTTCAGCCCCACAATTTCTCTCGTTCTTAGTTTATCTCAGGGTTCTTAACGGCCCGGGCGGAGCTTTCTAGATCAATGCTAGGGTCTTAGTTGTACAAAGCCCTGCAGGTATGCGAGGCCAGGATTCCATGCCCTAGTCCTTATACTTGCTCCGAAATTTTAGTCCGGGGTGGGGCGGTGTGTTGCCCGGACGGGATGGACTATTGAAAACTCCAGTTTTTCTAGCACTTTCTTTCGCCACCATACTGGACACGAGTGAACGACCTTTCCAACGGACAGGAAAGGGTTTTTAATCCATGCTCACTCTTGCTAGCTCAACCTTATTCCATTTCATAACACCAATACTATGTTCCAAAAACTGCTACTTAGTAACTGCATAGGCTATAGCTCCCACGATAGCTCCCACAACGGCTACCGCAATGACTACCGCAACCACTAGCAAAGACGCGAATATCATTACAACAAAAACTTGGAAAACGTTTCCCTCAAGACCGTTACGATCATCGTTGCATTCAATGACGACTATTGCCAGACTTCCAAATCCAATAAAAAACGGTATCGCCTGGCCAACATTGGAAATGGTGTTAACTCCGTCAATATGGTTCCATCTAATCATCAGTTCAATTGCCAATATGCAACAAAAACTCCATACCCAAGGAATTATTTTGCCTGCGATTTTTCCTATGGTCTTTGCAATGTCTTCGTAACCTCCGGTGTCGACCAACTCCTCGCGCATCACAAATAGCCGTAGCATAAGTATGATTTGGAACTGTAAAATGCAAAACACTTTCCCAATGTTCTAAACTAGCCGAGGAAAGTAACACGAGTGAAAAGGAATCCATAGCTAGGGCAAGCTGAATGCGCCAACTGATCAATCCCTTTAAAAAACATTCCGTTAACACACGGCAAATTCAATTAGCAGCAGGTTCAAATCCACTTTCCGCGAAACCAGAACCAAATCGAGTATGAACTGATACCAATCTGCGCTAAATAGACCAGAATGTTGACAAGGTACTTCCAGCGATTCTTTTTGTGGCCAGATTCAAAACTCATCGATTCGTGCGTGCAGAGGGAGAAAGCAATGACAATGACTGCCTCCACAACCTGCAATCCACCATGGGCGACGGTGAGAATTGAAAGTCCGAGTAAAATCGACAATTTAAATAAGTCACTTCCGAAGGTAATGCTCCTCAAGGTTTTAGCTTTATCAAAGTTCCGGCCACAAGCGCCGCCAAAATTTCTAGATAAATGCCGAGACGAATGCCCAGACCGTACATATCACTAATCCTTCGAAACCACAGGGCGACTTGGCCTGTCCTGTACTTTGTGTTAAGGATGATGTCGCTTGCTGACGGTACTCGAGAGTCCGCGCCTTCGTTGACGAAAGGAAACACACGCCGAGGAGTAATAACGTGAACTACCGATGATCCATGTCTTAACGCTGGGAAGTCGCACGAAGTGTTTCTGTCTCAATGCGAAGGCACAGTAAGAATCAGTGGCGTGGGAGCTACAAATTTAGATGGTACTTACAAGTTTATGTTTAGGATACTACTCCAACGACAGTCGATGCTGAACGCTCTAAAGGAGATGAACAGAAAGACAATGGTTTGAATTTCGGCGTGCGATTGATAATCTTTCGAAAGAGTGAGAGGGAAAACGTTTTGACACGTGTACACTGTGGTGGGCGTGAAAAGCTCGTCGATTATCGAAGTCGAGAGTGAGGGGGAAACCTAAAGGATACGATACGATGTCTACAACACTATACTAGAAATGGCAACCCACGTAACTGCCAAGCAGTCACATGATTCCCGTCGATGATCTGGGGCAAAAGCCCAACATTTCAGTCTACAGAGAGCAGTGCCGTAAGATGAAACCGTTCCAGACGGCAACGCCGTATAATCTAGTCGAACTCATTACAAGTTCTTTCGTAGTATGTTACGTGCTGGTTGCACGCCAATCGGTAATAGCGACCTGTGTTCACGTGGATGCCTGAATCTAGTTAAAAATCCAACGGAGCTTGGAACGAGACGAATAGAAGTAACAGCTTCTGTCCTGTATATACACCAAGAAGCACAGTGCGTTGCTGAAAAGATGTGATTCGGAAGCGCGGTGACACGGCTGTTCGGCAACAACTGTTGTTCTGGCTAGCTACTGTACCAAAAAAGCCCCGTTCATTGATGCCGAGTTAATGCTGTATTAATGTTGAATTCTTTATAAATGTATACATCAGCTGAACTTGTGGGGCATTTCAGGATTTGCAACAATATCAATTGTTTTGAATGCAGGATCAATTTCACAATAATGTAACATAGAAGACCACATTGATGGTACATTGATGCCACATTGATGGTGGATTGCTGTCATATTCAAAATGATTGCATTGAGTTAAATAGTAGAGTTATACTACATTACTTCCACATGTGTATATTGCGCACATGCTTCCACACGCCCGCACATGCCTGCGCATGCCCGATGGCTTGCCTCCAGGACCCATACTGGCAGTGGTACCTCTCCAGCAGATTGATGTATGGGAAAAAAATACCTACAGCATGACTCGAACATCTTTCAGTGGTAGTTTATACAACCACTAACCTCTGTACTATGTATGTAGTTTGCTGAACATAACATCATGTTAGGGCTATTTGTAGGGATACTGGTTGATTACTGTCACATTATTGCAACATGAATGTGGAATGCCTGCCACATCTATGCAAATGTTCAATGCTGCTCAATTGACCAATATTATCCATTCAACTAAATACTCAATCATTTACAGTGTCATATTTGCTGGTATCTTGCATTACTGGTATTTTGAGCTATTCCCCAGTAATTGGAATGTCAAATTTAGTAATATGCTACACTCACTGGACTCTGGGAGGCATGCTGTACTTGGGTAAATGTGGCACTGCAGTCACATCAATAAACGGGGTTTTTTTGGCATAGTAGCTAGCTGCACGAAAACCATTGTCTCAAATCCGTACATAAGTAACTCACCCTATATTCTACTATCAGCAGTTCTAAATGTGAGACAGAATGCTTCAAATTTGCAAGGAGATTGTTTGCTGCCACAGTATATCAGATACAGTAGGTATAATCGATACGAGTGCTGGTCAAGCTAAAAAATAAAAAGCCTTAAATATACTAGAGTGTTCGGTGTTCTGTGACGTCAAAGTTGGGATTCGAGGAGTATTTTTGATGTAAAGGTGGAGATTTGGCGGTGAGATCTAGGGTCGGTGCGTGTTTTAATCATACTTCATTCACTCTATCTAGAGTATGCAGTGCCCACTTCCCCTCCCCTCCGGAAGTCCGGCTATGTTGGGAAACTCCCCTCCTTCTACCCTTCTTCCCTTTTAACAAACGAAATTTTAATGATTGGTAGCACATAGAAACAATGTACGGGGTTCTGCTCAGCAGCGTGGGAACTTCCCGACCTCTGTGACCGGGAGGTACCAGTAGTCCATCACTGCCTGACCACACTTCTCTACAGAAAACAACTCCGATATTTGTACGTGCCTACATCTTCCCGCTTTCCACTCCCGCTATTCGTTCTGCCCCCGTGTGCAATGACGGAAGAGGTGCTCTCGTGCCTGGGCCGCCTTCCCGCACCACCAGCAGAGATCGTTGCTTCGTTTCCCGAATTGCTTGATATACGTCGCTGTGGGAACATGCCCGCATTTTAGTTGGTAGTATCGTGTGGGGACGGACTTCTTGCTCTTCATCCCAATATGGTTTGTAAGGTGTTGTGGACTAAAGACAGCGGGTACGAGACGCAGTTTATTTTGGGATCCCTGAGCGACAGAGAGTGAGCATCTGTGATTTCATATGTTGTAATAGTCATAGCCAGTCAACATAATTCTAGGGCTGCGCTAATATCTGTAAAACGTGACAAACTGTGAAGGGGGTTCATGATGATGTCAACTACCAGATCGCAGTCTAAATGATTGTTTGGCCTACCCTGTTCTTGTAGTTTTGTGGGCTCAAAGCCTCAAACATCCGTCTGTTAGCGAAACTTAATTTTCTCATCGAGCGGATAGCTGGACGTCGACAAGCAGAGGTAGGAAGTGATGCGGCTTGCATGCATGCGGCTCTCAGATTTTCTGGTGGTTGAATTGCGCGGACACCTGCTCTGGTCGTTTTAGCGGATTGGGAGATTGAACCGAAGGTGCCAAATAATTTATATAGAATATTGCTATATAGTCATTATATTATCAGCTGCCCCGCCGTCCAAGTATCCTTGAAGCTTGAATCTAACCAGTTCCATAGAAATGCACAATACCCAGGCCAACTAGTTGCTTAACGAACCCTACCTCGCGATTATGTTGTAGATTCGTTACTTCGGACATGGGTGATAGTCAAGACAGTAGCTAGACCAATTGATAATAACCATTCGTGGTAGCCGCCAATCCATGGACGGGCACCACCATCCATGGACTCATGAATAAGACAAGTAAAAATAAATTCGTGCCACTAAAATGACTATTGAGAGCCAGCAATTTAATTTCTGGTAGTTAGCAGAGTAAAATAGCGAAGCAAAGCAAACTGACTTATAAAAGAGATATATAGAAGTGAGGCAAAGCAAATGAAGTTATACAACAAAAGTGATATACAGAAGCAAAGCAATGCTAACGGACTTGTAAAAGAAATATCCTGATTTTATAAGCAAAGCTATTTTTTTCATTTGCATGTTTTATTTGTCCCATTCGTGAAACCACCTTGTACATTGATGGTACAGCCCGTCCACGGATGAGGCGATTCCACGAATGGGTCAGAACATATCCGTTGTCAACAGCTACAGAAGGAGCAGATCGGTATTTGGCCTCAAGGGCCCATATGGTACAAGCAACTCGCTGGCGCTATCGGACACACCCGGGGGAGGAATCGTAAACGAATTTAGAAACGGTGACAATTCAAACGGTAAATGATTAGAACTTGTACAGTACCATACCCGAATGCGTATATTAAATGAATGACAAGACCAAATTATTTTTCACATCATGTTTTTATAGCAACACCTCAACTCATGGGACCCAATCAATGTAGTTAGGACTCCAGAACACTTCAATTGAAAATCATGCGAAATAGCCTACAACTTGTGAAGCTATCTTCGAAGAAAATTTGCGGATAATTGCATGGGATACAAAATTGTGGCTTGGAATTAGCGTGAGTTCTCTACACTTAGAAAATGTCTCCATCACCTTCCACCGGAGATCCAGAGTCAATACGATAAAAGAGTCTTGGCAAAACAGAAACAGCGCGATAAGTCAACAACAGCGATAGCAACTACAAAACGGACAGCGGCAATCGATTCTGGACATCGAATTGAGCCCAGAGCGAGCTTCCCAGCACCGGTCGGACCGCAGGAGGATGCCGCGCACATGAACCCACGCAATTGAGTGGGGTCGCATAGAGTCTTCGCAGAAAACGTGATTGCGCAACGCGTCGGCCAACCAGCAAGCGACGACCAGGACTACCCTAGACAGAGAGGTTTGCTTCACAGGAGTTATGACCGAAGCCAGAGTAAGCGAGAGGAGCGACCTGGACCGGGGAGAAGTGGGAGACAGGAGGAGCGACGCGCCTGTGGACATGGCGATGGAGATGACAACAGCGGCGACACCCACCCCCACAGAGATTGCGGGCGCAACCATGTTTGAGCCGATCGAGTGAGACAAGAATGGGAAGCGGTGAAGGAGGAGCGAGGCCCCGGTGACCCCCAGCGATTGGAGGAGCCGCATGGAGAGAACGATGCGACAGCTAGCGCATGAGCTAACGCAGGTGCACCGAACTGTTGGACACCTTACAAACTTGGTGCAAGCGCAGGCAGCCCACAAAGAAGCACAGTGGGGGGGAATGAGGACGTGGATGCAAGAGAGAGAGCAAAAGTGGGATGCCCGCCACGAGGACGACAAGGTGTGGGGGGCAGGCATCACAAATATGATCGCGAAGGTCATGAAAGGAGTAGCACCAGGGCAGGAAGCGAGAGACAAAGAAAGTGACGAGACCGAGAGGATGGATGGTGGAGGGCTAGAGGCCTCGCAACATGCGGATACACCGCAGGAAGGAGGACCCGAGAAGCGCCAACAGCTGCAGCAGCAACCGACGCCCAGACTGCCTCTCAAAGTGCAGCCGAAACCGCAGCACAAACCCAAGCCAAAGTCAGCACCCACACCGGCGAGACGGTGGACGACAGTCCCACCCCGAACGCAGAGCCAGAGGGCACCCAGCGGCCCAGGCGGATCGAGCATGACAGCACGACGCTTGATAATAAAGAGAGACGAGAGCGTAGCGCTCCCCCGCCCGGCTCCGACTTCTGGCTCGAGCATGGCAGATACACGGCTGATCTTGAGGAGGGACGAAAGCATCCCCCAACCCAGAAAGATGGATGAGGAAATAGCATCAGCAGTCAACAGAGCGCTGTTCCAGCAGGAGGCCCCGGCACACGTCCGGATCATGAACGCGAGAAGGAACGCGAAGGGCACAACAACCGCAATCATGCACCAAAACGCAACGGCAAATATGGCTCTCCTGTACCGAGCTATCATTATTAAGGCAGCCAGATCAGTGGACCAGGGGATCATTGACGTGGAAGGAAACGAATCTTGGAAAAGACTGAAAATCCACACCGTCCCGGGCGTGAGATACATGGGCAAGGGCACCGAAGGACTACAAATAATGAAGGAGGAGATTCAGGCAGAGAACGAGGGGGTGGCGATTCCTGCCGAAGCGAGATGGCTATCAAACCCCCGAATCATCAGAGAGAGAGAGCAGAGAGGAGAGATCAAGGCATCATCGGTGGTCTTCATTGTGAGGGGGAAGAAGGTGGCACAGACACCAGTGAACAAAGGCGTAATTGCTGCAGGAGTACAATACAAAGTCGAACCGTACACCAACGCAGGCCCCGACAGCCTCTGCGAGCTCTATTGCGGATGGGGCCACATCGAGAGCAAGTGCAGCCACCATCAACCGAAGTGTGGCTACTGCGCCGGACCACACCGATCAAGCGAGCACAGGTGCAACGTGGTCGGGTGCGCTTCGAGACAGGGAGCAGTATGCAGCCATACACAAGAAAAATGGCCGAACTGCAAGGGGAATCATATTGCATCCAGCGGAAAGTGTACGAAGAACATTGAGGCCATCAGAATGGCGCACCAGAGCAGGAAAGTGCAACCGAATGGACGAGAGACGAGGGAGGTACTGGGGGCCAACAGAGTAGCGCTCGGCACAAGGCAGGCTAGGGATACAAGAAACGCAGAAGGAGAAGGGCAGCCGAAGGCCAACGAAGAGCAAGGCGATACCGGGGAGATGGAGGGGGCGGAGATGGAGATGGAGAAAGCCGTGACCATGAGCAAGACCACTGCAGAGATCGAAATAGGAGCCGCCATTTCCAATGATTAAAGCAATCCAACACAATTGCGCCAGGTCATACGCGTGGACCATGGCAGCCCTGGACACGGGAGTGGATCGGAAGGCAGATTTGCTACTTTTGCAGGAACTGCCGGGGGAGAAAGGGAGAATCTGAATCAGTCACCTGGCGTATGGAATTAGAAAACGAAAGAGAGTTTGGACGGCGGTGGGCAAGGCAAGTGGCCTTGCAACGGACGAACGGACAGACCTGAGCAGGGGCGCAAACGACGATGTCAAGGTGACTGACGTGAAAAGAAGACGAGGACAGATGACGAGGATTATCAATGTGTACGATCAAAGAGACGTACAGACTGGAGAGAGACGGGCGAGGAAGCTGAACTGGCACAGATCCATCCGACACGGAGGTGGCACAATGATCGCGCGCGACATGAATGCACACAGCCGAAGGTGTGACCCGAGATGCAGGAAGCAACGGGATACGACATTCTGCGAGGAGATTATACCCGAGCCCGGGTTAGAGATCGGGAAATATGACGACCGGCCTAGTCACCACTGAGCGAGAAACGGCAAGGAAAGCGAGTCGACCATTGCCCTGACCCTGGCCACCCGACCAATCACGCAATGCACCACAGTGGGTGGAAGCCACACTACAGGCTCCGACCACGACGTGATCGAGTGGGAGATCAACGTCGACAAACAGGAGGAGGCAGACCATGTGCAGGTCATAGGATGGAACCTGGCCGCCATGTCAAAAGAGGACGAGGAAGCCGCAGAGAAACTTTGGAGGGAGATGGAGAGAGAAAGAGCCCACGTAGGCGAGGAATGCACGGGAGGCAATGTAGAGCGAGAGGCCGAATGGTGTGAAGAAACACTGAGCAAAGCTCTACATGCCAAAGCGAAGAAAATCAGAATCTGCGCTCGATCGAAGAGGTGGTTGAACGGCGAGATCAAGGAGAGGAGAAGCGCACTGGGGAGAGAGAAGACAAGGGGAAAGAGGTCAGAGGCGGCAGCGCACGTGAAAGCAGAACTGCAGAAGTCAATTCGACAGTCCAAGAGCCGCATGTGGAATGACTACGTGCAGAACCTCAGGGGGGGCGAGGTCTGGAGGGCGGCAAAGTTCACCAACCCTCGAGCGGGAGCCACCGTGGAAGTGCTGACTGACAGAGAGGGCAAGCAAGCAAATACCATTGCCGAAAAGGAGGAAATGCTCAGAGGAGAGTCTTTCCCCCTGAATGACGGAGACCAGTATTACGAACTACCCCCAGCAGACCAAGCCCACGAATGCATAACTGAGCAGTCAGTCGAACGAGCTCTGTTCTCGCAGTCAGTTGAGAAGGCCCCAGGCCCAGGCAAGCTGTCGTTCGGAGCCATACGGCTACTCTGGAAGTGAGACAAAATGAGAATTGTAGGACTAACAAAGGCAGCGGTCTGAATGGGCCGTCACCCAGCCATCTGGAATCGCACGAGCGGGGTGGTGATTCGAAGGCCAAGAAAGGAGGATTATACGAAGCCGAAGTCGTACTGAACGATCTCTCTGCTCATCTGCATGGTGAACCTGGTTGAGAAAGTAGTCCCACAGCTGCTATCCGACGAGGCCAAGAGGAGAGCACTGCTAAGCGACGGCCAATTTGGCAGCAGCAAGAATAGGTCGGCCTTCGATGCTGCGGCCATCATGGTCGACAGAGCGCACGCTGTGTGGAACGAAGGCAACATCACATGTGTCCTCCTGATGGACATCAAGGCAGCGTTCCCAAGCGTAGTGAGAGGAAGGCTGATCCATGCAATGAAGGCCAAGAAGATAGATGGAGATCTCATACGATGGACCGAGAGCTTTCTCTCAGAGAGGTCAGTGGAGGTGGTAATCGAAGGCAATGTCTTACAGAGTCACCCCGTGGAGTCAGGCGTCCCGCAGGGCTCACCCATATCGCCGATTCTCTTTGCGATACACACTGCTGGACTGATAAAGTGGGTGGAAGAGAGAGTGCAAGCCGAAGGCCTCTCCTTCGTAGATGACCTCGGATGGGTAGCAACCGGGAAGGACGTGAACCACGTGGTCGAATGACTTGAAGCCTGCGCAGCAGAGAGCATCGAGTGGGACAACAGACGAGATCTCCAGTTTGACACTGCACAGACGGAGGCAGCACTCTTCACCTGCAGGACAGGCCACAAGAAGCACCTCCAGCCGAAACTCACAGCCAAAATCAAGGTAGGAAACGGCTTCTTCCGATTCAACAAAGAGGTGACACGATGGCTGGGAGTCTGGATGGACGCCCACCTGACGTTCAAAGAGCACCACAACCGGTGCATGAAGCTGGCCAGGGCAGCAGAAGCCAGATTGCGCGTACTCAAGAAGATGCACGGAATCATCCCAGACCGAGTGAGAGCTGTCCAGATAGCCTGCGTTCAAGCTGTCGCGCTATATGGAAGCGACCTCTGATGGGACCAGAGAGAGATCGGCAGACGAGAGGATCTTCAACTCCTGCTCAATGGGCAAGCTAGATCACCCCTGGGCGCCCTCCCCACGATGCCAATGGGCGCACTTATGAGAGAGTCAGGGCTCATACCTGCGCCAGTAGCCCTGGACGCCAGGTGTAACGGGCGAGGTCGGGCGCAGGTGATATGGATGTTGTGGAACTGAACTCGAAGTGCGTATCGAGAGAACAAGAATCACAATATCTTTCAAAGTCGTACTACTGCTTGCTATACAAGAGAACGAGTAAAGAGAGAAGAAAAGGAAATCCTCCAACACCATCAACACTCTCTTTATATACAATTCATCTGCCACCTCTTGAACCATTCTTCATGCTCCGATATACCATCCGACTCTTATC
>Ga0307512_10005387_pt1 | contig 13381 bp, 14 predicted proteins | sample 14_EM_MG_FD_200267 | JGI IMG/M metagenome (GOLD analysis project Ga0307512, IMG submission 200267) | Populus trichocarpa ectomycorrhiza microbial communities from riparian zone in the Pacific Northwest, United States - 14_EM | ecosystem: Host-associated > Plants > Roots > Unclassified | place... | reverse complement strand
ACCTCGAATCACAGTCATGTATTCAGTTTGTATTCTCATCTATGTATCTATGTATCTATATAGCTACCCATCCACACACGCTATATCTGGACTGGCTGCGGTCTGCCGAATATATACTCCCAGTCACCCTGTCCACCTCCGTTACCCCTGTATCTCCGTACAACCGCCGGCGCTCCTTGAAGATATACTTGATCGAGCGCGTTTGAGATGCACTTGGAGACGGAGATTGAGTGAACTCAGAGATGCACTTGGAGACTGAGATCGAGTGAACTCAGAGATGTACTTGGAGGCCGGGATCAAGCGAGTTTGGAGATGCACTTGGAGGCCATGATCGTGCGAACTTGCAGGCCGTAATCGAGCGAGTCTGGAGATACTCTTGGAGGCCGTGATCGAGCAAGTTTGGAGATACACTTGGAGACCGTGATCGAGCGAGATTGGATGAGTACTTGGAGGCGGCTGATGGACGGCGCGCCGGGACTCAATTCATCAGTTAGTTAACTCGCAACCATGGGAATGTGACAAGGTGACTTTACATTTGAAGCCCTTATGGAGAACTGGCTGGTGGCGGTCGATCGGTAGGGAGGTACGCCGGAAGCTGAAGCTACATTCAGGGGTCAACTCGAAATGGTGAGAATGAAGGGATGACAGACAATATTAGGTGTATGCTGTACTCAGTGTTAACTCATGATCATGGCATGGAGAGATAGAGAGGGATGAAGTAACTTTGTGTTTTGCGATGATGGTAGAGTTGTGGACAAGAAAGAGAGAGATGGGGGATGAAGATGAGAACGATATGGAGGATATGAGCGGCTATGGGAAATAAGGAGTACGACTTGCCTGATTGGGTTTAGAAGACCTCGTATCGGTGTGATTACACGCCGGATCGGAACTCGTACCTGCCGTATCGGGGATGGTCAATTGACTTGCACGTGAAATCCTCTTAAGTCCCAGTTTCTCATGATGATTTCCCCCATCTCCTCTGATCTCTCTCTTTCTTGTGCTCAACTCTACCACCACCTAAGAACACGAAGTTAAGTCACCCCTCTCTATCTCTTCATGCCATGATCATGACTTAACACTGAGTACAGCATACATCAACTATTGACCACTTCCACGTACTCCTCCAATCTCGCTCGATCATAGCCTGCAAGTGCATTTCCAACCTCGCTCAATCACGGCCTCCCAGTGCATCTCTGAGTTCACGATCACGGTCTCAAAGTGCATCTCCAAACTCACTCGATTACGGCCTCCAAGTTCGTACGATCACGGCCTCCAATTGCATCTCCAAACTCGCTCGATCACGGCCTCCAAGTGCATCTCTCAACTAGCTCGATCACGGCCTCCAAGTACATCGTTAATGAGCGACGGCAGGTGTACGGAGATACAGGGGTAACAGAGGTGGACTGGGCGACGGGGAGTACATATTCGGGAGACCCCGGGGTAGATAGACATCATCTCATTTCCATCTCCTTTTCATCTCATCTGGATCCACGCAATTGCGTGGATTCTCACGGCCGGGTAGTATCATATCTTCTCACTTTCTTCCTAGGCTCCTCGAGCTAGAACGGTTCTTTCTCACAAATTCCGTCGTGGCCAGATTGACCGTATGTATATATATAGAGATACATATATAATGCATGCCATATTATAAGGTAGTGAATCTTGTGACTGTAACAAAGACGAATATGATATAAGAAATGCCTTGTGCTTATGGAACCCTAAGAACCACTGCTTTGAGAATACGGCACCAAGTCTCCCGCAGAGCTGCTCCAAAATTTGACTATCCTAATAGTCCAATCTCGTAGCGTCCTGAATGCACCTCCATAACTGCAGGTGCTTTCAGGAGCATCTGAGAATGCTCTTGCAGAGTCTGAGGAAGAAACGGCGAAACTGCGATCGGAGGGCGATGCGCAAAGCGATGCGTGGTATTGACGCCGGGCGCGGAGTAATCCGCCAGCGGGGTGTCTCTGACAGCTCTGACGGAGCGCGTCCACTCTGACGGAGCCATTCTGCCCGGACGGAAATGTTTTTTGCTGATGAGGATCAGGACCACCCTCCGATCATGATAACCGCAACAATAATAACAATAACGGGTTAAGCAGAGGGCAACAAAGAATTCAAGACCTTCATTATACAAAACCAATAAGCATTAAGGACCCGACACGTTTCGAAGGAAACATAGGAGACGACTTCGAACCATGGTGGTTGATGATGGAAGTCAACATCCAAGATCCACCTGAGAAGTTTCCAAACGATAAACGGACCATCGATTGGATTGGTTCCTTGATGGATGAATATTGCGCGGCCTGGCATGTTCAATGGATCAAAGGCACTGTAAACGGGAGACATCCAAAGTCCATTACGGGATATGTTCAAGCACTGGAGTTACGCTTTGAAGATAGAGACGATAAAGATGAGGCCTATGCGTCACTCGAAAAAGTACGATATGACAGATCCATTAGGGATATGTTTACCAAAATACAAATGTTCAATGATCAGGCCATGGTCACTGGAGTTGCCCTTAAGAAGATCATATTGGATCGGTTACCGCGTAAGATTCTCGAACAGATACATACGGTAGTTTGACCGGAAAAACAGATGATGAACTCATCACCATTATTACGAATGCAGGCCGAACTGCAGAAAAATGGGATGAGGCTAGGAAAAATCTAGGGTTGAAAAAATCTGTTTCCGAAGTCAGAAAAGAAGTACAACAACCTTTTAAATCTCGAAGGGAAAAACAGTTCGATAAACCCAAGAAGTTTAAGAATAGATTCCAAGACAAGGGGAATCAGTCGAACCAAGGGTTCAAAGGAAAAAACAAGTCTAAGAAGACTTATGCCAAACAGACAGAAGGAATCGAGAAGTCGGAGTTAGACCGAAGAAAGGCAGCAGGAGAATGCCAGAGGTGTGCTTGGCCAGGAGACAGGAATGGAGCCCATAACACTATGGATTGATTTACTTGGGCAAGGAAGGAAGTAGGAACAGCGCCGTTCCCAAAGGCTAAGCAGTATCAGAAGCTCAAGATAGGAGCTTACGATCAGGAATGAGAGATTGATCTGTATACTACAGATAATGATTCCGAGGGTTCTATGGACTCGCAAGATAGCGAGATTTCTGAGAATGAACAAGATGACCAGGATCTTTTCGAAGAGGAAGATAGGGATGATTCGTTCGAGGATGACCAGGATAATGTCGAAAAGGAAAATAAGGATGATTCTTCCGAACATGAGCAGGATGAAGAAGAAGCGGAAAGAAATTGGTGGGATTTGGACAGCGAGTCTGAAGGATAGTTAGGAAGCAACATTAAGCTTCATAGGTCGAAATTAATGTTTTAAACACCAACTATGTTGGAAGACCTTTTTTCTTTTATTTAACTTTTTCTCTGAGGATGACTGGAAGGCCGAAACTGCCAGTCAGTAAGAAAATAAGATACCACTTTATACACCAACAAAAAATTACGTCACCATCACTGATTCGACCCGTTGTGGCCGTGCTATTGTCGAAAGGATAGCACTGATGAAGTGCAAAGCAGAACAGTTATTTTACCCTACAGTTAAAAAACCAAATACTTCTACGGATTTTGTGTTTTACGAACCAGCAAGGAAAAACAAGAAAATGCAAACAATATCCGCTGCGAAAGTAGGCAAGCAACCTATTTATCGATTTTTTCTCGACTTTAATCGATAGTACTTTCCAATATAATGTATGCTCGACCTTGGAAGCACGTCGTTTGTCATATCACCGGAAGCCGCGAAAGCCTTTCGCATTCCAGTTCTTAAAAGGATTAAGAAAGTTATATCCAAGGATGTTACCGGAAATGAGATTAAGACCAAAGGATTGTTTACAATTCCCTTGGGATTATCTTTCGGAAATCATCGTTCGTATGATGAGAAAGATCATGCTTTTGAAGTAGTAAAAACTTCAGAGAATTACGACTGTTTAATACCAGCTTGGTATCTCGAAAAGCATAAGGCTCGAGGAACGACAACTTCGCATTTACACTTTTCACATTGTACCCGAGATTGTTATGGACATGGGAAGTTACATCCGGAGTATGCAATTACTTGTGACAAAAGAGAAGCATTGGATAAGAACCCAATCCATATAGGAGCATTAGCCCAGACGTCGTCCTCAATGCTGGAAAAATTACCAAAATGTTATCATAAGTACTTGTTACTTTTTGATCTGGAACATGCGGAGAAGTTACCAGATAATAGAGGTTGCGATCATAGGATCGAACTTATAACATCCGAAGATAAATTGAGAATGGGACCGATTTATCAGTTATCACAAGAAGAAGAGAAAATTCTTGTGGAATATTTGGAAAAAATGATTTAGGAAAAGAAAATTAGACCGTCTAGTAGTTCGGTCGGAAGTCCTATTTTGTTCGTCCTGAAACCAAATGGAAGAGGGTCAAGGCTGTGCGTTGATTACCGACACCTTAATGATCATACCAAAAAGGATAAGACACCTTTGGCAATAATGGATGAATTATCACTGAAGGGTTGAGGAGCCGATTGGATTACACCAATCACTATGAAGACCGGATTTCATCTGATAAGAATGGCATTGGGAGATGAGAAGTTTACGGCTTTCAGAACTCGGTTCGGATTATACGAGTATATGGTAATGCCTTTTGGACTTATGAATGCCCCGGCCACTTTTCAACGAAAAATAAACTAAATACTTAGACCGTTACTCAGAATGGAACTAGTTATTAATACTAGAGAAGAACATCATAATGACGGACGAATGGTTGTAGTAGCCGATATCGACGATATATTGATAGCTACAAAAGGATCTATCAATAAACACCATACTCAGGTGGGAAAAGTTTTTCAACTACTTATGGAAAATAGTATGTGTGTTGAGATAGATAAGTGCATTTTCGACACACAGGAAGTTCCTTTTTTAGGTTTATGGTGAGCGGAAAAGGACTTAGGATGGATCGAGAGAAAGCGAAATCTATCCTGGATTGGCCAAGACCTACGAATAAAAAGGAAGTTCGACAAATCTTAGAATTGTGGAATTTTTATCGAAGATTTGTTCCAGGATATGCGGAGATAGTATCTCCTATTACGGATGTGTTAAGAAGACTAAAAACGACTATCGAATGGGGAAAATCGCAAGAAGCAGCTGTTTTGAAGATAGTTGTACATTTTACCTCAGGAAAAGCACCGATTTTACGACATTACGATCCTAATAGACCTGCATTGGTCGAGACAGATGCATTGGATTTCGCGATCGCGGGAATCTTGTCGCGAAAGTTTGAAGACAGAAAGCTACATCCAGCAAGCTTTAATTCAAGAAAATTATCTCCCACCGAATTCAATTACGACGTTTATGATAAGGAAATGCTAGCGGTAGTATATTGTCTTACAAATTGGAGATATTTTCTACAAGGAGCAATCCATAAGACGATAGTATATTCAGATCATCAAAATCTGACTTACTTTAAGACCGCAGTATCCTTGAATAGGAGACAAGCCAGATGGGCGGAAGATCTTGTTAGTTTCAACTTCGACCTTTATTATAGAAAAGGGTCTGCAAACCAAAAAGCAGATATACTTTCTAGGTGCCTGGCGTTCACCTCTAGAGAAGGGGGTACGACAGCAACCGGGAATAAGTTGCTATTGAGAAAAGAGCAATGGCTGGAAATAGGAGCTATGCAGTTGGACGATAATGGCCGTGAGGATATATACATCGGAGCGCTGGACATCGATCAAATGTTACCAGAGGCAAAGGAAAGAATTAAGGAGAAAGCATTACTGGATGACAGTTACATATCAATTTGCAAACAACTCAGTTCAGGAGATGTTACCGATAAACATTATGAATTGGTGGATCATATTCTATGTTGGAAAAAGAGAATTTAGGCGCCAAAGGAATTACGACAGACAATAATGCAATCCGAACACGATTCGAAGGTAGAGGGACATTTTGGAAGGGAAAGAACTATGGAGTTAGTTTCAAGAAACTTCTATTGGCCAAATATGGAAATGGATATAAGGAAGTATTGCAACGAGTGCGATAACTGCCAGAGGACGAAGAGCACTCGACATGCCAAACACGGGTTGTTGCATCCGTTAGAGATGGCTTGTAGACCATGGACGCACATCAGTACAGATTTTATAACCGACCTTCCTGAGTCTGAGGGAGCTACGATGATATTGGTGGTAGTAGACAGGTTTACTAAGATGGCTCATTTCATACCGATAAAAAGGAAAGATTCTCCCACGGTGGCCAGAGCGTATCTGGAAAATGTTTGGAAGTACAATGGGTTTCCAGAAGATGTGGTTTCAGATAGATACGGAACTTTCACAGGACAATACTTTACGGATTTATACGATTACCTTGGAATTAAGAAAAGCATGAGCACGGCTTTCCATCCTGAATCTGACGGACAAACCGAAAGAATAAACCAGGTCATAGAAAGTTATCTTCGATACTATTGCAACTACGAACAGAATGATTGGGCTTCAATGTTAGCCATGGCAGAGTATGCCTATAATAATTCTAAACATTCATCGACGAAGATTTCACCGTTCTATGCAAATTACGGCTTCGAACCTAGAACCAATTGGCCGACCGATATTCAGTTCCGGAATCCCGCATCAGAACTGTACGGGCATCATATGAATGCAGTACATAAGAAGTTATCGGAACAGCTAGCGGTGTCTATCGAAGCTATGAGAAAAAACTACGATACGAAAAGACAGGATATAGAACCGTTCAAACCAGGGGAATTGGTTATGCTAAACGGAAAGAATATTCGAGCAAAGCATAGATGCAAGAAGTTGGAAGATGAGATGTACGGACCCTTTGAAGTTCTAGCAACTGGGAAGAACGGCGGGTACTGTTCATTGAGGTTACCGGATTCATGGAAGATACACCCAACCTTCAATATATCTTTGCTAGAACGATATCGAGGATCAAATCCGAAGAAACAAGTTATCGAGATAGGGGCCGACGACGCACGCTGGAAACTGGATTCGATAATCGCAAGCGGACCATCTGACGACGACGCAAAGAAACATGTTTATTTGGTTCAGTGGGAAGGATATTCGCACGATGAAAATATATGGGAATGTTATGAGAATATAGCAGAGAATGCTAAAGAATTGTTGAGAGAGTATTATAGAAAAAATCCGACAATTGCGAAAGACGGACGTTCCGTTAAAAGTGGGAAGTAATTTTTGATTTTGATTTTGATTTTTCAATTTTTGGAAAGTTATAATATTTAAAAAGCACTTTGTATTATGACGGAGCACCGTTGCGGTCACCGGTTCTAGAGAAGGGTGTGATGTTAGGGGTTCTCCCCTAACAGCGATAATGATACTTGCAAAGACTATATGAATACATGTCACGGAGTTACTCTCGGTATAGTCACATGATATGCATAACACCTATCCATGGCATGCATCAGATCAGTCTTAGGTCCTTTAGCAGGGATACATAAGAATCGAGCGTCGATTGAATAAGCAAGTTGTTGCTTAGTGGATTCATTGAAAGAATACATACCATGGTAATTCTTATTTGATGATGCAACAATGGTGCCAGATTGAAAGGAGGTAACTCCTGCCGAGCACATTGTTTTCAACCACTTTCATATTCCATATACTAGTGGGAATGTTTGATTGGACTGGAGGATACTCCGACACACAAACGCAGCAGTTGATAGTCAATATGCAAATAAGCGGGACCCATGACTTATTGCCACAGGCGATAAGAGTCATCATGGTACTCTCCGGTCAAAGAGAACAGTCCCGACCTAAGCATGACGTAACTGAGAGAATTATGACGTTGGCTTAAGATAAGAGGCCTGAAGCAACCCTGCTCATTGGTTTGAGATAGTATGCATTGCAACGTAGGACTCATATTCAATACGAGCTTACGTGTCAAGGTCTGCATTGGCATAGTATTGGTTGGTTGCCAATTAAATCTATGACGCAAGCCAAATAGCCTTAAAGGGTGAGGCATTAATTTGCGATAAGTGCTGCCAACTAATTTGTTGGGAGACGTACCAACTACTGGCGCAAACGGGTAGTAAGATGTTATTAACGATAATCAACGCAAGTATGACATGATATCATGCGACAGATGGCCTGATTCTTATCAGGAGCATATTGCTTTGAAACGACGTTGCATGGACATGATAACCAATTGGGAAGCGTGGCACTTATCACCGGGCGCATTCTAAGACGCGACCGCGATAACGCTATCAGAATACTTGTCGTAATAGCGTCGAAGTACGGGCGCACAAGACCCACGAAGACGACTATATAAGAGAAGGTGTTGTTCGGTAGGAATGAAAGGGCATCAAATACCAAGTCAACATTCAGAACACCGAAGAAGACCTTAAAATATTATTAACAATTCTATCTATTTTTTATTTCAAAATTTCCTCCCAAGACCTATTATCCACTCATGACTACGCATTTTATGCCTGGACACTGATGCAAACAATCCAAATACGCACTGCACCAAGTTGTCGAATCCTTCGGCGACCTTCTATTTACGTTAGGCGAGCAGCGTTCAACCCACACCTATCGAGTGGTGTTATGCTTTTGCGAACTCGAAGATATCGATTACCTGGTGCTGAGATATCGTCGCACCGGACTATTACCATTCGAGGAGTTTTCCGAGGATTAGCTTTCAGCGGTCAAACACTGTTTATATATATCGAGGCGACGGCCTTTGGTATCGGTTTAGATTGGGCGCTCCTGCTGCTTAGGTGCAAGAGGTAGATTCTTAGGATAAGACGAGGAAAGAAAAAGTTTCTTAGATAGGCGGCTGTACTTAATTCAATAAATGTTGTATTGATTATTGGGATTAAGAACCCCCGTAACATGAACTTCCAACTAAAGGAACTCTGCACAACCAAATGTGTCACAAGATAAACAAATGTCATTGATGACAGCCCCAGGCACTTTTCTGATAAAGCACTCAACTGGATGAGGGCAACAGAGAACATCCAACTAGAAACCGTTAACTCCTACGTCTTGGAGAGCATTGAACAAGCCAAGAAATCCACAATGCTTTGTGACCTCAACAAACGGTTGGCCACCAAAGTCAAGGCCTTGGAGACTGCTGAGCCCATCCAAGGCGGCCTGAGCAAAGAGTTAGAGGCTGCTCACCAACAGATGGAGGTGTTGGAAGCAGAGGTCTGCATTGAGAAACATGGCCCTCCCAAGGTTAAATGGCGGCTTGACAAGTTCAAGTCAGAGCTGGAAGCAACAATGCAAACCTATATCGAGCTGCTCCCTCTGGAGAAAGACCTGCTACAACATCAAGAATCATATCTCTGTGCTCAGTAAAGGGGCCTTGAATCCAAGTTGAGAGGATTTGCACATGACATTCAATGACTAACCACTATCCAAGTATATGCAACTGCTGCACTGAACACCTCCACACTGATCCCAGGCTCATCCGTGATCCAGGGCTATTTCTTGCATATCTTAAGGTCATTCTGGATCCGTGGTTCCTCCAAATCAACATCTGGCCTGTCTGGAAGCTCTGGCTTCTCTATCAGGTCATCTAACATTCCGATCTAAGAGGGCAACCAAAATCTTGGAGGATTTCTTCGCCTACCTGGTGACTTTAGAATCACACTTCAGCAATGCAGGTCATGCTATCCTTTGGGTTCGCACAACATGTTGGGGTTAGCAAGCAAGGCTTCAACTGAAAGGCAACACAGCATCATACATTGTCTCGCCATCAGCACACCTATCAAGTAGTTCATCTTTTGCACAGAGTTGAAAGCCAAGTACCTTTCGTCCAATGCCTTGGACCTGGTCACGCACAAGTGGGAGGAACTGAGTCTATAGCAGGAAGAATGCATCACAGAGATTACCCAGCATTTTTGTCAACTGCAATCGAACTTGGAGCGACACCAGCCAATGCCAGACGAGCTATTACCGGATGGTTAGGGGTATACTTACAAAACAGTCAACCTGGGACAGGATAAAGACTTTGCCCATTATAATGACATACACGATGGGACTCCAACCCTCGAGCAGGGCATGGAGCACCTCATGGCATTGAACACATCTCTCAATATGTCTCATCCTGAAAGTGTCTGCAAGCAGAACATTAACACAACTACCAAAGTTTCGGCTAGGATAATGGACTCCAACAAGGGTGGTACAGCTGGCACAGCTAGCACGGCCAAAGACAGCAGCTTAACTGCTGTAACTGTGGTGAGGCAGGTCAGATCTCTCGCAATTTCCCACACTCTGTGTTGATGAAGAGGCTATTCAAACAAGCATTGGTCAGCAATGATGCCCAGAAAGCCAACCCTGGATGCCCATGCAAGGACAATAAACAGGAAGGGACACCAACCAGTCAGGAAGCGAGTGGACAGCTTGCCCAGCAGACACAGAGTAAGCAGAAGATGGACAGTGAGGTGGAGAGTGAGTTGAGTTTCCCAGATTCAGACTCTGAGATGGAAAAAGGCAATGCCGGTCAGTAGCTGTGGCTGTACCTTCAATTAATACACCATCATGTACAGTAATATCAAAAAATGGTGGCAAATTGAAGCAAGATAGTCAATTTGAGTTTTTCACTCATAACTAGTGTTAGCAACGGTTCCAGTTTTGGACCCGGCCGGATTTATAGGTCTGCGTGGCAACGGCCTTACCCCATCAAAAATCGACGATTTTTTAAGCGCACCATCGCATTATGGCTACAAATATTAATCAGAGAGCTTAGTGTTTGGTACAAAAAATGTGTAGCTTCGTACGACGCATCTTTTGGCGTTCTCTGATTGTCGATATCTTTACATCTCAGCAAGCGGTAGCCCAAAAACCTCATTTTTGGGCCGAACATGGCAATAATTTCACAGCAGCTTGCTGAGTTTTGAAGATATCAAAAATCGGAGACAGCCAAAAGATGCGCCGTCCAAAGCTGCATATTTCATATACCAAACACTAAATTATGTGATGAATATCTATGGACATAATTGAGGGAACCGTTTGGTACAAACCCGGACCGAACCGGCTGGGGCCGGGTTTTGTTGGAACCGCTATATTAGAAACGGTCCGAAAACGGAACAGTTGCTAACACTACTCATAACCACCACTGGAAAGATAGTAAACCTGATGACTCAGTCGTCGACCAACTATGGTTTAAAGGAAAAATACGACACCAAACAATAGAAGGATGGTAGAGCACCTAACATGCAAGGGTAGTAAAGGATGACAGTTTATCTGATAACTATGTGGGTCCGAAGTTCCATGATGAACAATCATGGCAGGTGGCCATTCTGAGTGCCAAGGATACATAATGGATGATTGTTGAGATGGCCAATGTCAATGCAGATGATGGAACACAGAATTATCAACAAGTCAAATTGATACTACGACTTGGTGTATTTAATATTTGTAAGGCAGAATATACAATCCATGGCATCAAAGACTCTGATATTATGCTGGGCAAAACATGGATGCTTGATATAAACCACCAATATCAAATCGAACATGGCAGCAATGACATTTGGACTGCTGATAACCTTTGTGCGACAAGAGAGGCAAGCCAAGTACACTACTTGCCCTGCCTACACCCCTTAGATGTCAACAAAGGAATAATGTAGCAGGACAATTTCATGTGCATCTACATCATCCAGAAGGCAGAGCTTACAACCATATCACAGGACCTGTTGAAGCAGGCCTTCTTGATCAAAGTTCACCACAACAGTGATGTTGACACACTTTTGACAGACGAACCGCTGGGTGAGTTTCATGACATGTTGACAGAATTGCAGGGCCTCCTCAGCGTGCCAACTGATGCAAAATGGAAGAATGGATGACAGGCCAGATTCAAAATGAAAATAAACCCGACTGGCAAAATGCAATTCTGCTAACCATATATCATCTCTCAATGTGATGAGGAGCAGCTTCAGAGCCACCTAGACAAGCCGATTCATTGTGGTTGGAGGCAGTCCACATGGAGATACATCTGCTCACCGGTATGGTTTGTGGCAACGCCCGATGGTACACTTCATATATGCATAGATTATCGTACAGTAAACGCAATAACCATGAAGGACTGTTTTCCGCTTCCAGATATTGAAGCCTTACTCAACACCATGCATGGCTCCTGCAGGTTCACACAATTGGACTTGGGCCTTGGCAGCAGGTTATCATCAAATTTGCATCACAACAGGGGGCAGCCCAAAGACAGCCTTTACCACACAAGTTACTTTTTACGAGTGGTGAGTCCTGCCATTTGAACTGGCGAATGCAGCCAGCCAGTTGATGCGCAGGATAAACGGCAACTTGTAGCGAATGAAACGCCAATTCAGCATTGTATACCGTAACGATATTATGATTCACAGCCATACTTTGGTAGAATACATCGTTCATGTCCGTGAAGTCCTTACCTTACTGACAAAACATTGTATTCAGGCCAAATGTGCGAAATGCGCCTGGGCCTGTCGGAAAGTACACTTTTGTGGCTTTGACATTGACATGGACAGCATCCAAGTGCAGAAACATAAAACCTGTGCGGTAAGTAATTGGGCTCAATCTGAAAACAGTAAGGACATTAGAGGCTTCCTGGGCCTCAGTAGTTACTATGGACAGTTCATTGAATGCTACACACACATTGCGACACTGCTGTACGCCACTGGAATCCTTCCAAATTGATCAGTGGACGTTGGGTCGAGACATGGAGAGCTGAGGACGATCATCTGCTCTGCGTTTGGTTTAGACAGCGAATGGCAGCATGCTTTCGACACTCTCAAACACTCGTTTCAATGCACCAGCCACAGCTCTACTGGACCCTACAGTCGAATTGTTCCTTCACATCGAAGCTAGCCAATATTCTTCTGGCGTGGTGATTTTCCCGGTGTATGACAAGACTGAGAAGGTATAGGGTTATGTCAGCCATAATTACTTGATGCGGAGAGGTGATACCCGGCATATGACAGAGAACTATTGGACATCTTAGCCGCAATATTATACTGTAAATTTAACCTATGCAGAGCTGAGCAACAACTTTTGGTACACTTAGACCATATGACCTTCTGTGGGGTCTTCACAAAACCGCTCTGCACCATACCATAGATGAATATCCTGATGGTCCACCAAAATTTTGACTGGAAGGTCAAGCACATCCGACATGCCAAGAATCAGATCACAGATGTATGGTGTCGCCGTCAGGACTTCCATCGGGTGCAATGCAATTCAATAGCTCTGGAAGTTACTGTGGCCAGGGAATGGATTGATGACATGAAGAAAGCCATAGTTGATGACAAATAGTTCAGGCCTATTGCATATTCTTTGGCCAACCCAACATCAGCAAAATGTATTTTAGTCACTGGAAGACTCCAGGAGTGTCTGAGAGGATGTGGAGTGTAATCTTAGATGCGTCAATTTCA
>Ga0307512_10005384_pt1 | contig 13383 bp, 12 predicted proteins | sample 14_EM_MG_FD_200267 | JGI IMG/M metagenome (GOLD analysis project Ga0307512, IMG submission 200267) | Populus trichocarpa ectomycorrhiza microbial communities from riparian zone in the Pacific Northwest, United States - 14_EM | ecosystem: Host-associated > Plants > Roots > Unclassified | place... | reverse complement strand
GCTCTACGGCCAGACGACCGTGCTCGACAAGTGGCCGTCCAAGTCGAAGAACGACCGCGGCATCGTCTACGTCGAGACCAAGGGCTACAAGCAGGACGGCACGCTGGTCTGTGTGTTCCGCCGCAAGGTGATGGTGCCGACCGAGACGTACATCAAGGAGCGCGGCGGCGAGCAGCCCGGCCGCCCCGAGCTCAAGGAGCAGGAGAAGTAAGCCATGGCCCGTCTCGCCCAGACCGCCGGTCTGACCGACATCCAGCAGGAGATCCTCTCCACCGTCCGCGACTTCGTGGACAAGGAGATCATCCCGGTCGCGACCGGGCTGGAGCACCGCGACGAGTACCCGCAGCAGATCGTCGACGGCCTCAAGGAGTTGGGCCTGTTCGGCCTGATGATCCCGGAGGAGTACGGGGGTCTGGGCGAGTCGCTCCTCACCTACGCCCTCTGCGTCGAGGAGATCGCCCGCGGCTGGATGTCGGTGTCCGGCATCATCAACACCCACTTCATCGTCGCGTACATGCTCAAGCAGCACGGCACGCAGGAGCAGAAGGACCACTTCCTGCCGAGGATGGCGGCCGGCGACATCCGCGGCGCCTTCTCGATGTCGGAGCCGGGCCTCGGCTCGGACGTGTCCGCCATCACCTCGAAGGCGGTGAAGGACGGCGACGAGTACGTCCTCAACGGCCAGAAGATGTGGCTGACGAACGGCGGAACGTCCAGTCTGGTCGCCGTACTCGTCCGAAGTGATGAAGGACACCCCGAGGGCACCGCGCGCCACAAGTCGATGACGACCTTCCTGGTCGAGAAGGAGCCCGGCTTCGGAGAGGTCCGCCCCGGCCTCACCATCCCCGGGAAGATCGACAAGATGGGCTACAAGGGCGTCGACACCACCGAGCTGATCATGGATGGCCTGCGGATTCCGGCCGACCGCGTGCTCGGCGGCGAGACCGGCCGAGGTTTTTACCAAATGATGGACGGAGTCGAGGTCGGCCGCGTCAACGTGGCGGCGCGTGGCTGTGGCGTCGCCCATCGCGCCTTCGAACTCGGTGTCCAGTACGCCCAGCAACGGCATACTTTCGGCAAGCCGATCGCCCAGCATCAGGCCATCCAGTTCAAACTGGCCGAGATGGCCACCAAGGTCGAGGCCGCCCATGCAATGATGGTCAACGCGGCACGCAAAAAGGACTCCGGGGAACGAAACGACCTTGAGGCAGGGATGGCGAAGTACCTCGCCTCCGAGTACTGCAAGGAGGTCGTGGAGGACGCCTTCCGGATCCACGGCGGCTACGGCTTCTCCAAGGAGTACGAGATCGAGCGCCTCTACCGAGAGGCCCCGATGCTGCTGATCGGTGAAGGTACCGCCGAAATCCAGAAAATGATCATCGGTCGCAGGCTGCTCGAAGAGTATCGGTTCCAGGGCTAGATGTCCGGATACGGGGTGTTTTCTTGGAGAAGAAGGTCACACCCCGTCAGCACTCTTCGGCCGCCGACTCGGCTTCCTGGCTTGCCCAGTTGTGGCCCGCGACCGGTACGATCCCGGGAAAGCCGCCGTCCCCCGTTGCAGCGCGGCATCATCCGCTACGAAGGTCATCCATGCCCCACAGCCAAACCTCTGCACCACGCGACAGCCTGGCAGGCGTACGCCTCGCGCGCGGAGCATCGCCGTGGCTTCTCCCGACCGTCGCCACCGCAGCCCTCAGCCTGGCCCGTGCGCGCCGCTCCGGCGCCGCAAAGGCCGTGGCCGTGCCCGCCACCGCGCTCGCGGCGGGCATGCTGTGGTTCTTCCGCGACCCCGAGCGCGAGATCGCCCAGGGCCGGGTCATCTCGCCCGCCGACGGCGTGGTGCAGAGCATCATGCCGTGGAAGGACGGCCGCACCCGCGTCGCGATCTTCATGAGCCCGCTCAACGTCCACGTCAACCGCGCGCCGCTCTCCGGCACGGTGACGTCGGTCGAGCACATCCCCGGCGGGTTCGTTCCGGCGTTCAACAAGGAGAGCGAGAACAACGAGCGCGTAGTCTGGCATTTCGACACCGAACTCGGCGACATCGAGATGATCCAGATCGCCGGCGCGGTGGCCCGTCGTATCGTCCCCTACCTCCCGCAGGGCACGAAGGTCGAGCAGGGCGACCGTATCGGGCTGATCCGCTTCGGCTCGCGCGTCGACATCTACCTGCCCGAGGGCGTGGAGGTCGCGGTCGAGGTCGGTCAGAAGACCGTGGCTGGGGTGACTCGCATTGACCGTGATTGATCCTGAGACCCAGGCGGGCTGGGTGCCCGAGGCCGACGAGGTGGACGAAGAGGAGGAGATGCCCCTCTCTCTCCGCCTCTCAATAGCGGACACCCTCACCCTCGGCAACGCGACGTGCGGCTTCATGGCGGTGTACTTCACCACCACCGGCATCCTGATCCCGCACCTCACCGGTGACCAGGAGACCGGCATGGCCCGCCACAGCGCGGCCACGGCGGTCATCCTGATGCTGTGCGCGGCGGTCTTCGACCTGTTCGACGGCCTGGTGGCACGCAAGCTGCGCTCCTCCCCCATGGGTGCGGAGCTCGACAACCTCTCGGACCTGATCAGCTTCGGTCTGGCACCGGCGTACTTCGTCCTCGTCTACGGCATGGTCGCGGACGACGCGCATCAGAGAGTGGCGGCGGTGGGGGCAATCGTGGTGCTCCTGGCCGTGGTGCTGCGCCTGGCGCGCTTCTCGTGCGTAACGGTCCCGAACGGCATGTTCCAGGGCATGCCCTCCCCGTTCGGGGCGCTGACCGTGGTCTCGATCGTGCTTCTCGAGCTGCCCTTCGTGGCGACTCTCCTGGCGATCCTGGGCACGGCCTGGCTGATGGTGAGCCGGGTCGAGTACCCGAAGCCGCGGGGTCGTCTCGCGGTGGCGATGCTGTCCTGGATCGTCGTGTCGATGGGGCTGCTGGCGGCCTGGGCCTTCGACGCCCCGAGCGGCCAGCTGCTCCTCCAGACGGGTTGCGCGCTGCAGCTGGTCACCGGGGCGGTGATCCCTCTGTTCGCCACGGCTCGCCGGGTGAACAACTTCCGCGACAACCGGCGTGAGGCGCGGGCGGCGCAGTTGCCCTGACCGTCCTCCCACCGCTGACGGGTGTGCCCGAGCCTAGAAGGCTCGGGCACACCCGTTTCGGGTTCAAGGACGTCCGCGCTTTGCTCTTGACCGGTCAACTACCTTTCCCCCGCGCCCAGTTGCAGTTGCAGTGGGTGAGGAAGAAGAGGACGGTGGAAACAGGGGGTTCATAGGGATTCGTTCCACTTCATGGATCGGAGAACGCCCATGTCTGCAACCGCGCCCACGGACCACCTGGTCGGGCACGTCTCGAAGATCCCGGCGAACGAGGGCGACACCGTGAACCTGTTCGTCCGGGAGTACGACGGCACTCAGGGGAACCAGCCCCGCGAGCCGGTGCTGATGCTCCATGGCAGGAGCGTGCCGGTCCTCGCCGGGTACGACCTGAGCGTCCCCGGGTCCAGCATCGAGTACAACTGGGCCCAGAATCTGGCCAAGCACCACTACGACGTGTTCATGATGGATCTGCAGGGCAACGGACTCTCGCCACGTCCGAAGATGGACGAGCCCCGCAACGCCAACCCGGCGCAGCTGAACGTCCTGGATCCCAACCCGCTGCCCGGGGGATACTCCGGCCCGCCTCTGTACCCGCACCAGCTGGGCAACACCGAAAGCGAGTGCGCGGAGCTGGCCACCGTGGTCGAGTACATCAAGAACCTGCCCGGCAGGAACAAGCCCATCGACTTCATCGGCTGGTCCGCCGCGGCACAGGCCATGGGGCCCTACACCCTCCAGCACCCCGAGGTCGTCAAGAGCCTGTTCCTGCTCGCCCCGATCTTCCCGCCGCAGGGGCGGTGGTCCGGCGACCCCACGAACCCCTTCGAACTCCCGCCGAACACGACACTGCCGGTCTCCCAGCCGCCCGTTCTGTACGGCTTCCCCATGCATGTCAGCAGCAAGGACGGCTTCACGCGCGCCTGGGACAGAGAGCAGGGCACGGTACCCCAGCGGGAGCCCGGCATGGAGGACAAGGCTTGGGCGGCCATGATGGAGAACGACCCCGTCGGCAGCACCTGGGGGCGTGAGCTGTCACCGGGCGTGTATGAGGGGATCCACCGGTTCCGGAACTCCTATTTCTGGGGCTGGACCAACGAGACGGTGACCAACCAGGACACATCGGGCACCTACATCCTCGGTGACCGGGTTCCCATCGCCATCGTCCACGGCGAACTGGACAGGACAGCGAACACCCCGCCGACCGTCTCCGTGCCTCCGGCCCTGCGCTTCTCCGTGCCGGCCCTCTACCAAGCCGTCCAGGGGCCGAAGAAGCTGATGTTCCAGCTGGAGGGTGCGGGACACTCCGTGGTCTGGGAGCGCCCCGCCGAGATCGTGCACGACATCGCGTTCCAGTGGCTCCACAACAAGCACAAGGTGTGGGGCCTCACGAGCGGCAGCTACTACCGGGACTCACTGGGCATCCTGACGCCGATCCAGTAGCGCCTCGGCTCAGCTGAAGAAGTCCCGGGCGATCTGTTCCGCCACCCGCTCCAGGATGGGCCCCGCCTCCGCGATGCACTTGGCCACGTCCGGCTCGACGGACGTCAACGGGTACGCTCGCCGGATTCCCGCCCGCCCCAGTGCCTCCGGCTGCAGTACGAGGCGGCCGCACACGGCGACGACCTCCTTGTTCTCGGCACGTGCGGCGGCAGCGACACCCGCGGGGGCCTTGCCGTGCAGGGTCTGTTCGTCCAGGGAACCCTCGCCCGTGATCACCAGGTCCGCCCACTCCAGCGCCGGCGCGAAGCCGAGCACCTCCAGCATCACCTCGATACCGGGGCGGAAGCGGGCTCCCAGGAGAAGGGCGCCGTAGCCGATACCGCCCGCCGCGCCGGCACCCGGGGACGCCGCGTGTTCCGCCGCCTTCGCCCCAACCGCCTCCTCCAGCACCTTCGCGTAGTGCGCGAGCGCCGCGTCCAGGACCTCCACGTCGTCCGGGGAGGCGCCCTTCTGCGGGCCGTAGACGGCGGGGGCGCCCTTCGGGCCGGTCAGCGGATTGTCGACGTCACTCGCCAGGACGAGTTCGACGGAGCCGAGACGCGGATCCAGGCCGGACAGGTCGGCGGAGGCCAGTTCGTTCAGGCCGTCGCCGCCCGGAGGGACCGGCTCCCCGTCCGCGTCCAGGAACCGCGCGCCCAGCGCGGACAGCATGCCGGCGCCGCCGTCGGTGGTCGCGCTGCCGCCGACCCCGAACACGATCGTCCGGGCGCCCGCGTCCAGCGCGGCCCGCAGCAGCTCCCCGGAGCCGTACGTGGACGCCGTGCGCGGTGCGAAGACACCGGCCGGCAGCCTCTGCAGGCCGCTCGCCTCCGCCATCTCCACCACCGCGGTACCGGCGCGCAGCGCGAACGCCGCCGTCACCTCGTGTCCGAGCGGCCCCGCGACGCGCACCTCACGCCGCTCGAAACCGGCCGCGACCGCCGCGTCCACGGTCCCGTCGCCGCCGTCGGCCACGGGCAGCGACTCCACCTGGAGGCCCGGCGCGATCCGGCGCAGGCCGGCCGTCACCCGCTCGGCGACCTGCACGGCCGTCAGCGACCCCTTGAACTTGTCCGCGGCGATGAGCACCCTCTGGGCACCGTTGCCTGCAGCGTCCGCCACCTTGTCTTCCCCTTGCTCTCCGGGCCTCGCGCATGTCAAGGCCAGTCGCGCCGCTGCGACCTTAACCGGAGGACGCCCCCGCCGTCATGCTCCGCCCGGACCCTGGGACGCCCCTCTCGGTCGCCTGTGCGGCGCCTTCGCGAACCGCGAGCAGCCGCGCCCGGAATTGGGTAAACCGGAGCTATGACCCCTGTGGGCACTGAAACAGAGCTCGCCGACCGCATCCTCGGGGGCTGGCTGGGCCGGATCGCGGGCAACATGCTCGGCAAACCGGTCGAGCAGGGCGACCTGTGGACGCGGGACCGTATCGACCGCTATCTGCGGCAGGCCGCCGCCCTGCCCCTCACCGACTACCTCCCCGAGCCGGCCGACGAGAGCGACGGTTTCGAGCTGCGCCCCGAGTGGCGCCAGTGCGTGCGCGGCCGGATCCACGGCAGCTGCCGCGACGACGACGTCGACTACGCGATCCTCGGCCTGGACCTCCTGGAGACCCACGGCTTCGGCTTCAGCACCGAGCAGGTCGGCGACCTGTGGCTGCTGCGGCTGCCGTATCTGCAGACCTTCACGGCGGAGCGGGCCACGTACCGCAACCTCGCCAACGGGCTCAAACCGCCGCTGACGGCCACGTACGACAATCCGTACCAGGAGTGGATCGGCGCCCTGATCCGCGCCGACATCTACGGCTGGACCTGCCCGGGCGTCCCGCGCCGCGCCGCCTCCCTGGCCCGCCGGGACGCGGTGCTCTCCCACACCGGCAACGGCGTGTACGGGGCGATGTGGGCGGCGGCGCTGATCGCGGCGGCGTTCACGGCGCCCACCGTGCGGCACGCGGTCGACCAGGCCCTGGCCGTCATCCCGGCGAGCAGCCGGCTCGCCCGTACCGTGCGCCGGGTCGTCTCCCTCCATGACACCCGGATGACCTGGGAGGACACCTTGACGACGGTCTCGGAGGAGACCGCCGGGCTCGGCTGGATCCACACCATCCCGAACGCCGCCGTGCTCACCGCGGGCCTTCTGTACGGCGACGGCGACTTCACCCGCACCATCACCCTCACCGTCCGCGGCGGCCTGGACACCGACTCCAACGGGGCGACCGCGGGCTCGGTGGCCGGCGTACTCACCGGGGCGGGCGCGATCCCGGCGCAGTGGGCGGAGCCGTTGGAGGACACCGTCCGCAGCGCGGTGTTCGGCTTCGACGGGGTACGGATCAGCGAGCTGGCCGAGCGGACCCTGCAGCTGGCGGGATCCGAGGGCTAGCAGGCGAACTCCTCGCCACCGGCCCGGAGTTCGCCACGCCGTGGCCGCAACACGACATCGCCGGCTTCGAGGTGCTTCCCGAGCCGGGCGGCGGCGACGAGAGACGGCCGGGCAAGCTGGTTACCCTTCCTGAATGACCACGACTCCAGACTTCGCCACCTACATCGCCGGCCTCCCCCGCATCCTCGCCGGGGCCGCCGCGCTCTTCCGCGACGCCGAGGGCCGGGTGCTGCTCGTCGAGCCCAACTACCGTGAGGGCTGGGCCCTTCCGGGCGGCACGATCGAGTCCGACGACGGCGAGACCCCGCGTCAGGGCGCGCGCCGCGAGACGCTCGAGGAGATCGGGCTCGACCGCGAGCTGGGGCGGCTGCTCGCGGTGGACTGGGTGTACAAGCCGAGCTGGCCGCCGCTGGTGGCGTACCTCTACGACGGCGGAGTCCTCGGCGAGGACGACTTCAAGGCCATCCGTCTGCAGGAGGAGGAGCTGCTCTCCTGGCGCCTGGTCCCCCATGAGGAACTCGGCGACTACCTGCACGGCTCCCTCGCCCACCGTGTCCTGGCCGCCCTGGACGTCCTGGCGGAGGGTTCCGGGACGGCCGAGCTGGAGAACGGGCGCCAGGTGGCCTGACCGGGCGGGGACCGACCACCATGACCACGGAGCTCGGCGGCGTCCTGCCGGTTGGCGACGCCCGCGAGGATCCTGTCCAGGAATAGCCACGAGCCCGCCCACGTTGCGGCGACCATGACGACGAACGCGCCGCGATCCGAGGTACTGCGATACACCGCCTTCTCCAGCGTCCCCGACGGTGGAAATCCGGCCGGCGTCGTTCTGGACGCCTCCTCCCTGGACGACGGCGACATGCTGGCCATCGCCGCCGGCCTCGGATACTCGGAGTCCGCGTTCCTGACGGCGCTCCCGGAGGGCCTCGACGGCCACGAGGGGCGGGCGTACGGCATCCGTTACTTCAGTCCCAAGGCCGAGGTGCCGTTCTGCGGGCACGCCACGGTCGCGACCGCCGTCGCGCTCGCCGAGCGGATGGGCCCCGGGGAGCTGGTGTTCTCGACACCCGCCGGCATCGTGCCGGTGGAGGTGGCCGAGAGCGGCGGGACGCTCCGGGCCACCCTCACCAGCGTCGAGCCGCACACCGAGGAGATTGCCGACGCCGATCTCGATGAGGCGCTCGCAGCGCTCGACTGGCCGGCCGCCGATCTCGACCCGGCCTTCCCGCCCCGTATCGCGTTCGCCGGTGCCCGCCATCTCGTTCTCGGGGCGGCGACTCGCGCTCGCCTCGCAGATCTTGCGTACGACTTCGCGCGCCTCGAAGCCCTGATGCACCGCTTGGACCTGACCACGGTCCAGTTGGTGTGGCGGGAGTCGGCCACGGTCTTCCGGGTCCGTGACCCGTTCCCCGTCGGTGGCGTCGTCGAGGACCCGGCGACCGGTGCCGCGGCCGCCGCGTTCGGTGCGTACGCCCGTGAGCTCGGTCTGGTCCCCGAGGACGCCGTCCTCACCCTGCACCAGGGCGAGGACCTGGGACGCCCCGGCGAGCTCACGGTGACGCTGCGCGCGGGTGACCCCCGCGTCCGTGTCGGCGGCGCGGGAACTCGCATCGGCTGATGCGCCGATATCCGTTCGCCTCCCTGCACGCAGGCGTCCTACGCTCGGCCCATGAACAAGCCTCTCGTCGCCATCCTCAGTGGCGCCGGCATCTCCACCGACTCCGGGATCCCTGATTATCGCGGTCCCAACGGGCTGTGGCGGCGGGATCCCGAGGCCGAGAAGCTTGTGACGTACGAGTACTACATGGGCGATCCGGAGATCCGGCGGCGGTCCTGGCAGATGCGCCGGAAGAACCGGACGCTCAAGGCCGAGCCCAACGCCGCACACCGGGCCGTGGCCGAGCTGGAGAAGTCCGGGGTGCCGGTCAGGGTCATCACGCAGAACGTGGACGGCCTGCACCAGCTGGCCGGCCTGCCCGCCCGCAAGGTGCTCGAACTGCACGGCACCGCACGGCAGGTGATCTGCACCGGGTGTCATGCGCGCGGGCCCATGGAGGACGCGCTCGCGCGGGTCGAGGCCGGCGAGGACGATCCGCCGTGCCTGGAGTGCGGCGGCATCCTCAAGTCGGCGACCGTGATGTTCGGCGAGCGGCTCGATCCGGTGGTGCTCGGCGAGGCACTCGCCATCAGCAAGGCGTGCCAGGTGCTCATCGCCGTAGGCAGCACTCTGCAGGTACAGCCCGCGGCCGGGCTCGCCGGTGTCGCCGCCGACCACGGGGCACGGCTGATCATCGTCAACGCCGAGCCGACACCGTACGACGAACGCGCCGACGAGGTCGTCCGCGAACCCATCGGCACGGCACTGCCCGATCTGCTGCACCGGCTGGGCACGGAACACGACCTCTAAGCGTGGCTGAGGTCCACCTGTGTCACCCTCGCACCCGCTTCCTCCAACGCCGTACAAGTCGCAGCATCCGACGATGAGTTGGTGAGGACAACGTCCAGTTCTTCGGGACCGCAGATCTTCACCATCCCGGTCCCCGGGAACTTGCTGCTGTCCGCGAGAAGCGCCACCTTGTCGCCGGCGGCGATCATGGCGCGCCTGGCGGGTACCTCGGCAACGGTGGTGTCCATGACCTGACCGCCGGAGCGGACACCGCAAGCACCCATGAAGAGCCAGTCGGCGTGCACCTGGCGGAGGTTGTCCTCGGCCATGAAACCGTCCAGCATGCGCGATTCGCGTATGACCATGCCGCCGAGCAGCATCAGTTCGATGCTCTCGTCCTGGACGAGTTCCTCATACACCACGAGGTTGTTGGTGATCACGGTGATCCGGCGCCCGTGCAGCCGGCGGGCCAGCCGGTGGACGGTCGTACCGGAGTCGAGGATGATCGACTGGCCGTCCTCGATCAGCGTGGCGGCCTGGGCTGCTATCGCGTCCTTCTCGGCCACGTTGGCTTCGGCCGCTTCGGCGAAAGCCGCAGGATCTTCCTCAATGACCGCTCCCCCATGGACCCGGGTGAGCAACCCGTCCTCCTCCAACTTGAGGAGGTCACGCCGAACGGTCGCGGCACTGGCCTCCAGCCGACCGGCAAGGTCCGTCACCGTGGCGGTGCCGCCGGATCTCAAGGCCTGCAGGATGAGTTGGTGTCGTTGTTCAGCCAGCACGCAACGGAACCCTACTTCCCCGGGGCGCTGCCCGCACCGCCGTGCGCGCTCAGCGGCTGGAAGAGGGCGGGTCCGCTCTCGAAATCCAGCAGGCGCTGCTTGCGCTCGAGTCCGCCGCCGTAACCCGTGAGGCTGCCGTTGGCGCCGACGACCCGGTGGCAGGGGACGATGATGCCGATCGGGTTCTTGCCGTTGGCGAGGCCCACGGCGCGGGAGGCGGACGGGGTGCCCAGGGCGTCGGCCAGGTCGCCGTACGAGCGGGTCTCGCCGTAGGGGATCTGGCGGAGTTGGTCCCAGACGGAGCGTTGGAACGGTGTTCCGCGGAGGTGGAGTTCGAGGGTGAATTCTTTCAACTCACCTGCGAAATAGGCCTTGAGTTGCTCCTCGGGCTCGTCGAAGAGCGTGTCGTCGCGAGGGCCGAAGGTCTCCTCCGGTGGGCGGTGGCGCTGTTCGGTCATGAAGAGGCCGCACAGGATGCCGTCCTCGGCCACGAGGGTGAGGGGGCCGTACGGGCTGTCGATCACTGTGTGGTGCTTTGCGGAGCTCATGGCGAACGTCCTTATACCGGGAGGAAGTTGATCGGGTGGCTGTCGGTCGCCCACAGGTACTGGACCGCGTACGCACGCCAGGGACGCCAGGCCGCCGCGCGGGTGGTGAGGGCCGCCGGGGTGGACGGGAGGCCCAACTCCTGGGCGGCGCGGCGGATTCCGAGGTCGGTGGGGAGGAAGGCGTCGGGGTCGCCGAGGGCGCGCATGGCGATGACGTCGACGGTCCAGGGGCCGAACCCGGGAAGGGCGAGGAGCTGGGTACGTGTTTCGGACCAGTCGCTGTCCGGGCCCAAGTGGATGGTTCCGTCCGCGAGTTGGCGTACGAGGGTGGTGAAGGTGATGCGGCGGGTGCGGGGCATGGCCAGGGTCTCGGGGTCGAGTGCGGCGAGCGCCCCGGGGGTGGGGAAGAGGTGGGTGAGGCCGCCCTCGGGGTCGTCCAGCGGGTCGCCGTGTGCCGTGACCAGACGGGCCGCGTGGGTGCGGGCGGCGGCCGTGGAGACCTGCTGGCCGAGCACGGCGCGTACGGCGAACTCCGCCTCGTCGACCGAGCGCGGGACGCGCCGGCCGGGGGCCTTGTCGACCAGCGGCGCGAGCAGCGGGTCCGTGCGGAGCTGGCCGTCGATCGCGACCGGGTCGGCGTCCAGGTCGAGCATGCGGCGGCAGCGGCTGATGGCGACGGTCAGGTCGCGCAGGTCGCTGAGGGTGAGGCGACAGGCGATGTGGTCGGACTTGGGCGTGAGGCTCGCGATGCCGTGGCCGTACGGGAGGCGGAGCGTGCGGCGGTAGGCCCCGTCCCGCCACTCCTCCACGCCGGGTACGGCGGTCGCCGCGAGGTGCCCGAAGAGGTTGTCGGGGTTGAGCGGGGTGCGGAAGGGCAGGCGGAGGGCGAGCGTGCCCGGGGAGGCGGCCTGCGGGTTCTTCTTGGGCAGCCGGGCCCGCAGTTCGGTCGGGGCCAGGGCGAAGACCTCACGCACGGTGTCGTTGAAGGTGCGGATCGAGGAGAAGCCGGCGGCGAAGGCGATCTCCGCCATCGGGAGCGGGGTCGTCTCGATCAACAGGCGTGCGGTCTGGGCGCGTTGGGCGCGGGCGAGTGCGAGCGGGCCGGCGCCCAGCTCGGCGAGGAGCTGGCGTTCGATCTGCCGGGTGCTGTAGCCGAGGCGGGCGGCGAGGCCGGGTACGCCGTCGCGGTCCACCACGCCGTCGGCGATCAGGCGCATCGCGCGGGCCACGAGGTCGGCGCGCTGGTTCCACTCCGGGGAGCCCGGGCTGGTGTCCGGGCGGCAGCGCTTGCAGGCCCGGAATCCGGCCTGCTGGCAGGCGGCCGCGCTCGGGTAGAAGGTCATGTTCTCGGGCTTGGGCGGTACCACCGGGCAGCTGGCCCGGCAGTAGATGCGGGTGGTCAGGACCGCCGTGAAGAACCACCCGTCGAAGCGGGCGTCCTTGGACTGGACAGCGCGTACGCAGCGCTCTCGGTCGGTGTGCATCCCGTTGTGCATCCCGTTCTGCATGCGTCCAGCATCGGCGATGGGCCGGGCCGGGGCTGGCGAGAATCCGACATCAGCCTGACGTGTGCTGGACCGGTCCGGATCACTCGGCCCGCTGCGGGCGCTGTCTGCGTGATCGATCATGCGTGGCACGGGCCATGGGTACGCTGCCCTCCATGGACCATGGCGACCGGCGGCGGATGTGGCCGCTGTACGCGGCCGGATTCACCACCGCCTTCGGGGCCCACGGCATCGCCGCGAACCTCGGGGGCGCCGGGAAGGACGCCGTCACCTCGCTGCTCGTCCTGGGCGGGCTGCTCGCGCTCTACGACGGTGCCGAGGTGCTCCTGAAGCCGGTGTTCGGCACGCTGGCCGACCGCGTCGGGGCGCGGCCGGTGCTGCTCGGCGGGCTGGTGGCATTCGCCGTCGCGTCCGCGCTGTACGTCCTCGCGGACAGCCCGGGGTGGCTGTGGGCCGCGCGGCTGGGGCAGGGTTCGGCGGCCGCCGCGTTCTCGCCGGCCGCTTCGGCGCTGGTCTCCCGCCTCAGCCCGGCGGCCAAGCAGGGGCGGGCGTTCGGGAGTTACGGCTTCTTCAAGTCGGTCGGCTACACGCTGGGGCCGCTGCTCGGCGGGCTGCTGGTATGGGCGGGCGGGCTGCGGCTGCTGTTCACGGTGCTGGCGGTGCTGGGCGCGGTCGTCGCGGTGTGGGCACTGGCCGCCGTACCCGTCGTACCGCCCCTGCCCCGTGCCCGCCAGACCGTGCTGGACCTGGCGCGACGGCTCGCGGAGCCGGCGTTTCTCGTCCCCACCGCCGCGCTCGCGGGCGCGACGGCCGCGCTGTCGGTCGGGGTGGGGTTCCTGCCGGTGTCCGGCAGGGCCGCAGGGCTCGGGACGGTGGCGACGGGCGCCGCGGTGTCGGTCCTGGCCGCCTGTGCGGCGGTCGTACAGCCGCGCGCGGGGCGGGCGTTGGACGCGGGACGGCTCACGGCGCGCTCCGGCCTCACCGCCGGGTTGCTGCTCGCGGCGGCCGGACTGGCCTGCGCGATGCTCCCCGGTCTGGCGGGCGTCCTGCTCGCCGCCTGTCTCATCGGTACCGGCACGGGCCTGATCACCCCGCTCGGCTTCGCGACGCTGGCCTCGTCGACCCCGGAGGAACGGCTCGGCCAGACCATGGGTGCGGCCGAGCTCGGACGTGAACTCGGCGATGCGGGCGGCCCGTTGCTGGTGGCCGCGGTCGCCAC
>Ga0307512_10005383_pt1 | contig 13383 bp, 7 predicted proteins | sample 14_EM_MG_FD_200267 | JGI IMG/M metagenome (GOLD analysis project Ga0307512, IMG submission 200267) | Populus trichocarpa ectomycorrhiza microbial communities from riparian zone in the Pacific Northwest, United States - 14_EM | ecosystem: Host-associated > Plants > Roots > Unclassified | place... | reverse complement strand
AGTTACAGTGAACCGTCATGGACTCCCTACCTCCCTCTCTTCACCACGCATTGGAGAATATCAAGTATCATGCAAAAGACATATTTACCGCCATCTCTGGCTGCCTGTGCCAGCAACAATCCAGGCTGAAAATCAACGGTCGGATGTGTGCGTACGCGTCCATTTCACACCAGACAGAAGCGAGAACTCAACGGAATTTACCCTAGTCAAGATCGTGAAGGTCTTGGGAGAAGGTGGCTTTTCTTTCGTATACCTTGCGCAGGATGAGGCTAGCGGGGTGAGAGGGTCTTCGCGTGCCTACGTCCGGGTTATGACGGCTGACTCGCGTTGGCTCAGAAAGAGTTTGCCCTGAAAAAAATTCGGTGTCCAACTGGAGCGGACGGTGTCGAAGCAGTCATGCACGAAGTCGCGGCATACCGGAGATTCAAGTGCGCCCTCATGTTTACTGTATACGCCTGACAGTTAACCACCTGTTCGTCAGACACCCAAACATCATCCGTTTATACGTGAGCGAGATGCACCTTCATCGCGACAAGGGATAGTATTGATGCTCTGCAGGATTCGGCAGTGGTGCAAGACTCCAGCGGCGAAGGCAAAATCGTCTATCTCTTTCTTCCCATCTACAAGGCACGCATTCCCCGCGTCTCGTTCGTTTTTGCCGCGTCTTTCTGACTTGAAGTGCAGCGCGGAAACCTCCAAGATGCGATAAACACCTATACCCAAACAGGAGAGCGTTTTTCTGAGCGACAACTTTTGCATCTCTTCAAGGGCACTTGCGAAGCCGTGCGTGCCATGCATCACTATCGCTCTGCAAAATCGTCTTCCACCGGTTCCTCTCCTTCGCCTCAACCCCAACCCGCTCCAGGGAGCGATGACGACCATGAAGAGACCGATACGTTTCCGCACCCAGAAGGTGATGCAGAGGACGGATACTCGTATATGCCCGGAGCGAGCAAGCGTGACGCTTCGCGCGTGCCACTTGTATCAAGCGAGCCACTCGACAACGGCGATGTCATCTTCGAGGATGATCAAGATACTCCCGCACAAAACGGTTCGGGCGAGCTCGTGCCTTATGCACATCGGGACTTGAAACCTGGGTGAGTCGCGCGCCTCACCTCCTTATCGACGCCGTAATCCCCGAGAAATTTAGGAATATTATGCTCGCGAATGATGGCGTGACACCGATCCTGATGGACTTCGGTAGCTGCATCAAAGCGCGGATACCGATCGAGAATCGTACACAGGCCTTGATACAACAGGACACCGCCGCCGAACACAGCACCATGGCGTATCGCGCTCCTGAGCTGTTCGATGTGAAAACAGGAACAGCTCTCGATGAGAAGGTCGACATCTGGGTATGCCTGTCTCGTTCCTGAATGATTCCATCGCTAACATATTGGGCCCCATGCAGTCGTTGGGCTGCGTTCTGTTCGCCCTAGCGTACCTGCGATCTCCCTTCGAAAACACGCAGACGACGGAGCAAGGTGGCTCAATAGCCATGGCTGTACTCAACGCGCAGTACAAGCACCCCACCTCGGGTTATTCCCAGGGTCTGAAGACGCTCATTGACAGCATGTTAAAGATCGACCCGCAGGAGCGACCCGACATTCAACAGGTCATTCTGCTCCTTGGTTCTATCCATGATATTGTACTCACATCATTTCAGGTCCTCGATTCAACAGAGCGCCTCCTCCAGTCCACATAATCCTGAGGCATCGGATCGAAGAACTATCTATATCCCCTTGACTTTCATGGGTTTTCTTAGCGATATTAGAGTATGGACTAGCGCGTGTAATACAACCCCTACACTGCCACAGCGTCACCGTCTAGCTGCGGCTGTGCCTATCATTACTTGTCCAGTGTATGTATTTTTCTGAAGGTCTCCCAGCTTGTCATCGGCACGACGGGGCTCTTGGTGCTAGACCGAACCGAGATAATGTTCTCCTTCCCGTAAGTCCGACTAGCAAAGATCAACTACCTTTGTTGTAGACGAGAAGTTACCTCAGAAACTGATTGTGGTCATCAGCCATGACCCGATGGCGAAATCCTTGCTATGATTAGGAGGCCCGCGTGGCGGACGATGTTAAGCCACACGAGTGAGGTGACAACAGACAATACCTTGTCCGCTTCGCGTGCTGCTACTACTTTGAGAATCGTATTGGCAACGGTTTCTTGTCAGGAAATATATGGCACCAGGTCGAGCATCCGCGAACCACAGGTCTGAGGTCACCGATCGCTAGCTCGCGACGGCGTCCCCACCAAATGGGTGGGTCGGATGTCCTACCACAGGGTGGCGGTGCAAGATAGAATATGGGGGTTATAGCACAAAACACAGGTGACACATAGATTGAACGTCGGGTAGAGAGCGAGGCTGCATGATAAAACCGACTCTTGTACACGAGGCCATATCTAACTCCAGTCAGAGATTGCCTTGTCTTGCATGACGTATGTTTTGCGAAATCGTTGGGTTGACTGCTCTTCCACACGGGTCCCACTGGTGCAGTTCATTACTGGGTTCAACCGTCCAGTATCATTCTTCGCCTGCTGAAGCGGAACTCCATTTTCGGAACCTGGGGGTTACCGATAGTCCCGACGTTGGAAGGATGTGGGCCAGAAACGGAGGGGTAGAAGGGATTTGCGCGGCTATTGCATCAGCTCCCAAAGTACCTGTTAACGGGGGTCCATGTTCTGAGACGAGAGGACGAGGCGTAACCTGGAGCAGGGAGGCATTCGTCAGGGACAACCAGCGCAGATATTGTTTTTCCAACCTCATCTGGCCCAGGCTGGGGCTTTTGATCATGCACTGTATCTGCCTTACTCCCCTGCACGCCCTGAGGCCTGAGGACCGGATGCCGTTGCTTGCTTCGGCGGTGTCGAAAGAGTCTGCGCGTAGGCGAATCGATTTTGGTCGGCTCATCTGCGCATCTTGAAGGATGTCACGTCCTGATTGGTTGGGCACGCAGATACGCGCCACGCCTCAGGAAGACTTCCACAACCCGGGGGTGTCCCTGGCATGCTGCGAGGTGCAACGGAGTCGAGCGACTTTCCTGTCGCGCGTTCGCGTCAGCATTGTGGTCGAACAGCTACACGTTTTCCAGGTGACCCTTGCTCGCTGCTGTGTGTAACGCAGTCTATCCCCACTTGCTCTGGGCATCCGCGTTTGCGCCATGCTCGAGGAGTAGCTTGACAACCGTTAATTGTCCGTAGTGTGACGCTCTATCCAATGCGGCATTTCCCAGAGAATCCAATGCGTTGGGATTCGCGCCATGACCGATGAATAACCGGGTGGGGCAGAGGCTGCTAGACGGGTGACGCGATACCAGTGTAGTAGCGGACCGCCATCAAAGATGCCCCGCTTATTCAGGCTTGGGGTGTGCTCCAAGGCGAGCTGATCCACCTGCGAGAGCTGGTGGACTGCAGCAGTCTCAACCTCTTTCCCTACTATCGCACTCTTCATCATATGGTGAGTACGATGGTAGAGAAAGTGGTGGCGTGATGGCGACGATGACAGGTGGGGGTGTTCGATGCACGTAGGCGAGAAGAACGATCACCGGAATGTGTCATTCCCCTGTTGGAGGCAATCGAGGATGGTTAGGAGTCATTGCGGGTACTGGGATGAAGATGAGAACTTTGATCGGAGAAGGTTTACCGAAGACGACTGACAGATCCTCATCTGCTCTGACCCATCCCGTTGTCTGGTCTTGACTTCCAACTTGCTGGCGAGAGAGATGGGGCGGCAAGGAAGGAGCTTAAATGACTTGAGGAGGAGATCGAAGGTGCAAAAAATAAAAGTATGAGGGAAAAGGCGAGTCGGAAGTGTGATAAGTCTGTTGACACCACACTGAGGCCAACGCCCTGGATTCTAAATACAAATACTACAGTAATAATACCTAAAGCTTAAAGGCCTAAAGGGTCATTGCAGAGCTACAGTACATCCAAAACGAGGACAAAAGATGACACTATTCTTTCTGCGTGCCCACTACAGCAGGCCCCCACCTGGCAGAATAGTGTACCAAAAAAGACACCGCAGTGGATTCGCCTAACGCTTTTGTTACGACGCTCGATGGCCATATAGTGCATCAAGATCCCATAACTTAATCATACATCCTATTTTTGTTCCCTAGTGTATAGCCTATGCCTCTAGGGTCGTTTGCTTTGCATCTTTAGCGATATACAGTTTTCTGCCCTCGCTGCGCTCTCGTCCAACCTTTCTAACTAGCTAAGTAACCAGAACATTTTCTGTGTTCTCTCTCCCGCCGACTTTCACTAGCTCACTTTGTCATCATTGTTTTGCCATTGGAAGGACCGACATCTCAACTCTCCTGCGCCCGCGCTAAGTACGAGGTTCAGTGATCCATCAAGGCCTCAATCGTGCTGTATCGCAGGTGGAAAGTCCACGCAGCTCCTGAGTTCGGGGAAAGGTCAGGTCCGAAGCGGGTCTGTGCTCCCCGCCGCCGTTCCCGAGGAGAAAGTGAAGGTGCAAGGCCGAGAACGCACGAGGGAAATCGTAACGGCCGTAACAAGAGTCTTGAGGCACGGGCACGGGCGAGGAGGGGGAAAGGAGAGTCTATTGCATTGGTTGCATTCATGGTCAAGGCCAGGCAAGGGGGGGTTACAGAATACAGTACTGTACACAAGTACGCTACGAGCGAGTCCAATAGGAAGATGGAAAGGAAAAGAAGGAACCGGAACCGAAGAAGGACCGAAAGCAAATGACAGCGGGCGCGAGGGTAAGGTGACATGTGATGCACGTGATGTGTGGCAGTAAGGCTAGGGTATAATAAACAACTGGGGGGGCTCCTTGAACCGCGACCACCACCAGTCCGGTTTTTCCCACGAACCGTGGCAAGGAATCAACAAAGGTACACCACCCCCCCCGCCGTACGGGCTAATTGAATTGGAGCATACCTCCAACATACCAACGCAGTGTGATACTCTATTTATGTCACAGTCTATCTGCCACCTCTACTCGTCTGGCATTCTATCTCTGTCATACCCATGGCCCATGCCGTCAACCCAACCTAGACCCAACTCCTCTACAAGACACAACGGAGGCCGGCCACCTTGAAGGGCACGGGAAACCCTCAGTTGACCGCACTAAAATTAGTCAGAAAGTGACATCACCAGCAACAAAACAACCACGCATCTTGGCCCATACTTTTGCCATCCTACCCCACCATTGAGGGCCAATCTGTTTTTGATTTGAGGCCCATACGGAGGGTGCAGTGTCGTCCTAGGAAATGTAGAAGTGTCGCATAAGGCAAGCACACACACCTCTGGGTGGTCGTCACACCTCCACCACCCGTCATTATGCGTGTCCCCGCGCCTCACTATGCAATGGTCCAAGGGGCTCCACGCGATAAATGCGAGACCCACTGGTGACAAGATAATCACACAAAAGATCAAACAAAACTAAGGGTTCACCAAACTAGTGGAGAACACCTGGGAACATGTCCTAGTGAAAGAAGGCGACCTCCCGAACTGGGTAAACATATGTGAGGTTTTAGTGGGTAGTAGGTCACCCCAGGGTCATCCTGAGTCCCACACTATCCCATCCGGGATGTGCTTAAACGCATTTTCTCCTCACCCGGGCCTATCAGCCCGGCTCCAGCGTGCCACTGGGGCTGACGAATGTCTCCCACCACGTGGCGTTTCTCGATAGTTTTTTTTTTTTTTTTATGTTCCTTTTATTGTGCGCTCGGGATACGAAGATCCCACGTAGCACTTCGATAAGAACAACAAGATAGCTACTTCTCGATAGTTTAGTTGATAGCTACTTATTGAGAAATACAAACGCTTTCCAAAAAATAATAATAATAAACAACTGTAAAATGGAGAAGGAGAGCAAGGTAAGAACGAAATGGGAAACAAGGAGACGTACGGATGCCCCGATTCCGAGGCCACAGCGCGCTCCGTCCTTACAGTGCTCAACTAAGGGCCCGTTCAGGAATTTTTGGATGTCGCGAAATACCAGCCAAAACGTTTTTACGTCGAAATATTGTTACGTGTGAGAAAAAGTGCTGTTCGGGAAAAATTTCACACGCGTGAAATCGTTTTTCGGTCGTGGTCGTGATAACGCCAACCAAATCCAAATGCACCTCCGCCTCCGGACCCAGGCTCCTAACCAGCCCAGACGGGTGGTTAGGAGCCTGCTCCGGACCCGGACCCTCGATTTCGTCGAGATTGCGTGACTGTGTGACGGCGCGTGTGACTCGTAAGTGACTTATGTGATGCAACTTCCCTCACACATGCAGCCATATTGTGACAAGCCACCCGAAAAGGAAATGTCTATTGGTTGTAATAACAGTGTGTTCGGATGACACAAAAAAATTCTGGGGCATGAAAATGAAAACTCTATCTGGCACCGTCCAAATAGAGATCATGCACGAAATTATCTGTGGAGAAATTCCCGAACGGGCCCTTAAGTTCAGCCCTCGACCAACTTTGCGCTCATCTGTCTCGAGTAATCACCTTGCGTCTGTGTACACATGTCACTGATACTAATACACGCACAACCGTCTTCACCCAAACCCTCGTCCTCACCACTCACCATTTCCCACCTTCTCACCACCTTTCTTCACAGCGAATCACCCACCTCCCTCTCCGAAGACTCTATTTCTTCCTTACTTGCGAGATGGCTAACCAGTCAAGATCCGTTTCTTTTCAAAGGCTTCTCGAATCTGCCTTGCTGCGATACGAGAAAATGACGGGCGTCACTTTATCCAAACATCCTCTTGCCTTGCAACTTCAGAGTTGCAACTCGGTCGAGAACTTTAATAAGCTTCTGGGAGATAAAGCAAAGGACGTCAGAGAAAGGGAAAGAATCATCAAATCGATGAAGACTATTGTATCAATTCTGACACCACTTTCTTCCGTCGCCTCCCTCCCCGACGCTGTTGGCCTGGTACGTTAGAAGGCGCTCATGGCCGCTTCATATTCTGACCTTTTTTACAGGTGTTTCCACCTGCGAAAGCCATACAGGCTTGTCTCGGTGTCCTACTCGATGTATGTGCCATTCTCTGGTCTATATGTAGATTTTCTTGTGACACCCAAGTAAACCAGTCGGCAAAGGGCGAGGTATCCAACTTTGACGCGCTCGTTAATTGGCTTGAATCGATCGAAAATTTCATCGGCCGTCTCAGTGTATATACAGACAAAACTCTTTCGCCCGCAATGGTTGAGATAGTGGTTAAGATAATGGTGGAATTAATCTCCACACTCGCTTTGGTGACCAAAAAGCTCAAGGAGAGGAAACGATGTGAGTTCGTCCTCACCGATGTGTTGCCTTACTGAGCGCGACGCAGACAAACTAAAGAGTCTTTTGAGGGGCAAGGCGTCAGACGAGGACATCAAGGAGGCCTTACAGAAGCTGGACCGACTTACGCAAGACGAGCTTAAGAATGTCACAGCTGAGACTTTAGGTGTCGTCAGCGGTGAGCAAACGCACGCTACTTGTAATCCAACGTCTACTGAATATGCTTCTCTAGACGTTCGGGAAGACACCAGTACGTTTTGTCGGCGACAACAAGGTGCTTCTTGTCTGACCAAGTGCCAGAAATCTTACCCAAAATGGCGAACGACGTGGATGAGTTGAAACGTAAGTTATCTCCTGACATTTTGCAGTACTGCCTGGAAGCGCTAAGATTGTCCGGCAGGTGCCCAATTGCAGAGAGATATTCGACACTGGCTCTCCCCGCCAGATCCATGGAAAAATTACAACATAGCCCGCGGATCACGGCACAAAGAGACCGGGTTGTGGTTTGTTAACAGCAAGACATTCTCAGAATGGAAAGCTTCTGGACGAAGTTCCCTCCTATGGATCACTGGGAAACGTCAGTTACCACCCGGCGCTTACATTTTCGCAGACACTGATAGCCTTCCCTTTCGTAGCGGGCGCTGGGAAAAGCATTCTTTGGTACGCTAACGTTAGCATGTCCGTATTTCATCTTTGGGACTTACGTTGTCGGCCAGTTCTGCTATTGTCGAAGACATCGAGACAATGCAGAAATCTGGGGACGCTTCACTTGCTATGTATTTCTACGACTTCAGGGACGATCTCAAGAAGGACCTCCGAGGGCTGCTCTCATCAATCTTGTTCCAGCTTTGCGACCAGTCTGATTCCTACTACAATATTCTTTCCACTTTCCATTCGACACACCGTGACGGTGCACAGAGCCCCCGCGATGAAGACCTTATCCAGTGTTTAGTTGACTTGGTGAAACTGCCAGGGCCACCACCAATTTATCTAATTGTGGATGGGTTGGATGAAAGTCCAAACACATCTACTCAGTCGTTCCGTCGTAGGCAGGTTTTATCGTTTTTGAACGGCCTTGTCGTGGCAGAGCTGCAAAACCTGCACTTATGCGTCACTAGCCGACCGGAGGTCGACATCAAAGCTATTCTCGAGCCTCTAGCTTTCCATTCTGTTTCCCTGGAAGACGAAAGTGGACAAACGAAGGACATTAAGGACTATATTGAGTCATTTGTTCACACGGATGACCAGCTGAAAGTCTGGAACTCTAAGCACAAGCAGCTTGTGATAGACGTCTTGACCGAAAAAGCGGATGGGATGTAAGGCGTTTATACCTTCGAGCTATACCTTCACGACTCTCACCCATGCGTTTGGTAGGTTTCGATGGGTGGATTGCCAGCTTAAATACCTCGCCAGATGCCTCCCAGTGGATCTCGAGCGTGCTCTGAGCGAATTACCGGCGACACTCGATGAGACCTATGAACGTACCTTGGGAGAGATCGAAGATGTGAACTGGGAAGCTGCCCAGCGGCTCCTCCAATGTGTCGCTGTGGCTGCTCGCCCTCTCCGAGTTGAGGAACTGGCAGAAATTCTTGCATTTAATTTCAACACGGGACCGATTCCGAAATTTCTCATGGATTGTCGCCTGGAAGATCCAGTGAAAGCGGTGCTATCCATATGCTCCACATTGCTTTCCCTTGTCAACGTCGAGAATTCCCGAGTCGTGCAATTTGGGCACTTCTCGGTGAGGGAGTTCTTAACGTCCACCCGCTTTGCCCAAAAATGCAACACAATTTCCACCCGTTACCACATTTCTATGTCACCTGCTCATACTATTATTGCCCAAGCATGTCTAGGCATTCTATTGCACCTGCCCGAAAATGTCACCACCGACAGCCTGGTGCAATATCCTCTTGCTGGATATGCTAGCGAGCACTGGTTTGAGCATGCCCGTTTTGGGGGTGTGTCACAAAATGTAATTGAGGGGATGAAACAACTCTTTGACTGGACGAAACCACATTTTGCGATTTGGCTCTGGATATGTGACCCAACAATACCCTCCTGGAAGCTGCGGGGGACCGAACGAGCTGAAAAGCCTTTACCACCCCGTGGAATCCCTTTACATTATGCTGCATTTTGCGGCCTACACGACGTTGTAGAGGTCTTAGCCATTAGCCAACAGGATGTGAATTCTAGAAACTTCAATAACGGGCTGACTCCTTTGCATCTGGCATCTCGAGAGGGTCATCTTGATGTCGCACGGAATCTCGTCGAACACGGCGCCAACGCGGCAGCCCAGGACCAGTTTGGGTCGACCCCGCTCCATGAGGCGTCTGAACGGGGCCATCTCGGTCTCGCACGGTTCCTTGTCGAGCACGGCGCCAACGCGGCAGCCCAGGACCAGCATGGGTGGGCCCCGCTCCACCAGGCATCACAATGGAGTCATCTTGATGTCGCACGATTCCTCGTCGAGCATGGCGCCAACATTGCAGCCCAGGACCAGCGTGGGATGACCCCGCTCCACCAGGCATCACAATGGGGCCATCTCGCTGTCGCACAGTTCCTTGTTGAGCACGGCGCGAATGCGGCAGCCCAGGACGAGGGTGGGTTGACTCTGCTCCATCTGGCGTTAGAATATAGTCATATCGATCTTGCACGGTTCCTTGTCGAGCACGGTGCCAACGCGGCAGCCCAGGACCAGCGTGGGCGGACTCCACTTCATCAGGCATCAGAACAGGGTCATCTCGATCTCGCACAGTTCCTTGTCAAGCATGGCGCCAACGCGGCAGCCCAGGACAAGGATGGGTGGACTCCACTCCATCGGGCGTCACAACGGGGTTGTCTCGATGTCGCACGGTTCCTCGTCGAGCACGGCGCCAACATTTCAGCCCAGGACCAGAGTGGGTGGACCCCGCTCCACCAGGCATCACAACGGGGTCATGTTGATCTCGCGCAGTTCCTTGTCGAGCACGGCGCCAATCCAGCAGCCCAGGACGAGGGTGGGTTGACTCCGCTCCATCTGGCGTCAGAACGGGGTGGACCCGATGTCGCACGGTTTCTCATCGAGCACGGCGCCAATGTGGCAGCGCAGGACCAGCGTGGGTGGACTCCGCTCCATCAGGCATCACATTGGGGTCGTCTCGATGTCGCATGGTTCCTTGTAGGGCACAACGCCAATGTGGCAGCCCAGGGCCAGGATGGGTCGACTCCGCTCCATCTGGCGTCAGAACAAGGCCATTTCGATCTTGCATGGTTCCTCGTCGAGCAAGGTGCCGATGCGGCAGCCCAGGACGAGGGCGGGTTGACTCCGCTCCATCTGGCGTCAAAACGGGGTCATCTCGATGTTGCACAGTTCCTCGTCGAGCACGGTGTCAATGCGGCAGCTCAGGATTGGCGTGGGTCAACTCCTCTCCATCAGGCGTCACATTGGGGTCATCTCGATGTCGCATGGTTCCTTGTCGAGCACGGCGCCAATGTGGCAGCCCAGGACCAGGGTGGACTGACTCCGCTCCATCAGGCATTAGAACAGGGTCACCTCGAACTTGCATGGTTCCTCATCGAGCACGGTGCCAATGCGGCAGCCCAGGACGAGGATGGGTTGACTCCGCTCCATCTGGCGTCAAAACGGGGAGACCTCGATTTCGCACTGCTCCTTGTCGAGCATGGCGCAAATGCAGCAGCCCAGGACCAGCGTGGGTCGACTCCGCTCCATCTGGCGTTAGAAAGGGGTAATCTCGATGTCGCATGGTTCCTTGTCGAGCACGGCGCCAATGTGGCAGCCCAGGGCCAGGGTAGGTCGACTGCGCTGCATCTGGTGTCAGAACAAGGTCATTTCGATCTTGCATGGTTCCTCGTCGAGCATGGTGCCGACGCGGCAACCCAGGACGAGGGTGGGTTGACTCCGCTCCATCTGGCGTCAGAACGTGGTCATTTCGATCTTGCACGGTTCCTCGTCGAGCACGGCGCCGATGCAGCAGCCCAGGACCAGCGTGGGTCGACTCCGCTCCATCAGGCGTCAGAACGAGGTCATTTCGATCTTGCATGGTTCCTCGTCGAGCATGGTGCCGATGCGGCGGCCCAGGACGAGGGTGGGTTGACTCCGCTCCATCTGGCGTCAGAACGTGGTCATCTCGACCTCGCATGGTTCCTCGTCGAACACGGCGCCGATGCAGCAGCCCAGGACCAGCGTGGGTCGACCCCGCTCCATCGGGCATCAGAGCGGGGTCATCTCGATGTCGCACGGCTCCTTGTCGAGCGCGGCGCCGATGCGGAAGCCCAGGACGAGGGTGGGTTGACTCCGCTCCATCTGGCGTCAGAACGGGGTCATCTCGATCTTTCACGATACCTCATCGAGCACGGCGCCAACGCGGCGGCCCAGGCTATACCGCAGATCTAGAGTTCACAACAACATGAATTGGGACTCCAGTACTCCATACCAAGAAGCATTGGTAGAAGGAACTTGAAATTGCTTTATTGTACAGTTTATTGTACAGTTATTATCATGTCGTGCATGCTGCCTCAGCAAAAAAGACACAGGATGATCAGTGACTGATCACGCCTGATCAGCGTCTGGCCATTACCTGGGGAGTTCATCCAGCACTATCAGATTGGGAGGCCTGATCAGGTCTGGTAGCCGTCACTCGAAGTCACTGGGCCTGGTCAGGGCACCCAGTCTGACGGCGATGATCACGGACCCTCAGGCTGATCAGCATGATCATGTGTCATTGGCCTGATGGTGCCCTGACTAGCCACGGGTCATGGGCGTTGAACGACCAGGATAGTCAGGCTGGATGTGTTGGTCAGCATCACCAGGCTTCATCAGCTCATTCTTTCTCTTCCATGCTTTTGATTGTTTTGTTCAATATAACATTTATTGCTTAATGCTAATGACTATAACACAGTGCTACGGCTCTACCTACCCATGCAAGTAACAGAAAATATCCAAGAGAGTAAACAAGATGGCATGTCACCAGCAGATGGCCTTGGATGAACGTGAAAGGATGAGAGAAATAACAGACAGCCACAGATGAATCTGGAACTGAGGAACAAGATGAAGCAGTGGTATGGGCACAGCATCGACAAGACAAAGCAGTGGTGGTGGGACAGCGTCGACAAGACGGAGCAGTGATGGTGGGACAGTATCAACGAACAAAGCAGCGGTGGTGGGATGGCATTGACAAGTCAATATCACAGCATATATGCACAAGACATTGAAGACATACCACATATATGCTGTAGTTCTGGTGGCCCTGCCAGTGCGCCGCTTTGATCCTTGTGAAGGGAATTGAGAGTGGGACCAGAGACAGAGCCCATGTGTGCGGTGTGCCAGTGACTAGTAACTTGTATGTGCTGGATGGGATAAGGCATTACAATGGCGGAGAAAAATAAAATTGAAGAGGATATGATGGAGGAGGGAAGCAAAGGGGATGACGCAATGATGGGAAGGGACGCACAGCTACTTATGAGGATCTGAAACATGACGCAATGCGTCTTTTGGAAAAACGTGACCTCTTGAGGTAGTGCCGATAAAACCTGGCCAGCATTCGTCGTTCATTGGCCTGTCAATTTATTGTGTCACCATTGAAGCTGAATTGAAGGTTCTTGCATGTGAGTAGCGAACACAAATCCAGAGTCAAAATAGAGAGGCTGGGAACATGCAAAGGGAATCATAACAGGCATAACGAGGGTCTTGAGGCACAAGCACACAAGCAAGAAACTTTGAAGGGACAAAGGAGGGATCTATTGCATGGTTTGACCACCCTTGGCCCCGGGCCCGGGCCAGGCAAGAGAGTTATATACATGTATGCTATGCGGTAGTGGAACAGTGTCATCCCAAAGAGGGAGAGCAGAAGTTCTGATATAAAAGAGAGACAAGGAAACGTACAAAAGCAGATGAAAGCAGAAAACTAGTCCTCTAATCCACAAGATATGACTCTGGCGATATGTGGTTCTGAGTGAGGACTCAACTGGCAAGGCGTTGTGTATGTTGTTGACTTGACAGCTCGAAGGGCAAGCATCAGGAAAACCCCTAATTTGCTTTTTGTGCTTTTTTGTGCTTTTTTCACTTTTTTCAAGTAAAAAAAGTAAAAATCCAGAAAGTACAGACTACTTAGAAAAAGCCCAGTCCTCTA
>Ga0307512_10005381_pt1 | contig 13386 bp, 17 predicted proteins | sample 14_EM_MG_FD_200267 | JGI IMG/M metagenome (GOLD analysis project Ga0307512, IMG submission 200267) | Populus trichocarpa ectomycorrhiza microbial communities from riparian zone in the Pacific Northwest, United States - 14_EM | ecosystem: Host-associated > Plants > Roots > Unclassified | place... | reverse complement strand
CCCTGTTCCGCGGGAACTCGACCTCTGCTCGACTGCTTGGCGCATTCACGAAGATTCACGGTTACGGTTATCTGAGGAGTTTGATTCAGCCTCTGATTCAAGTCATGAAAGAGATGCCCCCAGGTCACAGTTATGATATGGACCCAGCTAAAGCTGTCGGTCAGGATATCGACCAGAACAGGAAAAACGTCGAGATTGTGAGCACCGCGTTCCTTCAAGTCGTCACGGCCTCCATACACAGTCTACCCCCGTGAGTAGATAAGTCGTGCGGTTTGGAACTTGAGGCTTATCTGGGTGTAGCATGATCCACGAACTTTGCTCACACATCGGAAAGACAGTGTAAGCAGCCATGTCCTCCCTTGTCTACATTCGTGACACTTAAACTTTCGTAGGAATGAGGTCTGGCCTGACGCAAAGTTCCCCGCTCTTGGAGCTTTCATGTTCCTCCGGTTCATTTCCCCTGCGATCGTGTCTCCAGAATCTATCGACATCGAATTACCAAAGGAAAACGAGGCTACTATGAAACGAGGGCTTATGGTTATCGCTAAAGTCATTCAGAATCTCGCGAACAACATGTTCTTCGGGAAACAAGTCCACATGGCCCCTCTCAACGAATTTCTCAAGAATAATATCGTCGTCGTAACTCGTTTCCTGAGTGAACTCAACGTGTGTATCGATTTTTGTTCTTCATTTCTCGGTATCTGCTAATGACCTACTAGAAATACGACGCGAGAGGGGAACCTCTGGACCCAGAGGAGTGGATCGGTCTTCCTTACGATGATACAGATTCGATCGTCTTACACAGATTTTTTGACAAACACGCAGACAAGGTCGGAAAAGAGCTCCTCAGCCTTTCCAGGCCCTCAGACGCCGACGCTCCAGCCATTAACGGGAAGAAAGCTTGGGATAGCCTCTGTGCTGCCCTGGTTGATCTCGATAGTTCCGTCCCACCGCCACAGCCGTCACAGTTAGACAGCTCTTCCCTCGATGGATACTTGGAATTCATGGATACGCATGCAGACGCAGACACGAGCTCCGTAGCTCACCTGTTCGTTGAGAGTACTCTGGATGTAAGAAGTGAAGTTTTCTGCCGTGATTCTTCGCGTTTAAAACTCCTTAAAAGGACGAGGAAGTTACGGTGTTCATCTTGTTTGCTGCCAAGATTGAGGCAGACACTATCAACATGGAGCTACTCGTATATCACGTCTTCAGGGTCTGTTCATCCCTCACTCCTCGCACAACGTTCGAGTTGCTGACGAGTTCAACAGACTATGATGGACCCGCGCCGAATCAGCCAATCGTACGACATCGTTATCGATTTGACCGGGTTTGCTGCAGGATCCCAGCCACCAGTCCAATGGTTGAAGTTCATCACCGAGATCACACCTTCGGATCTTCGAGCGAGGAAGCGGTCGATATATTTCCTCAATATTAACTACCTGGCGCATCGATTCCTTCGAAAGATTCGGAACTTATCAGCGGGTGTGTAGCTGTCCCCCCGCACGTTTCCTGGACACTGACTGTGAAAATCAAGGTGGATGGTCTACTACCGAGACGTACTGTTCTTCCCTCGCGGAGCTCAGAGATCTTGTTAATCCGGCTGCTCTTGAACCACTTACATACGCCGGTAGGACCATTGCACCCTCGTCGATTCTCGACACCTCTGATATTTTGGCATAGCGCAATTGGAAGCAGAGGAGGGCGAAGAGTTCACTGATGTCGTTATGCGGCGCGAACAACCCGCGAGGATCCAAGTCACGTTGGACGTCAGGTCCACTCATCTCCGTTTGACAACGGTAACCTATCATGTAGTTGTCTGCCTGCCGCTCCCTGACCATCACTCCAGATCATCCCTCAATCAGTTGCCACCCTCACAACATGCAAGCTCACGGAAATTGTAACCTTGGCCGATATCAGTGACGTGTACAACGTGTCGACAGGACAAGATCCAGATGAATTCATTATCCGGAAAATTCGTCACGGAATTACTTTGTATTTCTCCTCCCCCATGCGAGACGCGATCATAAGGGTGCATATTTCACACGGCTCAACATTGCGTGCGATATGCTGATGTTGATACTACTTCAGGCGATTCGTACGGCAAAAGGTTCCATGAAGAACGTCCAGGTGGCGGGTCCGGAACGTTTCTCGAGGCTGACGAATGTCACTGCTACCCTACTCCAAATCGGCATGATTAGTTCGATCTACGAGGAGGACGACCTCAGAGAGTCGGGGCTCGAACTTCTTAGCGCCATTTGCAGTTACCTTGACTACGAAGGACCAGCGATCGTACCGATGAGAGGTTTGCATAGGCTCTCTCCACCTCGAAGAATGTGAAGCTAATTTGCATCAGGGGCGTTAATCTCGCGACAAACGAGCTTCTTGGTTATACAACTGAGCGAAAGGTTGTCACAACACGCTCCACAACTCACTCTGGATTTCCTTAACGAAGTAGCGCTGGGAATGGAAAGGTCGACGGTGCAGCAGAAGATTCACTGCCTCCAGTACATGAGCCCATGGGTTAAGAACTTGGTATGCTTCGCGGATCCCACGACGAGGTTGTTTGACCAGTCCGGCGCACGTCTAAGGGATTGCATCCGGTTCTTGATCAGCCTGACCTTACAGGATGAACAGGCTTGTGATTCTCCACTACCGAGTTATTTTAATGCTGATCGATCGCTCCCAGGTCTACGCAATGGTTCAGCAGTATATCTGGTCGGAAATCTGCAAACTGGACTCACCGGCTGTCAACATTGTTCTCGACGAGCTGATGCGTACTGCTGTGGATGGACCATTTGGCTCCAGGAGGTCCGAGATCATTACGGACACAGTCGGAACACTGTCATCAATCAACGTCCGCGGAAGGATCCTCTCAAAACTCCGGAAGGTAAATCGTCGCATTGGCCACAGATTTTAATTCACTGAATCTCTCCAGGTGATCGGCAAGACAACCCTAAAGCCCACCCCGACACTAGTGGAGAACCCGCATTGGAACGAGATTGCTGCCCTGACAAGATTGGCCCTGGTGTCGACAAGTCAATGTAAACAAGCTGTCCAAGTGCAACTTTTCGTGCCCGAGATTGTCCACCTCGTGACATTGATCTCGTCGACCGGAGCCGTTGGGATAAGGCTCTCCGTCCACGGGATAGTGATGAATATGCTTCAAACCTTGACGGTCGGAAGGAGCGGGGACACACCATCACCCGAGATTCGGATCCTGTTGGACGAATGCGCAAGTCCAGAGACCCTTCGGCTTTTCGGTCTTGTACAGTCCGCTACTACAGGGGAGTACGCCAACTTCGACCCTTCGAACGAGAGGATGTTTCTCAGCTATCAAGAGAGTTTGACTCAGCTGTTGGCTCGTATACTTGAGGGTATAGCCGGGTCTAAGGGTAAGTCGCATTTACGGATCCCCCTACGCGGTGCTGAACGAATGGCGCATCAGGCTTGTTGAACGTCTGGCGTGCGCGCTGGATGAGTCTCGTATCGTCTACTGCCTTCCAGTTTTCCCCCGCTGTACAAACCCGAGCTTTCATCACCCTTGGGACGTTGGCCGTCTCAGACGTTGACGACGATTTGTTCTACCAAATGATCGTCGCGCTCAAAAAGGTGTTATCCGAGACGAAACAATCCGACACGGACTTGTGCATGATTCTGAGCATGCTGAGATGCTTCGCCAAGCTCGTTCCTAGCCTGGGTTTCGGAAGCCGCTTCTTCCCTCAGCTGTTCTGGCTTGGCGTCGCGCTCTTGCAGACCGGTATCATGGGCTTATTTATCGAGGCCGCGGAGCTGTTGAAAGTCACGTTGGAGAATATGATGTTGCAAGGGATGTTCGACGAGCGGGGTGTGTCGTCTACGCTGTTATCGGAGCGGGCCCCGATGGAGGAGATTTCTGTTCAACTGGATCACATGCTTTCGCTTTCTTTTGACTCGAGCTTCTCATTCTCGTTAGCCGCCATCCTGTTCAAGGGGATGCGACACCAGGGTTTGAAGGAAGCCGCGGGCGGAGCTCTCCGTTCATTGTTGAGGGTCTCGAGCCGATGCAAAGGTGGCGAAGGAGAGATGCCACCCAACGATACAGTTTATTACGATTCCCTAGGTTACTTCCTGGCGTTGATCCCACTCTCCACCACACCCGAAAATTTCAAGAGACTCCTTGAGGACGCAAACACAACCCCGGATTCGTCCAAGGAACCTAAATCCGCTCTCCCTCAGATGCCCCTTACCCTTCTGGGAATTTGCGATCCCACCACGGCCCTCCTTTCGACCGCGTTCATCAGCTCCGTACTCACCACCGCCCAAATCGATGATATCGAAACGGAACTTTTCTACCGCATTTTGTCGGATATTGGTGACAAGTATCCTGAGGTCATCGCCTTGGCGTAAGTGCATTCTCTCTTTGGTGAGCGTACAAAGATTGACCACGGTGTCGATAGTTACGAGAACCTGCACGAGAGGATCAAGTACATCTTCGCGAACTGCACCCATCCTGACATCATGAGCTCGGTCTCGAACCTGTTCAAGATCGCGATGCACCAAGAAAGCGCACGAAACATTCTCTTACGGGGATCATCGTCTACGTTGAGCACGGTGGGCGAGGATGAGAACCACAGACGGACGATCGGAGAGCTCGAAGATATGGGGATGTCTGGACTGGCGTACACCTTTTCGTTCATACAGCCATCCGGGGACAGGGGGAACATACTCGTGTGGGTCACGCAGTTGGTGGACAAGATGATCGAATGAAGGAGCGAACTGGGTTGGACTGGATAGAAATTGTGGGGCGAATGCTGTGGAACGGATTCGCCCGTTACTTATCGTATCGTTTACTACTCTGGGTGTTTTATTGGGATCATTGGGAAAAGTAAGGGTATAAACTAATAAGCTGTAGAGTCGGAAAGCCATGTATATACTCCTTGTTTCCGTATGCCTTACATTCTTCCACGGTTTGACCGACTCGGCCATTTCGATGCTCCTTCTCTTCTGGGTTTGAAACGTTGAATGTTGATCCCAATCCATCGACACATGGCCCGGGGTTCGAGCCTCTCAGATCCAGAGGTCGACACGGGCTTGTAGTATGAAGTTGGATTCTCCCGCCCCTACCACCCGGTCTACCGAACCGCTTTCTGGTCATGTCCCAAACCCAAGCCATGGACAACGCGCACGCACTTTTGCACGAACGCGAGGCGGTAGCATCGAGCCTGGACGACAAAGTCTCGCACAGCCAGTCGCTTCCCGTTGTGGATAGAGAGTCAGAGCCGGTAGTCACACGGAGAGAACTCTGGTCTTACTACCGTATGTTTCTTTGTGGCATCCTCCGTTCGTGTCGATGGTTCGAACGACTTCCCAGTGTACTATAATGGCGATAACGGTGTAGGACCTCTGGTAAGCCGCTCGTGTTGGCATTTCTTACCGTGGCATAATAATGTATCACGTCGATAGGGTTTCTCGTTGACCCTCTTCCAATCCCTAGCCTTCGCCGCAGGGTATGACCCCATCGCAGGACCAGGATCCGACTGTTCCGCAGAGGGCTCTTCGGGGCAGTGTGTCGTGCCCTGGGCAGGCGGTACGAAGAATGTCAGCTCCGTAGTTCTGGTCGCTACCGGCGTTAGTTTCGCGGTATGGTCGTCCCTGCCCGGCCTTCCTCCCGACTTGGAAACTGAGCAGCCCTCATACAGGTCATGACCTTGATTTTCACGACGATCGGTTCCGCTGCCGATTACGAGACGTTTGGGCGGTGGCTACTTCTATCTCTCACCGTGATTTGTTGGGGTGCGCAATATGCGAGCGTCAGCTTGAATGGTGAGGTTTCATAGGAGTGCTGCTTTCACCTCCTCTGATAAACCCCCGTCAGACCCTTCACGATGGGGTGCTGCCATGGCACTTTACATGATCAGTTTTATCACCTACGGTGCGACCCTTGTGTTCTATGCGGCCGTGTTCCCACGACTGGCTCGTAATACCACCCACGCCCGTCGACTCCTGGAAAAGTACCGGGCAAGAGAGATATCCGCCGAGGAGTATGAAGTCGAGGAGAGCCTGGAGAAGAACCGGATCAGTAATATCAGTACTGTGCGTTCCTTACAGGTCCTCCCAATTCCCACCTCATTTGTTCTTCGAAGACCCACAGCAATATCGGATACATTGTCATACTCTGTCTGAACTTGACTTTGTTATTGCCTTTGAAAAACAACCCCATGGTCGATAATTACGTTTTGGTATTGTGAGAATCAGAAGCGTTGTCGAAGGCTTTCCCTTGCCGCTGACACCCCTCTGGGCAGGGTTAACTCATACTGGGTTTTGGTTGGTGTCTGGTGGTGTGAGTCCATTACCGAACGGTACGATGTCATAAGGACCTAATCTGGTGTTTAGTTATCTTCCAGCAGCCACGTCCTGGTCCGCCGATTCCAAAGGGCTCCTCGTACCTGACCATCGGTTGGAAGCAGGTAGGTTGCCCTTTCGTGATGATACCCATCGCATTTGCTCAAACCCCTCTTAGATTTGGGCGGCCCTAAAACAGTACAAACAGCTTCCGTACACCTTCACCTACCTCGTTTCCTTCTTTCTTCTCGCGGATGTGTGACTTACGAGTTCAGTTCGTCGTTCGTAGTGTTGACATTCGTTCGTTTGCAGGGTCTTAACACCACGGGAACACTGGTGTCAATCTGCCAGAACGACCACTTTCAGTTCTCGTTTCTCCAGAATACCTATCTCGGTCTTGCGCAGGCAATTACTTCCACCGTCAGGTAAGCCTGTCGCAAGCTGAGAGCCTTTACCACGGGAGGTGATCGTGGGGTTAAACAGTACGCTCGGCTTCTGGTACATCCAAAAATACTGGAAGATCCCCACGAAGAAGATGGTGAGTCGTATCTACGGTTATTACCATCCTCCGTTCATAAAGGCGATCCTAGTTTGTGGTCACGAACGTCGTTAGCATCATGATCCCCTTTTGGGGGATGATTGGTATATGGACTCGTAAGATCGGCTTCCACAATGCTTGGGAGTTCTGGTATGTTGGGTAATGCCGCTGGCAATGGGTACACCGTCTGATACACCGGTGATATAGGGCATATAACGTCGTATTTGGACTGTTCCAAGCCCCTTATTATGCCTTCTCCCAAACGATGATGGCTGAGCTGAGCCCTCCCGGTTTTGACAACATGGTGAGTTGATCCCACGTGCCATTGACCTCATCGAGGTGACCGGTGCTTGCGTTTCCAGTTCTTCGGCTTGTTTGGCCTCTCAAATAGAGCTTCCAGCATGATCGGTCCGAACGTGATCCAGGCCATCATTGATAGGTCTGGAGACAACTGGAAGGGGTTCCCATTCCTCTTCGCCCTTTGCTTTGCTGCCAGCTTGATTATATGGTTCGGGGTGGATGTCACAAAAGGAAGGAGGGATGCTGTCGCTTGGAGTCAAAGGAAGAAAGGCCACGAGGTTGATGTGCCCCACAAGACGTGAAGCTTGAAGAGCTGAACGTCGTGTCCCCTTAGACTTTATGAGTATTCTTTGGTAATTACTTGTTAGTCGACTCACAACCAAGGTACAACGAACCCAAAGTCAGAAATCCCATTCTCTATTCACGTGATAAGGTAAGCCATTATAAAAAGGTGGGTATAAATAAACAGAACGAAGGATATGCACAACAATATAATAGCTCTCATCTACCAGGAACACTCCGTCCACATCAGAGGTAGGAAAAGGAGTGCGGCGGTCCAAAGCTGTTGACACACACAAGGCCAAAGGTATCGATTTGATCAATCATCGAGTTCACCCACAGGCGAATTGGAAGTTCTAGAAAAACTCACCGCCTGAATGCCCATAATTACGAGCGTGGGGTATTCACCGATGCCTGGTACTGCGTACAGCGGTTTTCCGTTAGTGTCCGTTCGACCGGGGACCAGCCGTGGATGGGTGAAGAGGATCCAAATCGAATAGAACGCGACGGTGAAGAAGTGTCGGAATAGTATCCAGAAATTTGGCGATACCCTGGGGGGATTGAATAAGAAAACGATCAGGCGTGTTGGAGGAGAAGATGAAGTACCCAGATAGTAAACCGACGGGCCCAGCGACACAGTCACCACCGCGTTCGAAGTATTTGAAGCAACCGATCTTCAGAGCATCCAACGATTCGCCTGACGAGAAGCGGCCAGTTAGTCTGGGTGACAGACCCACAGAACAGAAATTACACACTACTGGCTCCGAACAGTTCGTAAAGAGCAACACTGAGCACGTTGATCGTGGGTGCTAGAGATTTACGTTCCCAGAACCACTGGTGCAGCACATCAGATACGGCCTCCCAGTTACTTAGGTCATCCCCCCTGTTGACGATTTCTGCCAGCATCCCAGAAAGCATCATGGCATCACTAAAAGCGACGGTCATGCCTCCACCGGTGAGCGGGTGGCGTATATTCCACGAGTCTCCGATCAGAACGACGCCCTCCTTGGTGTGTTTGGTGCCTTGTTTGGCTGGGGGAAGGAACGTGTTGGGCATCCTGCGTATCCTTTGTTTATCGAGGGCTTGAAGAGCGGGGAGTTGGAGTTGCGAGGGGAGTCCAGGGATGATAGCGTGTGTGATATATTCCTGGAGGACGAGAAGTCAGTGGATCGGTGGAGTATGAAGCAAAATAGGCATCCGTACCTTGAGGTCTGGTGGTAGTGGTACCCGCACGGCGATGAGCATCCTCGTCTCAGTTTTCGAAATCCGATAAAGCAAGGCCGGGCCGTATCCCTTTATGAGAACGACCGTCCCATGCTCATCATACGGCAACCTCGCGTTCTCCAAAACCAAACCCACAAAATGGCTCCCCAACTCCGCCTTGGCCGCGCCATCTCCCATGACTTTCGCCCTAAAGTTCGAGAAACAGCCGTCAGCCACAACGGTCAAATCCCCATAAAACTCCTCTTCGACTCCGTCCCCCGAGCCGCTCCCGGTTTTGGTTTTGTTGACCGCCCGGACGCCGAGGACCTTTCCGGTGCGTGGGCATTCGATCAGTTTGGTGACCGTCCGTTCGAGGACGTCCACCCCAGGCGCAAGTTTAGCCTTCCCGCGTAACGCCATGATGAACTTTCCGTGGTGGAACGACCTGCCCTGGTACCCCTCCGGATAGGGTATATGCACATTCTTCCCCTCATTAACGACGCAATACCCATGCGCAGGCACGGCGTCGATCCCCTCAAGACACTCCCCCATCCCCATGCTCTTCAGAATCTCAACCCCCCGGGGCTGCAACAGCTCTCCCACAATCCGATCCGGTTCGGCCAGAGAACGCTCCAAGAGACAGATCTTCAGGGGTTTCTGAGACCGCGCAGCCAGCGAATGCGCAAACGAGCAGCCGGCAATGCCAGCACCGACGACGACGACGTCGTAGTTAAACGAAGGCGTCGACATGAGAGCAGCGTGAGAGATAGCGAGTGCTGTACCAGGTTTCTGAAAACGGTAGAGGGCGTGCCGATTCAGAAAAAGTGTGTACAAAGAGGGTGGATTTTGAGTGTGATTTCACGTCTAATCGAAAGTGGTACGATCGTACTAGCGAGACGCGTTCCATGAGCTGGCCCTGACGGCGGCTCGAGGCATCCAGGCGTGGTCTAGGATACTTCCATTGCGATATATGCGTGAAAAAAAAAATGGCAGGAAAAGATGAAACAAACGATTTGCAAGGACAGTGAGTGGGGTATATGACGGCCTAAGGTCCGGAACAAACAAACTAATCATAAAATATTGTGCCTGCAGTAGCTAACGGGTTACAAGAAAGAAGGGAAAATATGTATCCTAGCATCTAGTGACAGCGTTCGAAGCGTAACCTCATCAATACCCGGAGGGCCTCGCAGAACTCTTGGATGTGTCGTAGGCTCGAATGAGTCTCGCCTGATCTTGTTTCGTGCCGTTTTCGGTCTGACTGAAAGCGAACCCGCGATTTCGTCGCATCCTCTGAACAGCGCGCACTTTCTTGATGGCCTTTTGGAACCTGCAGAGGGGATCATGTGAGCGCGCAGAATCAGGACGGGCCCCTAATATACGCACTGCTCCTGCCGCGGCCGGTAATCCGGAATGTTGTACTTCTGGAGCTCCTGGGCGATGTGATACGACGCTGGCATGTAGGTTCGGCGGTAGCTAAAAACCACGGTCAATCCTCCGGTCCCTCGGGACAGACATGGAACCACTTACTACTTCCACACGTAATCACGCGCCAAGCATACAACGGGAACAAGCAGAAGAGAGAAGTAGAACACCGAATTTCCCCATAACCTCGGAACAAGGCCACGATACTCCGTTGAGAAACCGATAGCCGGGGCAACCAACGCATAGATGGGCATGAACACCATGGCAAATACGAAGGATCCTGGGATAGCTGCGGAACAAACACAAAGTTAAACGGGAATGTAACAACATAAAACCGGAACCACGGATACACACCAGCTACCGTGTACTTCGTCCACAGGCTAGATGGTTGCAACTTTCAGAAACATTCAATCGGTGACGTTGATAAAAACTTACTCCGAAACCAAGGCAGCCTTCCCCAAGACCGTAAGCAGAACGATAAGGTACAAGTCGGTTCCCCAGAACCAATGACCGGAATCCAGACCGTTGGACTGTTTGAGGTCGCCCCAGAACATGACGATCGAGAACCCAAACGTGACCTTCATAATACCACCAAGTCAGAGCGCGCGCAAAAACACGAAGCTGACGGAGACGAACCAGACTATGGTATAACGCGTTCACGACCCAGAGCCAGAAAGCGGTCTTTGTGAAGAACGCGTTCTCTTGGCCTAGGGTGTAGAGCTGAGGATACCGATCCAAGATACGGGCGGAGACGAATTGGTCAAAGACACCGATGACGAAAGGAGGCAGGACGGTGAAAACGACATTGTACAAGGACAACGTCCATGACTCATAGGCAATTTGTCCAGAGAAGTTGTTGAAGAACGAGTACTACATTGGGATACCATTAGTATTTAAACGTCTTTCTCAGTCAGCTGTCTACTCACCCAGAACTGTGTCATGTAGAGCACAATATTCTTGTAGAACGAATCTAAGACGCGGCGATTCAGGAACAGGTATCGGGTAAGATACCAGAATACTCACAGAGAATCAACTTGGAGAGCCGCTGATAACTCCAAGCACCATGGACGAGCAGTAACTTCTTCAGGAATCGGAACTGCGAAATAGCGACATCCGAAGCACGAGCGGCTTGAAGACCTTCGACGCCAGAAATCCCGACTCCGACGTGCGCAGCCTGGATCATACTGACATCATTGGCACCATCCCCGATGGCCAGCAGGATCGAGCTCGTGTTCTTCTTGACCAACTTGACCACCAAGGCTTTCTGTAACGGCGATACACGGCCTACGATCGCGTTAAATGAGGTCAGGGCTCAATCAGCTGTACGGGTAACGTACAGCAAATGACAGCTTTGCACAACATGGCCAATTCCAAAAAGACCTTGGATATCTCCTTTTCGAGGGCAAATGTCAAACTCTTTCCATCTAAACGGGGATATCAGCGTCTACTCAGGCACCCATAACAGTGGCTGACCAATAATCAGGGCGAGATCTTCCAGCTCTCCGGTGCTCCTTTGACTCTTGATCGCGGTCAATCGCCTTTCGATGAAGTCCTTTGTCCCGAGCGCAGTTTCCTCGTTCACAATAACCTTTCGGGGAGATAAATCGCAGTCCACGAAACCAAAAAGAGCGCTCCGCACCAAATTCATCGACTCAGAGATCAATCTGCACGACATTCCAATATTGATCGCGGTTTCTTGCCTGTCACCCGTCAACACCCAGACCTTGATACCGGCCATCTGCAAGGTATGGATCGCATCCGGAACGCCGTCCTGGAGTTTATCCTCAATCGCCGTCGCGCCAAGCAAGAACATGTCCTTCTCAATGAGTTCGGCGGCCTTGTCCAACGCTTCGCCACGACCATTGATAGTCTGAGCAGCCTGGTCATAAACGGCTGACCACTGTCGGTATTCCGCGTCAGAAACATCGCGGAAGGCGATGCATAAAGTTCGTAACCCATCGGTTGCATATTCCTATGGAACACGAGTGAGAACACGCAAGGTCCCCACCAATTCTTACGTACCTCCAGGTGAGCCAACGTTCGGTCCGTGTACAGTTGATTTGGACCCAAACGTTCCAGGATAACGGTGTCGGCACCTTTACAGTACAATTTGATCTTTCCATCTGGTCCACGAATCACGGTGGACATCCGTTTCCGTGTGGAGTTGAACTCGCAAACGTTGAGGATCTCAAATTCCTGGGTTGTTCCTTGGGTGTTGACGAATACCGACTTGGGCTTCCGGGTCTGTTATCTACGAATCAGTACCAACAAGACAAGAGTAGAGTGTTTGCGGTACGCACGTGGAACTGGAAACCCAACAGTTCTGCTCCAGCGACCAGCGCGGCCTCATCCGGACTACTGGCCTGATACCGAAGTTTTCCGTCCTTCATCTCCGGGATGACCGTATGACAGACGGCGAGGAGGGTCAGGAACTCATGGATCACATCCCTCTCCCTGCTCTGACCACGGCCAGCGGGGTCCGAAAACGGATTAGCACTGCCATCCAGGATGTTGGCCATCTCTTTAAAAGTCTTCCACCCGTCTTGTTCGCCCTCCCTGCTAGACCCCCCGATCAACTCAGTATCAGCTCGTTTACTTTCGTCCACAGTTTCTGCGTATGCTACACCCGCGATGCTGCAGCATTTGAACTCCATTTCGTTGCAGGTGAGCGTCCCGGTCTTGTCACTGAAGACGTATTCGATTTGACCGAGTTCCTCAACGAGAGAAGATGTCCGGCAGAGTGCTGGTGTGTCTGTTTTGGGGTAGTACATGTCCAGGTCCGAGTTGATGAGCTGAGCCTGCTGGTATTTGACAACCTCCATCGTGACGATGAGGGAGATAGGGATCAAGTTGTTGTACAGAATGATGAACGTCAAGATATCTGTTCATACAATATGTTGTCAGTAAATCCCTGAGCAGGTACCGGTGTCACACGACCTTCAATGAATCCCTTGGCTATCGCAAATTCAGCACCTAGTCAGAGAGTGGCGCGAATACAAAAAAACGACGTACCACGGTCACCAATATTGGTAGTCTCAATCAAGTACCACTGCTGTGATGAAAAGAACCAAGATCGAATGCTGCTTCCGATGGTGGAACCGATGGACAACGCGAGCAAGAGACCGAATAAGAATACAATTTGAGTGTTGACTTGGCGTTCGACAGCAGTTCGTTTGATGGGAGCAGCCCTGAGCGAAGGTTGAGGTGGGGGAGTAAGCAGAGGGAAAGCTAGCCGCTCACGTCGCGTTTCTCATCAGTTTCGTTTCGTGTCCAGTATACACTACCAAACCATAGAGCCACGGAGTATTTCTGATCTGCGCACC
>Ga0307512_10005380_pt1 | contig 13389 bp, 8 predicted proteins | sample 14_EM_MG_FD_200267 | JGI IMG/M metagenome (GOLD analysis project Ga0307512, IMG submission 200267) | Populus trichocarpa ectomycorrhiza microbial communities from riparian zone in the Pacific Northwest, United States - 14_EM | ecosystem: Host-associated > Plants > Roots > Unclassified | place... | reverse complement strand
AGGCGACAGTGCCGGACGACAACACCCAACCGAAAACAGCGACGCCAAACGACTCGGCGCAACCGAACACGACGGCCCCCGACGCCAGAACCAGATCGAAAACAACAGCCCCACACGACAACACCCGGCCCAAAACAACAACCCCCGACGCCAAAGCCACATCGAACACAGCAACACCAGACGACGAAACCCAACCAAGAACGACGGCGCCAAACGACAACACCCGGCCGAAGGCGACAGTGCCGGACGACAACGCCCAACCGAAAACGGCGGCCTCAACCGACCGGGCGCAACCGAAGACGACAGCCTCGGGCGCCAGAGCCAGATCGAAGGCAACAGCCCGGAGCGGGAACGCCCGGCCGGAAGCGGCGGCGGATGACTGGGGGCGGTCGCCGTATACGGGATGGACTCGGTGGCATTGGGCCGAGCGTGCCGATCGGATGTTGCTGGCCCTGCGCCCGTATGCGTCACCCGGACACGCCCGGATCGACCTGCCCGGTCCGCCGAGCGTGCACGGTGGCGACAGCGATGCGCTGGAGGCGTACGCTCGCTCGTTTTTGCTTGCTGCGATCCGGCTGCGCGGCGAAGCCGGCGGCGACCCACACGACCTGGCCGGTTGGTACGCGGACGGGCTGCGCGCCGGCACCGATCCGGGGTCACCGACCGCCTGGCCCCGCCCGGACAAGCTGGGCCAGGCCAAGGTGGAGGCCTGCTCGATCGCGTTGGGCCTGCACCTGAGCCGGCCGTGGCTGTGGGACCGGCTCGCGGACGTCGACCGGGAACGGATCGCGGCGTGGCTCGGCACCGTCGTGGGACAGCGCTACCCGCCGATCAACTGGGTGTGGTTTCAGATCGTCGTCGAAACGTTCCTGCGCTCCGTCGGCGGTCCCTGGTTGCGGGACGACATCGACCAGGGCGTGGCCGTCCACGAGTCGTTGTACCGGGGCGAGGGCTGGTACGCCGACGGTCCCGAACGCGCCTACGACCACTACAGCGGCTGGGCATTGCATGTTTTTCCGCTGCTCTGGGCCGACATGGCCGGTGAGCTGTGTGCCGAGCCGCTGCGCGACGCCTGGCGGGAACGGCTGTCGGTGTTCCTCGATGACGCCGCCCGGCTTGTCGGCGGGGACGGTTCGCCGCTGCTGCAGGGCCGGAGCCTGACGTACCGGTTTGCCGCGGCGGCGCCGTTTTGGGTTGGCGCGCTGACCGGCGCGACGCAACTACCGCCGGGCCTGCTGCGGCGCGCCTGTAGCGGAATGCTGCGGCATTTCGAGCAGCACGGAGTTCCGGACGGCCGGGGCCTGTTGACCCAGGGCTGGCACCGGGAGTGGCCGGCGATGGCCCAGTCGTACACCGGTCCGGGTTCGCCGTACTGGGCGGCCCTGGGGATGCTCGGGTTGGCGCTGCCGGCCGGGCATCCGGTCTGGACCTCGGTCGAGCAGGCGCTGCCCGTCGAGCGGGGCGACTTCGTGCGGGCGATGGCCGTGCCGGGGTGGCTGGCGAGCGGCACCCGGCGCGACGGGCTGGTCCGCGTCCTCAACCACGGGACCGACCATGCGAAACCGGCCGATCAATGCGCGGATGCGCCGCTCTACGCCCGGCTCGGGTATTCCACCGGCACGGTGCCGCCGCTGTCGGCCGCCGCTGCGGACTATCCGCTGGACAACGCGGTCACCATTGTCGACGGGGCCGGTCGGGCCGCCCACCGTAGCGGATTTCAGCGCCTCGACTGCCGGGCCGCCGGCGGGGTGCTCACCGGCGTCTCCCGGGCCACGCTGCACTGGGTGGACACCGGCGCCGACACCGGCCCGGACCACGGTTCCGGGCGGACCGGGCCGGTGCGCCAGGGGCCGAGCGTTACTGTCGCGTCGGTGGTTCGCGGCCCGGTGGAGGTGCGTCTGGCCCGGCTCGACACGAGCGACGGGCTGACCGCAGACATGGTGCTCGAGATCAGCGGCTGGCCGGTAGCAGGCGACACACCACCGGCGGCGACCAGCGGCCCACGCTCTCACGCTGTAACCGGCGACCCACACCCCCACGCTGAGACCAGCGACCCGCGCTCTTGCGCTGTGACCGCTGGTGGCCTGATCAGCACGATCACTGGGTCGGCGGCGTTTACCGCGGCGGTGCGGCGGCTGACCGGTATGTCACCGCTCGCGGATCACGTCGCCGTGCCGCTGCTGCGCACGGCTGGGCCGCCTGAGCCGGGCGTCGTGTACTCCTGCCTCGTTTGCCTGGGTGACGCCGACGGAGACGCCGACGGAGACGGTGACGCCGACGGTCTCGCGCCGGTCGTCACCGTGACGGCCGGCCCGGCCGCCGATGTCGTGTCGGTGGGCTGGCCGGACGGCGCCGCCACCGTGCTGCGGCTGCCCCGGGCTCAGGCGGCCCCGAATTTGTAGCCTGCGGCAAGCCCCAGACGCCAGCCAGGCCGGCCGGATTGCCGGCCGAGAAAGTGCCGAAATAAATATCTGCCGATCGACTGCAGCCAAATGCCGTCCCCGCGCGTCAAGGCGGGCGTCGGAAAGACCGGCAGTTGAACGGAGGACTCATGCGACGACGGATGGTGGCGCTCGTGACGGGCCTGGCGCTGACCGCGCTCGGGCTCGGCACGCTCGCGCTGGCCCCACACTCGGACGCCCGGGCCGTGGCTCCCCCGGCCCGTCCGGCGGGCATCCCGGCCCCGGTGACGGTCACCCTGATCACCGGCGACCGGGTCACCTTCCGCGGTACGGCCGTCACCGTCGTCCCGGCGCCCGGCCGGGAGGGGATCACCTTCGCCGACCGGACCGTCCAGGGTCACCGGTACATTTTCCCCTCCGACGCCCTGCCCCGGGTGTATTCCGGGCGCCTCGACCGCCGGTTGTTCGACCTGACCACGCTGGCCGCGTACGGTTCCGGCCCGCTGCCTTTGCTGGTGTCGGGCGCCCGCCCCGCCCTGACCGCCGGGGCCCGGATGACGCGTGATCTGCCGTCGCTCGGCATGCGGGCGATCCGCGCCGACGTGCCTTCCCGCACGGCGCTGTGGCAGACGACAACCTCCGGAACGGCGTCCGCCACCCGGCTGGCGGCGGGTGTCGACCGGATCTGGCTGGACGGCAGGCGCCGGATCAGCCTGGACGTGAGTGTGCCGCAGATCGGTGCCCCGCAGGCCTGGTCCGCCGGGTTGGACGGCTCCGGCGTCACCGTCGCGGTGTTGGACACCGGCATCGACGCCACCCACCCCGATCTGGCCGGGCGGATCGCCGCGGCGAAGAACTTCACCTCCGCGCCGGACGCCGACGACACGGTTGGCCATGGCACCCATGTTGCCTCGACGATCGCCGGCAGCGGCGCCGCCTCGGGCGGGCGGTACCGCGGTGTCGCGCCTGGCGCCACTCTCCTGAACGGCAAGGTCTGCGGTACCGAGGAGTGCCAGGACTCCGACATTCTGGCCGGGATGGCGTGGGCCGCGCCGCAGGCCAAGGTGGTCAACATGAGCCTCGGCGGGGCCGACGGGCCGGGCACCGATCCGCTGGAGGCGGCGGTCGAGGAGCTCAGCGCGCGCTACAACACGTTGTTCGTGGTCGCCGCCGGCAACAGCGGGCACGCCCCGGTCGATTCGCCGGCCAGCGCGCCCGCCGCGCTCGCCGTCGGCGCGGTCGACCGCGACGACAACAGCGCCGACTTCTCCTCGTGGGGGCCGGCCGTCGAGGGCACCCTGATCAAGCCGGAGATCACCGCGCCCGGCGTCGACATCGTCGCGGCCAAGGCGGCGCACGCGACCATCGGCGACCCGGCCCCGGTGGCCGGTTACATCGCGCTGTCCGGCACGTCGATGGCGACGCCGCATGTGGCCGGCGCGGCGGCGATCCTCGCCCAGCAGCATCCGACGTGGAACGGGCCGCAACGCAAGACCGCCCTGATGGCCGCGGCCCGGCCCACCCCCGGGCTCAGCCAGTACGGCCAGGGCGCCGGGCGGGTGGACGTGGCCCGGGCGATCAAGCAGACGGTCGCCACCGAGACCGGCAGCGTCGACTTCGGACAGGTCGCCTTCCCGCACACCGACGACAAGCCGCTGACCCGGACGGTGACCTACCGCAACGACGGGTCGACGCCCGTAGCGTTGTCGCTGGCGGTGCACAGCGGTGCGCCGGCCGGCATGTTCGCGGTGGGCGCATCGAGCCTGACCGTGCCGGCCGGTGGCACCGTGTCGACCACGGTGACCGCGGACACCCGGGTCGACACGGCCGACGAGTGGCCGACCGGGCTGCTGACCGCGACCGGGGCCGGCGGGATGCAGGTCGAGCTGCCGTTCGGGGTGCACCGCGAGGGTCCCGCGTACAACGTGACGCTGCGGCATACCGGTCGGGACGGCGCCGCGCCGGAATCGCAGTTCACCGGCTTCACCGATCTGGCCAACTTCGGCTACGTCGAGGAGGCCAGCACCGGTACCAGTACGACGATCCGCCTGCCGAAGGGCAACTACGGCGTGGTGAACCAGGTGGAGAGCGCCGACAAGTCCACGACACTGCTCATTCAGCCGCGGCTGGCCGTCGACCACAACATGACCCTTGACCTGGACGCCCGGCGCGGGCGGCCGATCGCGGTGACCGTACCCGATCGTGCCGCGGAGCCGGTCTGGTCGACGGTGGCCGCGCACTGGGTCTCCGCGGACGGCAACCACTACACCGACGCCGGCATCTCGGGAGCCGCGAACGCCAGCCGGTACTTCGCCGATCTCGGCGGCGCCCCGGAACCGCTGTTCCATTCCGCGATCACCACGGTGCTCGCCTCGCCGGCCTCCACCTACACCGCGAACGCCCACCAGGATAAACGGTTCTACACCGGGCTAACCCGCAAGCTAGGCACGACGGACCTGGCCGCGATCGCCGGGACGTACGCCCAGGCGACGAACGGCGTGCAAACGAAGATCAGCTTCGTGCCGTCGCTGCTGGGCCCGGACGGCTGGGTGGGGCTCACCGGCGTGGCGGACACGACGGTTGCCAACCCGGCCACCCGTACCGACTACGTCACCACCGAGGGCGGCGTCTCCTGGGAGCCCGACGTCAGCGAGTACGCCCCGAAGACGGAGGCCTACCTCAGCTTCGCTACCCGTACCCCGGTGCGCTACGTGGGTGGGCGGACGTACCACGTGGCGTGGAACCAGGCCGTGTTCGCGCCCTCGGTCGCCGACCGGGACCGGGCGCCGGTGACCCGGACCGGGGACACGCTGTGGGTCCGGCCGAACTTCTTCGTCGACGGCACCGGCACCGTGTATGGCAGCGTGCAGACAAGCGGCGCGGCGATCACGCTGTACCACGGCGGTACCACGGTCGGCACGATCGACCCGCGCAAGGAGGAGGCGCCGGAGATCGCCATGCCGGCCGGGAAGCAGGCGTACCGGTTGACCGCGACGGCCACCCGGGCGGCGCCGTACCTGTTGTCGACCACGGTTACCAGCACGTGGACCTTCACCTCCGGGCACACGGCGACCGAAACCGCCCTGCCCCTGATGTCGGTACGCCTGCACCCCGCGCTGAACGCCAAGAACACCGCGCCGAAGGGGCACGCCTTCGCCGTCCCGCTGACGGTCGAGTGTCAGGTCGGCGCCGCGCCGGCCACCGTCACGGCGGTCACCGTCTACGTCTCGTACGACGATGGCCGGACCTGGAAACCGGCGGCCGTGACCGGATCGGGGGCGAACCGGACGGCGACCGTGAATCATCCGGCCGCCGCGGGCTTCGCGTCCCTGCGCGCGACGGTCCACGATTCGGCCGGCGGCACGCTCACCCAGACCGTGATCCGGGCGTACCGGATCGGCTGACCGACCGCGGCGATCTGAAGCCGGCGCCGGGATCGAAAGATCCCGGCGCCGGCTTCGACTATGCCGGGCCCGGAACCCTTAACTTCCCACGCGCGACGCCGACTTTGGTCACCGAGCCTTGCCGTACCCCGCGATTTCGTACGCGAAAGCAACAACCGCCCGGTAGTCGTCAGCCCGATTGTGAAGCGAAGGGTGACCAGTGCGCCTCCCCCGAATTGTGGCAGTCAGCATGGCAGCCGCCGTGCTCTGCGGCAGCCTGGTCGGCTGCAGCAGCCTCAAGCAACTCACCAGTAGCAGCAAGCCGCTGGTCGGCGGCGGCCCGCCCACCGTCAAGCCGTCGCCGTCGCCGCCGGTGATTGACGTCGCTCAGCCGATCAAGCTGCCGGTCCGGGCCAGTGGCCCGCTGGACACCGGTACCGCCACCCACCGCCTCAAGCAGGGCACTTTCGCCGTCCAGCTGACCTATTGGACCTCCGACAACGCCAAGCTCTACACCGCCGAAGCGATCAAGACCCTCAACGTCGCCGCCCACATCGAGGACGCCGACAGCACCCACCGCGTCACCATCAGCACCTTCCAGGTGATTCAGGACGACGGCACGACGCGGGCCGCGGTCGCCACCGACAACGGCAAGTTCGACGTCACCCCGCCGTATCCCTACAACACCGTGGTCACGCTGCCGGCGGCCACGGCGGGAGCAACGACGCTCACGCTGACCTTCCGGCTGGATCTGCTCGTGGAGACCGCCCCGGAGTCGAACTCCTTCTACCGTTCCACCGCCCTGGACACCCTGACCTTGCCACTGCTCACGAATGGTGCCCCCCGATGACCGAGCGCATCTCCGGCCTCCGCCGGGCCACCGACCGCCAAATCCTGCGGCCGCGCAGCGCCAAGGCCGGGCCGCTGGCGCTGCCGCCGGCCGTACCGCAACTGGCCGAGTTGGAGACCGTCGAGTCGGTGGCCGGCGAGATCGCCGCCGCTTCCGCCACCCCCCGGCACGCCACCATCAGCTGCATCATCCCCTGCTACAACGAGCAGGACACGATCGCCGAGGTGTTGCGGAGCATCCTCGCCCAGACGCGGCTGCCGAACGTCATCCACGTCATCATCAACAACACCGACGACGACACTCCCGAGATCGCCCGCTCCTTTCAGGGCCGGCACACCCGGACCGTGAAGGGCGAACAGTTCGTCACCCACGTCCACGTTCATGACATGGGCGTCAACCCGGACAAGAAGGTCGGGGCGCTGAACTACGGCTACTTCCTGTCCCGCGGCTACGACTTCATCCTCGGCGTGGACGGCGACACGACGCTCGCCCGCGACGCCGTGGAGCGGCTCGAGCTGGAGATGACCGACGACCCGCGGATCGGCGGGCTGAGCGCCATCTACAGCATCGACAAGAGCCGCTACAAGGGGCTGATGGCGCGTTTCCTCGTGGCCGGCCAGCGGGCCCAGTTCGCCGCCTTCAACATGGATAACCTCATCCGCGGCCGCAACATGGCCGTGCTCGGCGGCCAGTGCAGCCTGTTCAGCCTGCGGGCGCTGGAGATGGTGATGGTCCGCCACCACCAGCAGGCGCCGTGGGTCCGCGACAGCGAGGTCGAGGACAGCAAGCTGTCGCTGCAGATCAAGGACGCCGGCTACAGCACCAAGATCAGCGCCACCGCCCGCGCGTACGTCGGCCCGATGACGAACCTTCGCGCCCTGCACGGCCAGCAGGTCAAGTGGAACTTCGGCGCCATCGACCTCTTCTGGCCCGGCCAGCGCGGCGACAACAAGGGCCAGCCGCTGCACCCCAACCTGCGGCTGCGCTGGTACGAGAACGTCTCGATGCTCTTCAACATCGCCTCGCGGCTCGGCTTCCTGCTGCTGCTGGTGGCGGCGCTGTCGATCAACGCCTTCATCTTCAACCCGATCTGGCTCATCCCGCCGGCCATCGCGATGCTGCTCAACCTACGCCTGGCGCTGGCCATGAAGGACAAAAGCGCCTCCGACCTCCTGTACGCCGCCCTGGCCATCCCGGCGGAGCTGTACATGTGGATCCGGATGGGACACTTCGTCTCCGCCTGGACGCAGTTCCTCGCCCAGACCGACAAGGACAACTGGGCCGCCCAGGCGAACGCGGAGAAGGGCAAAGGCTCGGCCTACGTGATGCCGCTGGTGGTGCTGCTCGCCGTCCTCGGTGGGGCGATCTACGCCTGGAGCCAGCAAAGCGTGGGGGTCCAGTCGGCGATCCTCTCGCTGGGCTGGCCGGTGCTGTACCTCGCCACCATCGCCCAGACCGTCTTCATGATGCGGAAACTGGTGCGCCGGCACCGCGGCTTCAGCGTCTGAGTGCGCCCCGCACCCGCCCGGCCGATCACCCCCGATCGGCCGGGCGTTAGCGGGCCGGCGGGGTCATCGACGAGTCGCGGATGATCAGCTCCGGCACCACCAGGATGCGCTGCGACGGGCGCCGCGCGCCCTCGGTCAGCCGGGACACCATCAGCTCGACGGCGAGCCGGCCGACGTGCTTCTTGCCGGGCCGCACCGCGGTCAGCGCCGGCTGGGCCAGATGCGCGACCTCGTCGTCGTAGGACACCAGGGCCAGGTCCCCCGGGATCGAAAGGCCCTGTTCGGTGCAGTACTGCGCGACCGACATGGCGTCGCTGTCGCTGTGCACGATCAGGGCGGTGATGCCGGAGCGGCGGCTGTCCCGCAACACCTCGGCGATGATCTCCCGGTGCCGCGGCGCGTCCAGGGCGACGGATTCCCGGACCACCAGCCCGTCGTGCAGGCCCAGCTCCGCGCAGGCCGTCCGCCAGCCGACGGCCAGATGCGCCGAGGTCGGGCTGTTCTTCGACAGGACCAGGCCGATCTGCCGGTGCCCCTGCTCGTAGAGATGCCGCACGGCCATCTGCAGGCCGAGTGAGTGGTCGCTGCGGACCCATTCGATCGGGCGCGGCGTCTGCGACCAGCGGGTGGTCTGGCGCTCCACGAGAATGGTCGGCACCGCCAGGTTGCCGATCCACTCGATCAGCTCGTCGACCCCGCCGTTTTCCAGGCTGGGCGCCAGCAGCAGGCCCTGCACCTGGCCCACCTCGATGAGCCGGCCGATCTGCCGCCGATCCTCGGCCGGATCGTAGCTGGAGCCCCGCAGCTGCACGTTGACGCCGAGCACGGCGGCGGCTGTCCGGGCGCCCGTGACGATCGCCGGCCAGTAGTAGTCGAGCGACGGGACGACCATGCCGATGGTGAACCGGGTCCGCTGCGCGCGCGGCGGTTCGGCCGGGCCGGTGAGCCGGCTGGGCAGCGTCGCACCACCGTGCACTTTGGTCAGCAGGTTGCGCTCGGCCAGGGCGGCGATGTCGCGGCGTACGGTCAGCTCGCTCACGCCCAGCTCCCGGGCGACCTCCGCGACCCGCACGGCACCGTGCCGGCGCAGCTCGTCCATCAGCCGCTCCTGGCGTTGAAGGCCGAACATCCGACCCCCTTCAATGTTCGAGTCTGAACGTTCGTGAAGCTCTCGTTTCGAGCTATCGCCTTCGTGTTCGGCGCAGATTATTCATGTTACCGACAGGACATGGACAGTTACGCCGCCGCGATAGGAGCGCATCGTCTTCGATGGCTGCCAAACCCGAAGCCCTGCTGGTGATGGATCCGGAGTCGTTTCGCGCCCACTACGACCGGGCCCGGCTGGACCGGCTGCGACAACTTGTCACCCTCGGCGAGCCGGCCTGGTGCGACACGCTGGACTCCCCCGACGCGCGCGCCCGCCTGGCGGAGACCGAGGTGCTGCTCACGTCGTGGGGCGCGCCGACGCTGACCGCGGAGCTGCTGCAGGGCGCGGGCCGGCTGCGCGCGGTGTTCCACAGTGCCGGCAGCGTCCGGTGGCTGGTCTCCGAACAGGTGTGGCGCCGCGGCATCCAGGTGTTCAACGCCGCCGACGCCAACGCGATCCCGGTCGCGGAGTACACCCTGGCCGCGGTCATCTTCGCCGGGAAGAAGGCGCCCTTCATCGCGGCCGACGAGATCCAGGCGTACCAGGGCTGGGGGCACCGCAACGGCTACGGCGACCTGTCGAACTACCGCCGCACCATCGGCGTCGTCGGCTTCTCCCGGATCGGGCGGCGCGTGGTCGCTCTGCTCGGCACGCTCGAGCATGCCGAGGTGCTGGTGGCCGACCCGTACGCGGACCCGGCCGAGGTCGCCCGCGCCGGCGCGACGCTCGTCCCGCTGGGCGAGATGCTGCCCCGCTGCGAGGTGCTGACGTTGCACGCCCCCGCGCTGCCCAGCACGCACAACATGATCGGCGCGGCCGAGTTGGCCCGGCTGCCCGACCACGCCACCGTCATCAACACCGCCCGCGGCAGCCTGGTCGACGCCGCCGCCCTTGCCGCCGAGTGCCGAACGGGCCGGCTCTTCGCGATCCTCGACGTCACCGAGCCCGAGCCGCTGCCCCGCGATCACCCGCTGCGCGAGCTCGCCGGGGTCATGATCACGCCGCACCTGGCCGGGTCGCTGGGCACGGAGATCCTGCGCCTGACCGATCTGACCCTCGACGAGCTCACCCGCTGGCTCGCCGCCGAGCCGGTGCGCACCGAGGTCACTCCGGCCTCCCTCACGCTGCACGCCTAGCCACCCCACCCGAGGAGATACCGTGAAATCAGCAATCGTGAAGGCGGTGGCCGTCGCCACCGGGCTGCTGCTCAGCGTCGCCGCCTGCGGTAGCGGCGATGATCCCGCCACCACCGCGGACGGCAAGACCGTGCTGACCATCTCGCTGTGGAACTACGCCAGCACGCCGGAATTCCAGGCTCTGATCACGGGCTTCGAGGCGGACAACCCGACGATCAAGATCAAACCCGTTGACATCCTGGCCGACACGTACGCCGAGAAGCTGACCACCATGCTCGCCGGCGGCGACCAGACCGACGTGCTGACCATGAAGAACGTCATCGACTACGCCCGCTACGCCAACCGCGGGCAGCTCGCCACGCTGACCGACGAGGTGGCCAAGACCGATCCGGCGAAGTACCGCGGCCTCGACGCCTTCAAGATCAACGGCGAGTACTTCGCGCTGCCGTACCGGCAGGACTTCTGGGTCCTGTACTACAACAAGGCCCTCCTGAAGGACTCCGGCGCCGACCTGTCCAACCTCACCTGGCAGCAGTACGCCCAACTGGCCAAGTCGCTCACCAAGGGCACCGGCGCGAACCAGGTCTACGGCACCTACCAGCACATCTGGCGTTCTGTGGTGCAGGCCGTCGCGGCCGCCCAGACCAACGGCAACCTGCTCGGCGGCGACTACGCCTTCCTACACGACCAGTACGCGATGGCCCTCGACCTGCAAAAGTCGGGAGCGACGCTGCCCTGGGCCACCGCGTCCACCCAGAAGGTCACCTACGACACGATGTTTTCCACCGGCAAGGCCGCCATGCTGCCGATGGGCACCTGGTACGCGGCGAAACTGCTCGTGGACAAGGCGGCCGGCAAGACCACAGTCGACTGGGGCATCGCGCCGATGCCGCAGATCGCCGCGGGACCGGTCGCGACCTTCGGCTCCCCGACGGCGTTCGCGGTGAACAAGAAGGCCAAAAACGCCGCGGCCGCCCGTACCTTCGTCGATTGGGCCTCTGGCCCGAAGGGCGCCCTGACCCTCGCCAAGCTCGGCCTCTACCCGTCTTACACCGACGCCGTGGTGTTGGCCGCCTACGGCGCGGTGCAGGGCATGCCGACCGACGCGGTCGCCAAGAAGGCCTTCGTGCCCGACCGGGTCGCCCTGGAGATGCCGGTCAGCGACAAGTCGTCCGATGTGGACAAAATCCTGACCGAGGAACACGAGCTGATCATGGTGGGCGAGAAGACGATCGACGCCGGCATCGCCGAGATGGGCTCGCGAGTCAAATCCGAGGTCGGCTGAGCCCGCCCGTCCCGGAAATCGTCCAGGAAGGACAATCGTCGTGGCGTCGACACCGCCTACCCTGTTCGAATCGGTCCGCGCCGGCCCGGCCCGGCCACCCGCCTCCGGTCCGGCGCGCCGACGCCGCACCGCCCTGGTCGGCTGGAGTTTCATCCTCCCGAACTTCGTCGGCTTCGCAGCGCTGACGCTCGTTCCGGTCGTCGCCACGCTCTGCCTCGCCTTCATGCAGTGGAATTCCTACAGCGCGCCGGAATGGGTCGGGCTCGACAACTTCCGGCGGCTGTGGGCCAGCGAAACGTTCTGGATCGCGCTGCGCAACACCGCGTTCTACGCGGCCGGGCACATCCCATTGACCCTGGCCGCGTCGCTCGGCTTCGCCGTCCTGCTAAACCGCCGGCTCAAAGGCATCGGGTTGTTCCGCACCGCGCTGTTCTTTCCCTACATCACCTCGCTGGTCGCGGTCGCCGTCGTCTGGAACATGCTCTTCAGCCCGGACACGGGGCCGGTCAACCAATTCCTGCACGCGCTCGGCGTGCACAACACTCCCGGCTGGACGACGTCGACGACCTGGGCCATGCCCGCCGTCATCATCACCAGCGTGTGGCGCGACCTGGGCTACTACATGGTGCTGTATCTGGCCGGGCTGCAGACAATCCCGGCCGAGCTTTATGAGGCCGCCGAGGTCGACGGTGCCGGGCCGTGGGCCCGCTTCTGGCGCATCACGGTTCCGTCGCTGCGCCCCACCACATTCTTCGTCCTGATCATGCTGACCATCTCCAGCTTCAAGGTCTTCGACCTGATCCAGATCATGACCGAGGGCGGCCCGGGACGATCCACGCTCGTTCTCTCCCAGGTCATCTTCCGCGAAGGCATCACCGAGGGACGATTCGGCTACTCCTCGGCCATCGCGCTCGTGCTTTTCCTCATCGTGCTCACCGTCACCGTGGTCCAATTCCGCATCCAGCAGCGGGGCGAACGATGAGCATCCTGACCGACGAGCAGCGCCCGCCGCAGGGCCGCCAAATCCCCAAAACCCAACAATTCATTTTGTACGCCCTCCTGACCGTGATCAGCCTGGCCGTGCTGATCCCGTTCGGCTGGATGCTGGTGTCCTCGGTCAAGCTAGACGCGGAGGTTTTCACCGTCCCCATCCAGTGGATCCCCAACGAATTCCACTGGGACAACTTCACCCGGATCTGGGAACGAATCCCGCTGGCCACGTACCTGAAAAACTCGCTCATCCTCAGCGTCAGCATCACCGCGCTGCAGGTCCTGACGGGTAGCTTCGCGGCGTACGGCTTCGCCAAGGTCCGTTTCCCGGGTCGCGACCTGCTGTTTGTGGCCTACCTCGCGACGATCGCGGTGCCGTGGCAGGCCTACATGGTGCCGCAGTACATCATCATGGAACACCTGGGCCTGGTGGACACCCACCTGTCGCTGATCTTATTGCAGGCGTTCGGCGCGTTCGGCGTGTTCCTGATGCGCCAGTACTACCTTTCCATCCCCGACGAGTTAAGCGAAGCCGCCCGCCTCGACGGCCTGAGCGAGTACGGCATCTGGGCGCGCATCATCCTGCCCCTGTCGAAACCGGCGCTGGCCAGCCTCGCGCTACTGACCTTCGTCAACACCTGGAACGATTACATGGGCCCGTTCATCTACCTGACCAGCAACGACCTGT
>Ga0307512_10005379_pt1 | contig 13391 bp, 8 predicted proteins | sample 14_EM_MG_FD_200267 | JGI IMG/M metagenome (GOLD analysis project Ga0307512, IMG submission 200267) | Populus trichocarpa ectomycorrhiza microbial communities from riparian zone in the Pacific Northwest, United States - 14_EM | ecosystem: Host-associated > Plants > Roots > Unclassified | place... | reverse complement strand
TAGTCTGTACTCTCATATTAGGGAGAAAGGAAAGGGGATAAGATCTCATTAACTCTCTTGTTAGTATACATGTATTGGGAAAGCATGGCTGTCCGCTCTTTCACACCCTTTTCTCCCATTTTGGGAAGTATTTTATCTCCACATGAACATCCATTCAGTGGGATTTTTACCAAGTGATAAAAGCTGCTTGATTTGATACATATCTAAAACATCTACAGATCAGACGGATGCAAGAAATATAAGCTTGATTCTTGTATATTCTTCATCATCCTTCTATATATCTCTTTTATGTTTGATGTATATATGTAAATCCTGTGAGAGATGATCACTGGTCTTGGAAGAGAAAATATGGAACAGATTATAATTAATTAAATGAGCTCTCAAGATTTTATTTTTATATATAACTGTGAGTGTTCGGGTCAGTTTGTGCATGCGCGCTTCGACTAATTAATCTTTCGAGATCCTGAAGTTAATGACTAAATAAGTTTTCAATAGCTTTAAAATTTATGACACTCGAACTGGTGATCTTTAAAAAATAAACTCAAGATGAAACTAATTATGTTGCTATCCCTCGTAATTAAGCCTCAAGATCTTAAGTGGCCGGCGGGAGGAGGTGGGTGCAGTGAGGGAGGATGGTGGGGTTTCAGAAAGAAGCATTGATTAATGACGTTAAGTAGCCACCACTTTCCTATGTGACAACGAATTGGTACATAAATCACGTGACATGCTCCCCTTAGCTTTATTAGGTTTCAATCGTGAATCTAGATTAGTTAGAACTGAAAGCCAAGTGGCACGTGATGCGCATCATCTTCTCAACATTACATTACACACTAGAGTACGGAAAGAGGGTAGGTCTCAAGTCTCAACCTTATCCTATTACCATCTTAAAAACCAAAGATTTTGCTGAAAGTAGGTTTTTCAAGCAAAAGGGAAACCAGGAATTCTCGCAAGTTTTTCCCAACAAGTTGTTGAGGTGGTTTCGCTGTATTTTAAGAGAGAAAAGCACACTGATTAGATCAAAGTCTACCTGGCCATGTCGGCCGAGCTGACCCTGGCTTGGGTCAGGGTGTTCAGAAAATAACTCGAAAGTTAATGGGTTTAATGACCACGGAGAAAAGATCCCTTGACTGTGGCTGGTTAAGTAACTTCGTCCATGGAAATGCGTACATGCCTATAATGATGAATTTGATGGGCGTTATAGAAGTGTGATTTCAAGAAAAGAGAAGAAAAACTACTGAGATTTATTTTCAGGACCACAAATCCTTTACTTGGAAAAAGAGGAGAATAAATATTCGTGTACTAAGGATATCTGATATATCTATATAGCCTTCATCTGCACAACACCTATTTGCAGTTAAATCAGCTTTTGGGTCCATTATCTTTCGTTTCGTTTGCATATATAGTACTCTGCAACAAGCATGCATCATGGCTAGTTATGGGACTCGGCATCAGCTTCTCATACAGTTGTCCTGCAGTATAATCATTAGATGAAGTTGATTTATGCAGAGTATATTAAATTGAGGGAGACCTAGATACGTTCATGTTTTGAGTGAGTAAACCATCAAATCCAAGAGTTCTGATGATCATCAGCAAGATGTCAGCAGGGATAGAAAACTCTATTGATTATCCTAAGAAAGAAAATAGAGAACCAGAATTCAGGATTTGAGGAGCCCATCTCGTTTAATAAGGTTAAGGGTCCTGCAAATGTTTGGGGATTCTGGCTATAAGGTACGGATTCATTCTAGTACTTATCAAAAAACATGCCCTCGTATAGTTTCTACCATGTTGGGGTCCTTGCAGAGTTTGTGTGGTCTCAAATGGGGCTAAGCCTCGATACCAAAAAGCTTTGATAACTTACTGATAAATCCCGACTACAAATAGATCAATAAGATCACCTGCCCAGTCAAAAAACAAAATAAACAAGCCACATGGTATTAACAACCCAACCACTTCATCTAGATTAAACCCTTTAAAACTAGTTAGATTATTAGAACAGATCGGTGAAATAAACTTAATCTATAGGCAATAGCAGGAGTTAACTGCAGATATGATGCATATAAAGGAGGTATTGCAGAATCTCTAAATAGTTCGATAGTTAAATGGTAAAATGCCATCAATAACATCCATTTCTTAGAGAAGGTTATGCTGGAATCTGCTCTGGCAAAATCTGTGAGTTAACTCTGGTCGTGTCGAGTTCACCGTGAGACCATTTTACTGATCAGGCCAAGGACAAATGATTAACCAAATGCTAACAAAAAGGGCACTGTTGATCACCAGTAAACCTTACTATTGATTGGCGTAGATTATATTGGATATCAGTGTGTCTCTGTAACGTGAGATAGCAAGGAAGGAAATTGTTGACAGAAGGGGCTCAACGGCATGCTGGCTGGTTTTCCAGTACATAAATCCACTTTGTTACATGCATGTTCCACTTCCTGACAGACTCCAGACCAGAGGGCTCATGTACAGAAAGGTCCACCACCACCACCACCACATTATTTTGTCCACATGAGATGAAAGTGGTAAGAAAATGACCATAGCAGATCTGCCCCACATTCTCAACCTTCCCACTTCACCTTTGTTTATTCATCTATCTATTACAAATAATATCATTAACATTTGTTTTTTAGGTTAGGAGTTCTCTCTCTCTCTCTCTCATCACAACCCAGATTTGACCCACACATTCCACATCCTCTTACGTTAATGAGGTACTAAAGTCTAAAGGGTGGCAGTTGGCACCTGCACTTCTCATTCTCTCCAAGAAGATTTTCACACAAGCCTTTTTTTGCTTATAAAAAAGCTTGCACCCCTCCCACACAGGTTCTAGCTTCTAGCCAGCAGCCATTTTTTCCCTTCTTGGGTCTGCAAGTTTTTCTCTCTAGAGTAAAGAGAGCCAGAAGACAGTATTATTTTGTGCTGGGATAAAACCCAAAAAAATCCCTTCTTGGGTCTGCAAGTTTTTCCTGCCCTGTTTCACTTCATGGTCTAAAGAAGGTGGGGGCTAGTGGGCAACCGTTTGAAGTGTTGGGTCCCTTGCCATTTTCTTTTTGGTTCAGTTTAGGCTTTGGCAGAAATTATTGTCTGCCTTGCTTTCATGCGAACAGAAATAATGAGAGGCTCTTTGTTGCTTTCTTTTTATCTTTAAATCTTGTTTCTTCATTCTCTTCTGCTATTCAATAATTTTCACAACCCTTCAAGAAAAGAAAAACAATTCTAAAAGAACCAGCCTCCAAGTTCTTGGTTCAGAGAGAGAAACAAAAATATTGGTACGCTCTGACCTGTAACCACCTAAAGACCAAGGTAGTAAACATCTGATGAAGCGTCTTAAGTATTCAACGCTGAGTTCTGTAACTCAAGATTCTCTCCGTCTTTCATCTCTTTTATCATAGTTTGAAAGATGAACTGTTGAAGCCATTGAGAGCTTAGAAGGTGAAGAAATGGAAGTCTACAAAGTTTAAGAGGGTTGTCTTTCTTGGGCTGCTCTGTTGAGAGAAGATGTCTGCAAAGTACATGTATAGGTTATCGGATGAAAACCCAGATCTGCAGAAGCATATCGGATGCATGAATGGCATCTTTCAACTGTTTGACCGCAATCATATCCTGGGCGGCAGCCGCCGAGCCACCAGCCAAAACCAAAAGAAGCTTCCATCAGGTACTTTTCATAGTTACAACGCAAATTACCTCCATGTTATTAACAATGTGGATTCTCTGGATTCTCTTGATGTTTTTTGAGCTATTTACTTGTGTAATGTTCAAACTTTGTAATTTAATTTTATAATAAACTCCACGCTTTGTTCAAAATGCTGAAAATTCACATTTACAAGATTATTCTTTGACCGAGCAACCATGAGAATAGGTTTTAAGTGATTCAGAATTCATTATTGTTGCCTGGAAATGCATCCATTACAGAGCCAACCACTTGGATTTTATTCCCTTTCTCTGTCTTGGAATGATTGTGATGCTTCTGCAAAAAGCAACATCTGCCAGGATTCTTTAAATGCGACCATGCATTTGCACCTAGGAACAGTTTCCGTATCCTGTTAGTCCTCACCATGCCTAGACATAGTCATCAATTCAGTGATACGGGTTTTTTCTTAGTTCCGCAAGAAAATTATTAATGCTCATGCGTCATGGCTGAAATATGAATATGAGAAATAGATTTCACGTTCGAAAGATATATTTACCAGTAACCTTAGACAGCTAAATTATCGATCTTCTACCCAGGTCAAAATGGCAACCATGGGAATGGGATCCAGCCCAAAGGTGCCCCACAAAAGAAGACCACGGTAAGCATTCAATCCTTGTCCATATCCTTTATTTGGAGATACTAGGCAAAACATTGTTAAAGCAGTTGCAAAATCCATTTGCAGGAAAAGAGAGCCAAGGCATTGAAAGAGAAACACAGAACCTCCACTGAATCATCAAGAACCTCGTTTTCATCTTCCTCGTGTTCGTCCAGTATCTCATCCCTTGAATGCAGTAAAGCATCTCAGATGGAACCGTCTTCTTTCAGTCAATCTGTTGCCCCAGAAAACCATGCTCGGAACTCACACACGTACAAACCAAATGCTTCTTTGCAGTCAAGCCAACAATCTCTTGATCTCCGGGATGTTGTTAAAGACTCGATCAACAGAGAACCACGTGGCTTATCAGTCAAAACTGCAACCACAGGAGAAGCCCGGGGCCAAACCTTGAAATACATTGATTCCCCAAGACCATTACATTACCTCAACTCTGTAAATCCCAAAGATCCAGGTCCAAGGGAATCATTTAGAGTTCTTCATAAGCTTCGAGAATCGCCCTACAAATCCAGTGAAGGGAAGAGTAATTTCTTAACAGGTGGACTTAAGGATGCCCGCAGGTTTTCTTATGATGGATGGGAATCAAGAGACACTTTGAAATCTACTATTAAGCTCAAGGAGCTCCCAAGGCTGTCATTGGACAGCAGAGCAGGCTCTGTAAGGGGTTCCAACCCTGAAATGAAATCAAATTTTCTTTCAAGGGATTTGGGGAGGGATGATCTGAACTCCAACAGTTTCCTAAACAACCAACAGGATCCAGGAAGCAATAAACGACCGTCTAGTGTAGTGGCCAAGTTGATGGGCCTAGAAGCTCTGCCAGATCCCATGTCAACCAGTGGGAACCAAACAACGCAGATTAAAACCCACCTAGATGAAGAAAACAAGTTCCTGGGGTCATCGAGAACAACTGATTTGGACAAACAAAATCGAATTTCTGGCTCCCCAAGAAATCTGCACAAGGAACCCACCTCACCCAGCCAGAGAAATGCTGCCTCAGACAAGAAGCTCACTGCATCCTTAAAGTTTCCAATAGAGCCAGCTCCATGGAGGCAGCCAGATGGAAGCAGAGGTTCTCAAGCACCAGCTCAGAAGAATCGGGTAACTCTAACTAAAGTCCCCAGCTCCTCTCTTTCTGTTTATGGTGAAATAGAGAAAAGGTTGGCACAACTTGAGTTCCAAAAGTCTGGAAAGGATCTTAGAGCTCTTAAGCAAATACTTGAAGCAATGCAGAAGACGAAGGAGATATTAGAGACCAGAAAAGAAGATTCAAGTTTTGAAACTCGGAGAAGCATTATTAGCAGTCTTGATCAGGGCTCAAAGTTGGCAAATCTGCGAGACCTACAGAGCAACAGCCCCATTTCTGTCTCTACAAAGGGGACCACTTCACCAAAGAGCTTTAAATCTTCAATTGTGATCATGAAACCAGCTAAACTCATTGGAAAAACCATTAATTCTGTTTCTGCAATAAACGCAACAGATAGTTCATCAGGTATTCACAGGCTCCGGGTTGCTACCCCTGAAGATGGCAGAAAGGAATCAGTTGACAAGCAAGCTGCTAAAGATGTATCTCCCAGAATCAAGAATCTTACAGACCATTCCAATAAACCTCTTCATCGAAATCCCATGGATAAAAATGCTGGTTCTAGATCAATAAGATTGGCACAACCTTCAAAGGAGATTCGGTCCACAACTAGAGAGGCCACCAACTCAGGTAAGAGGTCAGAAACCATGAACCTAAGACAGCAACAGAAGAAACTGGGGTTTGAGAAGCAATCTCGTCCAGCAACAGCATCATTGGAATCAAACAGGAGAAGAAGGCAGCCAAGTAAACAGCCAACAGACTCATGTTCTCCACATCAAAAACCCAGAGCAAAATCCCTCGACTTGCAGCCAAGTGATTATGAATTGAGTGATATTAGTGATTTAAGAGATTCAAGTCACCACAGTGATGCTGTTTCTCTGCAATCTGAGAGCAACATTGGCTTGGCCTCACAGTATGATGATGAAGTCTCAAGCAATGACAGATCTAACAAGATCAATAAGACTTTTATCCAGCAAGCACACTTGAGACAAAGGGTATGTGCCTTTTTCCTCTTAGTTCATCCATATATAACTTTTACCACATGTCTGACAGCTTCGTTGTCTCATTCAGAACCTGGTCGAAAGGTCAATCAAGGGCACATCAATTCCAGAACCAAGACCAGCTTCTTCAGAACAACCAAGTCCTGTTTCTGTTCTTGATGCTGCATTCTATGGTGATGAATTGCCATCTCCCATTAAGAAAATATCAATTGCCTTTAAAGGTGAGAATTGTGTACTTAGATTCAGGCTTCATTGTTTGAAAGTAGAATAGGTCTGCTCTTAGTTTCAGATCACCATTAAGCAGATAAAACAAAATGATTCACTTAATGAGAGAAGAGGTGATTAGAATGACAATGGTGATTGACACAACTATTGATCATCCATATTTGCGCAGAACATGAAATACAGAAACTAGAAGATAAAACACAGTAAAGAACATGCAGAGAGATCATATTTACAAATTTGAAATCATTTGCATGCATGTTTGTGTGCAATTTGACACACACACAGACATATGTATTTATGAGAATGACTGCATACTTTCAGAGTGTCTGCATAGTTTCTTTATGATTACTCATTCAGTTTTCTCACTACAGATGATGAGGCTCTAAAGTCTGATGGGGTGGAGTGGATTCCTATAGATGAAGACTACTCATTTAACAGCATGAACTCGGGTCTCCACTCAATGATCAATCAGAAGAATGTGCAGAACCTCAAGCCCTTAATTCAGAATCTGAAAGAGATGTTATCAACTCACAAGGAATACATCACTGATGAAACGACACCTTTCTACAACCACGCAAATCCAGACCATGAATACATTTCACAAATATATTTAGCATCAGGTCTCCATAAAGACTTTGAATCTGGTTTAAGAACCATTAACCTCCATCCAACAGGCACCCCTATCAACCCTGATATATTCCATGCCCTAGAACAAGCCAAAGCAAGCTCAGGGCACTTCAATGATGATCACAATGGTAAAAGGATATCCCTGTCAGAAACTCATGCCAAAATCCAAAGGAAACTTCTGTTCGATGTTGTGAATGAAATATTAGTCCACAAATTGCTATCAGAAAATTCTTCCAAACAGCGGCTCTCGTCAAAAATGCTAGCTGGGAAAGGACAAAAAAGACAGCAACTACTGGGAGATTTGTGCTCAGAGATAGATAGGCTGCAATGTCTGCATTATCTTTTAGACGATGAGGATGACAATTCAAGAAGCATCCAATGGGAGGATTTGATGCGTGAATCAATTCACTGGACCGCTTGCCATGATGAAATTCAAGGAATAGTTCTGGCTGTAGAGCGTTTGATCTTCAAAGACTTAATAACTGAGGTCATAAACAGTGAGATGATTGGTCGACAAGGAAGGTTAGCTGGGCATCACAGGCAACTGTTTCCAAAATAATATTTTTTTGGCATAACTGTTTCGACATCGTATGTTAGTAGTCCCTCCCACTGGTGTTAAATTTGTGGGTCTAGCTTACTTTTCAAGTGAAATCAAAATAATTCATCAAGTATAAATTAACTTTACGCTAGCATGTAAATCTTTAAAAGAAGCTTCACATATATATAAATTACAGTCACTGTATATGCAAGTATCCATACCCGTTTGAGTGTTACACCCAGCTATTCTCTATTAATTCAACATAGCACATAATGCTATTTTCCATGAACGAATATGATGATTGGAGCCAACTAGTTGCATATATTTTCAGTAAAAAAACCACATATACAGACACACATGCACACAAAATTGCTTCTACAATTACTTTCGTTGGTATATCAGACCACCAAAAAATATGTCTGCAAATGCAAGTACAGCAATAACTGAATCACTAAATTTAAGCTGCTGATTGCACAATGTTAAACTCATATGCTGGCTAATCTGATAATTTTATAGAACACATGAGTCCTAATACCTGCCTAACTTCTAGCTTCTAAGATAGGAAGTCTTCTTTGACAAGATACCTTGGAAATGATTGTTATAGTATAGTTCATTTTGAATTTACTTAACGGAGCCAAACTTATTAAGCACATGCATCCTAAAGAGCTTTTTTTTCCAAAGACATACATTAAAATGGTTGCAAACAAATGCTGTGTGGTCTTTTTTTCTTGGAACAAGTTGCGAAACAAGTGCTCAGTTGGGAAATTCGGAAATTCAAAAGTAGCAATAATCACAAAATCGAAAAACACATGTAGAATATGACATATAAGAAGAATAAGCTGTTGATATACAGCACAGAGATGACATTCAAGTTGGTTTTGACTGCTCAACCAATGAATATTGAAGGGCTTGGATCAGCAGGTTAAATTACAAGTTACCCATCAAAATGTCATAATTTCCAACATCATTGCAAGGTTCCCAGCAATGCTCTCTTACATCTTAAATTTTCAGACTGACAATCTGGCAACACTGATTCATAGCAGAACCAGATGATTTCTGAATCTAAAACCCATCATTCAGCAAGAACGCACATGCAATTACAACATATTCAGTAACTTAAATGAGCGATAGAAATTTATCAATAATTTCAATATATGATAGTTTTGAATTCCTAAAATAGTTTGTTCTTTCTAGCAATTAGCTTGTTAATTTCATTACAGTTTTGCTTATTGACTACCCGTGCATCTTCAGTTTAATAAGGAAAGGAAACAAAAACAAAGAACTATCATCAAATTCATATAGCTTCAGAGGGAGGGAGGGAGAATCACAGCATAAGGCAATACAAATAACAATCCAGAACGACAGAGTCCCAGCATAAGTCAATAGAAATACTAGCCTAGCACTACTGAGATATCTCAATATCACTGAAGAGAGACAACTTGTGGCTGATTCTACTGATCGTGGTCATAAAAGTAGGCGACATATATATAGCACATCAAGCAGTAAGTTATCAGTGAATGCAGCAATGAACTCAAAACAAGCTATGCTAAAATAGTTGAGGGGAACCGATGAGCCCAAAACACCATGATGTTAATGTTTCAACTGCAAATCCAAAAGCAAAGGAACATAAACACCAATCTAATAATACTGTCCAAGAAACTCTGGAACATTCATTAGTAGATGACAAGACTATAATCTGCCTAATTTGCAAAAGAGACCGTATTGTTTATATGTGTGTATAATATTGGATGGGTGAACACATGTTTATGATTTATGATCAAAGACAACATGACAACAATAAAGAACAGAGTGGAGAAGGCAGCACAAGTAAAACATATGACCTGAAAATCACCTAGAACAAGACAAGGGTTTGACTTATCAGAGACATAAAAATTCCAGAGAATAAAACCGAAAACAAAGAGACAGTTCATTTAGAATTCAGTGCAATCCCCATATCGCACCCCATAGCCAGAGAGGCTTGACCCTATCTCCAGGTTGCTAGAAGGGAAACATTATCAAAACAATATCAAGAAGCCCAAGAAGACGACATCATCAAACAAAGAAAAGAAAAATCCATACGTGAGAACCTGGAATTCACCCATTCCATACAGGACATTACGGAATAAAAAAAATTGGCAATAGTTTTGTTGATTTTGTCCTGTTTCCACGATCCTTGTGAGACAGATTCTCTCCTGAAAAACTGTGTGTGTGAGAGAGAGAGTAATATCATGACCAACTTTCTGTGTTATAGGAGGAAAAAAAATTTATAACAGGGAACAAGCTCTTGGTGTGAAGAAAAGAACCATATACAAAGAAAGAAGATCATTCACTAATATGTACCTGGCCCCACACCATCTAGTAGCTAAATGTTCTTGTACTTGGAATTTCAACAGAACATATAGCGCACTTTTTGAAAACAAGAAGGCATGCAGCAAGCAACTATGTGCCATAGAACATTGATCATAGTTTTATTTGTTCTTATTTTCCTAAAGAAACAAGCAGGTAACACCATACGGTTAAATCGGCAAATGTAAGTAGAAAACAGATTCATTCTTTCCACACTGAGCATAGCACCTTATAAACAAAAGCCACCTGTATAAAGCATTTATTAAGATGATTCAAGTCCAAGTAGTTTTAATTCCAATGTGTTACAATATCAGGATGAATTATGTTTTCTGTTTCTTTAGGTTGATAGTTATTCAGATTAAGAGGGGACGATTATCAAGCTTGACACCTTCAAATCAAATTATGCATGAATTTATTGACTTGACGTTCCACAAAACACACCTGCAGTGTCTGGTAATGTCTTAAAATTGCGGAGATTCTAGTAAGTACCTCTTCCATCCCAATTTTTACCCATTTTTTGGGATGTCCCAAACATTGGTTCCCTTTGTATTTCAAAACAAATCTTAGCAATTAACAATAATGCCCTCAATATGAGTGCTCAAAAACATTGCTCTCGATGAGAGTGGAGAAAGGAAGACAGCAAAGTCATTATTGGAATTATATGGCAGTTTACACCTTACACCATGAATGCACCATGAATGTGAACCTGGCTGCCAAAAGAGCAAGAAACTATGATAAAGTATTTAATGCTACAATGGGTTTCAAAAGAAGTTGCTTTCCAAATTTCAGTTAGTTGCAGTTATGTATACATATAATTTTTCATTTGTATGATCGAGCATTTTGTTCTTATGTTGAGAAAGAAATTACCCACTAGCCAGAAGTAGCAGAATCTAAGCATCAATTCAGTATAGAAAAGGAAAAAGAAAAAAAGGGGAGAAACAGTTTTTCAACTAAAAAGAATCAATTACTAACAACTGCATATGATGACAAACTGGCATTCACATACCTCTAAAACTTGCTTAAGTGAGAACAGTTCTCTATTGTAGATTGTAATTCCCAATCTTTAGAACCATATGACGTAACCATATGTCAATGATCTTACCTACTCTGGAACCAGCTTCTGTTGCCAGTTTCCTAAACAAGTGTACAATTTCTAATAAAACCTAATTTACAACTCACCCAGTTCACTTGGGTTTTCCATAGATTGCTTTAGAATTTTCTCAGCTCTCCTTTTCTTATCATCATTCTCACTATCCTTCCCAAACCACTTGCTGATCTTCTCAATGCCAATTTTCTGAGGGCTCAAATCTGGTGCTCCAGCCAAGGAATTCTTTCCAACCTGAATCTTAAATTGCACAGCAGGTCTTTGATTCAAAAGCACCTTCTTCTGTCCCTCCTCAGAATCGCAGAACCTACTCTTCATTGCTTCAATGGCAGGAGCAAATGTCTCCAGTACTGATATATGGTTATCCATTATACGGTTTTGCTCAACTGGATATCTCACAGCAGCTTCGTCAGAAAGCCTAGCTGGAGGAACAAGGTGGGACACTTCCTTCTCTCCAAATTGCAAAGGAGCAGCAAGAAACGGGTTACTCTCAGTCCCTTGTGTTGCTCTAGCACTGTTACCAAATGTAACAGAGGAAGGTCCTCCAGAACCATTGCAAGTAAAATGTTGTGGCAAATTCATGGAAGACATATCCATCTTCAGGTGATGCCTTGCAGGCTCAATCTTATCAGCATTAAAAACAGCATCTCCTTCATTCCCAGCAGGCAACTGAACATGAGTCTGGGGATCAGGAAAAGCAGGTAACCAAGCCGGGATATGCTCCGCAGGAGACTCCTCGCAAATCTGGAAAAAACTTGGCACGGGCTTCCTTTCTCTAGCAACTGGGAAAGGAGGAATAGAATAAACAAATGGGATATCCTCTGCATCGCCAATATACTGAACAATCTCCCTAACAATACCCGAACTAGCAAGACAATGATCAACATTGGAAGCACCAGCAAACCCCTGCGACAAACCCAACTCTTCCATTCCTTGAATAACGTCAAAAACATTACCCTCTGTCCTACCAGCTAAATTAGCATAGAACTGAGCAGTCTTTCCTAAATTCCGTATATACCAAGTAGTAACATCAGATAATTTCTCAAGTGCGGACTGCTGAAAGGACTGAAACCCCACAGTCTCACACATTTGCGCTACAGCAATCTTCGCAATCGCTCGAGTAAATTCATCTCCACTAACACGCGACTTTCTCTTACCACTATCCCCTGCTTTGTCATGCAATCTTCCACTCTCCCCACCTCCATGGCTCATATTCAATACCTCATATCACTTCACATTAGATATTAACACTCAATAGCACCATCCATCCTCGCCCATTTATCATCCATTTCATTTCTCATTCCCCCCTTTATCAGCTGAAAAATAAATCAACATTTCAAAACACACACGATATTTTTCAAAAAATAATAATAATAATAAGGAACTAATTAAGTAAGCAAGGACGGAAAGTTCAATTTTCTCTCATTTTCTTAGCAACCAAACAGAGACAGTGGTACACTGAAGGAAACCCTAGAGAAAGATGTAAAGGAAATCGCAGAAAAAGCGAAGGAGCAGAGTTGGAATAAATGATGAAGTGAGTGATTACCGTTGAATTCTAGGGTTTGGAGCGAGACATACTTGAAGCGTCAAAGAAGACACGGAATGAAATGAGTGGACAAACTGAAATCGATCGATCTATGGAAGCCCTGGGCAGCGAGGAGGAAGGTTTTATGCTAGGATTGGATTTAGGGTTTTGAAGCTTGGGACTTTTTTTATTTTTATTTTTAAAAACCCTGGTTAAACCTCTTCGATTTGGATTTGAATCGGAGGAGAGGGAGAGGGAGAGACAAAGAGCCAGGAGAGAGAGAGAGAGAGAGACGGTGCGGTGCTGTGAAATACTGTAGTGAGAAAATTAAATGTTTTATAGAAGAAAATGATTATTTTGTTTTAATTATTATTGTTTTAAATTAAAAGAAAAAAAAAAGGAGAGAGAGCTGATTTCTTGTTGACAGCTGTCCTCCATATTAGAAATTTGGTCAAACTAAATAAAACTATTAAATATTGATCCCGCGTCTTTTTTTAAAAGAGAGAATGTAATTTGTGGAGCTTGAACTTTGAAACTCCACCTTCTAAAATTATGCGATTCCTGTGTTGTCATTTGTTGTTCATGCTTTATATGTTCCAAAATATATTTGTATTATAACAAAATGATCCAATGGTCGAACCA
>Ga0307512_10005378_pt1 | contig 13391 bp, 10 predicted proteins | sample 14_EM_MG_FD_200267 | JGI IMG/M metagenome (GOLD analysis project Ga0307512, IMG submission 200267) | Populus trichocarpa ectomycorrhiza microbial communities from riparian zone in the Pacific Northwest, United States - 14_EM | ecosystem: Host-associated > Plants > Roots > Unclassified | place... | reverse complement strand
TGTCGGCGTACTCGCGCAGCCCGGCGAAGTTTTCGTCACGCATGGCGTACCTCCTCGGAAAGCGGAGCGGACTCCTCGTCGGCGAGGAACCGGGCGAGCGCGGCCCGGCCCCGGGCCAGCCGCGCCGTGACCGTGCCCACCGGCACCCCGAGCGTCTCGGCGACCTCGCTGACCGGCAGATCGGCCAGGTAGTGCAGCACCACCGCCTCGCGGGTCGCCGGCGCCAGCCGCCGCAACGCGACGAGCAACGCCACCCGGTCGGCCGACAACCCCGGCGCCGCCGCCGGGGCTATCTCGACCCGGCCCGCGCGGACCAGCCGGTCGAAGAGCCACCGGCGCCGGTAGCGGGTCCGGGCGACGTTCAGGGCCACCACCCGCAACCACCGCTCGGAGTCGTCGGCGTCGATGAAGGACCGCGGCGCGGCCAGCACCCGGGCGAACGCCTCCTGCACCGCGTCCTCCGCCTCGGCCAGGTCACCGACCAGCCCGAACACCTGCGCCACCAGCCGCCGGTAGTGGACCTTGTAGGCCTGGTGCACCGCGTCCTCGGCACCCACACGCTCTCCCCCGGATCGACGACGATTACGGAAAGGACCAACAGGCCGGCCGTCCGGTTGCATCGCGATCTCGCGCACCGGCCGACCGCCGCGCGGCTGGGGCACCCCACCAGGCAAGACGGGTCGATTTTCCTCAGGTCGGCGGGCCGCCGCTCGATGATAGGCGGGAGGGCCGGGAAGGGGATCGACCGTGCCGGATGCGGGTGGGATCGGCGACGCGCGCGCCGCCGCGATCGAGCACGCCTATGCGCTGATCGAGGCCGCCCAGGGCGAGGACACGGCAGGGCAGATCGACGCGGCCGGCGCCGAGGCGGCCGCCCGCGGCCGGGACGACGTGCAAGTCCTGCTCCACTACGCCAACGCGTTCGCCGCGCACCGCGCCGGCCTGGACGATTCCGCCCACATTCAGGCCATGGTCGAGGTCTCGAGCCGGATCGAGGATCCGGCGCTGTACGCCATGTCGCTGGCCCACACGGCTGGCCGCCGGGTGGAGTCCCGGCGGGCCCTGGAGCTGACCGAGTCGCCGACGAGCCTGCTGGTGCGGGCGGTCGGGTTGCTCGACGGCTCGAGCGGGCCGGTGGTGCACCGCGCGGCCGCGCTCATCGCGATCGCGGTCGTTTCGCACGTCCTGGGCCTGTGGGAGTTGGCGATGGAGCAGTACGACCTGGCCGAGCAGGCGCTCACCGCGGACGACGACCCCCGGTGGGCGCAGACCGTACGCCGGCAGCGTCGCGCCGTCGCGTTCAATCGGGTCGATCTTGCTCTCGACTGGTCGAGCGCGCAGGCGACCATCGGCGACTGGGCCGCCGCCGCTTCCCGCGCCGCCGCGATCCTGCCGGGCAGCCTCGAGGCAGTCGACGCGGACTGGCCGCCGAGTTGGGTGTGCGAGTACCGGCGCCTCCTGCAGCTCCTTGCCGCCCTCGCCGGGCTGGACCGCGGCACCGAGTACGACCTCAGCCCGAACGAAGACCAGCCGGCCGTCGCCGTCGGTGCGGCCATCCACGCGGCGCGGCGCGGGGACACCGACCGGGCGGCGCGGCTCGCCGACGGCCAGGTCGACCGGCTCGGCGTTGTGCCGTCGAACGCCCGCCTGCTCTGTATGAGCATCGCCGCCCGGCAACCGGGCACGCCCGCCATCGCCACCGCCTATGCCGCCGAGCTCGCGACGTTGCGCTGGAACGCCCGCATCGACCAGATGACCGGCGTCCGGGACGCGATCGCCGTCGAGCGCCGGCGCCGCGAGCACGAGCAGCTACGCCACCAGGTGCTCGTCGACGACCTGACCGGACTCGCCAACCGGCGCGGCTACCAGGCCTACCTGGCCGGCCTGCGGCAGCCCGAGGACGACGAGCCCGGCGGCTACGCGGCCATGATGATCGACGTCGACCACTTCAAGGGCGTCAACGACACCTTCGGGCACGACGTCGGTGACCTGGTCCTCACCCGGATCGCGCAGGTCCTCGCCCTGAACGTGCGCCCGGCGGACCTCGCCGCACGGCTCGGCGGGGACGAGTTCGTGGTGATCCTGGCCGGCGTCGGCCCGGGCCTCCCCGAGGCACGCGCCCAGGCGATCCTCGACGCCGTCAGCGGGCACCCGTGGGCGGAGATCGCGGCCGGGCTCACCGTGTCGATCAGCATCGGCGTCCACCACGGCGGCCGGCTGGACCTGCCCGACCTGCTCGCCGACGCCGACCGCAAGCTCTACCACGCCAAGAAGGGCGGCCGCGGACGAGTGGCCGGCCACACCGCGCCCGCCGCGGCGGGCGCCTTCGGCTGACGACGCGACCGGTCAGGCCAGGCGAGGCCAGGCAAGGCCAGGTCAGGTCTGGCGGACCCCGCGACCGCGCAGGCGTACGGCGGCGAGCACGAGCAGCGCGCCGACGAGGATCGCGCCCAGACCCAGGCCGATCTCGGTCAGCCAGTGCGCGGCCGGCTGGCCGGTGGCGGCGAGCCCGCCGCCGCCCGATCCGCTCGGCTCGGCGACCACCGCGATCACCTGCTCGCTGACGACGACCCCGGAGATCGTTCCGGTGGCGGTCAGCGTGGCCTTGCCGCTCTGGCCGAGCGTGATGGGCGTGCTGAAGGTGCCGGACGAACTCGCGGTCACCGTCTTGTACGCGGCCAGATCGTTGGTGTGCAGCGCCGAGGCGGACGAATGGAACGAGACGTCGATCGCGATCGGCTCCCCCGCCAGGAACCCCTTGCCGGAGAAGATCACGGCCTCGCCCGCGGGGACCGTGCCGGCGGAGACGGCCGAGGCCGGTGGCTCGATCGGATAGCCGGCTTCGGCGCGCGCCGCGACCGGGGCGATGAAGATCCCGCCGACCGCGGCCAGCATGATCAGGAGTCGGCGAGCGGACAACGTTGCCCCCTTGTTGGTCGGGTCAGGTGAACCATCGCCCCCAATCTAGGCATTCTTCCGGTTGTTCGTGGTAAATCGTGTTTTTCTAGTGCAGCTTCGGTGCAGAGAGGTCGCAGAGAGGTCGATGGGTATGCGCATAACCGGGCGGCGGGCGGGGTGCCTGGCGCTGGTGTTGGTGTGCGGCGCGGGCTTCGCGGTGGGTGGCTGGGAGGCGCGGCAGGCAGCGCAGGCGCGCGGGCACCTGCTGCGCGCCGCGGCCCTGTTCGATCGCCTGCGCTCCCAGCTCGAACAGGGCGACTACGCGGCCGGCCAGACCACCGCGCTGGCGTTGCGCCGGGAGACCGCGGCCGCCGACGCCGGCACCGGCGATCTGGCCTGGCGGCTGGGCGGCCACGCGCCGGTGCTGGGCGACGACGTGCAAGCCGTCCGCACCGTGACCGTGGCGCTGGACGAGTTGGCCACCGACGTGCTGCCGCCGCTCGTCCGAGTCGCCGCAAGCATCGAGGCCCTCACGCCGCGCCGCGGACGGGTCGACCTGGCCGCCTTGTCGGGTGCGGCCGACGAGCTCCGGACGGCCGACGACACCGTCCGGGCGATCCGCGGCCGGATCGCTGCCATCGCGACCGGTCGCCTGGTCGGCCCGCTCGCCGCCCCGATCGCCGAGTTGAGTGCCCGGCTCGATCGGGCCGTCACGCTCACCGGCTCGGCGCTGCTAGCCGCGCAGTTGATCCCCCCGATGCTGGGCGCGTCCGGGCCGCGCACCTACCTGGCCCTGTTCCAGAACCCGGCCGAGGTCCGCGCGACCGGTGGCATGCCGGGCGCGTACCTGGTGCTGCGGGCCGACCGCGGCGCGATCCGCGTGGTCGACGACGGGGTCGCCTCCGGTGGCCTGGCGATCAGCGACGCTCCGGTCGTTGCTCTTGACCCGGCGATGACGGCGTTGTACGGCACCGCGATCGGCCGCTACCCCGCCAACATCAACCAGACGCCGGACTTCCCGACCGTCGCCCGGCTGGCCCGCGAGATGTATCGCCGGCACTCCGGGCGAACGGTCGACGGCGTCCTGGCCACCGATCCGGTCGCGCTGTCCTATCTGCTCGGCGCGACCGGCCCGGTCGCGGTGCCGGGCGGGCCGGCGCTGCGGGCCGACAACGCGGTACGCCTGCTGCTGTCCGATGTGTACGCCGGCCGGCGCACGCGCCCGCAGCAGGACGCCTATTTCCGCACCGTGGCGCGGGCGACGTTCGCCGCGTTGACCCGGCGGCCGACGGCGGTCCGAGCGATGCTGGCCCAGCTGGCCCGCGCCGCCGGGGAACGGCGCCTGCTCGCCTGGAGCGCCCGGCCCGGGGAGGAAAGCCTGCTCGCCGGCACCGTGCTGGCGGGCGCGCTGCCGCGGGACCGCCCGGACGAGCCCACCGTCGGGTTGTTCCTCAACGACGGCGGTGCCGGCAAGATGAGCTACTACCTGCGGCCCGCGGCCCGGCTCGGCGACAGCGGGTGCCGGCTCGGCGGCCGCGCGATGCTGACCCTGCGGCTGACGCTGTCCTCGGTGGCGCCCGCGACCGGCCTGAGCCGGTACGTGCTCAATTCCGCCGCCGCCGCGCTGGATCCGTACACGATCCGGACCTTGGTGTCGATCTTCAGCCCGACCGGCGGCTCGGTCGTGCGGGCCCGGCTGGACGGCGCCGCCACCCCGCTCAGCGCCGGCTCGGAGGGCGATCGCGCGGTCGGGATCGTCCCGGTCGACCTGCGGCCGGGCACGAGCCGGCGACTCGAGGTGACCTTGCTCGCCGGCGCGGCCACGGTACGGGCGCTGCGGCTGTGGACGACCCCGACGGTCACCCCGTGGCGGATCGAGCACCCGCCAGCCGGCCGGTGCTGACCGGATAGGGCCCGGCGCCGGCGAACCAGTCGATCGTCTGGCGCAGCCCGTCGGCCAGGGATATCGGCGCCAGGGCGGGGAACAGGCCGAGCAACCGGTCGTTGGCTCCCCGGGAGTCGCGGACGTCGCCCGCTCGGGCCGGGCCGTAGCGGACCTCCAGGTCCCGGCCGAGCAACTCGCCGATCAGCTCGATCACCCGGCGGATGCTGACGCTCTCGCCGAACGCGAGGTTCACCGGGAGGTCCGCGGTGACCCGGCCCAGCACGGCCCGGGCCAGCACTTCGACGACCGACCCGACGAAGGTGAAGTCGCGGGTCTGCCGGCCGTCGCCGTGCACCGCCAGGGGCTGCCCGTTCAGCGCGGCGTGCACAAAGGCCGGGATCGCCGCCGCGTACGCGTGGCCGGTCGACTGCAGCGGCCCGTACACGTTGAAGAACCGCAGGACCAGCGTCGGAAGCCCGAACGAGGCCGCGTAGGCCAGGGCGTAGGACTCGGCGGCGAGCTTGCTCGCGGCGTACGGGCTGAGCGGCCGGGTCGGCAGCTCCTCGTGCTTGGGCAGCTCGGCGGTCGCGCCGTACACCGACGAGGACGACGCCGCCAGCAGATGGGTGCCGTTGCGCCGGCACGCCTCCAGGACGTTGAGGGTGCCGGTGACGTTGGCGTCGTGGCTGGCGAGCGGATCGGCCAGCGACCGCGGGACCGACGGGCGCGCGGCGAGATGCACCACGGCATCGGCCCGGTCGAGCACCACCCGCAGCAGCGCCCGATCGCGGATGTCGCCGACCACCAGCTCGGCGGCGACTCCGTCGAGGTTGCTCGCGCTGCCGGTGCTGAGGTTGTCGTACGCGACGACCCGGCCGACCCCGGCCCGGCCGGCCAGCGCCCGGCACAGGTTCGCCCCGATGAAGCCGGCTCCCCCGGTGACCACCACGTTCATCGTCCTGCCTCCTCGGGCTCGGGCGTGCGCCGGGCCGGTAGCGGCCACCAGCCGCGTTCCCTGGCGATCGCGGTGTAGAGCCGGTCGGTGTCGGCCACCAGCCGGTCGCCGTGGAACCGCTCGGCGCAGTGGCTGCGGGCGGCCCGGCCCATCGCCTGCCGGCGCGCGGGGTCGCGCAGCAGCTCCACCGTGCACCGGGTCAACTCGGCGATCTCGGTGCTTGCCAGCAATCCGGTCCGGCCGTCCCGGACCACCTCGGCGACGCTGCCGACCCGGGTGGCCACCGCGGGGACTCCGGCCAGGCCGGCCTCGATCAGCGACATCGGCATGCCCTCGTTGTCGGAGGTCAGCAGGGCCAGGTCGGCGGCCGCGTAGACGGTCTCGACGTCGGTGCGCCAGCCGTACAGCCGCAGCGTGTCCGGCAGTTCGCGGGCCGCCGCCCGCAGCTCGGCCAGCCGGTCGCCGCCGCCGAAGACCGCGAACACGACGCCCGGAACCTGATCGCGGACCTCGCGGGCGACCGCCACCAGCCGGTCCGGCCGCTTGATCGCCGTGATCCGGCCGACGGACACAACCACCGGCCGGTCCCGGGGCAGCCCCAGCCGGTCCCGGGCGGCGGCCCGCTCCGGTGGGTCGTTCAGCGTGGTGCCGGGCGCGATGACGACGAACTGTCCGGGCCGCCCGATCCCGGCCGCGAGCAGGTCGTCGCGGACCTGCGCGCCGACGGCGACCAGCCGGTGGGTGCGGGCCGCCAGCCGCCGCTCGACCCCGATCACCAGGCGGGTGGCCGGCCGCGAGAAGTACCCGTGCAGCAAGTGGCCGTGGAAGGTGTGCACCCGCGCCGGGACGCGGGCGATCGTCGCGGCCAGCCGGCCGAGCGTGCCGGCCTTCGCGGTGTGCGTGTGCACGATGTGCGGCCGGAACTGCCGGATGGCGGTGACCAGCTCGGCCAGCGCCCGCAGATCGTCGGCCGGCCGGACCCGCCGGCCCAGCGCCGCGATCCGGTACGCCGGCAGGCCGGAAGCACAGCGCTGGTGGTGATCGGCCTCGTGCTCCTCGACGTGGCCGGTGTAGAGCCGCTGCTCGTAGCGCTCCGGGTCGAGCCCGCGCAGCAGGCCGAGCACCTGCACCGCCGGACCGCCGACGTTCATCCGGGCGATCACCCGCATTACCCGAAGGCGGTCGTCCGGCACGCGGTCCTCCACAACGTCGGCCAGCATTCCGTACGATTAAATCCGGTATTTCGGGTCTAATGTGGCGAATCCCGTACTATCAGGGCGTGGTCTTCGCCAGGTTGTCGCCCGACGTCGCGGTCGGATCCGTCGAGCGGGTCTGCCTGGTCATCGGCCAGCTCGGCCTCGGCGGCGCGGAGAAGCAACTCGCCCTGCTCGCGGCCGGCCTGCGGCACCGGGGTGTCGAGGCGACGGTGGTGGTGCTGCGGCAGGGCGGCCCCCGCGAGGACATCCTGCGCGAGGCCGGCGTGCCGCTGATCAACCTCGGCCTCCCGTCGCCCGCGAGGAGCTGGCAGCAGCCCGCCGTCTTCGCGCTGGGGCTGGAGCGCCTCCGGCGCACGCTGCTGCGGCTGCGCCCCGAGGTCGTGCACGCCTTCTTGCTGCACAGCTGCGTGCTGACCGCCCCGGCCGCGCGGCTGGCCGGGGTGCCCGTCTGCGTGGCGGGCCGGCGCAGCCTCAGCGACTACAAGGCCGGCCTGCGCCTCGCCGTCGCGGGCGAACGCGTCGCGACCCGGATGACCGATCTGCTGATCGCCAACGCGCACGCCGTGGCCGACGACGCCGTCCGCACCGAGGGCGTCGCCCGCGACAAGATCCGGGTGGTCTACAACGGCCTGACCGACGCGGCGTTCGAGCCGGCGCCACCGGCGGAGCTCGCCTGCTCCACCCCGCTCCTGCTGTGCGTGGCCAATCTGCGGGCGTGCAAGGGACACCGCTACCTGCTCGACGCCGCGGCCCGGCTGCGCGAGCGCGGCCTGGCTTGCACGCTCGCGCTGGTCGGTGCGGGTCCGGAGGAGGAAGTCCTGCGCCGCCAGGCCGAACGGCTCGGCCTCGACGTCCGGTTCCTGGGCGCGCGCACCGACATCGCCGCGCTGCTGGCCCGGGCGGACGTGTTCGTGTTGCCGTCGCTGACGGAAGGCATGAGCAACGCCGTGATGGAGGCGATGGCCGCCGGCCGGCCGGTCGTGGCCACGGAGGTCGGCGGCACCGCGGAGCTGATCGAGGGCCGCGGGGTGCTGGTGCCCCCGGCGGACGCGGACGCCCTCGCCGCCGGGCTCGAACGCGTCCTGCGTGACCCGGCCGGCGCCCGGCGGGTGGCCGAGACCGCCCGCGCGTGGAGCCGCCGGTTCCTGCACCTCGACGCCATGGTGGACCGGCATCTGGACATCTACTCGCAGCTGCTGGCGGCCCGATGTGCGGGATAGCCGGGATGGTGTCGACCGCCGAGGTCGACCCCGATCTCGTCCGCCGGATGTGCGCCGCCATCGAGCACCGCGGCCCCGACGGGTCGGGTTACCACACCGGCCCACGGGTCGCCCTCGGCATGCGCCGGCTCGCCGTCATCGACGTCGCCGGCGGGCAGCAGCCGGTCCGCAACGAGGACGGCACCGTGCTCGCGGTGTTCAACGGCGAGCTCTACAACCACCCCGAGCTGCGGGCCGACCTGATCCGCCGGGGTCACCGCCTGACCAGCAAGAGCGACACCGAATGCCTGGTGCATCTGTACGAGGAGTACGGCGACGAGTTGGTGCACCGGCTGCGCGGCATGTTCGCGTTCGCGATCTGGGACGCCCGCCGCGCCCGCCTGCTGCTCGCCCGCGACCGGGTCGGCAAGAAGCCGCTGTTCTGGCGCTCGACCGGGCCGGGGCTCGCGTTCGCGTCCGAGCTCAAGGCGCTGGTGAAGGATCCGGCGCTGCCCCGCACCGTCGACCACGTGGCACTGCACCACTACCTGACCTTCCAGTACGTGCCGGCGCCGTGGTCCATCTACGCGGGCGTGCAGAAGCTGCCGCCCGGCCACCTGCTGGTCTGGCGGGACGGCGTCGCCTCGGTGCGGCGCTACTGGCGGCTCGACTTCACCCCGCAGCCGGTGCAGAGCCAGGAGCAGACCTGTGCGCGCGTACGGGAGCTCCTGCTCGAGGCGACCCGGATCCGGATGGTGAGCGAGCGCCCGCTCGGCGCGTTCCTCTCCGGCGGGATCGACTCGTCGGCGGTCGTGGCGGCGATGGCCCGGCAGAGCCGCGACCCGGTACGGACGTTCAGCATCGGCTTCGAGGAGCGCGGCTACGACGAGCGCCGCTACGCCCGCCTGGTCGCCGAGCGCTACCGGACCGACCATCACGAGCTGGTGGTGACCCCGTCGGTGCTGCCGGTGCTGCCCACCCTGGCCTGGCATTTCGACGAGCCGTTCGCCGATTCCTCGGCGATTCCCAGCTTCTACCTGGCTCAGCTGAGCCGCCAGCACGTCACCGTCGTGCTGAACGGCGACGGGGGCGACGAATGCTTCGGCGGCTACCGGCGCTACGCCGTGATGGCCCGGCTGTCCGGGATCCCGTTGCGGGCGCTCGCCGCGTGCACGCCGCCCGGGCTGGGCTCCCGGCTGGCCCGCCGGCGGCACGGCTCGCTGCCGTACAAGCTGGGCCGGGCGCTCGAGCTGCTCCCGGACCCGGCGGCGCGGCGGTACGGCCGGCTGATGTCGTACTTCGACTCGGAGCAGAAGCTCGCGCTGTACTCGGACGCACTGCGGGACGAGTTGCGCGATGTCGACAGCTACCGCCTGTTCGACGAGGTGTTCGCCGAGTCGGCGGCGGACGGCGACGCCGGCCGCGCCATCGACGCCGACGTACACACCTATCTGCCGGGCGACCTGCTGCCCAAGGTGGACCTCACCACGATGGCGAACTCGCTGGAGGCGCGCTCGCCGTTCCTCGATCATCACCTGCTGGAGTGGGCGGCCGGCCTGCCCACCCGGATGAAGGTCCGGCCCGCGAGCACCAAGCGCATCCTGAAGCAGGCCGTGCTGGACTGGCTGCCGCCCGAGGTGGTGCACCGGCCGAAGATGGGCTTCGGCGTTCCGCTGGCGTCCTGGCTGCGGGGCGAGCTACGCGACTATGCGCACGACCTGCTCACCGACCACACCGCGCGCAGCCGCGGCTTCTTCCGGCCCGCCGTCGTGTCGGGACTGCTCCGCGAGCACGACTCCGGCACCGACCGCAGCAAACAGCTGTGGGCCCTGATCCAGTTCGAGCAGTGGCACCGGATGTACGTCGACGCCGCGGCGACGAGCACCGCGGACGCGTGGAGCTGAGCCGGGGCCGCCCGCCGGCGAACGCGACGGGCGACAAGGTCCGCAATGCCGTCGGCGCGTTCGGCGTCCGGCTGGTCCTGGCGGCCGTGGCCGGCGTGCTGATCTCGCGGGCGCTGAATCCGGACGGGCGCGGCGTCTACTACGTCATCGTGACCATCGCCTCGACCGCGACGGTTCTCGGTCATCTGTCCCTCGGCCAGGCCAGCGTCGCGTTCTGGCCGGACGACCGGGCCGCGATACCGGCGAACACCGTGGTGCTCGGTCCGCTACTGGGCGCCGGGTCGGCCGCGCTGACCGGCCTGGCGATCGTCGTGCTCGCGCCGGACGTGGTGCCGGCGGCCGACCGGCCGCTGCTGGTGCTCGCGCTGGTCGCGGTGCCGATCGCCGTGGCCGGCGTCCAGTTGAGCACCGTCGTGCTCCTGCTCGGCCGGGTCGACACCGTCAACCGCTCGATCACCTGCTCCGCGGTTCTCCAATGTGGAGCCTTGGCGACGCTGGCGGTCTCGGGTCACCTGTCGACGGCCGCGGTGATCTGGATCTGGGTGCTCGCCGGCGCGGTCCCGTTGCTGTTCTACGCCCCGGCGATCCGGCCGCACCTGGGCCGGGGCGACCGCGCACTGGCCCGGCGCATGCTCGGCGCCGGTCTGCGCTATCACGCCGGTCTGCTCGCGCTGAACCTGCTCTTCCGGGTCGACGTGCTGATTCTCAACGCGCTCGCGCCCGGGTCGCCGGTGGGCCTCTACACCTTGGCCGTCAGCATCGGGGAGGTCACCCACGTCGCGACGAACGCGCTCGCCCAGGTGGTGCTCTCCGAGCAGGCGGGCGAGGATCTGGACCGGGCGGCGGGACGGACCGTCCGGGGCGTCCGCGCCTCGGTGATCATGGCGGTCACCGTCCTGGGTGCGACCTGCCTGTCGGCGCCGTGGCTTGTTCCGGCGCTCTACGGCAGCGACTTTCGCGGCAGCGTGCCGGCCATCTTCGCGCTGGCCCCCGGCGTGCTGGCGCTCAGCGCGACCCGGTCGATCCTGCCGTACCTGCTGCGGCTCGGCCGGCCCTGGCTCGTCTCCGGCACCTCGGTGCTGGCGCTGCTGGTCAATGTCGGGCTGAACCTGCTGCTCATTCCGCGCTGGGGCGTCGTCGGGTGCGCGTGCGCGGCGAGCGCGGGCTGGCTGGCCCTCGCCGGCTGCCAGGTGGTCTGGTTCAGCCGGGCGAGCGGCAGGTCGCCGGCCGCGCTCCTGCCCGGGCGGCGCGACCTGGCCCGAGTGTGGTCCGAGATCGCGGCGCTGCGCCCCCGGGCCCGCCGGACCGTGCCGGCGAGTGCCGCCGGCGCGCCCGGAGCCCGCGGCGCCGGGCTGATCAGCGTCGTGACGCCCACCTACAACCGGGCGCACACCCTGTGCGACGCCTTCGCCAGCCTGCGGCGCCAGGAGGCCGAGCTGGAGTGGATCGTGGTCGACGACGGTTCGACGGACGGCACCGCGGCGCTCGTCGAGGAGTTCGCCGGCCAGGCCCGCTTCCCGGTCCGGTATCTGCGGCAGGCGCACGCCGGAAAGCACGTCGCCGTCAACCGTGGCGTCGTAGCCGCCCGCGGCGAACTGATCGCCCTGCTCGACTCCGACGACGCTTTGCTGCCCGGCGCGCTCGACCGGCTGCTCGAACACTGGGTGGCGATCGCGGACCCGGCCGGATACGCGGGCGTCACCGGGCTCGACATCGACGAGACGGGGCGGGTGGTCGGCGCCCGCTTCCCGGCGGACATCGTGGACGCCACCTGGCAGGAGATGGCGTACCGCTGCCGGATGACCGGCGACAAGTGGGGCATCCAGCGCGCCGACGTGCTGCGGGACAACCCGTTCCGGATCGGCGACGGCTACGTCGCCGAGGGCGAGGTGTGGCGCCGGATCGGGCGCCGGTACCGCACCCGCTACGTCAACGTCCCCGTCCTCGCCTGCCGGACCACCGGCGCGGACCGGCTCACCCGGCTGCCGTTCAGCGCGGTCGCCGCCGGCATGGTCAACCACCACGTGCTGGTGTTGACCGAGGACATCCGGTGGTTGCCGCACCACCCCACGGCGTTCGTCCGGGCGGCCGGCAACCTCGTCCGCGGCCAGCTCCATCTCGGTGTGCCGGTGCACCGCCAGCCGCGACCGCTGACCACCTGGCGCGCCCGGCTGCTGTGGGCCGCCTGCCTGCCGTGCGGGTGGGTGTTGTACCGCCGCGACCGGGCGCGGCAAGCGCCGCCGTTGCCGACGGCACGTCCAAGGCAGAAAGAGGGCTCCCTTCGTGACCGCTAGGACCAGGCGGGAACTCGCCAAGGCCGGCCGGGACCGCCTGCTGCGCCGGACGCCGAGCCTGCAACGGGCGATCCGCGCTCTGGCCGAACGCGGGCAACTGCCGCCGGCCGTGTGGCGGCGGCTGCACCCGATCGGGGCCTGGACGCTGCACGCGCCGGACGGTGCGCCGTTCGTCTACAACTCCGACTTCGCCGACGACCGGCTGGCCCGGCACATCGTGTGGACGGACCTGCGGCACTGGGAGACCACCACCCAGCCGGTGTTGTACGAGCTGGCCCGCCACGCCGAGGTCTTCCTCGACGTGGGCGCCTACTCGGGGATCTACACGCTGCTGGCCTGCGTCGCCAACCGCGACCTGCACGCGATCGCCTGCGAGCCCAATCCGGTCAAGCTCGCCCAGTTGCGCTCCAACGTGCGGCTCAACGGCCTCGACCACCGGGTCACCATCGTGGCCAAGGCGCTGTCGGCGAACCCCGGCCAGGCCCTCCTGACGATCCCCTCCGACGACTCGCAGGCCACCTTGCGCCGGGTCGGCACCGGGGTCGGCACCGTCGAGGTCGAGGTCACCACGGGCGACGAGTTGCTGCGGGACCGCCGGGTCGACCTGATCAAGATCGACGTCGAGGGCTTCGAACCGCAAGTCCTCGCCGGCCTGACCCGGGTGCTCGCCACCCACCGGCCGAGCATCATCGCCGAATGCCTGGACCGGCGGGCGCTGCTGCGGGCCCGCGCCGCGACGGCCGGCCTCGGCTACGACCACGTCTACCACCTCGACGATCGCGCCCCGGTGCCGGTCGACGACGCGTCGGTCCGTCCGCACCCGTGCTCCAACTACCTGTTCCGCACCGAGCCGCTGGCCGCCCACTCCGGGAGGTACCTGAGCTGCCGATGACGGTCCGCGGCGGCTCGGCTAGCTCGGCTAGCTCGGCTAGCTCGGCTAGCTCGGCGCGAGGAACACGTACTCGTTGCAGCCCAGGCCGCCGGCGCAGGTCTTCAGGTGGCGCAGCTCGAACCCGCGGGCGCGCAGAAAGTCGAACAC
>Ga0307512_10005376_pt1 | contig 13395 bp, 15 predicted proteins | sample 14_EM_MG_FD_200267 | JGI IMG/M metagenome (GOLD analysis project Ga0307512, IMG submission 200267) | Populus trichocarpa ectomycorrhiza microbial communities from riparian zone in the Pacific Northwest, United States - 14_EM | ecosystem: Host-associated > Plants > Roots > Unclassified | place... | reverse complement strand
AAGGAGTAATCATGAAAATATAACTCGATTTTGTCGTTGAGCGTGTCACGCGACGTCGCGGAGAACATATAAGGGCCCAAGATTTTCTGAATAATGTTGAATGGAGTCAATACGGTGTACTTTTCGTTGGCCTTCGCGCTGCCAAGCATGGTGGGTGAGCCCGAAATAGAGGCAGATAAATCTTGCGTACAGCATCTTTCCTTCATCGAAGCCCATGGTATCGTTGTGCAACTTCCATGTCGATAACATATTGAGCACTTGGCGTATATCGGACCCCACGCCCGTGATGAGTTCATCCACGACGTTCGCTGGGATTTGCATCTTCTCCTTGAAGATAATCGTCATGATTCTTGAACGAATCTGGGCAGCATCGGGCCTGGCGAAGACTCAGGTTACAACATTTCCGTTCCGAGAGCCACAATGGACTCACTTTCGGAAAGGTAGACCAAAAGTACCGTTCAGAAGAGGCCTCATTTTTGGTGCAGTACGATCATTGGCAATGCATATGATAGGGACCTAAGGACTCTTCAACGAAAGCTCAATTTCAAAAGGAAAGGAAATTTACTTTGGTCTTCCGAATAAGGGCCGCTAGTGCGCCAACCCCTCCTCTATCACCCGCAGACATGCCGTCGACTTCGTCCATGATCAGACATGACTTATCTGTTACTACGATCCCTGCTGCATTAGTCCGCTGTGGGGTGGTCAAAACTGATACATGGTTTTGGTCCAAGCACGTGGAGTCACTTACCTCGCCTCCGCCCATCCAGCCGTCTAGGGATGTGTTATGGATGTTTGTGCTGTTCTGTGCCACAGTTTGGTTGTGAGGGCCCCGAGGGAGAAAGGAGGTGACGCACTTCGACAAGCTTTTTGCTGCGCGCGTCGCTCGCATTGAGCTCAATGGGCGTGAGCCCCGCCAGCTTTGCGCAAAGATGTGCACTAGTTGTCTTGCCAATGCCAGGTGGACCCGTGATCATCACGCCGCGGAAGACGTTCATCCCATTTTTTCCGGGCTTCTTAAAATTGGCTCTCATATTGCCTGACCTAGAGACGTCGTCAGCTGACTCTGCACCACAACAAGGAAGAAGACGAAATTCACCAGTCGTTGAGCCATTGCTGGAGTTTCTCGACTTGCCCCTTGTTACCGCAAATTTCTTTGACTGTCTGCGGGGCATACCGATCTGTCCAAAGTTGTGTCTTTGGGTCTATCGTCTTGGCCCTGTTGCTATATCAGCTTCACACCTCTCATGCCCAAGAAAAGCGTACTTGCGCACCCTCGTGTAACACCTGACCCTGCGGCCTTGACGGCCTTCTCGCGCGCCTCCATCTCTTTTGCGCTGTCCCGGATCGCTTTCTCTTCTTTATCCTTTTTCTTTTTCTCCTTTGCGCTTAGACCTTTACCATCCCCGGGGCCCTTGCGTGTAGCGATCAGATTCAGAAATTCGTCCTCAGTCAGGGTTCTGAGATTGTGTTTCTTTATCGCAGCGAGTTTACTCTGGCCAGCGTTGTCACCAAGCACTACATAATCGGTTTTTGAAGATGGTTGGCCCACCACACGGCTGTGATAGCATGAGCGCCATATGACGGAATTCAGGGGAGGACCCACCCGCAAAATCGTTTAGCGAGGTCGATGGCATGGTCACGCGAAAAGGCAGAGAGTTCGCCAGTGAAGACAAAGGATAGCCCCGCTAGACAGTCAGGTGCAGCCGCAGGCGGGATGACCTTTGAACCAGGGTTGGGTGGACCTGCCAATCTCGCCGCCTTGACGGCTGCCCAGCTACGATGACCCGTTAACTCGGCGCCATTCTCGTGAACACCAAAAAGTAGCGCACTTGGATTTGGGCACCGGCTTGCTGCCCTCTTGATCTTCGCTCTCTACCTTTGCAGGGGTCGCTTTTGATTTCCCCTCTGCTCTCGTCGTGCTAGAGGAAGCCACCACATTGGCCCGCTTCGCACCGGCCTTCACCTTGGTTGGCGCCTTCTTCACCTCCTCCACCTCATCGACATCCATAAAGTCGGAATCACCGTCCTTTTCCGCATCGCCCGCTGAGCTTTCTTCGTCTTCGTAATCGCTCTCTTCCTTTTTCCTCTTTGATTTCTTTTTCGGAGGGGAAGTCTGTGTTGGGCGCGGCTTCGCTGCTTGTGCGCGTGGCGCCGTCGATGTAGAAGTTGTAACCTGCCTCTTCTTCGGTGGGGGGGTAGGTTCTTTCATGTCCTCGTCATCGCTCGAAAGCAATACCCTATTGACCTTGCGCTTCAGAGCAGGCATGGACAGAGTCGATTTGTCTCGCTTTACGCCCTCCGGCGCACTGTCTATAAGGACCAAGTTACAGAGGAGATACGAGATCGGTCTTACCGGGCGGGCCTCTCAGCGGGTGAGGAAGGTCTGCTGCGCGTCAACTACGGGCCTCCAGGACACGACTCAGATATTACGCACGCGTCGTCTTCACCTACAAGACGATGAGGTTAAAACGCGGGGCGAATAGCAACGGCAACGCACTAATTTCAATCGCCTGCTTCTTTGAAGCCGCCTGTATGGCAAGATTCGATGCACGTTAATAGCTAGCTGATGCCTTCGGGGAGTGTTGTGGCATGTACCTTTGGCGGGCTAGCTACTGCGCTCCGATTCTGCGTAGAACCAAAGAATGACCGAAGATCTTTCTGACTTGAATCAACATTTCCCTTTGCATTTTTCTTCGCTGATGGAGCCATGCTCGAGGACGAGATAGAGAGAAGAACGGCTGCAATCGCGGTGCGCATCGGTCATCACGTCACGACGGACGCGCGAATCAAACCAGTTCGATCTAATCACGTGACTATCTGCATGGCTCCGCAAGCCTGCTCAAGGTTAAGTACATTTGCGTCGTTGACTTTGACCAAGAAATCCAGCAACACTGAACCGGTACTTAATTCTCGCTCCGGTGCCAACACCATAAAATCACACCATTATAATATTTGTCTAACCCAGGCTGAGGTGCCGACATGATGCTCAGAGAGTCTTAAGGAATTTCCGAATCAGAGCGTTGACCTTGTCTGGGAACTCGAGATGAACCCAATGTGCGCCTGGGAGTGTCTGTATTACAACCTCAGTCATGAGAAACCGTGAGGAACGAGAAAGGTACGCACAGTCTGGGTGAAGTTTGGCAAGAAGCTAGAGGAATTTAATAGGCTGGCCGCAAGGACCCAATCCGCTACAGGATCCTGTGAAAAGTTGTAGTGCAGTTTTCGGTAGGATGACAATAGCGCAGCACACCTGAGTAGGAAGAATACTCAAGGCCGGTTGAGGAACTGTCTGGTTTCCCTGATTATTTGCAAACGTGTATGATGCCAAACGGTTCTGCGCGTGCGACTATCAGCAAAGTAGGATGAGGTTGCTGCGAAGTGAGCGCTCACGGGGTTAGTATAGAACTCAAGGGCTACAATTTTTATACAATTGAATGAACCGCATCAGAGAGGAATATGGGTCCGGTACTGACTATAATTGAATCCCTGGATGCCGTACTGGCTCACCCAATAGTCCTCCTCACCTGGACCGAAGAACGGTATAGGTGGAACCTAGAGGAATATCCACATTGGGCTCAAGAGGAAATATCAGGCACATCATCCCTGGACTCACGGTTGAAACGTTATTCCATCCAACCAAATACGAGCTATTGCTCAGCAGAAAATCCGCAGGCGGCGGACTCGCAACCGTACGTAGCGTTGCGCGCAACGTACGACGAATATCAGCATTGAGCTCTGCTACGGCAGCCGATGTCTGGTCGGCAAAGTAGACCTGATAGGCGAGGTGCGGGAACGCTTGCACAAGTGCAGATATAGGGACCAATGGCCCCGCTGCAGGCGTGTACGGAATCGCTATGCCAACTACCGCAGTGAAGACATCGGGGCGTTCTCGTGCGGCTTCGAACGCAAGCTGAGTGCCCCAGTCGTGACTAAGCGCAATTGACTGTCAGCCATCAAATGTGAGCCACTCGAAAAATGACAGCTTGCCCGATCACGATGGTTTGCGAAACACCTGCGTGCCCCAAGATACACAGTACGTCCCCAACCAAGTCGGGGAATGAGCCAGAGGACTGGACGTCCCCCGGATGCGTTGATTGCCCGAACCCACGGATGTTGGGGACGATCAAACGGTAATCCTTCTGTAAGCTGCATGACAAAATGCCGAAAAGTCGAAAAGTAAAGCACCACCCACTCCGAATTCCTGGATTTGATACTTCCAACTTGCCCAGAGACTCGGCCAGCCGTGCAAGAACAAGAGCGTACGCTTCGCGTTCGGGTTGATATCGACATATTCTGCCGAAGGCAAGAACCGAATTAAGCGTTGATCGGGGTGGGGTTATGGGAACATACGAAGTTTCAAGTCCACGGTCTTATTCTCTGCGCGGTTGACACTAGGACAGTTCGCCGCTTTCCAGTACTGACGGTAAGCGAGCGGGTTAAACGTGGAACCTATTGCCGAAGATGCGAGCGTGAGACCAGAGTTGGCAATAAGTATGGGTAGCAAAGCGCTTGCAAGAAAGAGCAGAAGCTGCATCGTGCGTACCCGTTTGACGTCCTCTGACCACACAATATATATGACCCGCCAGCTATGAATCACTGGCGTGGGGTCCCACGCATCAGGCACGATTCGAACAGAGGTTGCGGGTATTGAGGGTGTTTCGAGTGACAGAACGGCGGCCATCGACCGGCCATCATTTCAAGTGGGGTCATGACGAAGACAGGTCATAGACGCCGATGTTGCCCGACGTGCACTGGGCCTGGAGTACCCACCGGTGGTTGATCCTCCGGACGAGTACTGCCCCTGACTCACCCATTTTCGATCACTATTAAAATCATGGTTTCCGTAGCAGTCCTTTCCACGGTTGCTTTATTTATCATCTCCATAGCATCAGATGGCTTGGCTGTAAATTTGCCGTTCAACCCTCGTGATTACCCAAAGAAAATCGTCACCTGTCCCGCCATCAATCGCGCCCAGGACACCCAAGTTGATATAGATCTTCGTATAAACCTTCCTTGCCTGATATCGCGGCACATGGCTGAAGCAAACCTGATTTGGAACACTCACAGACTATGTCGATATCAATGCCAAGGCCGAGAAGACGCTGCTGCTCGTGCATGGATGGCCAAGTCTGTGGGCGAGTTGGAAGTACCAGATACAAGAGTTTCAGGTAAAATCGATGATCCAACTTCCTCCATGCACTACAGCGCTCATGTGCATTTCTCCCTCTAGGACGAATACCACCTTGTAGTACCGGATCTTCGTGGGTTCGGTGCGTCGACGCACCCAGGTGATGTCAAGTCATCCGGAAGCATGCCCGACTTGGTCGGCGATCTCTTGTGCATCCTTGAGCACGCCGGTGTACAGAGTGCAATCGTTGTTGGGTACGTCGCACCTTCTAAGACGGAACAAACCCCAGAAGTTTTACCGATTACCTTGCGTTGCAAGGCATGACTGGGGCACCCAGCTGGCATACGAGGCTGCACGCCAGCGGCCGGACGTTTTCACAGCTGTCATAGGCACCGCTATACCGGTATTACATTACCGACCGTTCAGGCGCGTACCTTGAGGCTGAACATAGACGCAGTATATCCCCGCAGCAGGGCCCTTCGTCCCAACGGAGACTCAGGCAATGGCGCACCCCCGCCTGACGTATCAGCTCTTCTTCGACAGGCAGACCCCCGAAGCTGTCGCTGAACTCAACCGCGACATCCGACGCACGCTGCGAGGAACCGTGCGAGACGTTGCTTCTCCGCCGCCCGAAAGTTTCCTAACTAGCTCGGAGACATTCATAGGAGCCTGGGACCACGTCGACGAGGTATGTCTTCTTTTTTTTTCGGCGCTGGAAGTTCTCTGGAACGCGTGTCGATCTATGTTTTCAGGTCCCCCCGATCCCATTCTTCTCAGCAGAGGAGGAGGATTATTGGGTTGAGCAATACGGCATAAACGGGTTTGATCATAGTGAGTCTTCACCGCCTTTTAAAGGCTACCAGTAAATAGACTTTCTTGCTGTAGCCCTTCAGTTCTACACCGCGGAGGTACGTATAATTGCTCTCGTTGTCGGTATTCCGGTTTCTCATTCTATTCCGCAGAATAACTTTGCGTCCTGGAAGTTCGCAAATGATCAGGGAAACCACACTATTTCTCAGCCCATCCTGAGCATCCTTCCTACAGAAGTGTGTTCACGTGAACATGAAACAGACAATCTTCGCTGACGCCTGATGATACTAGGATCCGGTAGCGAATATGGAACTTGCAGCCAAGCTGCTGGGTTCGTTTGACTTCTTGCCTAACCATGCCCTCTACGTATGGAACCCCCCTTCGTGTTCGATTGTCAGTCGTTGACGACACTCTCATAGACGCTCCCCACCGCTCACTGGCCCCAACTTGAGAAACCTACTGAGGTTAACAGCATCATCCGCAAATGGCTGGCAGAACTCGACGCCAAGCAGGGGCACCCTCGCGACGAGTTATGAAAGCTTCGCGAAAAAAATGAGGTTTTTTTTGTATTAAGTAGCCCATGGAGACAGAAATATGACTGATTGATCGTCTCTGCGCGGACCAGTGACTACCGTCAGAAATGTGTCTTGGAATGTCATGTACCACCTTTGCGAAGCCATACAAAAGGGAAGAAAGCTGTACCTCTAGGCATGGTGCTTCGAATGCGATCCTAGTTAATGTCCCGAGCTGTCAGTCCATGGGAGATTTCGTTGCTTGCGCCTTGCAATGCCATTCTCGGTCCATCGCCCAACAGGCGCCAGATTAGAAGTTCAACGTTCAACCTTAACCTCTCCACGTAAGCTCCGATGGTCGCTTTATCCCAGCGTCCAATTACGGGTGCCGTACTTTACCGGCTCAAAGCGCCATGGCAGGAACGTACCCCGTATACAACTCTGCGCATGTGTGCTACTGTAGTCCAGCGATACGTAGTACTTTGCGTGTGGACAAGCAGACGGCAATCACTCCATACCTACACGAGGGGTGGTGCAGACCGCAGACCGAAAATTGGTTGATCATTGGTAATCGGAGACCCGCTGACGACCGATAAATTGATACAGTAAGTGATTTGGAGGTGTGACGAAAATACAAATGAGAAAAAAGCCCGTATAGATACAAACCCGAACGCCCTCGGGTGTAAACCCAAAAATTACCAGCATCAAAACCCACAGCGCTTTTTTTTTTTTTCATGCTTCTGAGGCCGCGAGTCGGGTGCCAGGACGAGCAGACGGCAGCTGTGCGTCGCCGGAGTTGGCTGTGGTCATCGTCGGAAGCTGGAACGCCTGCGTCATCTGCATCGTAGTGAACGCTCCTCCCACGAGGTCATTGCTGGCGAGAAAATACCTTCTTCAGCTGCTCTTGAAACTCCGCCAGCTTGCGTTCTGCTTCCAAGCGCGCTGTTCGCTGCTCCTGTGCGTCTCTAAGCACTGTTAATCATCATGTTTAGGGGCACGTCCGTCAGCGTCGGCGATAAGGAGCGCAAAGAACGGCCGCACGCACACTCGTTCACACGCGCGCCGAGCGTGGTGCCCAGCGCGTCCCGGAAAGCTTCCGCAAGACTCGGCGAGCAGTAGGCGTTCGCCCGAAGGCTACGATTTTCTTCTAGCAGGCGGGTGTTTTCCGCGCAAAGGCGGGCATTTTCGGCCGACAGGCGCATCGCTTCTTCGCGAATGCGGTTGATTTCCGCATCCGGCGGGAAGTTCAAGGTCCGTGGTAGTGGTTGTAGTGGCGGTGGTGGTGGTGGTGGATGGGTTGGATGGTGTGGATGGTGTGGGTATGTTGCAGGGGATGGGTGTGGTGGGACGGTGCTCGTGATGGACGTGGCGGACGGCGAGAGTGTCGCGGCCGCAGATATCGTTGGGGTAGTGGTGAATGTCGTCATTGTTGGCCCAGAGACCGGCTCGTGTGGGGGAATGGCGGGGGAAGAAGGCGGTTGTGGGTTGGGCGGTGCATTGGGGCCCAAGGCCTGACTGAGGCTGGAGGATGGGGAAACAGGATAGAAAGACATGGTGCCAGCAGGATTGTAACTGACCGGGCGCTGGAATCGACCGTCGCCATTCCATGCTGGCGCTTGCGGCGCGTCATGTGTCGTTGCTGTCGTTGCCGTGGTCCTGCTCCCGCTCGAGGTCGAGCCGGGAGTAGGTTCCGCGGATATGCTCTTCACGCGCTGCGGGGGCGGTGAGTCCACGGCGACGCCCTCGCGAACGCGTCGACGTTTTGGCTCGGGCGGGTCGCGGCCGTGGCGGCGCTCCTCGTTCTCGACCTCTAAGATTTTGGCGACGGCCTCCTCCGCGGTGCGCAGGGGGAAACGTGGGGAGTTGTCATTCGCGGTTCGAGCGCCGCCACGTTCCATGGGCCCCACAGTCCGGTACCGCGTGCGACCAAAGTCCTCCTCTTCACCCCGTGTCTGGAGGGACGCGCTCTTACGTATGCCGTCGCAGGTGTACCACAGTACGTGCTTTCGCGTGCACCAGAGATATCGCCCCGGGACGAGCGGGTGCTCGAACATTTGTTTCTTTGCCTTACGAGGACCTGGCCAGATCACCCATTCGCTGAGGGTGCGCGCATAGAGCGAGAGCTCCCCGGGTCTGACGTTCAGCCACACGTCGCCGGGATAACCAAGGTCTGTAGGTGGCGAGCCTTGGCCGCGAAACTCGAAGTAGTGAATTTGCAGGCCATTGTCACGTATGACCTCGTAAGGAAAGCTGTCGGGTAGCGTCTTGACTGTGAAGTGGCGACGTTCGAAGACGAACGGTATCGGAGAGGCCGATGTAGGTTTTGGGTTGGCCATGCATGGCATTGGAGGTTTTGAGGGGGACGCCATTGAGGGAGTGGGGGAGAGTCGAACCGTTGGGTGCGGATTATGATGGGTGTTTGTGCTGCCACCACCAATGATCACGTCAATTGATCGCTCAGCCACGGCCTCAAGACCAAGCGCTTTCTCCGACTTACCAACCACTTGCCCACCGAATTGTCCCTTCCTGGTCCTCTTGTTGGAGTCGGTAACATCGTCAACGATTACAAGTCTTATTTCTTGCCACACGCATGTCTCAAACCTTGCTGGTGCCAACGTTGCACTTCTGGGAAGAAGCCAAACACGACAACCTACTTTCAACTAAGGGAAGGGAGACCCAGCTCAGTGCTTGTTTCCATAGCTTGAATCTCTGTCAGTCCGTTATCTTTTACTGTTCTCCGTCTATTTCCACTGCACTTGGTTTCGTGGTTCCAAGCAGTTCTGGGGCTTATCCTGCGCCTCGTGTATGTTGCACGTTGGAATCAGACCTCCAACCCAGCCCCTCGACAAATGCACCAGATATCTCATATGAGTGCCTTCTGTAGCCATGAATCCTGAATGTTCACTTGTACCCACACCATCTGTCCTTGTCCAAAACACCATCCCAGCGGGCAAATTTACCCCAAGTCAGCTAGTATGCGTCTTACGTAGACTCCTTATTTCAACACCTTACCTTATCGATGGCCAGGCGCTACGAACCATTTCCGGAGATGTGGCCCCCTATCTCCCCCCTCGGTGCCGTAAGTACAATAGTTTGTAGCATCTGTCGTGGGGCTTGGACCCACCTGGGTATGGGGGCTGCGCCACTGGTGTCAGAAAATATCAGGACTTGTCCACCGTTGCGGTATGGGCGGGGACACAGCAACGCCTGTCGCTATAGGGCATCTGGTACCGAGTGGCTCACTCCCAAGCCGGGGTCCTGCTTTCCTTCCTTCGTCAAGTCTTTCCGAAATGATTCCGTGTGTCATTCGGCTCGCTCGTGGGTCCGAGTGTTGTCCGAGTGCTGCGCACCCAAAGTCGATCACATCTTGGTGTTGATTGATTGCATCATATACCCATTATACGACGGGCCTACTGTCTTGGCATACCAGCTGACCCTTGAGCGGTTTAAGCATGGCTTTATGGCCCCACCATGTATGCCCGCATGTTACAGTACATTACTCTCCGGAATCAACCGTCGTAGTTGTATGTTGACGCGCTCTTTGGGTAAAGAAAGATACTCTTCTATTCAGAGAGCGCCGGAACGCAATACACAGGTCAGGCCAATCACGTACAGTATAACCCCACTTTTGCTGCTAGCCAACAACAATTCACCTACTCGAGCATCTATGTCATCATCACTTTCGCGCGATATTACTGCAGTAAGTTACAATCCTCCACGTCGAAAACGATTGTTCTCTTTTCCTCTTCCCTAAGAATTCAACGAGTGATCTCCAGTACAATACCTGGAAAACAGACAACGTCCGCTAGTGAGGCAGCAGACAACCATAGCCGGTATACTTACCAGCAGCGATCGTCTCTCCCCCCCTACGGATCAAGATCCGACCCATTTCCTTGTTCGTCGAAAACGGTTCCAAAGGGATGACCGTGCTCCGCCCACCAGAGCCACCAAACGAAGCCTGTCGAATTGCAATTTGAACTTCCGCCGAGGCGCCTTTTGTCAGAACCCTGGGGCAAGGCAACGCAGCATTATCATCCATTATCGTGATTACCACGCAGTGGGCGCAAGCCGGGGCTGACGAAAAAAAGACGAACCTAGGGTTCTGCTTCGTGACAACGCCAGAAGCGCGGTCCAACGTGGCGTTCAGCTTGGATATCGCCGCTGGGACATCGCGAGAATGATGAAAGAGCTCGATCTGAAAAAGCCAGCACAAAAAAAAAAACGATAACAGGACAATTCGCGTCTGTGTAAGAGCAGAGCGGGACGGAGGGTGATCGCTCACCGATGTTCCGGCTAGGATTGGCACTTGAATGTCAAAGACGATGATTCTCGCCGTAAAGGCCGACGCAAGTGTAATAGGGTCGGTCGGTGGGCACAGCACTCTCCCCACGTCGAGGTGAATGGGATCAATCGCAGTTAGGTACAGGGTCACGTTGGATCCGGCCGCAGCCCACTGTACCCTGTCCGTCTCCGTCTCGACGGCTGCGACCCGCGGTTAACCCCAGGGTCGAGTTATTGGGGGAAAACATAAGCGAGAACTGACCTTTCACGACGGTGGTCTCGTCTCCGGGCAGGACACGCAGGCGTTCACCGACTTGCACCAAGCCACTACATACTCTCCCCCATACACCGGTCGTAGAACCTTGACCCTTGAACACATTCGAAATCGGAAAACGCAAGGGGGAGGCGATGTCACGCCGCGGAGGCTGAAGCCGGTCTGCAATATTCTCGACAAGTCAGGCGTTTCCCGTCAGTCTATAACGTTTTCTAGGAGGGTAAACGGACCCAACAACTCGACGAGGGTGGGACCGGAATACCAGGCGTTCAGAGCGACCGCATCTTGGCCTTCACGGTTGACCAGATTCACGCCCGACATCGCGCCGACCGGAACGAAGTGAGTTTTAGACGCCTGAAAGCCCGACTGAACGAAGAACGTTTTAAGCTGGTTGCAAATGTCTCTGTAGCGGTCCTTCGACCAATCGACCTACTCACAAAAAGAAATATATATAAAGAGTGAACCTGACGTGTCACCAAGAAATAGAGGTGGAAACGGGACAACGGACCAAGTCAAGCTTGTTGATGGCTGCCACAATCTGAGTGACTCCGAGGCTGCGCACGAGCACGACGTGCTCGCGGGTCTGTCCACCGCGATCGAAGCCCGCCTCAAACTCCCCGGTCGAGGCGCCCACGACAAGAAGGGCGCAGTCCGCCTGAGAGGCACCAGAGATCATGTTTGGGATGAAGTCCCGATGTCCAGGAGCGTCGAGTATGGTGATATTCTTGTGCGGTGTCGAGAGCGTCTGCACGGCGATGTCCATCGTTATACCCCTTTAAAAAGCTTGCAGATTCAGAGCCCCCGCGGGCACCAAAAACCAAAAAGACCGATGGCGGGGAGTTTTCGCACTTACCGCTCGCGCTCCTCGGTAGTGCCGTCAAACTGCCACGCCCAGCTGAAGCTCCCTTTGCCGATCTTATTGCTCGCCCTTTCGTTCGCCATCTTTGATTTCTCGTCGACGCGACCGCAGTCGTAGAGCAACCTTCCCATGAGCGTCGACTTTCCAGCATCGACATGACCTTGAGGGTATCAGGGTCCGTGAAAGGGAAGACATCATGGACTAGACTTACCGATGACGACGAGACTGACGCCCGCCTGACCCTTACTTTCTGCTTCTAGAGCCTTTGCAGCTTCCTCGAGCGCCCTCTCCCTTGCAAGGGCCATCCGCGGTGGCTCGTCCTGAATGGGTGACATTTCCTCCACACCTAAGCCTAAGGCAGACACGTCAATATTTTGCTGCTCAAGCGCCGTAGAGTCTGAGCCTTTGCGCTTCGGCGTCGCAGCCCCAGTAGTAGAAGTACTTCCAGCCTTCTTGGGACTTTTCGTAGCTTTCGGAGACTTTTGGGTGGGTGATATCGCACGATTTGCGGCCCTCGACGCAGCAGCCTGCGCCTCAGCCACCTTCTTCTGAGCAGCAAGCTTCTGTGCTTTCTCGCGCTCCTTTGCAGCTAAATAGTATTCGTATAAACGCATCTAGTCAGTACATGTTCGTGACAGCAACACAAACTATTTCGCAGAAACTCGAGAACCCGAAGTGAAAGAAGAACGTGTATGGGCCGTGGAAGCGGGTAACGCAGAAAGCATGGATGCATCTGAAGCTGAACGTGCAAGAGAGGTGCCGCGACGCGCATTCAACACAATGTCGTCGGGAGACGGGATGTCGAAAGCGAAGGGACCGAGCGGTGCGAGTGGCATGTTCGCTGCCTTGCCTGCAGAGGACTTGTGTTTGGAGGAGGCCTTCATGTTAGCAGTAGACTCATCCAGAGGGGATGTTGGATTTGAACGACCGTGACTGCGACGCCGCTCACGAGGCACCTTCTCTCGACGCTCTTTCCGATGTCCTTTATCTTCGTCAGATGTCAGAGGGACACCATCTAACAAGATGGAAGCGAAGGTTGAGGGCGACGCACGGGAACGGCTGCCCTCTGGCTTGAACATTGCATGCACCGGTACAGGGAGGTAAGCCCGATCATCGTCGGTACTGCTACCCTGCTTGAGATGCGATTTCTTCGCTTTCATTGCCAACTTGGATTGCCTCGGCTCAGGAGAGGATGGAGATGAGGCATTGTGACCAGCGGGTGGAAAAGATGGAGGTAACGCGGATTGAGTAGGTGAGAGAAGGCTGCTCAGCGATTGGTATGAAGTCGTGATGGCCGTCGTCGCAGTCGGCCCATTAGCAATTGGTGTAAGGTATTCTGTATGTGAGGTGGGAAGGAGCGTTGACGGGGAAGGCGAGCTCGCAGGCCTCGGCTTTGGGGCTCCCGGACTACCTTGCTTGGACTTCGCTTGAGCTAGCTTTGCAAGCTTGGAAGTCGGGCGCTCGCTTGAGGATGTGGTTGGTGATTCCACGACTGTATGAAACGTCGTGGGGGAGCCGTGCTTCGCCTCGG
>Ga0307512_10005375_pt1 | contig 13396 bp, 5 predicted proteins | sample 14_EM_MG_FD_200267 | JGI IMG/M metagenome (GOLD analysis project Ga0307512, IMG submission 200267) | Populus trichocarpa ectomycorrhiza microbial communities from riparian zone in the Pacific Northwest, United States - 14_EM | ecosystem: Host-associated > Plants > Roots > Unclassified | place... | reverse complement strand
CAACTGATCCGGACGCATCAACTCGACAAGGACATCGGTCTCGCTGTTCACCCAAAGCTGCGCCGTGACAGGCTCGCCGACCGCCCATCGCCTGCTGACCTCGGCGTCATCCCACGGAACCTGCCGTCCATCGCCGTCGATCACCTGCGGAACGCCGGTCGCCGGATTCCCCGCGACCAGGCCCGCGTCCCGCAGGGCGGTTACTGCCGCATCGAGGGATGCCTCCCCGTTGTCGCGAAGGAACCACCAAGCTTCGCCGTAGCCACAGTCACCTCGCAAAATCAGTTATCCCTTTTCCTGTCGCCCTGCGGCCTCAATGCTGTCCGCTTGTTCGTCCAACTCTTGGGCATATTGGTCCCAATCCGGCCCAAATGAGTAGAGGTCTATCGCCGCTTCGCGCAGAAGATCAACGTCTCCCGCGCGTTGCAGGCAGGCCAGGCGGTACGCAAGGTTGCGAGCCCACGGCGGCAGAGCCATCCAGTCCGCTGCATTCACAGTTCGCAACATGTGCAAGATCTCGTCGGCCTGCGCAAATGTCACTTTCTCCGTGAATTCGCGCACCGCGAGCCGCGCCAGATGATCGACTTCTTGGTTCAGCGCCTTGATCATTGCTTCCGCTGCGGCCAGCAACTCAGAAATGGCGATCCTCCCACAATTCAACGGCGAACTGGAAACCTAACACGCTGCCGGAGATCAATCCCATGCCGCATTCCAGTACGTTGGCACACGATACACACCATCCGGAGTCTGAGACAGACGATATCCGATCTTGGTGCCGTTGACATCAACGTAGCGGTTCGCCTTACCGGCTGGCGTTCCGGAACGCGGAACGACTCCGCCGCCCTCCTCGAACGCCTTGGTGTCCCGTGCGATCGACGTCTCTATCTGGTCGGGAGTGAGCGTCGTAGTGCGGAGATCGCTTTCACCATTTGGCCCCTTATGCGCCCGGTTGAAGGCGTGTCCGGTATTGAATTGCCACTTCTCTCCATCAATTTCAGCGCTCCGCTTAAGGTTGTCACCGGAGCCCACTGAGTCGAATTTGGGAGTCGGTGAACCACCACTTGCCGCGCCCGTCTCCGCCGACGGAGCACCACCAGCGCTAGAAGCCTCGTTGTTCCAGTGCAGGTTCTGGACGTCTTTGCTGATGTTCCAGCTGCCGTGTGCGACCAGTCCGCCGCCGACTGCCACCCCGGTGACCCCGACCGCGGCCGCCGGCACGGCGATCACCGTGAGGATGCCGCCGCTGCCGACCTCGAGGATGCCGCCGCCGGCTGCCAGGGTGGCGCCGCCGGTGATCAGGGAGGCGCCGGCGTCGATCTCGATCAGGTCGATCGCGATGTGCCCGAGGGTGTCCTGGTTCTCGTGCACCCATTCCATCGATCGCTGCCACCCGTTGCACACGGGCGCGAACCAACCGCACTTCTCCTTCTGCTGCACGACCGGCACCGCCTGGGCGACATCGCCCGACGGCGTTCCGACGTTGCCGCTGTTTCCGCCGCCGTTGCCGGAACCACTGCCGGAGCCGCCGCCCTTGGTGCCGGAGCCGCCGCTCGGCGCGCTGTTCTCGGTGCCCGTGCAGGCGCCGGGACCGCCGACCTCGCCGGGTGCGCAGTTGGCCGAGCCGAGCAGGCCGGACGGGTCGCTGGAGCTGATCGGGGTGTTGTCCGAGTACGAGTAGGCGCTCCACTGTTGCGGGTCGGTCAGGTCCATCACCGGGTCGACGGAGGTGAACCGGCCGATGCCCGGGTCGTACTCGCGGGCGCCGAGGTGGGTCAGGCCGGTGTTGTCCTTCGTTCCGCCGACGAAACCTTTGTCGCCCGCCCAACTGGCCGGCGCCGTTCCGCGTTCCTCCCCGAACGGCATCGTCCGGTGCCGGGTGACGGTGAGTTTGGCGTCGCTGGACACCGTGGCCGTGGCCGTGCCCTGGTGGTCGTCGACCACCCAGGTAAGCGCGGTCGGGGTACGGACTGCGATGGCCGATCCCGCGTGCGAGTAGTAGCGCGTGCCGACCGCGGTGCCCGTCTTCGGCTTCCTGATCTCCAAGCCCCCGGGCAGATACAGCGTCGCCCCGGTGGGGTCGCGGCGGATGAGCCGGCCGCCGCCCGTGTCGTACGTGTATGTCGTCTCGCCGGTCTTGTCGGTGCTGCGGCTCAGCTTGCCCTCGTCGTTCCAGGTCAGCGACTGGCTTTCGGCGCCGGCTGTCCCGTCCGCGGCGCAGACGTTAGCTGTAGTGGCCGCCGGGCGGCACAGCGTGTTGCCGCTGGCGTCGTAGGCGTACTGCAATGTCGTGCTGCTGCCGCCGCTCGCGGTGATCGACGTGACCGCGTGCGGCTTGCTGCCCACGGCTGCGCCGGATGCCGGATAGTTGTACGTCCGGGTGGTGGGCGTCGCCTGGTGCAGCACCTCGGTTTTGCGGTTGCCGGCGGCGTCGTAGGAGTACGAGCGCCAGTACGACGCCGGTCCACCCACGACAGACGCCGAGGCGGCGGTCGCGCACTCGGTGCCCGCCTGCGACCAAGCATCCGTCAGCCGCTTCAGGTGGTCGTAGCCGAAGCACTGCGTGTCGGCCGGCTGGGCGTCGTCCGGCGTGTCCTTGATCGAGGTGATCGTGCCCGCGTCGTCATAGGTGTACGCGAGGTTGTAGATATCGCTCTTGAGCTCCGGCACGGCGTTGAAGGTGGTCTTGCGGCCGGTCGCCTCGTCGTAGCCGTAGGTTAGGGCGACCCGGCTGCCGTGTGCGCCCAGATTTTGCCCGATCAGCTGGTCGAACTGGTTGTAGACGATCTCCTGGGCGTAGATCTGATTGCCGCCGGAGATCTCGCCGATCAGCCCGTTGGGCAGGCCGATCTGGTTGAACAGGGTGGTCTGCGTTTCGGCCGGCAGCCCGGCCACCGCCGGCGTCGTGACCTGTTCCACCGTGCCGTTGGGCCGGTACCCGAAGGTCTGGGTGAAGGTGCACGGGTTCGCCTCGCCGGACACGCACAGCCCGCTTTCGGCGGCCGGGATCGTCACCGACGTCCCCTTGGGCCGCCCGGCGGCGTCGTAGCCGGTGGTGGCGCTCACGTACGCGGAGGCCTTGCCGTCCTTGTCGTACTCGTAGCGGGTGCTGCTGGTGGGCTTGCCGATGCCGTACTGCAGGGTGTCGAACTTCCATTCGGCCAGCAGCGGCCCGTTCGCGGCGCCCTGCCGTTCCGCGGTCTTGCGGCCCATCGCGTCGTACTCGTAGTAGAGGGTCCGTCCCCGGGCATCCTTCGACCAGCTCAGCCGGCCGCCCTGGTCGTAGCCCGAGTAGCTGCGCCCGGCGTCCGGGTCGTCCGCCTGGATCTGGTGTCCCCGCAGGTCGTACTTGTACGTCCAGGTGTTGCCGCCCGGGCCGGTGACCGAGTCGAGCGAGCCCTCACCCGTGTAGTGATAAGTGGTCCGCTCGAAGGTGGCGGGATCGTCGCTGCCGGCCTTCGCCGGGTCCTTGTACTGGCGCAGTTCGGCGAGCCGGTCGAAGGCGTCCTTGACCGTTGTCGTGGCGATGCCCCCGGCCGGCGGCGTCGCGGTGGTCTTCTCCCCCGCGTACGTCGTGTGGGTGCGCCAGGCTTCGTCGCCACGGTCCAGGAAGATCGTGTCGGTGAGCCGGCCGGCGCCGTCGTACACGTTGGAGCTGATCGCCGGGACCTCGGGCCGGTTCACCGGCAGGACCAGGGCGGTCGCCGGGGCGGCGTTGTCGATGTCGTAGTACGGGCTGCTGGTCGATGCGACCAGGCCGCGCGAGTTGTAGATCGTGTCGGCGATCGCCCGGCCCCCGGTCAGGGTCTGCGTCTGCGTTTGCCGCAGGCGCAACATGCCGTCGTAGAGGGACACGATGCTCCGATACGTCGCGGAGCCGTACGGCGTCAGGGCCTTGGCCACCACTGAGCTCGGCGCGTCCTTGCGCAGGTTGTACGTGTAGCTGAGCGACGGGTCCTTCGGGTACGTCGTCTTGCTGCGGCCCGGCGCCCAGACCGACAGCAGCCGGCCGGCGCCGTCGTAGGTGGTGTCGGTGATCTCGCCGTTGGGGTCGGTCACCCGCGTCGGCAGGCCCAGGGCCGGGTTGATCGTCTTGGTCGTGACCTGGTTGAGGGCGTTGGTGACCTTGACTGCGGTCACCGGCCCACCCAGCGTGGGCGTGTAGTCGGTCCTCGTCGGGTGGCCGTACGTGTCGGTCTGCACGGTGGCCCGGCCGAGCGCGTCGTAGCCGATCGTGCTGGCGTTGACGTACACCGGCGTGGTGCCGTTCCAGTGGTCCAGTTGCTCGGTGCGCACCGGCAGGCCACGGCTCGGCGTCGCCCCGTAGGTGTTCGCGTCGTCGTAGTAGGTGCGGATGTCGGTCCGTACGTCGCCCGGTGTCTGTTCCTTTCCGCAGGCGGCGCCATAGGTGATCTTGCGCTTGACCCGGTCGAGCAGCCAACTGGTCTCGTTGCGGGCGTAGTCGGTGCGGGTGCAGGTGTCGTCGCCCTGGTCGCTCTCGTCGCCAAGGTCGTTCACCTCGGTGATGAGGTTGTCGCCGTTGACCTTCGTGACGGTCTGGGTCCAGCGGGTCGCGCCGGTGCCGAGCTTGAGCCGGTTGCGGACCGTGCCGACGTGGGTCTGCCAGGCCTTCAGCGGCCCGGCGGTGGCCAGCGGCCCGACCGCGACCGGAGTGTTCAGCGTGCCGCTGACCCAGTCGGAGCCGGCGTAGTTGATCTGCTCGCGCAGCGTGCCCGCGAACGCCTCGTGATCGCCGACCTTGCCGCCGAGGGAGTCCTCGACCTGCACGCTGCGCGGGGTGCCCTTGGGCGGCAGCACGCCGTTGTCGGGCAGCGGGTTGCCGTCCATGCCCCGGAAGTAGCGGTACTCGGTTCTGGTCTGTACCTCGGAGTCGACGCCCTCGCGGATCTGGACCCGGCCGTAGCCGCGGAACTGGCCCCAGGTGCGCTTCTTCGGCTTGATCAGCGCGGAGTCGTCGTACGCCCAGGCCGGGGTGTCGAGGTAGTCGTAGTTGGTCTGCTGGTGCTCGAAACCGCCGGTGTTGTCGTAGACGTCGACCCGGGTCACGACGTACTTGTTGAACCAGTCGATCTTGGAGTCTTCGCCGTCGGCGGCGTAGTACTGCGGGTAGCAGCGCAGCGTGTTCGCCCACGGCTTGGGCAGGGTTTTGCCGTCGCACTCGGGCTTGGAGTACGTGACGCCGATCTGCGCGCCGGACTCGGTGGTGATCGCGCTGATCCGGCTGCGGAACAGGCTGGAGTGCCCGTTCGGGGTGTCCACCCGGTTCGGCATCACGTCGGCGTTCGGGTTGAAGACCACCGGCGGGTCGGTGACAGCGGGGCCGCCGGCGCTGGTGACCGGGCTGCTGTGGGTGACGCTCTTGAGCCACATCGGCGTGCTCTCGTTGCCGCCGGCCTGCAGGTACACCTGGTTCAGCGACCAAGTGCCAACCGTGGTGTACGCCTCTGCGCTACCGGTGTACACCTGGGCCCGGATCTGCGAGAGCCGCTTCTGCGTCCAGAAGGTCGGCGAGTACTGGGTTTTGCAGGGCGCCTCGGCGCAGTACTGGTCCCACGGGGTGTCCGGGAAACGCTTGGCGATCGGCTTGCCGTTGCCGTCGAGGCAGGTGCCGATGCAGCGGTTGTCGACGTCGAACAGCACCCGGTTGACCGGGCGGGCGCTCGCCGCCGCGTCGCTACGGGTGCCGTACTCGACCTTGGTCAGGTAGCCGGCCCGGTCGTACGTCGTGCGCTTGTCCTGGTCGGCCTCGCGGGCGTAGGCGCCGGTCTCCTTGGCGTAGAAGTACGTGATGGTGTTGTGGTTCGGGTCGACGGCGTAGTCGAGGTTCCACCGCCAGGCGCGGGTGACCCGGGAGTCGGCGAACTTGTCGCTGTGGCCGGGCTCGCCGGGGTGGTTGCTGTAGACGGGCATGGTCCACGTCGAGTTGGTCTCCTCGCCGGCGGACGTCCCGGCCGACGCCTTGTTGCGCCCGAAGTAATACTGCGGGCCGTCCACGGTGGTGACCCGCCAGTACGTGTGGTCCTCGTCGCCGTTGTCCACGCCGCCCTTGAGCTGCTCGATCAGCGAGCCGTCGTCGGAGACCCCGCGATAGCGGACCTTGTTGTCGTCGCTACCGGGCACCTTGACCAGTTCGGTGGAGGCGCCGTTGAACGACATCGTCGCGTTGTCGTCGAACCAGCACTGGTCGTCGCCCGCGATGTCTTTGTTGTTCGGCGACTTGTCGCCCTGGTCGTCCTTGTCCTCGGCGCACGAGCGGTAGCTGCGCTCGATGTAGCCGGGCTCCAGCGACCAGCCGTCGCCGATCCACGAGCCCTGGGTGTTGTTGCCGGAGGTCCGGCCGTCGATCGACGCCGACGAGTAGCTCAGCGCCAGGTCCGGCGCTATCCCACCGGGCGGTGGCGGGGTTTTGATCGGGTACGACCAGGCGAACGCGCCGTTCTGCTGCGACACCTGCCACGTCGACGCGGGCGTGAGCGTGCTGGCCTTGTAGTCGCCGTTCTCGCCCTCGGGGGCGGCGGCGAGGGCGAACGAGGACAGCACACCCGCGGCGGCCAACGGGACCGTGGCGGTGATCGTGCCGCTTCGGGTGTCGGTCGCCGAGGGCACCGGACGGCCGTCGGCGAGCCGCACCAACCGCAGCCGGCTCAACGCGTCGCGGCTGAACAGGCCGGCCACCGCGCGGTAGTCGACGGCGATTCGCGCCTGTCCCGCCTGCCGGCTGCCGTCGGCCCGCGCGACCCGGACCACGAGGCCGTCAACTCCGAGGGCCTTGGTGGCCGCGCGGCCGAGCAGGCTCACCCGTACCTTGCCGACGGCCGCGCCGCGCGCCCGGGCGTCCGGGCTTTGCGATCCGGCGATGGCCGGCGCGGCCGCGGCGAAGACCGGGAGCTGGCCGGCCCGCAGCCGCTTGGTGCCCGCGCCGGTCAGATCCACCACCTGCTCGGCGGTGGAGATCTGCGGATCCGGCGGCAGGTCCGCCTCGGTCAACTCGCGCCCAGTGGCCGTGTACTCCGGCTGCGGCTTGGCGACCGCAGCCGTCACCTTGATGCCCTTGACGTCCACCGGCTGGACGGCGGCCGACGCTGCGGCGGCCGACGCGGTCACCGGCAACTGACCGGCGACGGTGGCCGCGAGTACCGAGACGAGCAGCGCGCCGAGCGCCCGCTTCGTTCGCCGGCGGCCATTCAAGACGCGCGAAAGGACCACGTGCGCGGTCATGTTTCTCCTATCCGCCGCAACCGCGGCGATCCCCCGTGTATCGAAAAAGTTGGTGCGGTGGCCGGAGCCCGTCCCACGACGGGCTCCGGCGGTGACTCAGGCCGCGTCGCCGTCGTCGACGACGTGCGACTTCTCGTAGATCTCCTGCTCGGACCAGATCCGCGGGACGGCGTGCACCTCGTCGATGTCGCCGACCCAGCGCTCCGCCGCGGCGGTACCCGACCAGCCACGGCCGACGGCGAACTTGCCGGTGGCTTCCCAGGTGGTCTTGCCGGGCCGCTCGGCCAGGACACCATCGCGGGCGGGCGTGCCGTTGACGTACAGCTGGATCTTGTTGTTGATCGGGTCCACGATGCCCACCAGGTGCACCCACGCCCCGGCCTCGACGTAGCTCCAGGTGCAGGCGGAGGTCGTCGCCGCGGTGGCCGAATCGGTGGCCGCCACGGTGAAACACCACGACGGGTCCTTCACGCCGTCGGCGTCGAGGTCGACGTCGGCGCGGTAGCCGAGCTTGAACGCCGAGGTGCTGACGCCATCCTCGGAAACCGCGGTGAGGTTGGTGGTGGGCAGCGGCGACGGCTGGTCGCTCTGCTGATCATCCGGCGGCGTTACCGGCACATCCGGGTCGTCGCCGGGGCCCGGATCGTCACCCGGGTCGGGCTCCGGGTCGGCGTCGGATTGCGCCGGGCCGGGCAACCGCACCCAGGCGGCGACGGTGAAGCCGCTCGGCGAGAGCGTATTGAGCACCGGTGCCGCGCTGACCAACTCGCCCGTGCCGGCGAAGCTTGCCGCCGCCGCGCCGTCCTTGCCCTCGTCTTCCCAGGTGATCCCGGTGCCGGAGGCGGTCAGCGGGCGGCTGTTGGCCGGCTCGGACGCCGCCGTGGTGCCGGTTCCCTCGTCCAACGACCAGTACCAGTAGTCGCCGACCGGGGCCACCTTGAAGCGGTAGTCGGTGGAGGCGTAGTTGCCGGCCGTGTCGTACGCCTTGACGGTCAGCGTGTTGACCATGTCCTTGGTCGGCGCGATGGTCTTGGTCGCCACCCCGCCCGCTCCGGCCGGGACCGGCACCTCCTTGGCGCCGTTGAGGATGTAGCCGTAGCCGTTGAGACCGTCGCTCGAGGCGCCCGGGGTGAAGGTGAAGTCGGCGCCCACGCCGGGCTGACCGTGCCAGCCGGAGTCCGCGTACACCTTGCTGCTGACCTTCGGGTTGATCGGGTTGGCCCGGTCGACTTTCAGGCCGAACCAGTCCGAGTACAAACCGCACTCGTACGTGTCACACGCCCGGCCGCGCCAGTAGTACTGCGCGTCCGGCAGGTCGGCCTTCAGGCTCCAGCTGCGCGTCGAGCCCTGGGCCACGCCCGTGACGGTGGTGCCGGAGCCGGCCTTCTTGACCTTCTTCGTGCTGTCCCAGACCTCGTACTCGTAGCGCAGCGTGCCGCCGTCCGCGTCGCCGGCCTTCATGGTCAGCGACGGACGCCGCGACGACGTGGTGGCGGGCGACGCGCAAGCCTTGTAGCACGGGCTGATCGCCAGCCCGGACGGCTTGCCCGGCTTGTGGTTGTACTCAATGTCCAGATACGCCGAGTCCGGGATCAACTTCTTCCACTGGTACGCGTCCGACTCGCTTTTCGCCCGGAACGACAATGTCATGGTCCCGGAGTTCTTGGTCGCCGCATCCTGGAACGCGGTCCGCACCGCGGTCTGCGCGAACCTGACCTCGTCGTTGCCCTTGGGGCACGCGCTCTTGTTCGCGGTCGCCTTCACCTCGCCGAGCGCCTGCCACCACTTGCCCTTGGTGCTGTTCCAGGTCACCGCCGAAGACTTGCTGATCGGATCGGTACGCCACAGTTGGAACGGCGACGGCGAGCAATCCGCGCTGTGCCGCACGTTCACCAGCACCGCGGCCTTCTTGATCGACGTGCCCTTGAGCTTCGTCACGTCGAACTGCAGGATCGTGCGCCAGTCGTCGTCGGACGAGCCGCCCCACAGCTGACCGACCCGCATGTCGCCGCGGGTGGACTTGTCGCTCCAGTACGACTTCGTCGGATTCTTGCGGCTGACGTGCGTCCAGATCTCCTTGCCGCCGTTGAAACCCGGGTCGATGTAGACCGGCCAGTTCGTCGTCGGGTCGGTCAGCATCGCCCGCGCGGGCTGCACGGTGAGCGTGTTGGCGGCAAGGGTCACCGGCAGATCCAGGCTCTGCTTGGACTCCGGGTCCTGCTCGAGGATCGCCGGTCCACCGCCCACGTTGACCGCGCCCGACAGGCGGGGCGGAGTGATCTGCGGCTCCGCGAGCAGCTGCGGGTGGTCCCACATCCGGGCGCCGTCGGAGACCAGGACGGACTGCCCCGCCGCGTCGACCGCCTGGAGGAGGCCGCTCGCGTCCTGACGTACCGTCACGCCCTGAGCCTGCAGGCCGAACTGCACCCGTTCCAGGGCCGGGTTCTGCGCGGCCGCCGGCGTCTTGACCACCAGCACCTCGCTGAACGAATCCACCTGAGCACTGACCGTCAGGTCGACGCCGGGCAGAACCTCCGCGTACGTCGCCGTGTTGCCGGCCAGCGTGGGCGCGGGAAGCGCGGTTGGCCAGGTCATGCCCAGCGACTTGCCGTCGCGGACGACGGTCAGCAGCGGGCCGGAGCCGCCGGCGGAGAACCGAACGTCCATCGTGGTGGCCGCCGGCACCACCACGCCGCTGCTGAGCTTCAAGGCGGTGTCCACCCCCACCCAGCCGGTGCCGCGGCGGACCCGTACCGGGCTCGCGTGCTGGCGGGTGTGCAGCGTGCCGTCGGGCTGCGCGAGGGTCTCGGACGTCTCCGTGCGCTCGGCGAGGATCTCGACCGGGTGGCGATTCTTCCAGGCCAGGTGCATGGCGGTGGCCTCGTCGGCGGCCTCGACCGGATCGGCCGGCACCGCCGGGGCGGCGGCCGCCGGGGCCGGCGCGGCCAGGACCGGCGTAGCGACGAAGGTGGTGGTCGCCGCGGCGACGGCAGCCGCCATGGCTGCCGCGAACGGGCGGTTGAAGTGGACTACGGACATCCTGAAATGGCGGCTTGACAGCCGCCTACGCTGCGTCATCTATTCCCCCGTGCCGGACGACGATTCGGACCGACGTCGCCGTAGGAGGGAAGATATCGACGACAGTCAAGCCGCGCTACCCCACTCACAACCTTGGATGCGTTGGCCGGGTCGCGGACCGACCCACCTGGGCGGCTCCGGGCCGGGGCCGGCACGAAACCGACCGGAAGATGGACCCGAGCAGGGAACGAAACGGCGTTCGAGAAGGCACTATGGGAGGCGTGACGTCTCCATCCGCGCCGGTCACGACGACCGGCTATCCGTGGCCCATCGAAACCAGCCGCCTTCCGAACGGGCTGCGAGTCGTCGTCAGCGAGGACCATGGCGCCCCGGTCGTCGCCGTGAACCTCTGGTACGACGTCGGCTCGCGGCATGAGCCCGAGGGCCAAACCGGCTTCGCGCACCTGTTCGAGCATCTGATGTTCGAGGGCTCGCAGCACGTCGGGAAGACCGAACACATGCGGCTCGTCCAGGGCTCCGGCGGTTCGCTGAACGCCACGACGAACCCCGACCGGACCAACTACTTCGAGACCCTGCCGGTCGAACATCTGGAGCTCGCGCTCTGGCTCGAGGCCGACCGGATGGGCGGCCTGGTGCCGGCCCTGACCCAGGAGACGCTGGACAACCAGCGCGAGGTGGTGAAAAACGAGCGCCGGCAGCGGTACGACAACGTGCCGTACGGCGACGCGTGGCTGCGCCTGCTGCCGCTGCTCTACCCGCCGGGGCACCCGTACCACCACGCCACGATCGGGTCGATGGAGGATCTGAACGCGGCCGGGTTGGCCACCTTCCAGGCGTTCCACCAGCGGTATTACGCGCCGAACAACGCCGTGCTGACCGTCGTCGGCGACGTCTCGCCGGGCGAGGTGTTCGCGCTGGCCGAGAAGTACTTCGGGATGATCGAGCCGGTCGCCGACATTCCGCCGGCCCCGGTCAGCCGGCTGACTGGCCCGGCCACCGAGCCGGTGCGCGAAACCGTCACGGGCAACGTGCCCGCGGCCCGGATCTACCTTTCGCACCGCACCCACCCGTTCGGCACGGCCGGCTACGACGTGGCGACCGTGCTCGCCACGGTGCTGGGCGACGGCCGGGGCAGCCGGCTCTACCAGCGGCTCGCCGACGGCTCCCGGATAGCCCAGCCGGACTACATCGGCGCGTACGGCGTGGACCTGGCGCACGCCCCGGCCCCGCTGATCATCACGGCCACCGTCAAGGACGGCGTGGCGGTCGACAAGCTTGAGGCCGGCGTGGTCGAGGTCGTCGACAGCCTGGCCACCGAGCCCGTCACCGACGAGGAGTTGGGCCGGGCCAAGGCGCTACTCACCACCGCCTGGTGGCGGCAGATGTCCACGGTCGCCGGTCGCGCCGACATCCTGAGCCGGTACGCGACCCAGTTCGGCGAGCCGTCGGCGGCCGCGTACCGGCTGCCCGGCTGGATGGCCGTGACGGCCGAGGAGATCGCCGAAGTCGCCGCACAGACCCTGCAGCCCTCGTCCCGCGTAACCCTGACCTACCTCCCGTCCTCCGAAGCGGAGCCGAACTCATGACCGACCGCACCGCAGCGAAGCCCGGGCCGGCCGGCCTGCCCAAGGAGACCCAGCGATGACCCTGATCGCCACCCGGCCCGACTCGGGACGCGCCCGGCCGTACTCGTTCCCGACGATCCACCGCAGGTCCGTCGGCGGCGGGCAAGTCATCGCCGCGCACCTGCCGGGCGCCCTGCTCGCAACCGCGGCACTGCTGCTGGACTCGGGGGCGGCCCGGGAGGCACCCGGCCGCGAGGGCACCGCGACCGTGCTGGCCAAGTGCCTCGAGGAGGGCACGGCCGCCCGCGACTCGGCCGGCTACGCGCTGGCCCTCGAGGGGCTCGGCGCCGAACTGTCCACATCGGTCGACTGGGACGCGTTCCGGGTCGGCGTCTCGGTGACCGCCGACCGGTTGCCGGCGGCCGTCGCGCTGCTGGCCGAGGCCGCCCGCACCCCGAAGCTAGACCCCGCCGACGTGCTCCGCGTACGCGACGATGAGGTCACCTCGTTGCGGATGGAGTGGGCGCAGCCCGGGCCGCGGGCCGACACCGCGCTGCGGGCCGACCTGTTCGGCGCCGGCGAGCGGTACGGTCGTCCGCTGCACGGCGATCCCACCTCGGTGGCGGCCGTGACCGCCGATGACGTGGCCGATTTCCACGCCTCCTGGCTGACCCGGCCGGGTGTGCTGCTCGTCGCGGGCGACCTGGACCGCCTCGATCTGGCGGAGTTGGGCGCCGCGGCGTTCGCGGGCACGGCCGGCGAGCCGCTGGTGCTGGACGGGCCGCTCGGCGTGCCGGTCCGCGACAGTCGCCGGGTGATCCTGGTGGACCGGCCGGGCTCGGTGCAGTCCACGCTGCGCCTCGGGCATCGCGCGCCGCATCGGGCAAGCCCCGACTACGTGCCGATGTGGCTCGCCGCGACCGTGCTGGGCGGCGCGTTCACCTCCCGGCTGAACCATCTGATCCGCGAGGTGAAGGGTTACACGTACGGGATCCGCGCCGATTTCGGGTTGACCCGCCGGTTTGGCAGGTTCGGGGTGAGCACCTCGGTGCAGACCGCGGTGACCGTGCCGGCGCTGACCGACACGATCGGCGAGATCGCCCGGCTGCGGCTGGACGGGGTGCTCGAGGACGAGCTTGCGGTCGCCCGGACGTGGCGGGCCGGGCAGCTGACGGTCGACATGCAGACGCCGGGCGCGATCGCCAGCGCGCTAGGCACGCTGGTGGTCCACGGCCTGCCCGACGACTACTACGCGACGCTGCGGCAGGAGTTGCTCGACGCGACGATCCCGCAGGTGTCGGCGGCGGCGGCCGAGCATCTGCACCCCAAGGGCCTGACCGTCGTCATCGAGGGTGACGCGGCGCTGATCCGCGATCAGCTGGTGGCGGCCGACCTCGGCGAGATCGTGGACGCCGGGCTCTAGTTTCGCCGGTCCCGCCCTTCGCGCTAGTGGTGAGCGCCCGATGTCGTAGCGGACATCGGGCGCTGCCGCAGCACCCTGACAACGATGTCGGGGTTGCCGGGAGGTTCCAGACGCGTTTCAATACGTCCCTGCG
>Ga0307512_10005374_pt1 | contig 13397 bp, 7 predicted proteins | sample 14_EM_MG_FD_200267 | JGI IMG/M metagenome (GOLD analysis project Ga0307512, IMG submission 200267) | Populus trichocarpa ectomycorrhiza microbial communities from riparian zone in the Pacific Northwest, United States - 14_EM | ecosystem: Host-associated > Plants > Roots > Unclassified | place... | reverse complement strand
TTAAGTATATTCCTTCAACCTTTAAGCTTTAGCTTAAAGTTGAAGGGATTTAAGCACGTTGGAAGAAGGGAAGAATACACTGCGAGTTAAATCACATGACATCTGCCTTCTGATTCGCTACTTTTTTGATGTGGGTCTGTTCCGCTGTTCTGATTAGTCGGCTCATTCTCGCACCAAAAAAATTAGGAACACCAAAAAATTTGGAGATCCTAGGGAAGGTGCGAATACTTCTCGCCCGCCGTGAGATGGGTGTAGAACAGGATCGCGCGTTGCTCTAGGGCGTTTATTGCATTACACAAGTTACACAAGCTATTGAGTGTGCTTGATAATTCCTTCTGGCCCCTCTTTAATTGTTGGCAATGCAGATTGCAGATTTGCAGATTTGGTTTGTGTGGGGGTGACCTACCTCGTCAGGTGACTTTTTTTGGTGGTTTGACTGGAAACCTTCCATTCTACTGTATACCTGCCTATGAGCTTCTCGCTTGTATTTGGACGTCTATTTGCCTTGTGTTTCACGTATGGAGGCCACATGGAAGCTGATTATGCTGTCAATGCTGTCAATTCTAGGGGATATGTTTCCCAACACGTGATATGTACTGCAAGTCCCGACATCTGGCGATGGAGCATTTGGGAGAGGCATCTGGGAGGGGCATCTGGCATCTGACGACGTTTAAGCATTTGGGAGGGGCATCTGGCGATGGAGCATTTGGGAGAGGCATTTGGGGGAGGCATTTGAGGGAGGCATCTGGCGTCTGGCATCTGACGTTTGAGCATTTGGGAGGGGCATCTGGCGATGGAGCATTTGAGCATCTTGCACGGGTACGTGAGACTTGAGTTCGAGTTTATATGACTGCCGGAGCTATATAACCCCCATACTCTCCCATCTTGCGAATGTTGCTTTGTCTAATTGTTCCAACCTCTCTATCTCTGAGTGTAGATCAGGATCGGGACGGTAGGTCGTGTCGTCCAAGGTTATTTCGTTTAGTAGCCATAGTCCGCCGCCTGGAGACTTTCCGTGTAGAGTACGTACTCTGGTGAGCTGAACGTTTAGAGACGACCACTTCGCGTGGTTTCGATTGTCTTTGGATCGTTTTACTGAAGCCATATTCAGATCCATTACAGCTTTGTCGAAGGTAGACCCTTGACCCTTGTGTACGGTAATGGCCCAGCCAAGGGTTAGTGGGACCTGGGTCCTCTGAATGCTTAGCCCACGTATGGGTTTCGTGTTCGAACTCTTGATTGGAAAGATGGGCGTGATTACAGGTTCGAGTTGAGGGAGGTCTAGACCGTTTGGATTCTCGTGCCGCACCAGGATACAAAGTGGAGGTCGATCGCAGAGGATGTAAGGGCCACCTACTTCTACCATCTTAGCGTCTGGATCATGGACGACGCCAACCGCTGTGCCTCGGAGTCCATTGACTAACCCACCTTCTGTATAAAAGTTGTGGAGGAGTACAACTGGCATGCCGGGTGTATACGTTAGAAGCCCAGGACCCTTGAGTCCATTACCATCTTCTGCGAGGAGAGCTTCTGCGAGAACGTGTGGGAGGGGTTTTCCGGTCGACTGTACTGGTATCTCGTGCTTCGCCGCGAAGAGGAAGATCTTCTGATCCTTTGCATTGGCGAATTCTTTTATATGTTGACGATTGCTTCGGGCTCGCAGCTCGTTCCGCTGACAGAGTGTCACGGGGGGCATCTCGTAGCCACGTGCGAGCTGCTTTGCTACCGTCTGTTCGTTCAGCAGATCGACATCGTCTTGAGTCATCTCCACGTTTTTGGCCCGACGTAGTAATGCTTGGTAGGCCACGTCTCCTTGCTGCCGCATAGACTCGGTGAGGATTACTACGTTGTTGAACCGGGGCCATATCTCCCTATAGGGTGATAAGGATGGATCTTGGTTAGGGCATTGTGCCCAGAGAGGCTTGTCATTTACTGGCGGAAACTGGTGAAAATCGCCAAGGGTGACTATAATAGGGAGCCCGCCGAGTGCAGCCCCTGATTCCGTAGGTAGGCTGAATATTCCTTTGCATTGTTGATCCATGCGGTGTAGTAGATTTTTACCAGTCATGCCGATTTCGTCTACAATAAGTACCCTCTTGTTTCTCAGTGCGTTCCTTCGGTTGGTCTTGCTGGCCGTATTCGCTAGGCCCGAACCCATACCCATCCCAAGAACGGCGTGTACCGTTGACCCCTTGATGTGAGATGCGGCTGCCCCTGTCGGAGCAGACAATATGACCTTGTCTGAAATATCGAGTAGTTCCATACCGAAGAGGAAGGCCTTGATGACTTCCGTTTTCCCTGTCCCTCCTTCACCTCCAACGTAAAGCAGAGTTTGCTCGGACGGTTCTGTGACCAGATTTTGCGGCATATGCAGTACAGCGTGTAAAAAGATCTTTACTGCTATAAGTTGCTTCTCGTTTAGTTTAAACTTGGTTCCAACGAGTCGAGTGAGGTTTACCAGAGACCGATCAACCTTGGCGCAAGCTTTGAGCTGCGCGAGGCTAGCGGAGTCGATGTCGATAAGGGACAGGATTGGAATTAGTTCCATAGACTCGAGGTCTCCGTCGGCTGAGTGGGGCCTGTTGGCAGATATTATAGACTCGTCTGAGGGCTTTTTTCTCTTCCGTAGTCTCTTGAATCTATCCTCCCATGCCAGTACCACGTCTTTGTTGTATTGTTCTCCCATATCTAGATTAGTGAACGAGGAGGGCCCTTGAATTCGGATATTCTCAAGTATAGGTAGGCTCGGGTTTGAGTGAATCGTGCTTTTACTAGCCTCCTCGTTCCATTTAGAGCGCACCTCGGACCACGCTTGTAGTAGATGAGGCATCTCTATATCTTTGGGTATATATTGGTTTAGACCCTCATCCCCTTCTCCGTCTTCGACGACCGGATCCGTGATCTCATTTCCGTCCCACTCCTCGTCTTGTAGTTGCTGTGACTTCCGTTCAAGGTCCGCTTGCTCTTTCCCTTTCCGAATATATGTCGTATTCAAAGCCAGGCGTCTGATATGGGGCGATAGGGTAGGCTCTAAGATATTCCAAACGTATGAGCAGGCGTCTCTTGCGTCCGGGAACTGTCTTGCGTCTGCTGCGTGCTCTTTGAACGCTTGACTAAGATCCTCCCAGGGGATAAATAACCCAAGAAGGGCTTCGTTGATATCGTTCTCCACTTCTCGAGTGTATTCTGGTTCGGCAGAACGACTATTTGCTGTGCTAAGGAACGACCCCCAGATTGAAGGTGTGGCGAGCGCGGAAGATCGGTAGACTGACTTCTGCACGTGTGTAGCTGACTTGGGATGCGCAGCGTCTAATGCGAAGCACTTGGGATCAGACTTGGCTATAGTAACGAGAGAGATCTGGCAGATGTACTCGTAGAAGCAAAAATGCCGGAGCTTAGGTCCACGGTACAGATAATCGTCATGTACCGAGCTGCCAATGGCTCGCTGAGGCTCGAAGAATAGATACTCGGTGTTATGGGCCGAATCAGCTCTTCCATCCGGTCTAGATAGCGCTGCGATACTACGGACACGACGCTTGATGGCTTTCAAGTTAAAGCTCTTGGTTTTCTTATAAGGCGTATAATAAGCTTCGTAACCAAGGAGGTAACTAGCCACCAAGACGCAGCCAACCTCCCTTTCTTGAGTGAAACGGTTCCATACTTTCATAAGGAACTTGCTGCGATCGGTATCCCTGAGCCGCTCTTGCTCCCGGGTGGGGTTCTCTGCCTGGATAGCGTCCTCCAGTGCACGCTTCAATATAGCTGTACACATTACGAGCTGATATTGCTTTTGAAAGAGTTTTGTTGCATAGTTCGATATATAGAACACTTTGGCGAGGGCGTTAGCCCCATTGGGGATGAAAGCAACGTCGTTATTAGACCGGATCGCAGAACAGATAATACGGTTATACTTGTTTATATCCGTGTTATTGCGAGCGAGCTTGACCTCCCCGAGCTCGTTGACTACCGTAGTCGTGAGCTGTTTCTTTGGGAAGCGGAACCTGCATTTAGGGTGGTTGTACTTGTAGCAGCATGCGGTATGGTTGTGCTTTTGATGTTTGCAAGCAATATAGTTAGAATCTTGGTTCAGCCAGGATTCCCATTCTTCCATAGAGCTCGTTGGAGGGACGGGGGGCCTGTCGCTTCCAACATCCACGCTATTATCGCCATCGAGTACCAAGTCAGGGGTTCCATTATGCGTGTGCTGTTGGCTCCTATTATCTCCTTCTGGGCCTGTTGCAGGAGACTCTCCAAATGCTCGAGCAGCGGCGACGTCCACCGATTCAGATATAATCGACTCGATATAAGTAATCATTCGAGCTTGAAAGGCTTCATCTTCGCGAATGCGTGTGTGGAGCTTGTCAAATTCCATATTACCGCCCACCCATACAAGCGCGTGGAGGTGTAGAGCGAGGCGACCATTCTCCTCGACCACGCCAAAATGGTTTACTATCTTGCCAAGGATGCCCATCTCACCAGACGTTGAGCGTAGCAGGCAAGAGAAGAATGACTCTAGGATAATGCGGAAGAACACGGCAACGCAGACCGGATTACCAATTGCTGTCTGTTGCCGTAGTGCCTGTGCCGCTGTAGGGGATAGCGAAGCGTCGAATCTAACCCCCGCAAGCTCTAGTACTATGCTATTACGCAAGTCCGAGGGGTTAATTGTAACCCACCACGCTGGGATGCCCCACCGAGAGATCTGTCCCAGGATTTCGTGCCGCATTGATAGCTTCTGCCCGAAGGATTCCGGATTAAAGGACGAGATCAACCTCAAGTTTTCCATGAGACGGACGATAATCGGGTCTCTCATCGGGACGCCGGCCTTCATCTGCTCGGCAGCCTGCTTGATCGTGTCGCTAGATAGGCCAAGCAGGTCTTCTTGTACTCGTGCCCAATCCTCCCTCCGAGCCTGAAGACTATTACCTAAGCTAGTCTGATGGAGTAGGATGGTATCGTATAATAAAAATATAAATGTATGGTGCCTTGCAAACCTAGAAATGGTTATTAGCCCTCGCTATTCATAACAGTAGAAATTATATACGGCTAGTGGTTTAGGATTCTACTTACCGATGACTGTGATGGCTGAGAGCCCATTTAGCAAAGCTTTGAAGTGACAGACTCTCGCTCCGTAATGCCTCGTCTTCGATGTGGCCCCCTATCCCAAAAGGAAATAAGGTAGGATATGCGGCAGTAAAGAAATCTTTGTCTTGATAAGAATTCATAGGACGTAGACCAGTGGTAGGGCGGAATCTAATCTGAGGCATGTGGTCGGAGTGCCTATTATCCATGTCGTTATTCCCAGTGACGCCCTGCTGCGACGTCTCAACCACCTCCATAATCTTCGCAAAGAAAGCGTTCGAGGGATCACAGGTCTCTCTGTCCTGGTCGGAGAAGAAAGTGCTCCCCAGGATCGACCCCGGCTCCGCCTCTCCAAGAGCAGCGTCCAAGTCGTTCGAGAATGAACCCCCTCCCAAATCTGCGGCATAACCCACTCTGCTATTTTCTACATCCGGTTCAGTAACAATGGCGTGCTCCTTGAGTGTTACCGGTACGAAGTCGTCGTCCCATTCATTTAATAGAGCGTGATCTATCTGAACATGGCTTCGATATAGAGGATTATTTGCACACAGGCATTGCAGAGCAGCAAGCACCTTCGCCTTCCTTACCCTGCAAAATCTAGCCAGATTCTGTGCGCTCGGTTCTCGTCCCACCTCCCAGGAAACCGTCACTACTTCGTGAAGGGCCAACTCTCTCGAGGGCAAGATGTGTAATAATTGGTTGTGGTCCTGACGAAAGGTACAGAAGTGGCCCCGGATACCATTATACTCGACCCCTCTCCAGACACCTTTACTCAATTTCATGACACATCCGATCGGGTGAGAGCGTGCGATTAGGGCCTCTTCAACGAATGTGAGATCCTTTAACTCTTCCGGATATTTATCACATCGTGTGATATTGACGCAATTGCCTAATGAATACCTTGGAACTCTGCCTTTCACCACATCTCCTGCGCAGGTAGTACATAAAGAGACGGTGTGACCAGGGTTGCTACCGCAGCAACTGAATAGATGGTTACTACCCCGAAGTCGAGGGTCCTCGACACTCAAGGTATCTAATTGATTGGTTGGGTAGAGCATACCGCATATCTCACAGGGAGACCGCTTGGCTTCCATATCAACGCGAGTGTGGAATGCTTCCAGACAGGACCTCTTGATATCGGTGGTGATCGTGGGTGGGAAGTCTGCAGTATCCTTCTCGAATATGGAGAATTCATCGGAAAGAACAGACTGGATCAGAGCCGGCGAGGTATCAAGCTGAGCCCGCGAGGTATTACGCTCAGCCGACTCGATATCAGGCTGTCGCCGTACTCGTGTTCTTTTCCTTGGTCGTGGGGTTACTTGGTTATTTGCTTCCATCTCGTGCTGTCTTCGAATATGGGTTTCTTCAGCTGCTTGGCGGTTTTGTGAGAGTCGCCTGGCAAACTCCTGCTGCATTTCTGGACGAAGAGTCGACAAGACGTCCGCTACGATTGAAGAAGAGAGGGGAGTAAGTAGGCCATTATCGAGGCGGTGCTCGGGTACTGGAGTGTTTGGTTCCATAGTTACTGCGAACGTTTATGTGTATAGGATAATGGATGGAGGTATTAACTGTAGAGAATGCACAAAAGTCGTAAAATAGATAATATGTTTACACATAAAAATTGTATAGTAAACTGTATGTTTATAGGACGAAATAGGAAAGTGGGGCTGTCGTTTACGTAGGATCTCTAAACAGGGTCCAGGAGTTGTTTCAAGCATGGGACTTCTCTTGTAACACGACTAGAATGCCCTGAAACCACGATCTAGGGAATCGCAGAAAAAAAAAACTATATGTTTACGGATAGTATTACGCCACTTGGGGATAATATGGTATTTAGTATTTCCATATCTAGTTTTTGGCTTCAAATGCCTAGCATCTGCTCTATGGCATCCGGAGCCTAGCCTGGCATCTGGAGTCTGGCCTGGCATCTGGATTTTGGCATCTGGAGTCTGGAGTCTAGTGTCTAGCATTTGGCATCTGGCATTTGGCATCTGGGCCCTCACCTGGCATTTGGCATTTGGGGACCGGCATCTGGAGCCTGACCCGGCATTTGGCATCTGGCATTTGGCATCTGGGCCCTGGCCTGGCATTTGGCATTTGGGGACCGGGCATCTGGAGCCTGACCCGGCATTTGGCATCTGGCATCTAGCATCTGGTAATTAGCCTGGCATCTGGCATTTGGCATCTGGAGTCTGGACTGGCATTTGGTGTATAGCATCTGGTATTTGGCCTAGCATCTGGCATCTGGCATATAGTGTTTGGCATCTGGAGTCTGGTATTTGGCATTTGGCATTTGGCATCTGGCCTGGCATTTGGTGTGTGGCATCTGGAGAGAGCATCACGGGAACTAATTAGCGGGTGGGGAGGGGCTTACTCAGCTTTGACATATCACTTGCGTTATCTTGACACCCTTTACATTCCTTTGCCTATATTCTCTGCACAACCAAGCACGCTTACTTTTCCACTGTATATCCTCCATGTACATGTAATTCCCCCCGCCGATGTTACTTGCCTTCGTATCTGTCTAATTTGCACAATAGTATCCGCGTTTATGTCCCTTTTTGAGTACCCTGACTCGACACGCCTCCCTCATTCCTGTCCCTCGGACGGATCACCAGCTTGAACATTAGCTGGTCCTTGATATGTATCATTGCAACCCACTGCAGGCCAATTGCATTTCTGAGTTGGAAATCGTTTGTGATCGGTGTATTTTCGACTGGGTCCCATATCTCTAACCCTTCTCCGACCCCCGCAAATTCTCCACCTTCCCGAGTGATCACCTGCTCCAGGAGGTTTAAAGACAGGTGCGAGGGGGAGGCGACGCTGTTAGGCAGGTCTATCGGCGCGATCAAGGCTGATGTTGCAGCTATGATATACTCAGGTGTGCTTTTGTGTGATATTTCGATCTCCCGTTGTAGGAATGGAGGAGGTTCTCGGGGTAGGGTATGCAGCGTTCGTTGTTCCGTTGTTTTGCTGCGTGTTCTCTTGGCCGGGGGCTTCGGCATATCGGAATCCTCTGCCTTTCTCTTAGTCTTTGGAGGTGTGGTTCCTGCACCACTGGCCTTCTTGCTTTTGCTATTTGGTTCATCATCTGGACCTAGTGAACTGCTTCGCTGTTGGCGCAGCCGATTCTTCCAGTGGAATACACCTCGGGGCATGTAGACTCGAAGGAAATTGTCGATCCATGGCGTGAGTTCATCAAAACTCAATACGAGGTTCTGCAAGTGTGGCCTGAGTTTTTCTCGAGTCAGTTGTCTGAGTTTGCGAGCCTCGGGAGCAGTGATAGCCTTGTCCGTTTTGTTCACGTTTAACGTTGACTGACAGACGTTGCATATTTCTTCTCGCAGAGCTGGTAAGTCCCCTTGTTTCTGGATCTTCATGCCAGTGATCTTTTTCCATAGCGCATCCATCATGTCAAAATCCTGCTGTATCTTTGACCTCTTATTACTTTTCCATCGGCTGTTCTCTGGTTTTGCGAACCATTCCATTGCAGTTACTCTAGTCAGATCGGAAGGTTCGGGGTAGCTGGCCGCAGTCGGATCTTCTTCTCCTTTCACAAGATCTCCGAGCCATTCTGCCACGTCATCGGTCTCTCCTTCTTCCGTCATCTCATCATCCGTATCAACTTTTTGTCTTAGTTAGCATTCGTCGGGGCTGAAGTTATTGGAGTGTCTGAGGATATCATTACCTGCTGAATCCGTCTCCTCCGCTGACATTATAGCTTGCGGTGATAATGTCGCTTGCTTCCTGTCGGCTTTGTCTGCCTGTAGTAGTCTATTCCCTGGCTTGTTTCACCTTTGTTTGATACGTGGAATGTGTAGAGTAGGCCGGAAGGGGGATAATTCACAGGAGCTAGTCCGGAACCACTGCTGGTATGCGTATGTGACGGCGAGGCTCAGTTTATTGTTTTCGCTGAGGAGGGTATGTTGTAGTATTGCCTCAGATGCCCGGATCAGATGCTCCGATCAGATGCTCCATTGTTTTTGTTTAGATGCCGTGGTATGCGGGCACTCGCTAAGGCTCGAGGCGAGGCGCTTGGCCAATTATGGAAATATTTTGGAATGCGCGTACCCGTACCATGTTTCCTAAACATAATCAGTCTTCAGCCTCAAAGCTCCACACGACATGCATATTACCTTGACTTCTTGTTGATGATTAGTGAGGACTAATCTAATCACATCTGTACGTTACTTTGTAATGCTTCTCTCGCTGTCGAGGTTGGTGCTAAGGTGAAGCTGATACTAGTGTCTCGTCTCCCTCTTCTGGGTTCGGCTACCGTGTTTTTGATCTGAACCACTTCTTTCGCGATCACACAACAGAGTCTCCCTCTCTCCTCCACATGCTCGTCCAGGCGACCTCTCAACGAGCGTACTGATTCCAGCCTCGTCTCTACCATTCAGAGAAGGTCGAGTATATTCCACTCCTCCCTGACCTCGTTGTATTGCGGCGATACTAACGTCTTGGTTACAGCTACTACTATTCCTTGTCGAGTCGAGCTTCTATACCTGTTCACCTTCCAGTCTAGTCAGAATCTCCTGGCACGAACTTCCCGAAGCACTCGCCACATCCAAAGATATGGCTTCCTCCACTAACCAGCCTTCTACTTTCCCAACTACCCTTTCTGAGCTCGTGCTGCGGATTCATCTCAGAGATGGCAGAATCCACACCTTCCTCGACGCTCCGCAGAGCTCTCGCAGATACTACATGGGAGCTTTCTTGTCTCGAGAGTTCCAAGACCGAAGGGCCGAAGATATTCGGGCTCATCACCTCGACTTCAGCTTATTTTGCGAGGTGGTGGGTTATGATTTCGATATCAATTTTCCAGGCGATGATCTTCTGCTAGGCTTCATCTACGAACATCCTCAGCTTCAGCAGGACCCAAAGTTTATCATCATCCACGATGCCGTCACCTTTCAGAATTGCATTTCGGTCTTATGGAACTCGAGTAAGATTTCTACATCCGCTTCACCTGCTTCTCACATTGCAGATCTCCACGTCTTCAATCCAAAACTCGAGGGTGGCTCGGTTATTCCTCCCTTGAACGAGTACCTTGAAATGATGAGATCACCCGTTCCCGATAACCCACCTGGCGGTTCTGGGCCTGTTCGCCCAACTTCTCTACTTCTTCCAGGTCAGAACGATGCCAATACACTCCCCGATTTACCTCAAGAAGTCCCTTCCCATGAAGACTCCCCTCCTCCTTCACCCACCCCTTCACTATCTGCCAGATCGCTCGATGAGGCGGATTTGATAGGGGATTTGACTCTCGACCCTGTACGCACATTACATAACATAGACGACGGCGATCTGTAAGTTTTTTTATTACTGTTTCCCCGCATCAATTTACATTCAATAGTATACTTGCTAATATTGTGGTGTTTATAGCTTCGACGACGTTAATAATATCCCCTCTATGATGCATTTCACCAAAGAATCCTGGCTCGAGATGTGTGAGTTCTTCTGCGACCACGACCCGACACATGTATATTATCTCGACGGCCAATATGTGAGGTGCCCTGGATTGAAGAGACATGCTCGACCATACCAGGCTTACATTGTGTGGTGGCTATTCAAGGGCAAGACCGAGGGTATCCATGGAGCTATCCTCGCTGAGGGAATTGGTCTGGGCAAGACATATGAGACTTATTTATTCTGCTGGGTTCAGAATGTAATCATTGCCGCAGGCCAGGACATGCTGAGATCGCGCGACGCGTTAGCCACCCCCGAGCTACGCGGCAGGCACCTTGCTGCAGGGACCGACAAGAACCCTCAACCAGATGACGCTCGTTGTCCCTCTCAGAGTTCATGGGGTGTCCAATGCCCGTGTGTTGAGAGATCTCTCTCTTCCAAGTTGTTTGAGATCATAAATGTCGGTCCAGTCCTCATCGTTGTCCCACCAAAACTCATTCCTCACTGGAGAGACGAGTTTGAGAAGACGTTCGACACCGAACACCCTAAACCCGAGGCGCTCCAGGTGCGATTCTTCATTGAGCATCATGAACACCTGAAGAGTTCCTTTGAGAACCTAACTTCGGGAGACGAGAAGACAAGAAAGCAGTTCTACTACCACGGAGACAAGAACTGTTGCACCCGTTTTATTTTTCTTACGTGTTCTAACAGGTCTATTACGTCAAAGATCGACAATGTCCAAAGATTCAAAAGTAAGATAACTGGTCGCTCCGTCTTCTCTGCTTTCTTTTGGGACGAGTTCCACGAGAGCCGGAACCCCGCGTCGCTACATAGCTTGTTCTTTTTCAAGCAGATGAGCCAAAAGTCTGCTTACTCCACCTGTCCCAGCCTGTACGGTCTCTCTGGAACTCCGATCATCAAAACTATCAAGGACGTTTCGTGCATAATCAAGACAATCCAATCCAAAGAATGGCTACAGACAGACCACCCGAGGTACGCTAGCTGTATCGCCAATATCGAAATTCTTGCAAAGAGGTACAACGATTTACTGAAGGAGGGGGACCTCCTTAGGGAACATGCTCAAGGGGAGAACAGAGAGTTGAATGACGCGGAGAGAGAGTCAGAAAAAAAGGTGCGAGAGCTGTACTCCACAGACTTGAACGAGGCCTTGCTTCCGGTAATGGCTGTCCGTAGAGCGGCTGACTTGTGGTTTGGAAGACCGATAGTCCCCTTGCCCCCGATGACACAGTCCTTCATAATGGTTGATACAGAGGAAGAGTATATTCCTTTTATCAAAACACTGGCAGACAAAGCAAAGGCAAGGGCGGATTTTGCATGGGAGAGGTTACTAGAGAAGTGGACCAGAGATGGTAAAAAGGCACCTCAACCTGTTCGCGACGATTCCAGGCTCAAGGGTGACGCGGTCTTCACGCAGGTTCGGTTTTGCGCATCATTTCCAGCGTACGCAAAAGTATTCCACTCCGCTACGGAAGCTGGTGAGACTGTCTCCCTTCTCGCAAGCTATATCCGAGACCAATCGCTGTATATCACGAAGAGTAAGAAGAAAATCGACTCGTCGTGGTATGGGAAGTACTTCGAGCAGCTCATAGAAGGCAGCCAAAAGCTTGAGGAACTTAGCAAGTTTCTGGATGAGATGAAGTCGCGTTCTGCGGGGAGTTCGAGGAACGAAAAGATGATTATTGGATGTAGTGGTCCACCTGTAGTAGCTCTCCTTCGACTGGTCAGTACCCCTTTCTTATACTCCGTTTTGGAAATAACTAATTAATCTCTGACTAATACCTTGCTGTAGTGGTTCCTCCTCAAACGCCCAGATATGCCGATGGTTATCCTGCACCCGGAGATCTCTAATAAGGACAGAGGCGCACTAGTCAGATCTTTCAGCGCGAGGGCTGATGAGGACGAGAATTATGAGAACCAAGAGGCTTACGAAGCTGTCGTTCTTATCTCCAATATGAAACTTCTCGCGACGGGTTACAATATTCAAGAAGCGAACAACATTTGCATCTTTGATCTACCATGGACTCCAGACCAGTGGGATCAGACCGTTGGCAGAGGCTACCGAAGTGGCCAGGATCGTGATGTGCATGTTAAGACTCTCGTGGCTCTTGGAAATGGGATTGAGGCGAGGATATACTATGCCTTCCAGGTGCATAAGGAGGTCACCGACTTCTCGTTCAATATCACTAATGGTGAGAGTGAGAAGAAGGAGGCTGAGAGACTGCGACGGCGATTGGCGAAGCAGGCACGAGAACGTCTGGAGGTGTTGGAACGAGAACGTGTAGAGAGAGAGGAGCGAGAACGTTTGGAAAAAGAGCACGAGGATACGGAGATGGGTGACGCTTGGCAGTTGGCGAAGCAGGCACGAGAACGTCTGGAGGGGTTGGAACGAGAACGTGTAGAGAGAGAGGAGCGAGAACGTTTGGAGAAAGAGCTCGAGGATACGGAGATGGGTGACGCTTGAGTTTAGCGGACGTATGCGCTAAATCAAAAACCCTCTTTAAATTTGCATCTGCTTTGGTAGCTATTTTCAAAACGCTGTAGATTAGACAAATCGACTCGTGTTAGCTCTCTTCTGGCTCTCGATAGTGCTTCTGCTTCCTTTATGTTCTTACGATAATACGTAAACTCTTGGCGGTTCAGCGAGTGCTTATTTACTGACGTACTATTCTAGCTGTTTAGCCTGATTTCGAGATACCAATTACCAAGAGCTAGATGCCCAGGTACTGAAACTCGCCGGATACTGACTACCAAATGCTAATTGCCGGACGCTAGATGCTCAGATGCTAGATGCTCAGATACTGGAACTCCCCAGATGCTCGAATACACAGGTGCCAGATGCTCGAATACACAGATGCCAGATGCTCAGATACTGGAACTCCCCAGAT
>Ga0307512_10005373_pt1 | contig 13397 bp, 11 predicted proteins | sample 14_EM_MG_FD_200267 | JGI IMG/M metagenome (GOLD analysis project Ga0307512, IMG submission 200267) | Populus trichocarpa ectomycorrhiza microbial communities from riparian zone in the Pacific Northwest, United States - 14_EM | ecosystem: Host-associated > Plants > Roots > Unclassified | place... | reverse complement strand
TATAACTCTGTAAGAGTGTGGGGGGGGGGAATATATTAAAAAAGAAGGCGACGGCCTTGATGGTATTTACCTATAGCCTTAGCTGCCTCACGAATGGAATTATAACTAGTTTTAGTCCCCCCCCCCTACCCCCCCCCTTTCCCAACCCCCACCTCCACACGTGTGTGGTAGGTGGGGGGTGGGAGGACACGATTTTTTTTTATAAAAACAAATCGATAATTAGTGAGGGGAGGGGGGGGGGGAAAAGGATTGTATTTTTTTTTTAATAATTCCATCCCCTCGTTTATCTCCCCCTGGGGGCTTAATATGTAAAGTAATAACAAAAGATGGCTGGACACTCCAGCCTATTTTTAATTTGCGATTTTTGTCAATAAAAACACTAAAGCAACTTTCAGCATCTGCGAAACCCGAAATTAAGATGGATTTATCTTTATTTTCTTTGTAAATATCAAATTTTTGCACGTCAGAGTTTCCGTAAACTCTAGCTGGTAGGTATAAATATAAGTAAATATCGGTATAGGATTTTTAGAGACCCTCTGCAAGCACTGAAATAGCTGGATCACTTACTTCCATTTTTGTTATAACATATCAAATATGTTAATATTTTCACTGTCATTTATATGTTACGTGTAATAACTTTTATATTACACTTTAGGCTAAAACAACCAATTTATACTTAGTATTATTTCCTAGCAAAGCAGCGAAGTAGGCCCACAGAAAGCTACGAGCACAAACTTAGTTTAGTGCCAGATAAAAAAAAATATACCTAATTATTAACTACCTCTTTTTAATATAGGCTCGTTTATTTTCGAATAAAAAAGGTATACCTTTATTTATTCTCTTGGAAACAGTACTAGGGTCCACATCTAAAAATTTAGCACAGTCCGCGAGGGAGTCAAACGAATGTAGATTATTACCGTTTTCATCAGTAATGGTCACACAAATGTTTGTACGAGAAGAGTTATAATATTTATTTAATGAGATTATTCATTTTCTACCATTTCTTAACCCGAAGTTTGAAGGTTCGAATCTCCTCAGTTATACCGTAGATGAATAAATAAATAAATCAAAACTAGTCCCATTTTCTGCCCCGATTCATTCCAGCTTTTATTAGTCTAATTTTCTCTAATCCTTTTTCAGTTAAATGTAGGCGTTTTTTCATCATTTCTGCTACGAGAGATCAATCCTCAAAATCTTTAGACTTAATTCCAAGTATCATGTGTTTTTTAAAGAATGGGATAATTATATTTTCTAAATCAGCAAATTTTGTTACTTTAAAATCCATGGTTCCTGATTTATTTTTATAAACACGCCCACAATTTAAATAATTAATTAAGCTTGTAATAAGTTGTTCATCCCGTCAGTGTTGAGTAATTATAAATTCTAATTTCACCGCAAATCCTAGATTAGTTTCAGCAGTTTTAAATATCCGAACCATGAAACACCATTCACCAGATACAAATCCACCTAATCAACTAGGATTGGGGATAATTTGATTTTTCACTAAAGGCCTCTCCACTGGAGTTACTTTATTAAAAACATCTTTTTAGACGGACGGGAGACCTAAATTAATGGAGGCCTTAAGAGCCACGATTTTATGTAACCCTTCTTCAGTTAGATGTTGTTTATTTAACATAAGATGGTTTATTCTTCTTAAAAGTTCGCAATCCGCCTGTTTTTGAGTAATTAAAAGGTAATTAGAAAAATACTCCATTAATTTAGCGATTTCTTTAACTGAATTAACTTTTAGCTGAATAGACTGTTTACCTTGTTTATATATTCTCCCTACACCTAAGTGATTTTTAATATTTTCTAATATATAGAGATCTTTGACGTGTAAGCTAATACCAAACGATGGTTTAACCTCTCAACCTGTCTTTCGGTTTTTATCTTTCAAAATACTAACCATGAAGCAACCTTCACCATCAACGGAAACCTAGGACTCATCAAGGGTTAAGTTTAATATTTGAATTAGCGGAATTTTGAACAAGGTCTTCTAGCTTATCTGAACAAAAACGTCTTCTAGAGGGACTAACTCTAATATTATGCATTAATATTGACATAGGCCTTGATAATACTAAATGTGGTATAATTTGGTTGGATTTTAACCCTTTAATAAATGAACCCCTAGTATCTTTTTTAGATAATTTAGGTCTACCATTCATATAACCCTTAGGGGAAGCTGACATTGTAGAGCTCTTATTAACTTTCATTTATGTTAAAGAAAGATTTTATTCTTTATTTCCATATCTCACGATATGGATCAGACTATGTCATCGTTATAATAAGCAGGTTTTCTTTCTTGACCTTAGACAAGGACAAGGTAGGCGCCGCAATTTCTTGGTCCCAATAAAAGAAAACCTAATTTAAACTTGTAATAAGACTACGGGTGGGCCGGCTATGCCGGATCACCTGTTGTCCAGATCAAATAGAGAGATATTCCCCCCCCCCCTCTGGGGAGACTAAGTAAATTTATCTCGAGCTTTACTGGCCTATTTTACTTTTTATTATCTAATGTAGTAATAATAAGAACAGGATAAAGATAAAAGCAGAGGCCAATGAAAGCCGGCTTATCTCATTAGGTTTAAATTCATTAACGGAGGATGTTCTAGCTACCTTATATAGCATGCTTTTTTTTTCAAAATAAATAAAAATATGAGCATGCTTAGTGTAAGCATTGGAAGATTATTCTCGTAGATAAGTTTTATCTTCTAGTCGTTGAACGTTCTTGTTTGTCATCAGCTAATGCTGAAGATCTACTTTTATAACAAGCTTCGCTTCAAATTAACTGAATAGTTTTTCAGTCTTCCTTGAAATTAATCCTCTTTAACCACACAATTATGAGCTGCATGGTGGACTAAAGTTATAATCCATTAAATATAATAGCTTAAATGAAGGGAAAGCTATTAAAATTAATATTAAAGCTGGTGTAATAGTTCAAATCAACTCAATTAATGTCAGCTCGAGAAAACCTTATGGTTTTATCGAGCTGGACTATATCTTTCGTGGCTCCTTCCACGAATTTCACTTATAGTCTCTGGGGAACACGCTCAATCTATAAAAACCTAGATTTTGCTTTCCTGCTGATTGTTCATTGTAATATCCTTCTCTCTCTCTCACACGGCACCCCCCCCCTCCCCCACCCACACGAAATTTCGAAATAAATTTGTAGATAGCAGGGCCCCCCACTCCCCGTCTCCCTTTGGCTTTTCTCATATGATAAATGATATGAGAAACGGGAAGGGGGAATCAATGGGGAGGGGGGTTTTACCTCGGGTTTTACCTCCCCCCCCCCCCCAACCCACCCAGCCCCCCCAGGGGGGCAGTGGGGTGGGGAAGGGGGGACTAAAGAGGGAAAACCGTATAAATATATATATATTTATTCGATAAACAACAAGTGTGGGGGAAAACTATGCGTGAGAGAGAGCTCCCGGAGGGAGAGAGTTGTCACTGAAAATAACTAAGTATTATAGTATCTAAGGTCTTAGAATTTTTCAGCATATAATGAAATTTAATACACAATTTTTTCTAATTGTTTATAGAGAATTTTGGGGCGGAACTGCACTAAACCCATGTGTTAGTGTAGGTCTCTAGCGCGTAGAAAATTTATATTTTTCCTTGAATAGTTTTCCTGATTGCATATATCTTGTTACTGTACCGGCACTAATATCCAAAAATAAATTAGCATATCGATATAAAGGTTTTTATTAAATAAACTCATTTCGCCCCCCTTTCCCCAACCCACTCCACAGCTCGCTTTACTTATTAAATAAGTAAATCAAGTTTTTCTTTTGTTTTTATTTTTTTTTTTATTTTTTTTGAAAAAAAAAAATCAAAATAAAAAAAAAAGCAAAAACTAGTGCGTCTCCGAGAGGGTGGGGTGGGGGGAGGGGCCCTAGAGGAACTAAGGTATAAACACTAAGCAATATACAAAAGTAAAACCCGATCATGGGCGCAAATAACTTGTAGCCTTCTGTGTTTTACACCCCATTAGACAATTTATAAAGCATTGACTCATGCATGTATGGGCCCACGATTTCTTTTAATCTTGGCATAGATTTTGAAGAAATATTAATACGGTAATGATCACCTTTATATAATTGTGCCGTACAATCTAAACCATACCGGATTATTAAGACATTCAATTCTACCTCGTCCCCCCCCCCTACCCCTCTCATCGAATAAATATATATATATATTTATACGTTTTATATATTTTATATATAAAACTATGATGGAGGGGTTGCAGGGGGGAAGGGACTATCCATACCTGCTTTGATTTGACGAATTTGCTCTAACCCTTCCTGACTAAGATGATCTTTATTTTTCATTAGTTCAGCTACTCGCTTGAATTCTGTAGAATCTAGCGATTTAACTCCTTGGATCGGATACTTCTCGAAGAATGCTATAATTTTGTCTGTGATATATGAGAATTTTGTTACAATAAACTCACCGAAATTATGCTCAGAACGTGCATAATAAATACCACAACCTAAATACTCAACGGCTGAAAGGTCGAGCGACGTTTTCCCCCCTTTAGTAGTTTAAGGAAGTTAAACTATAAATTTCAAGAAATATATATATATATTTATTTAAAATAGTAGTTTAACTCCCCCCGCCCTTCTCCCCCACCCCCCACCCCACACATGTGTGGGCTGGGGGTTGGGGGGGGGGGCGGGGGACTAAAGGGGGGAAAACTAAACTTTTAAGTAACTTCTCATCCCGAGAATGTTGAGTTACACTAAATCTTAATTGTACTATATAACCTAATTTAGACATTGAAGATTTGGTAATCCGAACTAAAAAACATCCCTCAGCACTCCAAAATCCAGCTAATCAATTTGGATCTTTGATTTCTTGATTCAAAACTAAGGGTCTAGAAGCTGGAATGATGCTAGGAAAGGCAGCTTTTAACACAGGCGATAGCCCTTTATTAATTGAAGCTTTAATCGCTATTAACTTTTCTAATCCTTTTGTTGTTAAATGTTCTTTGCGAGAAATTAACTCAAAAGCTTGTTTAAAAAGTTCAAAATCGGCTCGCTTCTGTGTTAACAGAGGATATTTATTAAAATGATCAATTATTAGTCCTAATTCAGGCATAGAAAAAACTCGATACTGAATAGTATCCCTTCTTTGTTTTGTTATCTTACCTACACCTCCTCAAAATGATTGTATTCCTTCCAATAATACTTGGTCCTTTGAGTGCAAACTAATTAGGAAACAACACTGTACACCAAAACCTGCTTTATACTTATCACTTTTTCTAACTTCAATGAAAAAGCAACCCTCACCATCGGTAAACCCAGTTACAAATAAGGGATGTAGTTGATTATTTTTAGTCACTACAACAGAATAATTTCGACGGAGCAACACCCCGGGTAGATAAACAGAAGGTGGACATTTCCAATTATTTAACCCGCTATATCGTATATTTTTTTTGTTTTCATATTTAATTTCTATGCGTATACGTTCCTCCATTTATCCTCTCTAATTTAACAAACCCTCAATTCCTCATCGAACAAGGGAACATTACGAATTACAAGGCGTATGCATTCCACTCTGCGGCCTGCCGTCAAAAGCCGGGCAGGCCAGCAGGGTGATAGAATGTTTCGGAACAAAAATAAGACTTTTACTACATAACCGGTTAAGGAAAGTATAGTAAATTCAGTGACCACAAGGGGCCTTAGATACTCTAACCGAGTATTAGGTAAACCCTGTGGCGAAATGCGATTAACATTTCTAATATTAACAAATTATTTTTAATATATAATTTGTATAATTCCAATTATTGAAATATATATATATTTATATTTACTTATAGCAAAACCTAGCCCATTTCCTCCGAATCTCCCACCCCCCCCCCCCCCAGTCTTGACTGGGGGGGGGGGTGGGAAAGGGGGGGGGAGAATGCCTCATCCTAAGGGGACAAGCCGCACCGGCGGGCTAAGTCGTAAGTTTGTTAACAAACAAATTTCTCTCTTTATCTCTCTGAAAGACAGACCCCCCCACAGTGGGGGGGGGGGTAGCTGCCGGGGGAGCCACCACCCAAGGTGGTGGTGATGGTGGTGGTGGTGGTGGGATTCCATCGTCATGCAACCTATGCATGAAGAAGAGGGACAACCTCAAGGTAGTTACTAAGATATTTCCTCCGAAGGGGGAGTACAAAAGAATAAGAGTCAGTACATATATATAACCCGTAAGTTCTACTGGCTCCATCTCCCATGATCATATGCGCTAACGCCACCGGTGTTAACATTTCGTAAATGTTCTCTGGAACTACTTTAACTTTATTAACATAAAAGAGATATAGAAGTTCAGTGAAACATGGTAATGATCGAGTCTCAAATTGTAGAGCAAAATACTGATTTCCATTCAAGGTTTTTTTAAGGATTCGGGGGTAACTAGCTTTACTTATTATATAAGTAAATCAAGATTTAAATATATATATATATATTTAAAACTAGAACAAAAGGGAGATAAAATATCAAATACAAATCAAAAATAATTAGAATGACCCATTGATTGTGAAAAACCTAAAAGTGCAGTTTTACTCCGAGGAGCAGCAAATCTTGCCCAACCATCAGAAAGAAGTACTCCTATAACTACACTAAGTCCTTTTCCCTTGATTCTTTTGAACGATAAAGATGTATTTTACTAACTCGAGCCTTTTCCTCCTCTGAAATAATCTTATTTTTATGAGTTTCACTAATTCTTTTTTTAGTTTCCTCTGAATGGTTACGGCCGGTCATTGGAGCACCAGCCATATGTGAGATATTGTATTCAGGGTTTAACAGATCGATATAATATTGCTCCCTTTCGATACATTTAGAAGGCTCACAGTATTCTAGTATTTCCAGTTTAAACCCAGAGTAGCCATATTTTAGCAAAGCTTTATTAATACGCATACAATAGTCTCTCATCAAATACTTAACACTATAATACTGGGTAAATCTCCTTCTAAGATGAACACTACTTCCAATATAAGTTTTACCTGAGACTAAGTTAGTCCAACCGGTATATTCCAGATTTACCTCTGTTTTCTTTAATTACTCTTTCTTTATCTAAGTCTGGATTTGAATAAACTACGGCTGGTACAAAGAGAGAATAAAATAAATATAATTCATGTGTATTAACCAAAGTTAATATAGATTCCCCATTAAAATTACCAAAATTAAAATTTGAGTGTCCAAGTTGTCCAAGTTGTTTATTCGCGCTTATGATGACCTGTTGCTCTTTCTTTTATATGTTGCTTAATGTTTAATCGTCCTGTCTGTTAGATGTTTAATAAACCTTTATATTTTTAATTAACGTTACAGGTTAAGTACACACGAATTAGTGGCGAACCACGCTATTTAGTTTAATCTCTTTAAATTTCAGTACCTATAATACACCGAGTGTTTAATTCATAAGCTGCTAAACCTTTAGCTGTTAACAACTATTAAATTATTTGGAATTATTTTTCGAATTGTACCTGATCCTGTCTTTTGTTTAGGGGCTACACCTTAATAAAATCCCCCTCCTGTTTATCTCCTGTTTATCTCCTGTTTATCTCCTGTTTATCTCCTGTTTATCTCCCCCTTCGGCATTTTTCTTTTCCCTCGATGACATCGAGGCAAGAGAAAAAACGGAGAGCGGAGCGGGGGGGGGGGAGATAAACAGGAGGGGGATCGAAGGGGTGCGCCCGTCTGTCTTATTTAGTTCATTAGGTTTTCTGCCCGCCGTATGGAGGGGCCTCAAAGTATAACCTTTAATCTTATGAGAGAAACCTCATGAAATTGGTAGCCCTAACCCTGTACAGTGGATATAGATAAAGGTTTATGTTATATAAACCTCCGCCCTTCTGCGAAATTAAGACAGATAAACAAAGCAGAAAATTAAGCAGTGTATAAAAGAAAGAAAAGAAGGCCATCATGAAACATCCGTAATCACTTTTGATTAAACCCACAGAATTGCTAAGCAAGCTCCCCCTGAATTCCTGAATTAAAAGATTAATGCTAACTATGCTTTCTCCCAGTGTTCATCCCACCTTTGATTTGGCGAATTTGATCTAAGCCTTCAGCTATCAAGTGAGCCTTATTTTTCATTAGTTCAGCAACCCGCTTGAAATCAGCATAATCCGTCGATTTTACACCTAGAATTGGGTATTTATCAAAGAAGGGAATTATTTTGTCGGAGATCTCTGATAATTTTTCAACTCTGAATTCTCCATAATTATAACCAGAAGATGAAAAATGGTAACCACAACCAAAATAATTAACTAAACTTTTAAGTAATTTCTCGTCCCGAAAATGTTGAGTTAATGAAAATTTTAATTTTACTGCAAATCCCGATTTATTAGATGAAGATTTGAAAATACTAATAAAAAAACATCCCTCACCACTCACGGAACCCGGCAAGCCAATAAGGATCTTTGATTTCCTCCTAGGAGGTTTACTAATACAGGTCTTGAAACAGGGGTAATATTTGGGAAAGCTGCTTTTAATACAACAAAGGTCGATGCAACCTAAATTTATTGAGGCTTTAATCGCAACTATTTTATGCAGTCCTTCTTGTGATAAATGCTCTTTGTTAGAAATCAAATAAAAAGCTTGTTTGAATAGCTCATAGTCCGCTCATTTTTGACTAATTAATGGATATTTGTCTACAAATTTAATAAGCTTATCTATATCTTTTAGTGATTCAACCCGTAGTTGGAGGGAATCTTTACCCTGTTTATAGATTTGGCCTACTCCTAATGCCGCCATTATTTTTTCTAATAATAATCGATCCTTTAGATGCACTCCTATTGAACAACACAGTGAGACTGTCCAGCCAGTCCGAAGTTTGCTATTTTGACCGATTTTAATCATAAAGCATCCCTCAGCATCTAAAAATCCCGTTATAAATTGGGGATTTAAAGCAGATGAATAAGCAATATTTGAAAGTGATCTGGTTTTAAAATTTTGCCCATAGCACGGTTTGCCTACTTGGTAGTGGGCAACAGTCAATAATGAGACCGTGTTTATTAGAAACATTTCATCTATAATATCGATAATAATTGAACCGATTATATATAATGTTGATAAGATTGAAGAGAAATAATGTAATGACAAGATTAAGCAAAAATATAATGTCAAGATTAGAGATAATAATTGGATATCTCTACCCTGTAGATGAATAGTGAATTCTGGAGAGACTGCCCAACCTGTTTTTAATTTATTGTTTTTACAGATTGAAAGAAGAAAACAACCCTCCCCATCGGTAAAACCAGTAATAAAATAATCGCTAAGGTGAAGATTCTCTTTAGCCAACACTCTAGGGGATGGCGGGCATTTAAATGTAGACATTGAAGATGTAAAAATCGACATACTTTTCAGTTGATACATAAATAAACCTTATATAATCTTACTATCAACGTAATTTATTTTAAATTATGTAATAATAGTACAAATATGAATGTAACTTGATTAATAGGGTAAAGGGACACTAATTCTGATGCAGCACTTAATCATTATTGAAGATAATCTATGTCAGATAAAAAAAATTATATTGCCTGCAAAGGTTTTACTACCCCTCTCCTCCGGGAACAGCCCCCTTTCGTTTAACTAGGGGGGCGGGGGGGGGAATAAAACCGTCGCGCGCTTCATGCATTATACATGCGCGCCGGTTTTACTATTGTTACTTAGTCTCAAGAGGCTTCTATTCCTCCTGCGACCCCCCCTTCGGCTTGCGCAGAGAAACAATTTTGCTTATAGAAGCCTCCGTACTAACTTTATAAATATATAATTCGAGTTTTTAATTTATTTTATTCCACTAAGGGTGAGATTCCCTCGCTATAGGGCAGATTGACAAATCAATAAAAACGGCTAGGCAAAGGGGAATTTGGTCGACTTGTAAAGGTACAAGAGCGAACCGTAGACTAGCTCAGAATTCAATAGTTTAATATAATAACCCTCTCTTTCTAAACACTTCTCTGGTTCACAGTACTCAAGAATTGTAAGAGAAAAATTGGAATAACCATGTTTAAGCAGAGCACGGCAAATAACCCTACAAGTATTTCTTAGTACACTAAAGGAGAAAATACACTTGGATTCGAACCAATATTTAGCTTATCCCGAGCTACGTCTTACCTTTTTCACTAAATTTTCTCATTTTAAATGAATAATTAGAATTATTAATTTCATTTCTCTTATAGAAAACAAGTTTTTGTTTGGGGGTACCGAAACAAATCTTGCTATTAAACTAAACTCTCCCCCTCACCCACACTTAATCGTGGGTGCCCGGGGGACAGTAGAGTTTTTTTTCATATAAATTAACAGGATTACCATGTTTTTGGTACAAACTCATTAATGCCTTGGTTTCTTCAGAATGAATTCTACCTGATGCTCATTGTCTAATTAACTCCTTGGTTTCTTTAGAGAGAGTTCTACCACAAATCCCCCCCCCCCCGCTCCCCGTCTCCCTTTGGCTTTTCTCATATGATAAATGATATGAGAAACGGGAAGGGGGAATCGGGGGAGGGGGCCGGGTTTTGATCTCCAGCATTTTGGCATCCCTCCGCTCCCCCTTCAGCTGTAGCTGATGGGGGGAATCGAGAGGGATGAAAAACCAAGCAGCCCCAGTCGCCTCGCCCAGTGTTCATTCCAAATTTAATTTGTCTAATCTCCTCTAACCCTTCAGTTGTTAAATGAGATTTATTTAGCATTATATTAGCTATTTTACAAAAATCCATGAAGTCAAAATATTTGGATCCTGGCCTTTATGGAAGCGTAGCTTCCAGAAAGGAATAGAGGATATTTAGAAAAAAACGGTATAATCTTGCCAAATAAATCTGAGATTTTAGATACAGTGAAAGTAGCCATACAGTTTTTAGAGTCTACAATAATATTACCACAGGCCAATTGATTTTTAATACAATTCATGAATAAGCGTATCACGCGGTCTTCCACCCCCCACCCCACACATGTGTGGGGTGGGGGTTGGAAAAAGGCGAATGTTGGCCTATGATAAATCTTAAACTAACTGCTAATCCTGTTTTTGTTTTAGATTTACAAATCGATACGTTAAAACAACCCTCAGCATCAGTAAACCCGGCTAGTCAATGAGGATCTGGAGTTTCCCTCAGGTCAACTAAGGGTCTTGCAACAGGTTTTATATCGGGCTTGTGGGCCCACTCCGCGGCAAAGATTCAATTAATTCTTGGGATAAGCCATTATTCATTGACGCACGAATGGCCAATATTTTTCGAAAACCATCTTTTGTTAGATGTTCACCTTTATTCATTAATTCAATTACAGCTTTAAACAGTTCAAAATCAGCTCTTTTTTGTGTTAATAATGGATATTGCATAAAATGTGGGATTATTATATTAGTTATATCCTTAAGTTTAAGCACTCTAAATACAGCGGAATTTTTATTATTGTTTAAAGTTATTGTCCCTATTCCATTAAAAAATTCTTGAATTCGTTTTAATAATAATAGATCGGCACCCTATTCGGGTGATGATCGTCGCGTGCTGCGCACGCGCCGATCTTTTTTGTGTAATTCAATGCTAAATTTAGGTTGAACTTGGTACTTACCTGATTTTCCTTTAAGAAAAAGTATCATAAATGAACTTTCACCATCCGAAAACCCTGTTACATAATCGGGATTAAGTTGAGGAACAAAAGAAGTAGGATTACTAGATTTTTAATTTAAATCTTGCATTATTTTGTTTTTTTATTAAATTTGATTACGTTATCCACTTTTTATATTTTAAGGGTTAAGGACCTTCAATATTAAGGGATTTATCTTAATCCATGAGTCCTTCAAGACGCCGCTGAAATAAGAATAATTACTTATCTAAGTAATTAATGACTCATAATCACGAATAAGACTTTATAAAAGTAACGGGAAGAATTTTCCCGAAGACCTTTAGAATTCATTTATAGCAAATCTGGGTTAACTTTATGTTAAGAACCTCCTTATTAAAGCTAGAAGAAAATATCGTACGTTATATTTCATTATATAAATATCAAATATTTAATATGCTCCATATTAACAAGGCAATTCAGCGGTTATGTATTAAGACTATTTAACCAATATCTTATAACCCTCCCCCAGATTAAAGTGGAAAATCGGAATTGAACCGAGATCCGGCCTCTTAAAGGCTGTGTGTTACCATTACACTAATCACTTTACTTATAGTAAAAATAATGTGCATTCATGATAAATTTGTAAGACACCACTTTCTGCCCCGTCGTAGGATCCGAAACAATCTTATTCCCTCGTAATTCAAAATATAAATTAGTGATTAATAAAAAAAACTAACGCTTTTACTATCTACTAAAAGACTCTTCCTACATTTAAGATTATAATATAACAGCCAGTATCTTATTTATAAATACTCCTTTACTACATATAATTTTACAGGTTTATCTTCATTACTAGAATCAACCCCTAAAGGTAAGGGAAAGGCAAAAATAGAAAAAGCATCTATTTGAAAAACTATAGCCCGGCCTTCCGGGAAGGTTCCCTTCCTTCCCCAACCCACTGCCCCCCCTCCCTCCTCCCTCCTCCCTCCTCCCTCCTGGCAGGAGGGAGGAGGGAGGAGGGAGGAGGCCCCTGGCTGGGGTGGGGGGGGGAAGGAAAGAATATATATAAATAGGGCTAGCCCTATTAAGTTTAAAGCGCATCTAGATGTGACCCTAGCATTCTTGAAGAATACCCAAAATTTAGATGAAAACACTTTCATCATGCGTCCCGCCTTCGATAGAAGGGGGCTTATAGAATTAGAATTATTGTGCACAGGCACATATGTACCATGATTTAAGTATTTATGCGAGATAGGAGATTTTGTACTCGCATAGTTTCTAACAATGGAAGTAAGTATTCAAACTACACCAAATAGAATAGTTATTAGATAGTACATGATATTATCCGTTCACAACTTTGTCCTATTAATTTTTCATTATATCCCCTAGGGCCCTCCAGCCCCTGAGGGGGCGCCGGTGGTTTTCCTTTCCTTTGAAAGGAAAACCCCTTCGGATATAATCGGGGGAGTTTTGTGCGGTGTCCGATAATGACTCGCACATCCACAATACGTGGTAAAAATGGTATTTTTTTTCCCTCGATTTAACGATCTAAATTCAGAATTTTACGGACTAGACTATTGTGATATCTTTAATCTTAAGTTATTCTTACACCTTCTACTTACTATTTTTAACTTAGATGGTCCTTTCTAGAGGAACTTAACTTTTATAGAATTAATCTTTTCCCCGCTCCTCTTTAGTCCCCCAATTCCGCCTGAGGCCCTGTTTCTCATATCATTCATCATATGAGAAAACCCGAAGGAGCCCCTCGAGGAAACACTCCGTGTTTCTACGTTTTTAACATATTGTATGTCTATAATATATTAAAAACTCATCGTACGATGGAGG
>Ga0307512_10005372_pt1 | contig 13398 bp, 10 predicted proteins | sample 14_EM_MG_FD_200267 | JGI IMG/M metagenome (GOLD analysis project Ga0307512, IMG submission 200267) | Populus trichocarpa ectomycorrhiza microbial communities from riparian zone in the Pacific Northwest, United States - 14_EM | ecosystem: Host-associated > Plants > Roots > Unclassified | place... | reverse complement strand
GACGCAAGCAAATTGATTGGTTGAGGCGCAAGCCGATTGCCACTTTATGAGTTCTTCTGCACCATAGCAATACTTTTACCACTCATTTCACCTTTGCACCACTTACGCTAAAAAAAGCTTCGTCTGACACCTAACCCCAAGAAAGCCCACACGGCCCGGGGGCTTTTAATTGAAATGCCCGGGCTTTGTGGGCTTTCAGATTACCGGCCCGGCCCGGCCGCCTCAAAGCCGGCCTGAAAGCCCTCGGGCTGGCCCGGCCCGTTTCGAACACTGGATGGCCGGAGATGCCTCATATGGGAGATTGCTGTTGGACTGATGGTATTCAGCCATCTCTATACATGATTGCGTACGCAGGCATTCGTACATGGACCACCGTATATATACGACCTTTGTGGCCCTCTTAGATAAACACAATTAAGCTTCACTATCTCCACTTTTAACAGAGTGTATTACTTTGGATGCTAGAAAGATTTCTTGATTGGCTGATCTCTCGAGGCCAGAAGGCCCGTATATATACAGACTTTATATACAGACTTGACCCCTATATCCATATCCAATCCGTATCCATATCTATATCCGTTTGCAATCCATTTGCACTGATATGAGCCACTCTGCATATTCTCGAAACACCAACTGCTTACGAGCCAGCAAACAGGCCTGAGACTGCAGACGGCATGATGTAGGTACAGATGCAACAGAGTGTGTTACGATATAGGGAGAACCGTGTGCATTGACTATGGTGCGGAGAAGAGAGAAGGAGAAAGACGTGAGATATATAGAGGAGGCATCAGCCCCTGCAGCAGCGGCCGTGTGTCAGATCTGTATCATGTACATCTGATCTGTAACAGAGTGGTTACACCCAAGATCGAGTGATGGCGTGTGAAATCGAGACCAAACCCGATTGCTGGGAGTGAGGTTATTGGGATGGATACTGTGCTACAAGCACTGATGTTGTATACTTAGCCTGGAGTAGTAACGCGCAGTGGAGTGGGGTTTTCAACCCATGTAGTCGCTGATCGCTCGACGATATTGAGCCCGATGGGCAAATTGCAACTGGGCCGAGATCGGCACGCCGACTTATGTCTAATTGTGCGGGGCGAGCTTCAGTGTAAGCGTTATTGAAGAATACAAAACTAAGTCTGACCTATCAGTAGCTGTGTAATTGCCTAGCCAACCAACGTAAGGATGTAGCTAACTTTCTGACTGCGCCTCGGACTACCAAAGTGGTGACATATGTGCTTATGCACAGGTGCATAAGGCGGTTCCTAGAGGTAATCAGCCTGGTCGGCTAGCATGAGCATCACCAGCGTGAAGTAATATGATTGGTTCTTTCATACCTGCATCACCTTGAAAGTTGCAGCCATACACACCATAATCACCGGCGCAGGAAGTAAATCTCAACAACCATCTCGAGAACATAATAGATCAGGCTACGATCGTGACTCTTCGAAAGATTGACCACTTTGCTTTCATGATGGCACTGGAACCGCTCGCCGCTATTGGCTTCGTTGCAATTTTGTCCAATTTATCGATTTTTACAGCAAGATACTCTACTCGTCGGATTTTCAAGTCTCCGGACACCTCATCATAAACGCTCTTGGTGGCACATCAAAAGTTCGGTAGCTACACATCAAAGTTGGATGACAATTGGATAAGACATAATCTTATCGGAGTCATCTAATCATTGATAGGGGTGTCCAGAGACTTGAAAATTCAGCGAGTAGAAAACGCAGGTCTACCAAGCAGATGAAACACTCTCGGAAAACACCTGCCAGAATATGTTCTAATTCACAGATTTATCGTCGATCCCAAACGACATATTGACTGTTAACGGTGTTTTTGAGGTATGCATGCCGTGTCGGCTGTTGTACATTTTGCTTCTACACTGAGTTCAATCCTCGCCAACTAGCATTATTCGAGAGTAAGAGCTAGAATCAAGAAAAATCGTCGATGTCTTCAAAGAAATTGGGTAGGAAAAGAAAGTTAATAACAGAAACCAACGAAAAATAACCACCACCTACCCTAAACACCGCTACGTATACTGTACTCGCAGATGAGGTTGGGACGGCACCGCTGCTGATAGGAAATTTTGAACGGGACACAGCTTTTTGGCGGTTTTTCCATTAATCGTCAGCTGTACGAGTGATATATAATGACTGGTGATGTGTGATCTACCTCAGCGACACTCTGGCCTCTATGGCCATACTGTTTATGGTATTGCCCCTATTCATCATATCACATGTATGTAAGGGCGGGCTGGCAGGAAGAACATGTAGAGAAAATCTTCAGGTCCGATAAAATTCACTGCTGACAATCCTTGGATCCGAGACAGCAAATTCTGACGCTGACAGAGCTACTTTTATTGTCGGACGAACACCCTGTGCTGACTGCTAACATCCTAACCTTATCTGTGGCTACAGTAGTTGATCAGGACTGTACCTACAAACGCCCATCCAAACTCCCTCACAAGCTGCCCTGAGATATACCAGCACAAACCAAACACTCAGGAGCACATACCACAAACCCACCACACTTGCTGTCGATTTCTCATACACCAACCAAGAGTGCGCAGGAAAAGATGTCGAACCGCCTGCAATACTATGATGAGTATTCCCATGGCTAGTACTATATGGTCCCGAAACGATTTTGATTCCGTTATCGTCAGGGTATCTTTGAATACGATATGTAAGTGCCAATTCGCTTGCTAGACCAATAGCTCACCTGCAGATAGCACTATATGAACATTCCTTCTAGAAATCTCCTTGTTCTCAATATCCTCCAACATCTTGACAAAATCTCGACTAACGTTGCTCCACAAATGGTTTGAAACGAGTTCAAAATCTTTAATATTCCTAGGGTTATTAATGTGAAATAAAATATCTGCACCGTGGTTGAGCGGAAGGCACATGACCTTCTCTAAATCCTTATGCTCATCACAAATTGACTCCATTGTAAGAGTTTCAATTTTTCCGTTCAACAGCTTGGTAGAATAATTCACATTTGCGCCACTGGAAATCAAGAATGCCAGATGCTTGTTTGATAGTTGGTTCTCAATACTATCCATAAGTAGCCAGCTAAGCACAAGAGGATCCACACCCTTGTCAATATACCGTTTCCAATCTGTGATCTCCGTCGATAAGCCCATCAATCGGTACTGAATATAAGAGGGTTCGCTCCACACTGCTTCATAATTTCCAATGTTTGCTTGTTGGCATTCCGCAGTGATTGTTTACGATAAAACCATTCAGTATCTACCCTGTACCAGTAGAATTTCTTGGAAAGAGATCGAGCCAGGCTTGGAGAATGGGCAACGATTGACGACAGAATGTCTTTAGCCGCATCACGAGCCTTGCTCTAAGAATGAGAACCAATCGGTTGCTGTAATCGAATCTCCGGAACAAACAGTGTTCGAAACGGGCCCGGCCGAGTCGCAGGCTTTCAAGCCAGCTTTAGCAAGTCAGGCCAGGCCAGTAATTTAGAAGCCCGCGCTAAGGGGGGCCTGCCGGGCTTATAGTTTGAAAGCCTCCGGGCCGGGCTGCATATCTGAAACATGAAAATCAGGGGCGAAACACCCTATGGGATACTGCTACCTCCCACTATTGATACTAGTTCGAGGAGGACCAACAAAAAAATAACCGCTATTATTAGTTTTCAGTAAGTGAATTCGTACCGTCATGGATTCTCAACCGGCCCGAAAGCCCGCAGGCCAGCCCGGCTTTTTCACCAAAAAGCCCGCGCTAAGGCGGGCCGGCCCGGCTTTGTCGAATGCCCGGCCGGTTTCGAACGCTGGGAACAAAGGATTTCTTTAAGCATCGTTGTAGGAGTGCTTCCTGTAAGAGAACGGGTTTGTCACCACACATCCTGTAGTTCTACGACGTTGAAGCAGTAGATTTGGATCATTAAATCCAGCCTCTCCCACGTCCTCTGCTCGCTTGAAAAAACTTCCAGACCAAATTCTTTGAGCGTATCCATTAACGAGCCGGGCGCGCGCCTCAGCAATTTATCGATGTAGCACACGTCGCCAAGGTTAAGGAAGGGAAAGTCGCCAATGCAGAATTCGAAATCCCACACAGGGAGGTTTGCCCCAACATCTAAACGCATATCCGTTGCGGCAATGTAATCAGGTTGCACATCGACTTGCAGTGTGGTTTCCCGAAGCACATGCATCAGCGGGTTATTATTTGCAACCTCAGTATGAGTATAGGGGCGTGAAGCACCTCACGATGTTATCAAGATTACCTAATGCCGAAGCGTTGCGTGTTGTGATCAGCGCCTGAGGATACCAACAAATGGATAATATCTAAGTGCCCTGGCGTGTCACCTACATATAGGCATACCTATACTTTTGTCAGTTGTACGAATAGGGGATGGTAAGGCTATGGATATACTTGGCGCAATAACGTGTTCCCATAAAAATTAGTGCCATTTATACTGATTGATCATACACTAAGAAGTTGTTGAAATTCGAACATATCCCCGCGCCTGATACAGTCCCAAACTAGATGGTCGTCCGCTAAAACCGTAGTTGTTTATAGAGTAGGAAAGATGGACGGTCTTTCGAGTTCGATTCCACACCGTATAAATAGCATAGCACGAGTGATCCAAATTCTATGCGATAGCCAAGGTGCAGGATGAAATTCCCATGCACCAGCCAACGTGCATTCGTTATCGATCGACTGTTGACCAGATTCCTTAGATTTGCAGCCGTACAATACCCTGATTTCGCCGATAGGAAGACTAGAAGCTACCTGTCGCATGGTTACTATAGAGTGAATCACGTTGCCACTGTCATGATCCGGTGTGGGCTTGGCGATATTCACACAGGGTTTCATCGGTGCGTAGATTCGGGGCATGCGGCGGTGCCCCATAAACTCCCGCTTAGTAACCATCGTGGCCGAAATCTCATTGAGCATTTGAATGACCGGAGTCTGGCTCTGGAGCATCGTTTCAATGCGACGGATCTGATGTCTGAGCATCGAGGTTAGTACCGGCAATCACATGACGGTGAACTTACAATTCCACCATGAGCTAGTGCAGTGTTTTTAGCACCTCTATGTCTTCGGATAGCAGTGCTAAAATTTTCTTCACTCGATCTTGGTGCGACAGCAACCACCGGATTCTGCCCTTCACACCCGCATTCAGGGTGTTAGTGAACTGTTTGAACTCTGAGAAGTCGCACCGAAGTTTCTCAAATTTTTCGTTCCAGAATGCTGAAAGTTGGACGTCGTCACTGGGATATCTCTTCTGAATGTGATCAATCGCATCCAATACGAACTCAAGATCTCGAAGTCGGGCATGGACACGCTTCACATCCTCAGGTGCATCGTGAATGGTACCGTTAAGTGTGGCGGCTGATTTAGATAATTGGGCGGCAATAGAAGACGAAAGCAGTAATGCTAGCTCCCAAACTGATGGCGTCGGCCATGGTGAAGGAGAATTATTTGACAAGAAAGTTCAAGATGGAGGACGGGAGGAGAAGCTGAGTTTTGGGCGATCTTTCTTGATATGCTGTATTCGATAATCGATGGGGCAGTGCATTGCGCTAGTACCTCACTTGATATTTCCCGGTGCCCAATGGAATTTACGAAACAGTCAACTAACTGCGCAAGGCCGGCTGTTGTGCGACTTGATACATCGGAGTAATCGCTAATAACAGCCGCATATCTATCTTTGAGAGAGTGGGGAATATCAATAACTGCAATTTAACCCCGAGGCTGCCCGTACACGCTCTTTTACCAACCGTGGAAAGTGGGCGGGAAGTATTAGAATATGGGATATAGAAAACACACTTTCCGACATACGGACGAATACTCTCCCATGTCATTTGCTGCCGTATAGTGTGTAACTTGACTGTTAAGTATGAGAGTATGTGCATGTGCAACCGAAGCTGTTTTCCACATGGGCGGCATGCAGTTCGTACAAAAGCTCAAATTTTAAGTGTGACAACACAACGGCCAATACCCCACCAAAAAAGGTCAACCTTGAGGTATCTAGAAAATGTGAAAGAACTAAATTATATTTTTCAATATGAAAGGATCCTAGTGTTTTTATGGTCAGGAATTGATTTAAACTTAGAAGATATATTCCATATCGGTATTTCATTTCTCGAAGTGTATTGCTGGGCTTGTATTTCTTGATCTTGTATTTCATCATAAGATCTACTACTGTACTAGTCATAAAGGTTGGGACGTCAGCAGTCAGCAAGAGGCCTCTGTCCTATCTTTTTTACACGCTGTCAGCGTCAGTGACATGTGTCCCGCATGTATTCCCACCTTAAAACATCTGTCAGCTATATCCTGTCCCACCGAAAAAAGGCTGTCAGCAGTAGACCATGTCCCAACCTCAATGAACAGTACAGTATGTTATACTGAAAGTGAAATTATTTTATTACATCATGAAAGTTGAAAAGCTTTCAGCAAGTATAGATATCTATCCCTGCTGCGAGATACTCTCCTACCAAACCTCATGCCACTTACTTACATGATTGGTAGATAGAATTTACCAAGTACAGTACAGTTGTCAATGCATGTACACACCATATCTTAAGGGTAGTTGACAAAAAATATTTAGCAGGGGTGTTGACCGTTGTCGCACTCTAATTTTTGAGCTTTTGTACGTATCGAACACCGCCCAAGGCAGAATTATTGCCGCTGTCTAATCACTACCAATACTCACCACCACTCACCCGGTAAACCTAACAGATCACATTGTTACTGGTGTACATGTGCCGGAGACATGTTACAGGTCCGATACACAGTGCTGCTGCAGGGGCCGATGCCTCCTGTATATATCTCGAATCTTTCTCCTTCTCTCTTCTCTATACCATAGAATACACGCACACGGTTCTCCCCAATTTCCATATCGTAACACACATTGGTTAGATATGACCATGACCGAGCCGGTTTATGCCAGGGGCAGCATTTTGAATTTAGATTAGACCGGTCTAAGACAATTACAGATATAACAAAGGAGATCAAATACTTATCTGTGTGTATAGGCCAGTATGGAAATTAAACATGCTGGTGCAGGTCTTCCCTGTTGAGAAAAGCAATGTTCTGACAGGTCCGGAATTCTCATCGTTAAAAACGCTGCGCATCTGCGCGGTTTTCGGAGCTAAATTCCCACCGCACTAACTCTATCGAGCATGTTGTGTGACTTAGGGTGTATTGTTTGGTAAGTAAATATGTGAACATGTCTCTTCCACGGAAGCAGAGACGATTCGGAGGCCACCTAGCCAGCGAGACGCATCACCGGTAATGTTGGCAATTACCACGATTACTCGAGAAGAAGACTTCCAAACAACCCAAAAAGAGATATCATTTACGATCGATCGAGATGAGTTCACCTACCAACGGCTGCCATCGATCACCGACCCCCGGAGGAGATGCAATTACATGATCACACTACCCACAGGGATGTCAACAGCATATCCAGACTGTAGTCATTCGAGGGACTAGCGTGCAGTCCAGCCCAGGCCACTGCTTTCGTCGCCCTAGGGTTCCAGTTCTCATATCTCCAGGACCAGGCAGTGCGGGTCGGACTGTTGTTATAGTACTTAGGGGAGAACCGCGTGTGTAGATTCTATGATACAGAGAGAAGAGAGGAGGAGAAAGACTTGATCTATATACAGAAGATCACCTGGGAAAGCTTTGATGCTTCGCCACCCGTTGCCACTCTGAGTCACTTACCACTGGATATGTAACATGGACTATTGTATGATAGGTCTCTGCTTTCTCATGGCGGAGATGAGTCTCGTATGGCTGGAGTGAATTTCGTATGACTGGAGATTGCTGTCCGCCTGAAGGGTCTATACATGGATGCGTATGCACGCAATCGTACCTGTACTCATATATATATAGCCTTGTAGCCCTCTTAGATAGGATACAAGATCAAGCTTCTCCATCATCTTTAGTTTGAACATGGATGTTACTTTGGATGCTTTTAAGACTTGTTGATTGACTGATCTCTCGAGGCCAGAAGGCCCGTATATATACAGACTTGTCTGCCATATTCACAGCCATATTCGTCTCCATATCTCTTATCCGTCTGCATATCCGTCTGCACTGATATGAGCCGCTCTGCACTGATATGAGCTGCTCTCCTGAGGCATATCTTCATACACCAACTGCATATCAAACGGACCTGAGCTGTGAGGCTCACGATGCAGGTACACATGCAACAATTGACTGTAGGTACCTGCCGAGTGACACCTCATGCCATTACGTTTCAGTAGGAGGCTTTGTAGCTCTAATCGTAGGCTAAGGTGTACCATACTACTGTATTGTGTCCCAGGCAGATAGCGTGCAATCTTTTGGTTGTTGCAGCTATATTATGTCGTCACTTGGTCGTCATTTCATCACTCGCGATCACCATTGCATCACTAGTAATCACCAACAGGTCACTCAACAGCCTGCAATGGCACTATAGGCCGGCAGTCTTTATTTTCAGAAGATTAGGACCCCCAGTTCAAGGTGAAGACGCCCGGAAATTAGTAGTCTGGGCTAGGGCGAGCGTTTGGACGATTTGCTATTCATAGACATATCCCACTCCAACTTTCAACCCAACATTCCAAACACATCCGTTACCTTGGACGAATGATATACGTACAACAACTTCAATCAAATTCTGTGAATCCACCGAAACATCAATTTTCCTGCACCCATACATAGAACATAATCAATGCAACAATACACCCGCCCTATGTTATGCAGCTTAGAAAGCCCAGGCCTCAAGAAGATCCATGAATGGTCCGTGAACACCAGGTTAGAGCATGCCAACAAAGTTTGCCGGTTTATATTCCGCATTAGTCACCGGCTACTTTTATACATAAATTAAAGTACCATTTAGTGATAGACCGCTAAAAATATAGTTGGATATCTAGTGATAAGATACAGCACTCTACTGTCGGGGTGCTGCATTGGGTTTAATACAAAACTTTCAAACCAAGTGTCTCTGGGTCTATTTACTTAATTTTATAGCACTCACCTGCTATTTAACAGTAGGAATTCTATACTTACAAGTTTTTTCGAGCGTTTAGTAGGTAGATGTGACTATCTGGGAATGATAGAACTAGCTAGCGAGCGGTGGGAATTGTAGACCTTTTCTTAGAGTCAGTTTCTCGTGCCCCGTATACTGTACGAAAATGCCGACGGACTCAAATTAGTCTACTGGATGTACTGTTGTTGAACGGTCACCATTGCGTTCAATGGCAGTCAGGGACCGTTCTTCAACTGTTTCATCCCGACGTCCAACTTGCGTCTGTCTACAATAAAGAATAATCTCCACGTTACGTCTGTTACGCGGAGATTCTACATATCTGGGCCTAAATAATGATAGATGAGATGGGGGAGGAGAATGTGTTTTCAGTTGGCGGAAGGGAAAAGAAAAAGAGGATTGTGGGTAGAGGTAGTGGAAGTACGGTTATATATAATTTAATATAGGTGGCTATTGTACTCGTTTGCTAGCTAGAGCCGGGGGTGTAGGTCATTGCCCTAGAGATTCCAAAGGCTTTGTACAATTATGAGTGGTTTATTATGAAGAGGTGCTGGCACGCTAGACCAATGCAGAGCACTCAAAGCTGGTCTCATTATGAGAAAGATCTTTAGTGAATTGCCGTAGTTTAATCATGGGAGATAGGACAACGGGGCTCCTTGGGTCCAACACCTTATCACTTTCACTATTACTCAGATTTTCCCTGTAGTCAAGCGCTCCCATACACAGAGGTACATTATTGAATGAAATTTGTACTCAACTATTATTACACAAGTTACTGTATCCCCTACATATTCAGATTTTTCAGATTGGTTGCAATGCTCTGGTGCTAAACGAGTATATCATTAATCCAAGATGCGAGTGGCGAAACTGAACCGATATCATTGGTTACTTCATCTAGTCGACAAGTAAGATTGCCTGAATCAACTATTGCAACCAATCTGAAAAATCGAGCTTGGAGGGGATAGACTTACCCCCTATACTGTAGCACGGTCTTGCTCTATATTTCCTTTCATTGTCGGATAGGTCAATCCTCGCCTACATTCGAGATCTGCAGGGGGCTAGAGTCTTGATAACTTAAGATCGCATACACAGAGGGGATGGTAATCTTAGCACTATATGATTTCTAATTAGAAAATCTTCAAGTTGACTCGCTCAGAAGGCTTCAAATACTAGAAAATGTCTTTCCTGGGCAGCAGATCCATAGCCGGACATCACTACAATACATTAGTAAACTCTAGTCAAACTCCACAATCAGCAATATAGTACCATATCACATCTTTAACATTGCAGATGTCCTTGTGCTATTGAAACGATTCTTCTGAATATTGCCCCATCAGCCTCTGGTTCGCAACTAATAAATAATTATACCGCACAGGAGGTGAAGTAGATCTACTCGTTCTGAGGTCAATGTCCCCGGCATGTACTTACAGTGGATGGCTGGTGTACACGGGATTGATACAGGATATACGGAAATGCATGTTACGGTACATACCTATCCGCTTACTAGAGGTCTCCCTGTCGTGTATAGTAACGTATAGGAACTCCATTTTCGCTAAGAATAAATATTTTCAAAAATCCCAAATTGTAAGTTCAGATAGACAGGGTGGATGGTACGTCCACTTCTATTTGAATTGTCTATTTCTATCAAACTGGTGGAGTTGAGTTTCTATCCGGGAGTTCTATTTGGGATGAATAGAACCATGGCAAGTCCTCCACTGCTATGTATATATTTACGCCTTAATCACAAGCAATAATATTTGAGATGGCTTGTGTAAAGAATAAAATCCAATTTGCTATTTTTTAACAGCCACAAAATTCTAGGGTTATAATTAGGGTGATAGTGAGAGTGTTAGTCCGCGCGCCGACTATTGTAATTAATCAACATTTATCGAGTGCTGTATTGTGTCTACGAGCTGGGACACGGAATGCTGCAAGTCACAGTTGAAGCCGCACCCTGACTATATGTTGACACCTAGAACTTTTGAGCAGAGCCTCAATTCAGGCTGTGTTGCGACTCTCCTTGAGTCATCCCAGTCGCTCCCGGTAAACGTGGGGTGAGCTGTGTGGGCTGCGTTTGCAATCTGCCGTTCTCCCAACGCAAAATCAAACAAGTACAGCTGCTGGATATACGCCGCATGATTCGTTGCCTTTGTTCATACATGCACAACGCTAGTGTCACACCAGATTAAATCTTATTGTGCAGATGGAGACAGGGTCGTGATGGTCTGTGGTTGGATACCCACTGTTGAGATTTCCAAACAACCTTGTGATTACAATGCATTGATCATGCCGATGGCGGGGCAGTGTCCATGGTAGACTTTCTACGAACACATAATAAGCACGCCGTTGCCTTGACTCCGATTCTTTCAAATCCATCTTATACTCGTCTCCAGATGGTGCTGGAATCGCTCGCTGCCGCCGGCCTCGTCGGGAACATCATACAATTTATCGACTTCAGCAGCAAGATACTCTCGAAGACGCAGCAAGTATATCAGTCCGGATCGCTCGCAGAAAACATCGATATCGAACTTGTTACCAATCACCTAATCAAACTATCAAAGGAGCTCGAAACGTCTGCCAATTCTTCGAACAGTGACCCGACCCTCGAAAAACTTTGCGAATCCTGTAACGATGTAGCGAACGAGCTACTCGAAGCTTTAGGGGAGCTGAAAGTGAATGGAAGGAATGGGATATGGAGGAGTGTCCGGAAAGCGCTGAAGAGCGTGTTGAGCAAGGAAAAGATTGAAGGTATTCAGATGCGATTGACAGGTTTTCGAGACGAATTGAGCCTGCATATTGTTGTCGGTATCAGGTACTATAACATATCATGTGCCGATTGTTTGGTCAGGCAATACTGACAGAGCCAATGTTCCAGAGGACGGATTGATCTACTGTCGCTCCAACAGTCTAATCACGTCGAACTCCTTGATGAATCGTCCAAAGCTCTTATCGATACTATCCTCAATAGTCACGACGCGTTTCGACATGTATTTGTAGTGCAAACGGAAGAACTGGCCAGAATGCAGGAACGGACAGATATCGCAGCAAGAGAGGTTCAGGAACGGACAAATATGACCGTAAGGCAGGAGCATGCGACAACCCGCTCGGGAACCGTGAAAGAGGTTCAACTCGCAAACGCTCGTAATCAGATGGAGCATGAAATCACTAGACAGGAAATTGCGCAAGTAAAGCGGGCGATAGACCAGTTAAGGGAAGAAATGAAACAACGGAATTCAGAGTGGAAGGCGTTGTTATTGGAACTCACAAACCCCGAGACCTCCAGAAGGAAGGAGGAGTTGTGGGAGAGAAAAAACGCGGTCTCCGTCATGTTGATGGCCCTGGAAGCTGTGCACAGAATATTGCTGGTAAGAATATTATGCACGATCTCGCCCCACGTCTGACCGTTTGAGTAGGAAGTTCTGGCAAGTTTGCAGTCTCATGCCAACAAAGTATTAGCACTCCTTAGAATCAACCAGCTTTGGCGAGCCCCGACATACCCAGCTTCAACACTCCACCCGACCCCCGAAACACACCCAGTAACTCAGACGAATGATATGCTACTCCACAACATCAACCATATTCTAAGAATCCGTCGGAATATCAATTTTTCTGCACCCATACAAAACACATGGTCAATGCAACAGAACGCCCGAGTCGACTTGTTCCGGTCCATTTGCGGAACCGGCCCCTTCGCGGATGGCCCGGTCCGTCCACCGATGATTCGTCCTCGGGTGGCTCGTCCTGTTTCACACAGCATGAATGGCCTGGGTCTTAGGAAGATCCAAGAATGGCCTGTAAGCACCTGGGTTGAACATGCTATCTACGTTCGCCGGTTTATATTCCGCATTGGTCACCGGCTACTTTTGTATATAGCATTGGGGTGCCATTTGGTGATGGTTCGCTAAAAAGTATGGTTTGGTCATCGTCTCATTCGGAGGAATAAGATACGGCACTTTCCTATCGGGGTGCTGCAGAGGGTTTTAATATTTAGTCCCGGCCTAGCCGTGGCCTCGAACCAGGCTCTCAATTGCACTAAGATGAATATGGAAGTGACAAAAAAGGAATAGTGTTACAAGGGAATAAAGTTGAGAGAGCCTGGAGACATCGCTCCACACAAATTTCATAGGTCAACCTGGTGAGAATTTCAACACCACAGGTTTGAGCTAGCTTTGCACGGAAAGAAGAGTTTATGGTGAAGGAAATACAGTTTGTATGGGGCACTAAGCAAGTCAGGCAAAATTTGTGGTGTAAAGTGACTGGGTCAAGCTAGTAACAGTCCAGATCAGCTTCGGGTTCAGGCTGCAGTGATTGCTCATGCAGTGGAATTCTCTAAAAAATGCTCGGCATTGACTCAGGTACTCGTCGGTTCACCAAGTATTCGGACACGTGATAAGCGCCCGGCGT
>Ga0307512_10005371_pt1 | contig 13399 bp, 20 predicted proteins | sample 14_EM_MG_FD_200267 | JGI IMG/M metagenome (GOLD analysis project Ga0307512, IMG submission 200267) | Populus trichocarpa ectomycorrhiza microbial communities from riparian zone in the Pacific Northwest, United States - 14_EM | ecosystem: Host-associated > Plants > Roots > Unclassified | place... | reverse complement strand
CCAAGAATCTTAACTGGCAGGATGCCCTCCCGACCAAGTTGCCCTCTTGGTCAAGGGGATATCCTCTTGGTCAACAGGACGTCCTCTTCACCAAGTGAGAAACTTGGCCGGTGGGGTAGAACATATACTTGTCAGGGAATTCAATACTTGCTCCGGCGTCCACAAGAAGCCTAAGAACCGCAGTTGTCCCAAACATCACAGATAAGTACACGGCCGTTCCTCCTGCTGCAGCTCCACTGGCGATTGCGTCGATATTAATGTCTTTATTGTGAAGGAGTAAGGCGACTGCTTCAGCACAATTTGCAATAGCACAATACTGGAGCGCTGTGAAACCCCCAACACTATGTGCATTCAAATCGACGCAATGGACGGCTTCCAAGAGGAACTTTAAGCACGCAATACTGGTTCTTTTCCTAAGGAGCATCACGGCTGCAAGTGTGAATGACGTGTCTTCGTGTAGGGTCTGGATATCCGTACGAGCACTAGCTAGTAAGAGTTCTCCTAAGATATAAACTTCGACCTCGGAAACCCCATGTGAGAGAGCGGCTAAAAATGGCGACCTGCCATCTTTATCAACAATGTCAATAGAATTCCTACGCTGTAGCGTTTCAACAATAACGTCGCGCATTGCTTGCCGGTATCCCGTGTCGTGAATTATGTACACTGAATACAGTTTTGCAAGAGACAGAATCTAATGCAATGCGAACTGTCCTGTTCTCTCATCTACAAACTCGGCGCCATTATCGAAGAGCAGTAAGACGATTTCGAGGAGATGAAAGGCTGTGGCAAGATCCAGTGGGCTCACACTGTCGTACCGAAGATTAACATTCGCACCAAGCTGAGGAGGGGTTTGATAGCGTGAACACATCTAGTCCTATCCGCCCAATGTAGCGGAGCTCCAAAGAGCTCTAGGCAGAACCCTGGGATCCGGGTAGGCGCCATAGTCTCTACTCTAACGCCCGCACTGTATCCTGGTGCAGCATTGAGTCGTGGTCTGTAAGCGAGAGCCATATTCTTGTTGAACTCGTACAGCGAGTAGTCCCCCCCTGACGAAGAAAGACGCCAACTCTCTTGTCTCTTCTTCGGCGAAAACGAACAGCCAGTGCATCGGGGTTGTTCCCCGTGTGTCAGTCTCGTATGAACACCACCGGGCGAGAAACATGGCGACCTGGTAATGACCATACTCGCAGGCAATATTAAGAGCAATTGAGTAATCGCTACCACGAAACAGCTCCGGTGATCGTGAGCCCATTCGGGCTATGATGGCTTTAATTATGTACAGGTTTCCAACGGTTACTGCGTGATGAAAGAGCAGTCTTCTTTCGGAGTTGTCCCCCGAATAGTGCACGTTAACATAGATTGGCGGTGCTTTTCGTGGGTGTTTGTATCTAGGAGACGTATAGTATGTTTGCAGCATTCTTTTGATGGGTTCAAGAGATTGGAAGGTGAAGTATTGGCCTTCGAAATCGAACGTCAAAGAAGCCTCGAAAACCGAATGGAATTTTTGGCTGTTCTGCACTCGAGTCGAGAATTTTGCTCACATATCATACCCGCTAGGAAGAATACCCGTCCCTTGTAGGGACTTTGGGATGCTTTCCGGAAACGCTGCTAAGATGGATGGATATATTGCAAGGGCCAAAGAATTGCTATGAGACGCATTTCCGAGATAGGACAGCATTTCTTCGACATTTGGTGTTACTCCAAAGCCAATGCTATAGCACTGGCTTAGCTGAAGTGAGGCCCCATTAAGTGCAGAATCTTCTTTTTGTCGACTCTCTTTGAAGAGTTCTTCGACGATAGAAACTTTGATCTCCCACGGGATATCGTTTCGAGTTCGCTATTCACTTCAGTTTTTGTTTCTGTTACGAACATTGGAGACATACACACCGTGTACATGTAGTTCAAGACGTCAAACTCTTGATAGATGATGGAATGTTGAACTGAGATGCCGATTGGCCGTGGTTCCTGAGTCTAGGTACTCAGAACGATCTCTCTATTGAGGACTCCACCAACTGGGTTTTTGTCTTCGAGTGGTAGGCTGGGGACTCTATCCCCTGGATCGTAACCGGTTTTCGGTCCATACGGTCCGCCCGCGCAACCACCTTGACACACGTCCAAAAATGGTAGTCAGAGATTCTCCATTTTATCAGGCCTTCTTTAGTAGCAAATAAAACTTTTTATCCAAGCGAATTGTAAATTACATGTGGTGTGGTATTGCGAAATCCATTGCCCTTCCGGAATACAGCCCCTCCACCCAGCCCCTCCACCACAACTCTCCTTCCTCCTACTGCACCACTACCCCAAATATCTCCGCACAGCTAGCCAAGCTCAACCAGGCAATTCTTTTCTTTGTTGAGACAGTGGCAGCTTGCATTTGGGCTGGCCCAGCAAGTCTTCAGTGAGAATTTGGTGTTTGTCCCCAGGTTCTCCCAGTGATTTAGGGTATATGGCCAACCCCAAACCCTCTTCCCTCCTCAAGATGGACTGGAAAATTCCCAACTTCACAGGTTCAGCCCTTGTTACTTTATATTGATTCAGGCCAACAAAACATAATTGTGTTGCGTTGACATTGAGTTAGAGAGTAGGGTGTTAGTTTCCAAGGCCCAAATCCCAAATGACAAATGTAAATGGGTGCTCTACTTCCCCAAAGTGGAGCCTCACAAGCACAACCTAAAGGCTTTGTGCTGTGGGTGCTTAGAGATGGTGAGATGAAAGGTGTGTGGGTTCGGAATGATCTGAGGTATGGGGACAGCAATTTGTGGGTCCTCCGGGGTGAGCGAGTGACTTTTCGTGATTTGTCATTTCTTTGACCCCTCCATTATTTTTTTAAAGTTTTTAACAAAGGAGGATCATCAATAGTGGTCTCTTTATGGTCCTAGAGAGTGGCAGGCTTGTTGCATATATTGGGGTGTTGCTGGTGAAGGTTTCTGTGTGATATTTTCGAGTTTTTGGGGAGCTGATATGGAGACTACAGACGGCAGCCTATTGATACCGATGTGCCAAAATTCAAAACTCAAAGCGACAACCACAACCACAATAAGCAACAGCGATAATTTATTGCTTGGGGTAAGCTCTCTGGCTTCCTAGTACTTAATACTGGCTCATGTTAAATAATTAATTAAATTTGTGGTGTTGAATTACTGTTGATAAATTTTGTGTGTGTGTTCTGGGCAAGGGTGGGGAGGGGTTACCCTACTGGAAGACTTACTAAATGCGGCGATAACTGATCAGGATTGTGGTGGGGTATGGTGTGGTTAGGGTTGCCGAGTAAAAATGGTAATAACTGACCTCTCTTGTCAACAACCCCACACCTGCACCCCCACTACCAACCATCTCAACAACAACCAGTAGCTACTCCACCACAACCACAACTCCAAATCAATTAAAAATTTAGCCAGGGCTAGTGAACCTTATAAGCCTTTGTTTAATCCAAAAAAAAATGCCACCCAAGGAGTTTACCTGGATTACTCAGACCCAAGAGGAAGCTGCTATGGGGCAAAAAGGATCTTGCATTTTTGACAATGCTAGAAGGCAAAACCATAGCCAGTTCGATACCATAGCTAGAGCACGAAGGATTGGTGAGTACAGTGGCTGTCTGTGAAGCCTGCAGCTGACGCTAATGAAATTCCAGGAAGCAAGAACATATTAACTTCTGTTGGGACCGTTCCCTTGAAAAAAGCTATGAAAAGCCTTGCCCTCCCAGTCAAGTTTGGCACCATGCTACAGCCTGTATCTTCTCAGCCTCTGATTTTCCTGCCTTCAAGCTATGCAATGGAGAACTTTGGCACATTTTTGGAAGCTGTTGGTAGGTGTGGACTTGAATATGGGGCAGTGCATCTCAGATTGCCCAAGAAGGAGGAAGATGGCAGCCGGTGGAAGAGGACTAAGAACGGCAGGATCAACAGATCTCCCATGTACAGATTTGATGTCAGGGTACAGTATCTAGTACCTCGGGGGATAGAGGGCAGTCAGGCATTTCAGTTGCAGTGGGAACAGAAAAAGTCTTTCGACGTCAGCAACAGTTTTGTGAATTGGGCATTGCGAGTGGAGAATGAAGAGACCTGGGAACAGGAGGATTCAAAGACGTTACGGGAGAAGGAGCTCAAGGGAGAAGGCAAGAAAGGCAAGCCATATGGTGTTGACGCTAGAGGTATGTGGCTGGCACAACGCTACCTGGTTCCATTATAGATTGCTAACTACTGGCATATCTAGCTGCATTATGCAACCACCAGCAATCCCCTCTCAACGTATTCAATGGATCATTCAATATCCTTCACCGGACTACTGTACAATGTGATGGTCTACATACTCCGTATCTGTATGGGGGCACACCAGGTACAGTCTTTGCATGGCATGTTGAGGTCTACCACATGTACAGTGCCAACTATTGCATTGACGGAGCTGATAAGATATGGTATATGATCCCACCTTACTATATCAACAACTTTGTTACAAAGCAGACAGGTTTGCTTCTTCCCTTTGTGGTTTTCCTGTTAATACTAACAATGAATTCAGAGCTGCTTTGTTTTGAGGATTCAGAGGATATACCTCTCTCATGCCATCAGTTTTTGCGCCATCAATTCTGCATCAATTCAGAGCAGAGCCTGCCACTTCAGCGAGACCAATGGAAGCAAGAAGGGTATAAGTGCTTCAAGTATACCCAAAAGAAGGGGGATATGATTATCACCTGGCCAGGTGTATATCATTTGGGTATCAATACTGGCTGGAACTTCAATGAGGCAGTGAACTTTGAAACTCGTAATTGGTTGGAAGAGGCAATGATATACCAGCCATGTACGTGTTTTGGGGCGGATTCTGCCATTGTCTTGCATCTGGTTGAGATTGAAGCCAAGATGTAGTTACTGAATACAAAGGGAGGTGACGTTAGATATTAACATGCAGAATAGTAGTTGTTGAAAACGAGAAATGGGTGACAGTGCTGATGATGGTGAAGGTAGTAGGCATGCTGATGTTGGTTAAAAGAACAATACAGGCAGGTATTGTTACTTGGTAAGCTCACAGGCTTCACGGCTGCGGAGAAAATGCCTGGCAGCTTAAATCCGCTGTCATATTTGGCAGCCACTCAACAATCATAAGCCTGAGACTTACCTTCATTCATGCATCGCTTTGTCCATTGGGAGCCAGGTTAATCAGCAATTATAGTCATTTGCTGAACAATCCATGATCTTGCAAGCAATCCTGCAAAATCGCCCAACAGTAGTCAGACACAGTCGTGGAGCAATGCAACGCAGTGAGTTCTCGATGGAATCCTTTGATAATAAAGAAAGCACCTCAATCGTAGCCTACAATAGTGCTCTGAAACACACACTTGCATCGGGGCAAAACATGCTGGGTAGTAGCCGGGTATGGAAGCGGATTTGAGCTGGCCACAGTGGTCGGGTTTTTCAGACTCTCCGGACACAGATCATAAGGCAGGCAGGCCACAGCTTCAGATGGAGGTCCGGAAACACTTCCAGCTGCAGCACCGGACCCCCAGCCACAGCCCGAGCCACACGCCACAGCTCTGGCCTCAGGCTCAGATGCAGACCTAGGAACAGCTCTGAACCTCAGGACATGGGTCACCATGACAGCACCAACTACAAGACCGCATGCAGGCTGGGGAACAGTACTGGACCTCCGTCTACAGCACCAGCCAAAGACCCAGTCGCAGCCCTGGCCACCGCAACAGCAGCGGGTCTGCCTGCTGCCTCGGATACAGCCTCAGCCAACTGGCTGATGATGACCGATTCGACCGTTGAAGTGGCCATGGTGACCTCCGAGTCAAAGCCCCGCCAGGCTGTACCAGGCACAGTCAGATCCAGAATCAATTCAAGTTCTAGTTGAATACTATGCATGCGGAATCGACAAGACATAGGATGGTTGGAGGAAGCCAGCGGTCACAATCCTAAAATGGCTATCAGCCTATTCTTGTTCCCACTTATGCTGCGGATCAAGATATCCCCATAGGCCATGCTCTGCTGCGCTGTCAGTTCATCCTCCTTGTGTAAGACCCGAAACTAAGACATGCAGATTATGTTGCATAATTTAGTGTTGCAGCTAGCGTTTAGTGCCTTGAATATGCATCATGCAGTGACATATACTTCATTTACCATTGGTTTATGCCACCTCGGCAAAACGCACTGCGCACTATTGAGGGGAGGAATATCCGGCCAGGTGGAGCTGGAGCATGGTGGTAGTTGGTTAGTGCACGGAATTTGCTACTTCTGACTCGGAATTGATGTTTGTATCATGCCTCAGGCAAGAGGTCTTGTTGTTTTAACAGCCTCCGTAGATATTCCACAATTGCTATAAAGAACTTACAATAGTCCTCTACTTCAAGGGCTGCAACATCAGCCAGCCATCCATTCATATATTTACTACTTCACTTACGTTAATATATTTCTTTCCACCTAACAATGAGTCTCAATCAGCGTGGCAGGCCTTCCAATGACCTTTCGGGATTCCGGGAGGTTATTCATGATCTTTATTTGAATGAGCATCATAGTGCTGTAAATATCTGCCACCTATTGGCATCAGATTATCAGACAGTAGTCAGTGTCCAGACTCTCCGATCAGCAATTGCAGATTGGGGACTGCACAAAACCGTAAGCCAAGAGGACACACCAGAGTTATGAATACGGTTCTCAACATACTTCTATCTTTCTGGTCTTGAAGATGATGAGATGCTGCACGTTCTCCGAGATGATGGTAGAGTTTTCTGGGTCCATTCAAAATTCCATTTTCTAATCACATCATGTTATCAACTTTCCAAGGGTAGTGTGCAACCCTTGCGTCTCAAAATGGGTCTTCGATATAGGGTTGTTGGAACCGATGCACTTCAATCAGCAACAGAGAGCTTACGTCAGGCAATGATTGTTGAGTTCGAATCCAAACTACCAGCCCACTATGGACGGGAATATATGTGGCGTCACTCATCAATTCGGGGAATTCCTGTGGCTCATGAGCAAATGTTCAACATCATTAAGGAGCTTAACGCTGACGGTGTGGAAGCCAGGAGGACTCGATTCTAGGATGGAAGAGATCGTACAGGGAAGTATATTATTCCAGGTCCCAACTATGTGTGGTCCGTAGATGGCCATATGAAATTTCAAGCCTACGGAATTGAAATATATGCAATGGTGGATGGATACCCACGCTATGTCACCTCAATTTCAGTCGGATTTTCAGCAACATGCGGAGTGAGTATCCTGAACCAGTATCTTGATGCAGTCGTTGGGAACAGTAATATGTGGCCGCATTTTATTCACTCAGACTGAGGAACAGAAACTACTCTAATGGTGAATGCCCATTGGCAACTGGAACAAGCAGATCAACCCAATACTGAATTTGAATCAATATACGTCTATGGGGGTTCGAAGTCCAATAGCCGTATTGAATCATGGTGGGAGGAACTCACCTCCAGGCAAACAAAGCAGTGGCAGGTGTATAGACAATCCTCAAAGCTCCAACCACATTACAGAATACTCTGCTGATTGAGGGAATGTTACAGACCTGGTTTCGGATACTTATTGCAGAACACTGTTTTGACAGCTCCGAAACTGACCTCATTGCAATTGCATTTATCTATCTTCCGATTATTTGAGCACGGATTGAACACTTCGTGCATCTGGGGAATATTCACAAAATTCGACATCAGCCAAACCGTCCATATCTCATACTGGGCAAGCCATTTCTTATCTTTCTTCACCCAGAGCTGAAGGATCCGGAAGCCCGTCTTTGTGGCCGGGAGTGCAATCTTGACACCTTAACAAGATTACAAGAGGCTGTTGTGGGATATGGTACAGTTTCCATGCAGGGTTCTCTCGAAAGAGTGTTGCACTGTTAAGCTTCAAGTATCGTAGCCTGTAAACTAATGTCGGCAGATCCCGAACAAACCCTGACTCTGGAAACCAACGAATGGTGTAGCCATGTACTGCATGAAGCCAATTTTGAGACGCCTATTGCAGTAGATATGGTTGACAGGAATGGTAGTGATATGAATAAAATTGCATATCTGTAGGTATCCTGACAAATGAACCCACAATGGATTACGCTGCATCTCAAATTGCTGATTCAAGAGATATCAGATTTCTTCAAAAAGCCTTTACTGAACATAGACGCGCCGCGCAACCTCCGTTTCTAGGCCGCCATGCAGCCCCAAGAAATGCATATGCATGGCCAGGACCCCCAGATTATAATAACATGCAACAACTTGATTTGGAAGAGAATCGGCCAGGTCATCGGACCAGACTCAATGAATCTCCATTGGTAGAGCTATCTAAAGATACTATGAGTGATAGCTAGCTACAATAACAACTCAAGCATCTGAATCCAGGTCTGTCAATTCCGAATCCTCCTCCAGCTCCTCAGAGCTCTCATCCCACGTTTCCTTCTTACTGTCTGCCACCATTTCCGCTGTTTTATCCTCCGACATATCCACTATATTCTGATCCATTGTACGACATTCCCCCTCATTGTGGATACTCCGCAATGCCTCACGGGAATTTGACTTTTCGGATTTGTTCATCTGCTTTGTCCCCACCCTCACTAACTGCCTTTTAGAATCATCTGGAGACAGAGCTGCAAATGCTGCAGTTACGCTTTCCACTTTTGGTTGGACTTTGTGTGATCGAAGCCGCTTTCCAATTGGGCTTGGAGTGACGCGTACTGTTGAAGGCTGTCATCACCAAACAACATTTCCGTCCGGGCGGAATGGCTGCGTCAGAGTGGACGCGCTCCGTCAGTGCCATCAGAGACACCCCGGTGGCAGATTATTTTGCACCTGGCGCCAATACCATGCATCCAATTGCATAGCGCCCTGTGATTGTAGTTTTGCCGTTTCTTCTTGCTCTGTCAGTATCCAATTGCAAACAAACACTGTGGCATTGTGGCCAACTGTGACCATACGTCGGAATGGGTTCATTGGGTACATAAGCAAAATGTAAATTGTTCCGGAAGCCACACGCAGGGTTCCATAAGCACAGGGCATTTCATCTATTATATTCGTCTTTGTTACAGTCACAAGATTCGCTACCTCATAATATGGCATACAGTATTTAAGTATCTCTATATATATACATACGGTCAATCTGGCCACAACGGAATTCGTGAGATAGAATGGTTCTAGCACGAGGAGCCTAGGAAGAAAGTGAGAAGATATGATACTACCCGGCCATGAGAATCCACGCAATTGCATGGATCCAGATGACATGAACATGAGATGATGTCTATCTACCCGGGGGCTCCCGAATATGTACTTCCCGTCGCTCAGTCCACCTCCGTTACCCCTGAATCTCCGTACACCCACCGTCGCTCATTAACGATGTATTTGGAGGCCATGATCGAGTGAGTTGAGAGATGCACTTGGAGGCCGAGATCGAGTGAACTGAGAGATGCACTTGGAGGCCAGGATCAAGTGAACTCCGAGAAACACTCCGAGGCCGTGCTTGAGCAAGTTTGGAGATGCACTTGCAGGCTATGATCGAGCACGATTTGAGGAATACTTGGAAGCGGTCGATTTGGAGGGAGGCGCGACGGCAGCTGAGACTCTGGCTGGGAGCGGGAAACTGGCTGGGAGCGGGAGACTGTCAATCTTAGGATGATGCTGTACTTGATGTATACTGTACTTGGTGTTAAGACATGATCATGGCATGGAGAGACAGAGAGGGATGACTTAACTTTGTGTTCTTAGGTGATGGTAGAGTTGAGCACAAGAAAGTGAGAGATTAGAGGAGATGGGGGAAATCATCATGAGAAACTGGGACTTAAGAGAATTTTGTGTGCGGGTCAATTTAACATCCCATATACAGCAGGTACGAGTCCCGATCCGGCGGGTAATAACACCGATACGAGGTCTTCTAAACCCAATCAGGCAAGTCGTACCCCTGATTTGTCAGGTCCGCTCATATCCTCCATATCATTCTCATCTTCATCCCCCATCTCTCTCTTTCTCGTCCACAACTCTACCATCATTGCAACAACACAAAGTTAAGTCATCCCTCACTATCTCTCCATGCCATCATCATGAGCTAACACCGAGTGCAGCATACGCCGAGTACAGCATACACCTAAAATTGTCTGTCATCCCTTCATTCTCTCGATTTTGAGTTGACCCCTGAACGTAGCTTCAGCTTCCGGCATACCTCCCTACAGATCGACTGCCACCAGCCAGTTCTCCAAAAAAGCTTCAAAGGTATAGTCACCTCGTCACATTCCCACGGTTTCAAGTTAACTAACCGATGAATTGAGTCTCAGCACCTAGTGCGCCTCCCATCGACCGCCTCTAGATTGAGCACCTCAAAGTACTCCTCTAATCTCCCTCGATCATAGCCTGCTGCAAGTGCATCTCCAAACTTGCTGGATCACGGCCTCCAAGTGTATCTCCAAACTCGCTCGATTATGGCCTCCAAGTTCGCATGATAATGGCCTCCAAGTGCATCTACACACTTGCTTGATCACTGCCTCCAAGTGCACCTACACACTCGCTTGATCCCTGCCTCCAAGTGCATCTACACACTCGCTTGATCACTGCCTCCAAGTGCATCTCCAAACTCGCTCGATCACGGCTTCAAAGTGCATCTCCAAACTTGCTCAATCATTGCCTCGGAGTGTATCTCCGAGTTCACTCGACATCAGCAAAAACGAAATCTCCTTCATTAAATTCATTTGGTTTATTGTACCCACAAACTCAAAAAAATGAAATTGAGGTTCCCCTGAAATATGGCATTGCTTTACTGTTCCAGAGTGTTCTTTGAGTCGTCACGATGCGGTTTTCAAGCGTCACGACCAGTGTACCCACGCTTGCGAATGTGACAACGAGCACTTGACAAACGGTTCACACTTCCTTTGGCAATATCACAAATCATCTCCCGGTATACTCCTACGTCGCCCAATTTGATTAGTCCTCACGATGATGATAGAACTTGCTCCATACGTTTAATCAAGCGTGTAGTTCTTGTTTTTAAAGACCCTCATGGCTTAATTTGACCAATGATAGTTACGATGCAGAAGTGGTTCACGATATTTAATTTGTTGATACGAGATCGTCAGTAGCTCGCAGTTTGTCACGGGAGGGTTATGCATCGTCGCGATTATGATTTCACGCGTTTGAGATCAGACTTCAGTAAACCATCAGTTCTATTACATTTACTACTATTATGATATATCGACGAAAGCTAGAATACAATAGCACACAAAGAAAATCCTAAATCCGATCACTGACACCATTCCTAACCTGGAAGCGACATCGCGCCCTCTACAATTGTACTTCCATCGACTAATCCTGTATTCTCAACACTGGTCATGTTGGTGATGTCGTTGCTGTTGCTGTTGCTGTCGCTGCGGCTGATGGGCTGGCTGCTGCTGGCGATGGCAGGCAGAACAGCTGAGAATCGCATACTAGCTTCAGTAGCAGCAACAAAGCTGCTGAGACGATTAAAAGAATTGTCGGGCTGCTCTATCAGCTCCTCCGGGACGTAATCAAGGAAGTCCTCATCAAAGCTGCCCTGATCGTTGTGAGGTTGTGCCATCACTGGGTCTGTACCAGTTGAGTGGATCCTTCGGCGGATCATGCTGCGGATATTGTCTATCTTTTTGGCTTGAACCTCTGGCGAGGAAGAACGAAAATCCGCATCGAGACGACGAAATACATCTGTGCATGCATTATGACCCGCGCGGTTAATGTTTCTTGTATCACACTTACGTTGTACTCCACCTCCTGGACCAAACTCTGGCGGGACCCCAAACTCGCCTGTTTTCCAGGCCGACGGACAATGATGGATGGCCGTTGCGGTGAGGGCAATGAATGTCGGGTTGATTTTATCAAGCAATGATCTATCTTTCATTCCCATTTGTCGTATGCCATAGAAGTATGTCAGGTGAATAAGATCCACAATTTCAGTCGCTGCAAATCGGAACTTGCACTCCTAAATTGATCGTCAAGACAACGATTAAACAAGAAGGGAACTTTGAACTTACCTCACGAAGGTTTGTGGGGCATGTAAACCTGTCCTTGGCGAATAGCCAGGCTACCATTTTCCGGATCTCTGTAGGCCACTGTGTTCGAAATCCGTAAATAGAGTCGATTGAGGTCTTGCAGCGGTATACCATTGCTGCACAGGAGCAAGTAATCTTTGCGAGAGCCTGATGCACGATGTCAGCGATGAAAACAATCGTTGAGATAATTCATTTACCACTGAAATGTAGGCACGTGGAGGGTCTGAGTTTCTCTGGGCTGGATCAATCCTGGCAATGTCCTCATACCACCAACTATGAATCTGGGCGGTCTTCACTGCATTCGTGGCAAAGGGATTCACAAACATGGCATAATTGATAGCTATAGGCTTCACACGTGCCATGACCATTGCCAGAACGCCTGAAAGGGTTGTCTGGGCGTTGTATTCTGCGCCGACGATGAGGCCTGTCACGTCGTCAACAAAGGGCTCATATCGCCACAGATTTCCAGCCTTCCATGCAACCAATTGCTCACCGGCTTCGTTTGAATCCTTCCTCGAGTAAATATATACATCAGCGGGCGGATTCAATCATTCAAACACTTGATTCATCAGCAAAAGACATTTCCCTCCGGGCGGAATGGCTCCGTCAGAGTGGACGCGCTCCGTCAGAGGCGTCAGAGACACCCCGGTGGCGGATTACTCCGCGCCCGGCGTCAAGACCACGCGTTGCGTCACATATCGCCCTCCGATCGCCGTTTCGCCGTTTCTTTTCGCTCTGTCGGTCTCCTAATTTAAACAAACACTCTGGCGTTGTGGCCAACTGTGACCATACGTCGGAATGGGTTCATTGGGTACACGCTTGCATCGGGATTGCAATGCAATGGGTGACGCTGCGAAGATCTCTCCTCGCGTTCCTTCTACATTAAGCTCGAGGAGCATATGAAGGTGAGAACACATGATACTACCCGGCCGTGAGGATCCACGCAATTGCGTGGATCTCGGACAGAGCGAGTGAGACCAAAAGTTGGGAAAGATAGAGCGTGAATTTTCATTGTATGATAACAGGAGATGGAAATGAGATGATGTCTATCTACTCCGGGGTCTGCCGAATATATACTCCCCGTTACTCTGTCCACCTCCGTTACCCCTGTATCTCTGTACAACCGCCGTCGCTCCTTGAAGATGTACATGATCGAGCGTGTTTGAGATGCACATGGAAATGGAGATCGAATGAACTCAGAGATGCACTTGGAGGCCAATGTCGAGTTAACTCAGTGATGCACTTTGAGGCAGTGATTGAGCGAGTTTGGAGATGCATTTGGAGGCCGTGATCGATCGAGTTTGGAGATGCACTCTGAGGCTGTGACCGAGCGAGTTTGGAGATGCACTTGCAGGCTATGATCGAGCGAGATTGGAGGAGTACTTGGAGGCGGTCGATTTGGAGG
>Ga0307512_10005370_pt1 | contig 13405 bp, 14 predicted proteins | sample 14_EM_MG_FD_200267 | JGI IMG/M metagenome (GOLD analysis project Ga0307512, IMG submission 200267) | Populus trichocarpa ectomycorrhiza microbial communities from riparian zone in the Pacific Northwest, United States - 14_EM | ecosystem: Host-associated > Plants > Roots > Unclassified | place... | reverse complement strand
AGGTGGCCCAACTTACTACGATCGCGCGGCTTGGACGAGTTTCAATAGCATGCAAGCGAGCGGAGAGGGTTTCGCGGTCGATGGCACCAACGCGTTTTGGGACTTGGTTGGACGGCTCAGTGGAAATGCGGCGAGGATCGTTCAAGGATGGCCGACATGATTGCCTCATCTTCCGAGCCACCTCCTCGACGAGATACGCATATGCAATCATATATCATTATCGCACGGATAACCCCTACATAACCATCCTCATCCCCCACTCAACTTCCTGCACTTCACGGACTTTTTGTCGTTTCTCTCGTTTGTCTGTGCATGAGAACGCGGAGTCGGGATTCTTGATCGATTTTCCGGAAACGACACACGCACTGTCTTTTCTGCCCTTTTCCTTTTTTCCCTCGTCCTATCCTCTTAATTATTGTTCTCCCACTCCACCGTCATCATTTTCTCCAATCCTTATGTATCACTACCCGGCCCTCTTTTGCTCTGCTGCTTTGCTTCGCTGCTGCACATCATCGCATACGATAACGACCCCACACTCCGGACTTTCTTCGTCGATCATAACCCCCTCTCCACCATCCCTTCTTTCGTTTTATCACAGACTTCATTGTGTCACCTATTAGTTTCCGCCCCCGACAACCCCCGCTCTCCGTGCGATATGGATATATGGTTTGCTATGTGCTTATGTTTTCACGCTTTGTTTTTCCACATTTCCTTCCGCGATATGCCTTTATGCCTTCCTACTTTCCTTGTTCTCCCTCTTTTGTTCGCTTTCCGAAATCGTCCTGTCCTTTACAACCATGACTTTATCATTACTGTCTTTTTTCGTAGTTCCGATTATTGATAATCGTTGGGTATCATAGTATATATCCTACCACTAGCGTCGAAAATGCGACCGTGCATATACATTCGTGCATACCTGACGTGGTTGGAAAAGGCCAGGGGGGCGCGCAAGTGGGAGAAAGCGCGGAGCTATACAGGCGTATGTCGTATACAGGCCGTGGGAACCCTTTGAGATCACGCTCACATTCCTTCGTTTGAGCCTGAATTTGTTTGTATGGTACATGCGTATATATGTGTGTGTATGGAGTCCATGAACGAAGCTTTCGAGTTTGATCAATGGCTTCGGAAGTTTTTGGAATGATTCCTACAAGTACGGAAGATGGGATATACGCGGTTCATTCATAAACTACAAGTCGTGCACAAAAAACAAATAGACGAACGAAAAAGGAGTGGTGGAGGCTGACTACAAAAGATCCAGCGGATAAGGAAGAGCACCGGTGGAAAAGATATGTGGAGTTGTGGTAGAATCATGTATGTCAAATGAGGCGGGGCAACGATGGAAGGGAATTACCTGAAGCATACAGTAGGTGGGTCACGATCGACGTTCCCCACCTACGCGATTTCGTGACTGAAAAAGATGGTCAAGGCGACGGAAGGAAGGAATGAACCAGAAAACACGGAGCGACCGGTAGAGATGACAGGCGAATGCGCAAGGGCACTAATGAGCTTGCACTACACCTGCCCTCCTCCCCGCAACCGCGCGTTCGTACTTCAACCATTCCTCACTCTTGAACACCTTCTTGTGCATCCTCAAAGCCCTCTCCTTCACCCTCGCGCTCCTTGTACTCTTTCCGGTCTTCTTAACTTCTCCGTGCTCCATTCCGCGGGCGGTAGAAGTAGCGGTCTCGATATTGGTCATAACCATCCCAAAGAATCGCTCTCCAAAGTCCGCAATGGTCTTGGCGTTCTTCTTCGCCTGCCTGTTTCCTCTCGTCAACTTCTTCTTCAGGTTCTTCATCGCTTTCTTGGGGTCCTCCAGGAAGTTGACGCCATGGGATTTTATTTCCTGAACGAAGTGATCGAGTAGAGCGAGAATCTCCGAGACTTCGCGGTTGAATGACTGGGCGAGAGCACGAACAAAGTCCATATCGAGGGACTGGGAAATAGAAGATACGGAGGAAACGAGCTGGAGCGAGAGATCATATATGACATCCTCGATCGTTTCACGGCCCTTGCCCTTTCCGTGGGCCTCGGATAACATCGCGTGGAGTTTGGTATTTGGTTTGGGGGTTGGGGTGGTAGAAGAGGATGGGGCAGGAACGGAGAGATCGGAGTCGTAGCTGATAGCCAGAACATCTTGGGTCGGTCGAGTTATGACATCCCGAATAGAATTCTTGAGATTATGGTCGGCAGAGGAGCTCGGGCTCGAACTACTCGCACTCTCGGGGGACGAGGGTTGTGGAATCTGTGGTGGTGGGGACTCTACGACGGAGAGTGAGTCAGGAGGATTGAAAATAGTAAGACCGAGATCGCTACTGGCGGCCGGAACAATGGAAGAGATCACCGTAGAGGTCGATGCGGCGACAGGAGTGGTGGATTGGCTGGCTATGTCATCGCTTGCCCAGGATCCCGGGCTCCCAATACTTGGTGGAAGGGTGAGAGGGAGAGTCGGGGTAGGGATAAGGGTGGCAGAGAGCTCTGTTCTACCTGTGGCGATGTACCCTACCAGGGCACACATCAATCCAAAACTGTAAGAAAGTTAGTGAATCGGCCAACCTAAAATGTGTCGTTGCAACTCACAAGATTTGCATGACCAGAGGTTCGCACAAATAAGTCCTGGCGATGAAGCGGCCCCAGCGGCCACTGTGTTCCACACATAGCGTCATCTGGCCCTTGACAGGCTCGAGGGGTGGGATGAGTTTCTTGAAGGCAGCAGCGACCATCTTGGGCTCATACTCCATCACAGTTTCCATCTCGACAACGGGACTCGCCGGGAGGTTGAACAGCAGTTTGTCATGAGGAACACGCAAGTCCTTCCAGTTAGATTCTGCAGAGCTCCTCACACTGTCTATACCTCCAGGAGTGTTCTTCGTATACGAGGTGGATGCGACCAAGGGTAAGTAGTATGTGTGGTCGGGTACGACGGAGAATGCTCGTTGGGGGAAGAAGATGATGCCTAGGGACGGTTTATCGTAGGATAGCTCAGAGATCGACTGCAAAGGCATTGAGGTTAGTCGTCTGGATGAAAGAGGAAACGAGCCTACGCGGAAATCAAGAGACTGTGTCTTGTCGATGATAGTGATAACACGGGGCGGAATACCACTGAACTTTGCAGGAGATCTCATTTCGCGGATGGCCAACACCTGGGAGCATGGGGGTTGAACTCGGATTTTGTCTACCAGTTCAAGTCCTGAACCTATTGAGTGACTTCGCAATAATTTGTCGACGAGATTCAACTTGTCACTAATGGAGAATCCGTAAAGGATTATGAATAGGTCGGCCGCATTTATAATCTCGGATGGGATTGAATCGCGTGGGGAGAGCTCCTGTGTGGAAGAAACGCCGGAATCGGTGATTGATTCTGACTCGGGAGCGGCCTCCGCAGCCCCCTGATCGTCGTGGGAGTTGCGCCGAGAACAGGAGCGACGAGTGGCGCTTGCGTTGAGCTCTTCGTATGACCTACGGATGTCATCGGTAGTACTCGCGATTGGGTCTGGGAACGACAATCTGATATCCTTGCGGGGTCGGGGTGAAGTCATGGAGGACCGACCAAATGACCCAGAGCGCGAGGTACTCAGCGTGCTAACCATGCTTTGATCTAGAGCTTCTTTGACCTTCTGATCCTCCAGGTTGTCTTCCTCCACGGGTGCTACCTCTTGAGCGAGGTCGTTACTGATTTCGGAGGGGAGGAAAAAGGGGTGGTCGAGTGGCTCGTCGTCGTCGGTAGGATGGGGATCAATCCAAGGACCGGTGGCATCGCTGTCCCTGGAACTTAGATGACTATTGAAGGACTGTCGTGAAAGAGAGGCAGCATACGAGTGGTTGTAGTCTGTGGACCCATTCTCGTCCTCGGAGTGCTCGCTGAAGTCTGTGTCTACGAGGGACTCTGAGCTGGATATGCATTCATACTCTGAATCGAGAGCGCTGTCCGAGATATCCATGCAGGGACCAAGAGATGCGCAGATAGATAAGTAGATGGAAGGTGGGGGAGGGAACTAGTTACCTGACCGCATCAACCCTTTATATGGCAGCCCCGGCCACTAGACGCCCCCCTGAATCAGATCGGTCCGGTAAATACCAATCACGTGAGGTACAAGCTTTCGCTGTTTCCGTCACGGGCAGAAGGGCTGAAGATGGCCAGCACCCTCGATTCAGCACCAGAAGACGTTTTGCTGGAGGTCTTTCTCCGCTGCTCCATCTTAGACATTCTCTCTCTCAAGCAGGTGAGGTATTCGAGCTCACTTCGCCCAAAGGTCGCACGTGGGCTCATTCCATGCTGCCACGCAGACTTGTCGCGTGTTACACGCTCTTGGGTCCAGCGATTATCTCTGGCACAGGATTACGTCCAAAATCAGAATCCCTCTTCAAATCCCCGCTGACGTGGACACCAATTCTCTCTCTGGCGCCGAACTCCAGAAGATCGTTATCAAAGCGATCAGGCTAGAGCGTAACTGGAGGAAACCGACATCCCGCATCACAAGAGTGACTCCTGTATTACAAGAAACGAGTGGTGTCCCCATTGATGAAATTCGGTTGCTACCTGGAGCGCGCTGGTTGGTTACAGCACAACGCAACCGTCCATTGGGGCGTCTCAGCACCACCATCTCCCTTTGGTGTCTTGAAGATGTGGATGCCATATATCGGTCCTCACAGATCGAAATCACTGGGACGTACAGAGATTTCGCCATCATCTCCCACCCTGATTGTTCCTGGGTATCACTTGCGATTGGGATGTGTATAGGAGACCACGAGTGAGTCAGGATAGTTCGAGCGGTACTCGTCAACCACTGATCCATGTTGCGAGAGTGATTCAAGTATATAGGCTCCCAATGCTTGATCGTCTTGACTTTACACATGTCGCGCCATTATTGATTAGGAGTATACCCCGACCACACGACCTCCCAGGCGTGATTCACGAGGTTTCGATCCACGGAGACATCGTAGCAGCCAGTTTCGTTGTAGCAGATGATGAAGTTAACCACCACCATCAACTTCTACTCATTAACCACACCACCGGTGCTCAGCAGCTGGTTGATCCACAGTTTGTCAAGGTGTGGTAATCGCGTCTGTGCCACGAGGACTCCATCTAACTAGGATTCTATTAAAGCGGTTTACTAACTTTAGCATCCGGTTGGCGCATGACCAGATAATCTTGGTCGGCATCTTGGGTCGGGGTTTCGCCACCCGAATATATGCCCTCCCTGATTCAATTTACACTGGAAAATCCCCATGCCCGGAGCCGCAAGATGAAGGACTGGGCCCGATCGCATTCAGTTGCAATGTCACTCCAATTCTTGGCCTTTCTTTCCCCGATTTCGCAATTTCCGATAGCATCAACATACCTCCCGTGGGTCGGTGTTCTCGACTGTCAATGGTTGCCTTCGATGTGCGTGGTTCTCGCGCTGGAGGTGGCCATCTCGTTCACTTTTGCACGGAGAACATGAGCGACGATGGCCAGCCACCGAACGAGCCCCAGACAATCGAGCCTCGAAGATTTGCAGTTCCTGGATCTACGTCTATCGAAGTCGTCAAGATTGGGACGCGAGGGCATCGTGCGGTATGGTTGGAGCATAACTGGGAACTGCAGCAGTTCCGGCTGATGAAGTTGTCTGCGCCTGTCGGACACGATAAACCATCAGTGGGTGTGCTTTTACCTCCCGATCCGGAGTTGCCATTTTCCCCACGGCAATGCCAATCGCTGGCATTCGACGAAGTTACTGGTAGGGTATGTTTGGGACTCTATACGGGGGCTCTATACATTCTAGACTTTGTATAATCTCAATTTTTCTTCCCGTCGCTCCAATCACGGACAATTCCAGCAGTTCTCACGACTTTCATCTAACGCCCTCCTCGTATCCTAAGCTTGGCGTAGTTGTAGACTTTTTTTTCCGATATAAACCTCCTATGCTCGATGCCTTTGTATCCTATTATCTCTAATAGAAACGCCCTTCTCTCACTACGCGTAAGTGAGCGTTGTAGACACACTCCTCGCGTGGCTGAGTCAAAACCGACTGCCGACCCTGGCCACACGATCGGTCTTCTCAATACTATCCATCACTTCAAAAACCCTTTGACACGTCCATCATCTGCAGAGTAGCCGACTTCCTAGACGGCGCAAGGGTATCATATCCAGCTTCTAACGTGCCAGCTCTCTCCTTTGTCTCGTACACTCTATGGATCCAGAACTTGATCAGATAACCCAAGCCATTCTAATCGCATCGGATCCCTCCCAGACTTCCTTACATGCCCAGGCCCTCGAATACCTCTCCTCCATCCAACAAAATGCCCAGATGACCTGGCGGTGGGCTTTGGCCCTCTTCGTCGAACCGGGAACTGAAGGAAGTGGCCGGAAGTATCCCCCACAAGCTAGATTCTTCGCCCTGAGAGTCCTGGAAGATTTCCTGGATAACAGGTTGGTGAATTTATTTGCCCATGGGGGTCTGTTGAATTTTTGACGATGGGTAGGTTCGATTCTCTAGAGCCCGAAACTTTCAAAATCATCCAAGAATCTCTTGTGAAATACATCCAATCGGAGTACATTTATGGACCAGCTGAAGCCAGTTCACCGTGTGGGTCGTATTCAAAATCGTATTGGCCCTAATGCTGACGAGAATCATCCAGTTTTGAGGAACAAATTCTCACATACACTATCATTATTCTTCCTCCGAACCTATGTAGATCAATGGCCAACTTTCTTCACCGATTTCTTCACCCTTATCAGCCCCCCAGAATCCTCCTCTTCCTCCAGTTTCAACCCCCATGTCTCACTCTTACTATTCCATCTAATCTTGGAGATTTCTGGAGAGGTGGCTGATCAAATGCTCAAAGCGGCCCGCATACACAATCCGGCTCGACACGCAAGAGATGGGCGGGTGCGCGACGCCGTTCGGGAACGAGATGCCGCAAGGATCAATGAAGCAGTTTTGACTATCATTGCCGCCAATGTGGAGAGGTTGAGCAAGCTCAGATCGGCTTCTGACTCGGCCGGATCACGAAAAGAGCTTGAACAAGCAGAGGAAGTGGTCGATTGGGGTATCAGAACGTTTGGGTCGTATGTCGGGTGGGTAGACATCAACCTCACGGTTACGCCCACAACAATCCCGTTGCTCTTCACCTTGATCTCCGACGCTGCTCTACCCATCCGACTTGCCACTTGCGTTTCTCTGTCTCGGATTGTCTCAAAGGGTCTGAAAGAGCCAGGAGACAAGTTACAGCTAATCAAGGTCCTCTCGTTGGCGGATGTTTTGGCAAATTTGGAGGAGCGAACACGGGAAGAACAAATTACGCGTGGGGAAGACACGGATGAGGGAGAGGAATCTTATCGCGAGGCACTGGGGAAGTTGCTCAACGTTCTCGGCTTGGAGCTGTGCAAACTCTCAGAGGTACGTGTCATCTCTAGAAGTCTTTGTCTCGGGGACATCTCAGAGGATATTTCTAGGACACTCAAGATGATGTTCGAACAGAGGCTACACGTCTTACCGACCAGGTCCTTCCGGTGATGTTGCGATTCTTGGCTGACACGTATGATGATACGTCATCCACCGTGTTCCCTTTCCTATCAACTGTACTTCTTGCCGTAAGTCTCTGGTTTCTAAGCCCGTGAATCACTCATCAAACGCGAACTACATCCAGCACAAAAAAAATAGGAAAACTTCTGCGGACCCCATTTCCGATGCCACACGGGCGTTTCTCTCCTCTTTGTTGGAGGTCTTATTGGAGAAATTACGGTGGGATGGTGATGAGGACCCGGCCGATTTGGATGAGGATGATAGGGCTGCATTTGAGGTCCTGCGAAAGGTATCTTCGACGGGTCTTTTGGGGACGATCCAAAATAACTGACTTATTCCTGCAGGATCTGCGGACTTTCATGGACTCAATTCTGGTTATCGACCCTTCGCTAGTGACGACTGCTGTTCAAACACTTGCCATGAACACCTTGAATGCGTATCAAAACGGAGTTGTCGTTAAATGGAACGACGCTGAGCTCGCGGTGTACCTGGTCTACATCTTCGGGGAAATCAATAAGTGTGAGCCCACTTCCATCATGGAACGAACGTTGGCTCATCTTTTATCATCAGCCGGGGGTGGCAAAGGGCGGGCAGCGTTCTGCGAAACCCCAGCGGTTATCGACAAAGACAAGAGGAAACTCACAGACTACTCAGAGTTTGCTCTCACTGCCCATGGACAAATGCTCTATACCCTTGTTCAGTCCCGTATCTCTGCGTATCCGCACCACACTGTCACTCTCCAGTTCTTTGAAACGACCACAAGGTATACCGACTTCTTCAAGGTTCGCAAGGAATGCATCATGCCCACTCTACATGCAATGATCGACCAGAGGTTTGTGGTCAGAACATACCAGCTTCCGTGTGATAATGACAAACACTTCGATAGGGGTTTGCACAACCAAGATTCTAGCGTCAGAGCACGAGTGTTCTACCTCTTCCACAGGTTCATCAAGGAAGTAAGGAACGAGATATCGCCAGATCTTGCTGCTTCGCTGTTAGATAGCATCAGGGACCTCCTTTCCATCCAGGTGGACCTACCGGAACTCGACAGCCCGGAAACTCAGGATCTCCTTACAGAAGCGATAAAAAACCCAGGAATTTTCGACTCCCAGATCTACCTCTTCGAAACCGCGGGTATCTTCAACTCATTGTTCTTCAAGGACCCAACTCAGTCAGAGAATCTTCTGAGGTCCATCGTGAAACCGCTTATGGGCGAACTGCCCGGCCATCTGCAAGCCGCGAAGGTCTCGAACGATGTTATGGCGATCTTGAAAATTCACCATATCATTATGGCGCTGGGAAATGTGGCGAAAGGATTCCCGGATCTTCCTTCCCCATTGCCGGAGGGGTATATCCTTCCACCGCTGGAAGTATTCCGAGAGATTGGACAGGCGATTTTGGTGTGCTTGGAGCAGCTCAATGGCGTTAAAGGCGTACGGGATGCAGTACGCCCCGTCGGATTTTGATCTCTTGTTTTAGTTGCTGAACTTCGCCTACTACAGACACGTTTCGCTTTTGCGAGGATCGTTGCTCCAACTGGAAGCAGTATCACATATCTGATTCCTCCGCTGATGGTGAATCTCTTGGCGCACTCAGAACCTTCAGAACTCGTGGATTTCATGAATTTTATCGGATTGCTCGTGCACCGGCTCAAGGTACGTGTAAGCGAATTTGGCGAAGACCACATCATCACGTTTGCCGCTTTCCAGGAAGCCATGTTCCAAGTTTTGGATGAACTCATAACCCCATTGACCACCCACATCTCCCAACTGTTGGCACAACCCGCGAGCGGAACGGATGATGCGCTCACCCACGGAGAATCGAAAAGGGGGTACTTGAGTCTGTTGGGCAGCATCATGGCTTCAAAATTGCAAGGGGTGTTCCTGTCAGAACGTACGCATCTATATCGCTGTTGCCTTTTGATGAGCCTCTAATCCCCTTGCCCGTGCTCGTAGGTAACAAGGGACAACTAGAAGGGCTACTTGAGATGATGGAACGACTAATTATAGACCTCACAGATCCAGCGGGCCAACGTTCAGCACTTCAGTTCCTCGCGCGCTGCGTGAACGCCTGGGCAGTGCCATTACCTGATGGTGCCCCACAGGCGTTGCCTGGCTTCGAACGATTCATTTACGAGAGGTTGATCCCTGCCACCTTCCGAGTGCTCTCGTTACCTGAGTTCAACACCAAGGACGGGCAAGTGATGATGGTGAGGGGACTTTCTACTCCTAGAAATTGCAGCCCTCCCATGCTAACGACCCGTAAGGTTTCGTATGAAATTGCTTCCTTCTACCAGACAGTTGCCAAGGCCAGGGGACAAGAAACATTAGACTTCTTCGTTTCCGCATTTTTACCCTCTCAAGGATGGCCGCAAGAGATGGCTCTCGATTTCGTCACAAAACTGCGAGATCTAGATAACAAGACCTTTAAAAAGTACTTCACGGATATCGTTCGCGCTGCTCATGGGGGGTCATAGCCCATGTCTGTGGTTTTTCGTTTCAAATTCTCGACCCGATTATCCGTGCTTTCTATTATTCGTCTTTTTCTACATTACACTACACTTTCCTCTCGCGTTAGCCCTCAGTTATATACCGTAATGCTTCGTCATTTTCGCTACATTTCACACCATTTGTGCACAAAGATTTTGTCGTAATGGGATTCGATTGGGAAACGCCCACCGGGACCAAACGATTCAGCCACAAGCGGCTGATCCCATGTGCGATCACATCCCAGGCGCCCACACCCATCCTTAACCATGACCACCGCCGGTCAGTATCCTAGTTTATGCTCGATAGCGGGATTAAACTGAATGAGTAAACCGGACCTCCAGCAAACCAGAAAAAAAAGCCGAGAATAGTGAGTTGTGACCGATAGCCCATGGTTTACAATCGCGTCCTTATTAACCATGTCCTCCTCAGAAACCTCCAAGGGTATATGTAACTCACCTCACATTGCCTGAGATGCAAATCTGATCATTGGTTATTCAGAACCCCTCGGATGTGCCGTTGGATGAAACGTGGAAGAGGCTCTCGAACAACATTCGAGAGATCTTTGCACAAAATGCGGCGAACCTATCCTTTGAAGAGAATCATCGATTCAGCTACAACCTAGTCCTCGGGAAGCAGTCAGAAAAGCTCTACGAAGGCGTCAAGGCTCTCATCGTCGAGAATTTGCAAAAGATGGTCAAGGAGAAGCTAATTCCCGCGTTCCCAACTGGCGTCCGGAGCGACATGATATCTCGGGCGAAGGAAGGAGAGGAGCTACTCAAGGCGTTCAGATACGTTTGGAATGACCACGAATCCGGCCTGTGCAAACTACGCGACATCCTTAAGTACTTGGTACGTCCCTCCTTCCCAAGTCCGAGTGTGGCTGAGGCGCTTATCTGCCCTAGGACCGAGTGTATGCGCCGGCGCACAACGTTCCCACCATATACGATGCCGGAGTCCTGTTATTCTACAAGCACATAATCGAGCCTCCGATAGAAGATCACCTCGTCGATGCCGTTCTCGACGAAGTACGTGTGGAACGTGACGGGTTCGCGATCAACCAGTCCGCCGTTCGAGGATGCGTCGAAGTTTTGTGTTTATTGCGGGGGGACTCGCGGACACCGTCAGTCTACCATGAGAAATTGGAACCACCACTGCTCGATGAGAGCCGTAAATTCTACGAGGCAGAGGGCAAGCAGAAGCTGGAGTCCTCTAACACGTCTGAATACATCACTCATGTGGGTACTTGATCCTGGACCCGTATGAATGCGTTTTTCATCCGTGGACTGATTGTAGGTGGATAAACGGTTCACCGAGGAAATGATCCGTGCCCAACGCTATCTCACCTCACAGATCACGCCGCTATTACAGGTGATCCTGGAGGAGACGTTGCTCACGCCACATCTTAAGGCCGTCATTCATATGCCGAATTCCGGGATGGACAGTATGATTGACGGGGACAAGATTCAATCCCTCACCCTGATGTACAAGCTATTCAAACGGGTCGCAACGGGGATTCCAGCTATACGCAAAGCCTTCAAGGAGTCGATCATCCGTCGAGGGAACGAGATCAACTCGAATGCAGAGTTCGACGCGGATGAACCTACGGGGGCTGAAGGTAGCTCTAAGGGGAAAGGCAAGGCCAAACCCCGAGTGACTGGTTCCCTGACGCTTCAGCAAGCTCTGAAGTGGGTCCAGGACGTGCTCGAACTAAAGGATAAATTCAACCGTGTTTGGTTAGAGGCATTCAGTTCTGACCGAGAACTTGAAACTGCATTAGTCGAGGTAAGGTTGTGTGTTGTGTGCAGCGTAGGCATGCGTCATCCGATGGAACAATTTTAGGGCTTCGAAGGCTTCATCAATACCAACCCGAAAGCTCCTGAATTCATATCTCTGTTTATTGACGAGAATCTCAAGAAGGGAGTCAAGGATGTAAGTCGTGTTGTCACCCACGACTACGTCCACCCCTGACGCTGTCGCAGAAAACCGAACTCGAGGTCGATATTGCATTGGACAAGACCATCTCTGTGTTTCGATATCTCACTGACAAGGACGTGTTCGAGCGCTATTATAAAGGCCACCTCGCCAAACGATTACTGTTGGGACGGTCCATCTCTGACGATGCGGAACGACAAATGCTGGGCAAGCTGAAGGTCGAGTGCGGTCACCAGTTCACGCAAAAGCTTGAGGGCATGTTCAACGACATGAAGCTATCGACAGAAACGATGGAGGGTTACCGAGCTCATATGGAAAGGACCTCGGTATGCAAAACGCTTATCTGCAAACCTCAAATTCTGACACTTCCATAGGCACCTTCAGTTGCCATTAGCGTCACCGTCATGACTTCTACCTATTGGCCATCAGCAGCCAACGTACCGTGTACTCTACCGGACGTACTCGTGAAAGCGGCCAAGTCGTTCGAAATGTATTACCTCGCTAAGCATACCGGCCGAAGGCTTGCTTGGCAGCCGTCTATGGGCACTGCTGATGTCCGGGTCCAGTTCAAGTCGAGGAAGCATGATTTGACGGTTTCCACCATTGCGCTTGTCATTCTTCTGCTATTCGGGGATCTCAAGGACGATGATTTCCTCACATATGAGGTAAGCCACACCCCGTCAATCTACAGCGCGTCAGTGTGACACATTTTGTATCGGCTCAAAGGAAATCAGAGCGGCTACCAACATCACCGATAGCGAGCTCTCACGGAACCTCCAGTCGCTGGCTTGCGCGAAGTACAAGATCTTGAAGAAGCACCCGGCGGGCCGAGATGTGAACCGCGGGGATTCCTTCTCATTCAACAGCGACTTCACGTCGAGTCTTCAGAAGATTAAGATCAGTACGGTCTCGTCGAAAGTTGAGAGCACGGAAGAACGGAAGGAGACGCATGATAGGATTGATGAGGAACGAAAGCATCAAACAGAGGTAGGGTGTTCACACCTTGTAGTATGAAGGATCTGACCGGTGGCTCGTAGGCATGTATCGTCAGGATTATGAAGGATAGGAAGCATATGGTCCACAACGACCTCATTAACGAGGTCACGCGACAACTCATCCCCCGATTCCAACCGAATCCCATGGATATTAAGAAGCGGATCGAGGGACTTATTGAAGTGAGGGATCCCCCTGTCTGACTTGGCCCTTGAAAATGCTCATTTTGTGCCTGTTTAGCGAGAGTATCTTGAGCGATGTGATGATAGGAAGTCGTACAATTACCTGGTGAGCACCTATCGTGGACCTAGAAACGCCAATCTAACGATGGATTTCAGGCATGAATGGCTGTTTTCATTTTTACCTTTGCATGATCTGTATTTCGTACACGCTGCATCATCGGTTTCGATCTCCGAGACCTGTTCTTACTTCTCAACGGAAACATATTGCGTTGTAAACCAGCCACTAGTTAAATACAAAGAA
>Ga0307512_10005369_pt1 | contig 13407 bp, 15 predicted proteins | sample 14_EM_MG_FD_200267 | JGI IMG/M metagenome (GOLD analysis project Ga0307512, IMG submission 200267) | Populus trichocarpa ectomycorrhiza microbial communities from riparian zone in the Pacific Northwest, United States - 14_EM | ecosystem: Host-associated > Plants > Roots > Unclassified | place... | reverse complement strand
CTCTCTGACATGCTCTCTCTGACACTCTAACTCACCCAAACACAACGAAAATCTGACAAGAAACAATCTCTCTGACAATACAAGGAAACTTGCCTGCGTGTTCCACCACCAATCTGCGGTCCACATCTCAGCGTATATACGTGCGCCACTGGAATCCATTCGTTTGAGCGGCGCGTATGAGAGATGGTCCTTAAATGGGGGATGTCTTAGAATATATCGTACCGCTGCAACAGGGTTCCGATACCAGAACGGAGTAGCTTCTCGTTCAATATTAACAGAACTCTCCTCCCATCCGCATACGAGTCCGTCCATTTCTTCCATGTCCGCATACGAGTCCGTCCATTTCTTCCATGTCCGCAATGAGTTGATAGAGCTGGTCATGGTTTTTGGCATTGGCGTCAGGTACAATAAGTCTTCGTTTGAGGATGTTGTTGAGTTTTGTTTTACCTAGGTTGGTACCCACAAAAGAACGACAACGTTGCCATTGTTGGGGTGTAGCAAACGGAGCAAGGGGGTCCCCGTCATCATCCTCAAAAGAATGAACTTGTACTGTGTCATCGATTGGGGCTCCTGCGTTGGGGAATAACTCCATCTCAGGTGGCTGGCTGAGTGTATCGTCCTCAAATTGGAGAATGTCGTCTGCTAGTTCGTAGTCTAGCCCATCCGACGCGGAAAGATTGCGAGAATTTGGGTGAAGACGCGCATGTGTTGAACAGTGGTGACGAGTGAGACCACTTTGTCTGGAAAAGACCCTGCCACATAAAGTTCAAATAAAGCACTGCATTGTTCAAGGTGGAAAGTTTGCGATTGAGTGCCCCCTGGAAATTGATCGTAGTGAGGCTCTTATCACGTGTCCCAATTCTGTGTATTCAGCCTACCCTACACGGACTTGGACGCTAGCCTAGCCTCGTGATATTGTTGTATCGCACACTAGTATCTTTAGGCTTCGAGTATACCATCTTTAGCCCCCTTGGGTGGAATGCTGAGAAGTTCCGCTTCTAAGCACCATTTTCGGCTTCCCTAAACGGAACAGTGTGAGTTGATGTTTCGGCCGCACACCGATCAGCATTTCTACACCACAACCCCTCACTTCCTTCCGAACCTCGTTGTGTTCGGCCTTCCAAAAAACCACTGACATTTTTGCATCTACCTGTTCCGACCTGTCTCAACTAACTAGCATTTTGCTTCTTCAGACTCTCCTCACTTCAATCTGCGGCGCTTTCTCAACTGGATCGACTTGCATATTCGCATCACAGTAACAATGTGTGTTGGAGTGGTCACCCCACCGAGCATGGGTCAGAGCGCATCTAGTACTAGTTGGTATATAACACATACAATCCTCACTCAGATCACTCAACATTAACTTGACGACCATCATATGCACTCAGCAACCCTCATATCCACTCAGCGACACTCATATCCACCGAACAACCATCATTATGGCACCACGCCGAGTTCCACGGACATGGCCTACCGGCGTTTCGAACTGGACGAAAGAAATCTGGGCCTCTGTGCTAAAGAAGATGGCCCAGGACATGGATTCTGTGAGTAGCCGGTCTGCATTCACTGAAGGCCTTGCAGCAGTCCAGGGATGGAAAACTAAACACGACAAATCCACTATCCCTTCATACACCAATATCAAATTGTACACCGAGGTGCGAGGTGTAGCAAAGAGGCGTGACCAGGTTAGTTAATCCGACTCTGACATTGAGTCTCTGACATTGAGTCTCTGACATTGGGTCTCTGACATTGAGTCTTTGACATTGAGTCTCTGACATCGACTGACATCGACCTGACAAATAGGAGTTTACCGACATTTGCGAGACGCTGGTGGATAACTCTCGAGATCTCCTGGGACTTACACCGGACGCGAAGCTCAAGGATGATGATGTCCGTACAATGCAAAGACTCATCTCATGCTTACAAAGAAGAGTCACCCGAAGGGCCACCACCACACCCAAGAAAGCCCCACCAAGCCCCACCAGAAAGCCTAAAACCGCATCAAGCCCCGCACCAAAGATCACATCAGCTCCTTCATTAGAGCATATCCTGGTCCCTCCTACTACACCAATCAATAAACGCACTTCAGATGTTCGTGTTGGGTCTACTACACCCGCAATTTCAAGCTCAACCTCATTGCGACCAAGGGGAGATTCGGTAGCGCTGGGTAGGAGTACCACTCATAGAGGCACTAAACGATCGGCGGTATCGTCCACAGTACCGTCTCCTACAGTTTTGGCGGTTTCGGGGGATGCTCAGTCACCTAGGTTCGACCCGTTTCAGAACAACAGATCTGGCAGTGCCCTCCAGTGAGCCTTTTTCGGACGGAATAATGCATGTGACCCTTCGCCACTTTCACTCATAGATCTCAGCAGCAGGAGGCCTAAACGTGGTGCAACCAGCTCACCAGCTCAATCTGTTGTGGGAGGCACCTCACCTGGAAATCAATACCAAAAAGCCAGAGAAGACCATATAGATCTTTTTATCAGGTGGATGGAAGATGATCACCCGGTAGATATTGCGGAAAAGTTGAAAAGGCCTCGAGTTCTGAGAGACTTCACAAAGAATCCTAATGCACCCCAGTGTTATGACCAACTTGTTGCCTGGATTACTCGGCAATATGATCTAGCAACCTACTTGCGGGCTGTTAACTCCTGATTGGCGAGCACAACATCCACCCAGGGTGATAGTCCATTGTCCAGATTTGCACTGATTGACAGTCCATTGGACGAATCAAGCTGGGACGACTGTCTGACCTTCGCTGAAATTGAAGGCCGTCTGATGGTGACATTCGTTACCATTAACAAGACGGTCATGGTGGATGACACCGACAATGGAATCGAATATATCAAGACCAACCCCCTCAACCTGGAACGAACATCGACCATTCGGGTGAAACAAGAGGACGAAGCTAACGAGACCTCAGTTATTGACTTACTGGACAGTTCAGAAGACGAAACCAGTGGTGATGAATTGGATGATATGGAGGAGGAAGAGGAAGGAGAGGGGAAGGAAGAACTACCGGGGATGCCGGAGGACCAGGACGATTCCGATCCAGGGATCATGCCGATTACTAACAATGCACTACCGAGTCATTCCTCCGGCCAGACTGCCGAACAAGAGGACCAAGATTTTGACATTCAAAACGCGGAAGAATTAGATCAGGTGGATGCTGACTGCAACAACATTGCCCTAACGGAACTAGAGGGACCCAACGACCCTGATGCGCAAGCACAGAAGGAGGACCAGACGGATAATGTCAATGTCAACTGGTGAGTCACTGTCCTTGTCAGAGTGGTCGCTGTCAGAGCTGTAGAGCTACTGTCAGAGCTCAGCCGCTGTCAGAGCTGCTGTCAGAGCTGCTGTCAGAGTTGCTGTCGGAGCTCAGCCGCTGTCAGCTGCTGTCAGAGCTGTTGTCAGAGCTCAGCCGCTGTCAGAGCTGTTGTCAAAGCTGTTGTCAGAGCTCAGCCTGCTGTCAGAGTAGCTGTCAGAATGTTGAATGAAGCTAATTTTTACTTGCAGGTTAGCGGAGCTGATGGATAACGAGGAATTTCAGAGAGAAAACTTGGAGGAGTCAATGGCAGCGTTAGGCATCACCATGGAGATCAGAACTTTCAAGCCGCTCCACAAACCCACGTAGTTACAACCACATCAAATTATTGCAGTGAATTGGATGACAGAGAAGGAGAATAGCTTGGCGAAGGGTGGTGTATTGGCTGATGACTGCGGTACTGGCAAGGTTAGACCCTGCTGTGCCCTTGAGATATACTGTTCGCCACACTAACAATCATCAGACTCTGACAGCACTGGCTTTAATATGTCACCAAGTGAATGTCTATGAACAAAAAATGAAGAATCCACCTCCTGGATTCGACAAATGGGAGATCGACATAAACGTCTACAATGCTAAGGTTGAACGGGGCGAGGAGGTCGGAAGGGAGCCACGAAAGCTGCAGTGGGAGGTCCACCTCCCAACATTAATTCTATGGTATGACTGGAATACATACCACTATAGTGACTTCAAGCTAAGGTTGAAATAGCCCTAAACCGATGGTGGCAGAATGGGAAGCTGCGGTGACTAAGTTCACTGACTTAACTCCACATCTCCATTACGGTACTTCTTCCTGGAGGAGGGCAGCCCATCGAGCCACTCTTCATGGTAAACTATGGAGAACAGTCGTGATCTCGACCATTGAGACTTTCTACCAGCGTTTCAACTATGAGGAAGCCGACGGTTCGAAATTTTGGGGCCCTGGCATATTTCATTGGGTTATGTTGGATGAGGGCCACAGGTTGAGAACGAGCGGGACCCCAATCGGCAAGTTTAAGAAGGTTAGTGGCACGTTGGTTAAAATGGACTCCCGCGATTACAATATGCATATGGCGTCCTGTACGCTCAGTCTGGAGCCGCAATACAAATGGATGTTAACGGCAACCCCATTGGTAAATGGCATCGAAGACTTGCGTTGGATCCTGCGTTTTCTGGAGAGTTTATCCTGGTTGACCCTACCGCTGCCGCCAGATACATTCGACTATGCCCTCAACATTGATGACGATCGGATCGCGGACGGGAGTAATGTGCCAGGAACTGAACGTGGTGCAGGGTTCACGCCAGTTGCAGATCCGTACAAGAGAGGCCCAGAATTCGGATCACTTGTTCACTGCACAACAATGGCTTGGGATGCTTATATGTTGCCCATAATTGGTGAAGTGGGGAAATTAAGAAAGGCCAAGCAAACATCGGATATATTAATCAGACAGCACCGCTACGAGGAAACTATTGGGAAGCGAGATTTTGCGGTTTTATGCACACTAATGCTATGGCGCACAATGGTGAGCCATATCCCGTTCAAGAACCCAAAGCCCATCATCAACATCCCTCCTATGCATGTAACCACCGAACTTGTTACATTCACGAAGTCCTCTGAAGCTGGACAGTTCTACACTACTTTGGTAGACGGTAGCTATAAGGGGCTTAGAGAGAGAATCACCGAGGCTGCCTCCGCGCAGGCTACAACGATGGGCAAGACGAAGCTTTTTGGCCCTCGTCGGCGGTTTATTCGCCTTATCTCCATAGCGGATATTCTTGGCCCTGCCTCGCTGGATCCGGAAATATCTTCGTCCAAAAGAATATGGACATTACCTTCCGGGGTTGCTGACACGGGCAGACCGAACCTGATCATGCTGAGGACGGTTATTTCTGAGTTTGCAAAGGCTTTCCCAGGGAAGACGGACCGAATACCTCCACCTGAGAAGGTCAAGGGTATGACGGATGATCAAATCGAGGCTGCGTTGCCGTTTGGGGCTCCAATGTTGGCTTGGCTCAAACACTATCTCCGGAACACCTTGACAGCGACAGACAATGGAGAGAAGGTGATTCTGTAGGTATATTGGCCACTTACCCAGTGGCTCGTCGAACAGGTTAGCACTCCTTCGCTATCTCACTTTCTGCCACTCATATCAACTCTGACATTTAACTCTGACATCGACTCTTCGTATGACAATACTAACTGTGCGCAGTACTGCCGCCTCTTAGGCTACAATTGTTTTACTATCCATAGCTCAATGTGTGCCAATGCGCGTGCCTCTGTGAAGAAGTCATTTATCAACCGTGGGCAGGTGAGGGTCCTTGTCTTGTCCTATCTGACAAGCAATGAGGGCTTGAACATACATTATAATTGCCAAAATTCCGTCATGGTAGAACAAGGTATAAATTACTCAATGGAACATCAGGCATTGTCGCGTGTCCGGCGGATGAGTCAACAACAAACGCAACGCACAACTCGATTGGTCAACCTCAGCACGATAGATCGGTTGATTGAAAACACCCAGCGGATGAAGCAATCACCAATGCTATATGCGCTGGGAGTTCTGCAGAACGCTGCCAGTGAGGACATTGATCTCGATGCTGATCAAGTATATGATACCTCGATTGGAAAGATTTCCCCACAGGCACTCCGGTCTGCTGTGATTGGTCAAAATAACGATGTAATAATGGACGTTAGTTAATTTTTGATCTTTCTATACTTTCCATTATGGGTCTGCGCTTTTTTTCTTTCTGGGTTGGTTCTTGGGTTTGGGATCTCTCTTTCAGATTCACAGTTTTGATTCCTGTTTGGGTTTCCGGGGTTGCCCCGCTGGGTTTTGGGTCACTTTTGGGTTATCTCACGGTTGTCTTTTTGGAAGGTTTCGAGCTGTATAGATGACTAGTACCGACGAATGGAGTAATTTAGTCGCTGACTTTGACTGCCAACCAGCCTGACTGCGACTCTGACAGCAGCCAGTCTGACAGCAGCCACTCTGACAGCAGCCACTCTGACAGCAGCCACTCTGACAGCAGCCACTCTGACAGCAGCCACTCTGACAACAGCTGCTCTGACAACAGACGCTCTAACAGAAGCCCTCTGACAGCAGCCACTCTGACAGCAGCCACTCTGACAACAGCCGCTCTGACAGAAGCCCTCTGACAACAACTCTGACAACAATCTGACAACCGCTCTGACAGCGACTCTCCAAAGAGTTTGCCATGACCATGCTCGGTGAACAAAAAGTCTTTATCATTCAACAATGCGAAATCTCTATTGGTAAGCACTCTTCAAGCATATCGCCCAGCAAGTACTCCACAGTCAAGGCGACAATAAACGATTGTTTCGGTACTTGCTAAAACCATATTGAAGGGACACCGCGACATTAAACTATACTGAAATCCCGTAATACCGATAACAGCTAAGACTAACCCCCGAAGACATAAAGAAGTGAACAAAATAAATATGCAGTGCGGAAGCACAATGGTCCTATCCAACGAGATATCCATGCCACCCGGTTGTAGGCTCAAGTTTGTCGTTAGTGTGTATTCACTTCGGAGATATGAAATACACTCACAGTGCCGAAGAGGGATGCTTTAACGCTTTCGAACACGAATTTGACTTGGCACGTGTTTGATGGGCTTGGCTGCAGACCCAATACGTGGTGTAGCCACCGCTCTATTGGTCTCATTAACCGATATATTATCGTCGAACCGGCACCGTTTGAGGCTTTGGGATGAGTGGCCAGTTGTAGCAGGCATTGTAGGGTGGTTAGGTAGAGAACGTCGTGGGTAGAGAATGGAATTCTATGCCGTACGAGAGTACGAATTCTAGTGCCTGTGTACCAAAGTACTCCAAGACCTATATATATACTACACACTCCCAACATAAAGTTGCCAAGATCAGCAGAAGTACCACACAGTAAATTACAATAGGTCGGTGACTTTGATTTATCTACCCAATCCCCGGGCCACACAGTAAACTACAATGGTTCCGTGACATTGATTCATCCATTTCAATCACATGGCCCAGTGGTGAGTAAAATATGCCAATGAAACACAACTCGGCTCTGACAAGGTTGCGCAGACAGGTCGCTCTGACAAGGTCGCTCTGACAAGGTCGCTCTGACAAGGTCGCTCTGACAAGGTCGCTCTGACAAGGTCGCTCTGACAAGGTCGCTCTGACAAGGTCGCTCTGACAGGTTGTTCTGACAGGTTGCTCTGACAAGCACATCCTACTCATCTAACAAGCACAGTGCCAATTTCGTATGGCCGACACTAACTACTTACTCTACTATAGATCCGGGAACACTAGCGGTCACGAACCGGATATGGGATAAGAGCGGCCCACAGGGTCCAAACAAACCTTTCTCAGCTGCCTTTGTGGGGATATCGGGGCCTAACCACTAACCAACACGAACTACTACCCGTAGGGATATGCGTCGTCCAATACTCAACCGGGTAAGTTACCTTCTTAAAGTTCATACGTACCTACTCCCGTACATTGGAGAGCTGCACCGCAAATCCCATTGACCTCCAACCATGTGCAGTTTCATGATCCTATACTACATGCTATGCAATATTCAAATTATAAGGCCTTCATTTTGTTCACCTTCAGGTCGGGTCAGTGGCCGTTGCCCACGGAGCACTAGTAGGGAGATCTGGCTGGACTTGGGAGAGTGCACCATTCGCGACTGTTTCTGCCCCTTCGACTCGCATAGCAGTGAAGACCATACTGTGCCGTATCGAGATCCACCTGTGTGGTGGGATCCGCAGAGCAAGATCCCCGAGTGGTTGCGGGAGAAGGGTCTCATAGTGTGGCCCAACGTGGGGGTTTGTGGCCAAGAATATAGTCGGGAAGATTGGCAGATTACTGAAACTTAACAAAGTGGTATAATATCAATTCTAACTTATGGAATCTATAAAACTTACTCTGACCATGGGAAAGTCCAGTATAACTTTGACTCTGACATGAGTGACCCAACGTATACGGTATAACTCTGACAATTACCTTAACTCTGACAATTTCCCTAACTCTGACAACCACCCTACTCTGATACAGGAAGCAACCCCACCTATAATATGGCATTACTTCAACATTGACTCGGGAGACCCAACGTATACGGTATAACTTCGACTCTGACAATTTCCCTATCTCTGACAACCACCCTACTCTGATACGGGGAGAACCCTCACCTATAATACGGCATTGCTTCAACTTTGACTTGGGAGAACCCAACGTATACGGTATAACTTCGACTCTGACAATTACCTTAACTCTGACGATTTCCATAACTCTGACAACCACCCAATTCTGATACAGGAAGCAACCCCACCTAAAATACGGCATTACCGTCAGCAACAACTCTAGTTTCCGTCAGAAACACCCAGGTGTTCCAGACAGCTCTGACGGCTCTGACGGAACCTCGTACCCTCTCACGGAGAATTACACGCTTCCCATCGCCCAGGCAATCGGTCGCGTTCCGTAGCATCAGCAAAATGTCTTTTAGTCACTGGAAGCCTCCAGGAATGTGTGAGAGGATGTGGAGTGTAAACATAGATGCGTCAATTTCAGGAGAGTATCAGACCCTAGGAGGGCATTCCTGCCGGCCTTCAGAGTAACTGGGAGCGCCAGCGACATGTCTGGGAGCACCTCGAATCACAGTAGAGCAGTCTGGGAAAAACAACATCTTCTTTGGGAACGCTGCTGGTGCACCTGGAAATCATACATCAGCAACAACTCTAGTTTCCGTCAGAAACACCCGGGTGTTCCGGACGGCTCTGACGGCATTGACGGAACCTCGTACCCTCTGACGGAGAATTACACGCTAACCGTCGCCCAGGGGATCCGTCGCGTTGCATACTTACCTCCTTTACTTTGTGGTGACATTTGCGCACCATCAGAAGGACACGTGTGTTACACTCTTCGCAGGGGCTGCAGTTATGCTGAAGCCGTTTACACAACGCCTGGCGATGTTAAATCATAGCTACTACTTATCATTCAACGATTTTCAAAACTTATGCATTCAGTTTGTATTCTCATCTATGTATCTATGTATCTATCTAGCTACCTATCTACACACGGTATATCTGGACTGGCAGCACTCGGTGATTGTCAGCAATTCGAGGTGAGCCTGAAGATGACAATCAAGTGAACGTCCACCTCCGTTACCCCTGTATCTCCGTACACCCGGCGTCGCTCATTAACGATGTACTTCGAGGCCGTGATCGAGCGAGTTGAGAGATGCACTTGGAGGCCGTGATAAAGCGAGTTTGGAGATGCACTGGGAGGCCGTGATCGAGCGAGTTTGGTGATGCACTTGGAGGCCGAGATCGAATGAACTCAGAGATGCACTTGGAGGCCGTGATAGCGCGAGTTTGGAGATGCACTTTGAGGCCGTGATCGAGCGACGTTGGAGATGCAATTGGAGACCGAGATTGAGTGAACTCAGAGATTCACTCCGAGCTGTGATCGAGCGAGTTTAGAGATGCACTTGCAGCAGGCTATGATCGAGGGAGATTAGAGGAGTACTTGGAGGTGGTCGATCTAGAGGCGGTCGATGGGAGGCGCGCCAGGTGCTGAGACTCTATTCATCGGTTAGTTAACTCGAAACCGTGGGAATGTGACGAGGTGACTTTACCTTTGAAGCTCTTATGGAGAACTGGCTGGTGGCAGTCGATCTGTAGGGAGGAACACCGGAAGCTGAAGCTACATTCAGGGGTCAACTCGAAATCGAGAGAATGAAGGGACGACAGACAATCTTAGGTGTATGCTGTACTCGGTGTATGCTGCACTCGGCATATGCTGCACTCGGTGTTAACTCATGATGATGCCCTGGAGAGATAGAGAGGGATGACTTAACTTTGTGTTCTGCGATGATGGTTGAGTTGTGGACGAGAAAGAGAGAGATGGCGGATGAAGATGAGAATGATATGGAGGATACGAGCGGATATGAGAAATCAGGGCTACGACTTGCGTGATTGGGTTGGGAAGACCTCATATCAGTGTTAGTTCGTGCCGGATCGGGACTCGTACCTGCCGTATCGGGCATGGTCAATTGACTCGCACACAAAATTCTCTAAGTCCCTGTTTCTCATGATGATTTCCCCCGATCTCTCTCTTTGTTGTGCTCAACTCTACCATCACCTAAGAACAAGAAGTTAAGTCATCCCTATCTATCTCTCCATGCCATAATCATGAGTTAACACAGAGTACAGCATGATCCCAAGATGGACAGTCTCCCGCTCCCAGCCAGTTTCCCATCTCTCGGCGGATGTTGTTGTACTCAACTCTCTACATTCCCACAATTACAAGTTAACCAATGAATAGAGTCTCAGCTGCCATCGCGCCTCCCTCCAGATCGACCGCTTCAAAGTACCCCTCCAATCTCGCTCGATCATAGCCTGCAAGTGCATCTCCAAACTCGCTCTATCACGGCCTCCAAGTGCATCTCTCACCTCGCTCGATCACGGCCTAGAAGTACATCGTTAATGAGCGACGGCGGGTGTACGGAGATACAGGGGTAACGGAGGTGGACTGAGCGACGGAGAGTACATATTCGGGAGACTTCAGGGTAGATAGACATCATCTCATTTTCATCTCATCTGGGTCCACGCAATTGCGTGGATTCTCACGGCCGGGTAGTATCATATCTGCTCACTTTCTTCCTAGGCTCCTCGAGCTAGAACCGTTCTTTCTCAAGAATTCCGTTTGGATGTCGCGAGAGGTGTGGCGGAATGTCGATGGTGGGCTCACAGCCGTCGATGTATATATATAGAGATACCTAAATAATGCATGCCATATTACGAGGTAGCGAATCTTGTGACTGTAACAAAGACAAATATGATAGACGAAATGCTTTGTGCTTATGGAACCCTGCGTGTGGCTTCCGGACCGATATACATTTTGCTAACGTACCCAATGAACCCATTCCGACGTATGGTCACAGTTGGCCACAACCCCACGGTGATCGTTTACAATAGGATACCGACAGAGCGAGACGGAACGACGAAACCGCGATCGGAGGACGATATGCAACACAACGCGTCCTATTGATGCCGGGCGCGGAGTTGTCTGCCACCGGGGTGTCTGGGACGGCTCTGACGGAGCACGTCCACTCTGACGGAGCCATTCCGCCCGGACGGAATTGTTTTTTGCTGATGTAGCTACTACCAATCGTTCAACAATCTTTAAAACTTCAGTTTCTATTCTCATCTATGTATCTATGTATCTATATAGCTACCCATCTACACACGGTATATCTGGACTAGCTGCAGGCAGTGTATGAGAGAAATTTGAGGTGCGCCTGAAATGATCGAGTGAACTCAGAGATATACTCCGAGGCTGTGATTGAGCGACGTTGGAGATGCACTTGGAGGTGGTAATCGAGCGTATTTGGAGATACACTTGGAGGCCGTGATCGAGCGAGTTTGGAGATATGCACCTGGAGGCCATGATCGTGCGAACTTTCGGGCTGCAATCGAGCGAGTTTCAAGATGCACTTGGAGGCCATGAGCGTGCAAACTTGCAGGCCGTAACCGACCGAGTCTGGAGATACACTTGGAAGCCGCGATCGAGCGAGTTTGGAGATGCACTTGGAGGCCTTGATCAAGCGAGTTTGGAGATACACTTGGAGGCCATGATCATGCGAACTTGCAGGCCGTAATCGAGCGAGTATGGAGTAACACTTGGAGGCCGCGATCGAGCGAGTTTGGAGATGGACCTGGATGCCGTGATCGAGCGAATTTGGAGATACACTTGGAGGCCATGATCCTGCGAACTTGCAGGCCGTAATTGAGCGAGTCCGGAGATACACTTGGAGGCCCCGATCGAGCGAGTTTGGAGATACAATTGGAGGCCGTGATCGAGCGAGTTTGGTGAAACACTTGGAGGCCATGATCGAGCGAGATTGGACGAGTACTTGGAGGTGGTCAATGGACGGCACGCCCGGACTCAATTGATCAGTTAGTTAACTCGCAACCATGGGAATGTGACAAGGTGACTATACCTTTGAAGCTCCTATGGAGAACTGGCTGGTGGCGGTCGATCGGTAGGGAGGTATGCCGGAAGCTGAAGCTACATTCAGGGGTCAACTCGAAATCGTGAGAATGAAGGTACAACGGACAATTTTAGGTGAATGCTGTACTAGGTGTATGCTGTACTTGGTATATGCTGCACTCAGTGTTAACTCATGATGATGCCATTGAGAGATAGAGAGGGATGACTTAACTTTGTGTTCTTGCGATGATGGTAGAGTTGTGGACGAGAAAGAGAGAGATGGGGGATGAAGATGAGAACGATATGGAAGATACAAGCGGCTATGAGAAATCAGGGGTACGACTTGCCTAATTCGGTTTAGAAGACCTCGTATCGGTGTTAATACCCGCCAGATCGGGACTCGTACCTGCCGTATCGGGGATGGTCAATTGACTCGCACAAGAAATTCTCTCAAGTCCCAGTTTCTCATCATGATTTCCCCCATCTCCTCTGATCTCTCTCTTTCTTGTGCTCAACTCTACCATCACCTAAGAACACGAAGTTAAGTCATCCCTCTCTATCTCTCCATGCCATAATCATGAGTTAACACTGAGTACAGCATACACCAAGTACAGCATCATCCCAAGATCAACAGTTTGCCGCTCCCAGCCAGTCTCTCATCTCTCGGCAGATGTTGTACTCAACTGTCTACATTCTCACAATTACAAGTTAACCAATGAATAGAGTCTCAGCTGCCATGGCGCCTCCCTCCAAATCGACTGCCTCTCAGTACTCCTCCAATCTCGCTCGATCATAGCCTGCAAGTGCATCTCCAAACTCACTCGGTCACAGCCTCCCAGTGCATCTCCACACTCAATCGATCACGGCCTCCAAGTGCATCTCTGAGTTCACTCCATCTCGGCCTCCAAGTGCATCTTGAAACTCGATCAATCATGGACTCCAAATATATCGTTAAGGAGCGATGGTGGGTGTACGGAGATACAGAGGTAACGGAGGTGGAATGAGCGACGCGGAGTATATATTCGGGAGACCCCGGGGTAGATAGACAGCATCTCATTTTCATCTCATCTTGTCATACAACGAAAATACACACTCTATCTTTCCC
>Ga0307512_10005368_pt1 | contig 13407 bp, 13 predicted proteins | sample 14_EM_MG_FD_200267 | JGI IMG/M metagenome (GOLD analysis project Ga0307512, IMG submission 200267) | Populus trichocarpa ectomycorrhiza microbial communities from riparian zone in the Pacific Northwest, United States - 14_EM | ecosystem: Host-associated > Plants > Roots > Unclassified | place... | reverse complement strand
CGAAGGTAGATCGAAGGAGGGCAAGTTGACGCACAGAGCGTTTTCCAGGTTTCACAATGTGATAAACATTGTGGGTATGTACAAAGCGGTGCGGTGTCAGTTAAAAACAGCAAATACGAACAAGACAGGGGTAGCGGATACACTTGCAGAAGACAATATGACTCGCGAAAAATGAAAAGGAGTAGGATCGGATCGGATTTCATTAACAAGGGGTATGCAGCGGGGCATCATACGTTGACGCGTCGATCCCTTGGCACAACGCCTCGAACAATTTCCGTGCGTCCTCTGCGCCGTATTCACCACCCATCATCGCCACGACAAGCGAGCGCAATTTGGCCCCAATCCTTGGTGCCTGTAACCGAATTACACATCCCGTGCCGTTCCAATTGTCCGGTTTTTAAAAAAAGAAAGAGGTCACGACTTCGTTCGATCAACACACGCAGGAGAAACGCACCTCCTGTACGAGGATCTGGAACATCGACCCGCATTCCGACACGTCGCGGCAGAAGCTCGCGCTGCGCGGGTCCGCACCGTCGCGCGAGACCTGTTGTGCCTGCGAGAAGTCGACGCGGTAGTAGCGTACGGGGAATCGCGTGCGATCGAAGCCGGCCGTGGTGGAGCGACCGATGTCCATCATCACGCCGGTCGGGTCGCCGTACGCGCGATGCACAATGTTGTGCTCGTGGAGAAAACACAGGCCCTGCGTCGTCCGTCAGCCGTCAGTATCGCGGGTGAGCCTGAGGGGGGGGAGACGTAGCGGTGCCACAGATGGGTGTGTCTCGCCCCGAACGACCGGGTTACCTACCTCGAGCGCCTGGCGGATGTAGTCGATTACGTTCGAGACCGTTTGGAGCGGTGGGTCGTCGCTGTCGAAGAGACGCTCGAAGCAGAGCACGACGTCGTCTCCGCGCTCGGCCGAGTAGAGGAGACTCGGCGCCGGATTCCACGGGTCGTTGCGCGTTTCGTCTCCGTTGAGCGTCTGCAAGATGGAAAACTCGGAACTGTGGCGCTTCACGCGTCTTAGAATCAGGGACGTGGAAGCCCCAGAGGGTTTGCTCGAGTCCGCTTCGACGAAAACCTACGGGGTGAAAACAAGTATATGCAGGGTGCCCGACTTCGGTTACGTAAAATGCAGAACGTACCAGGTCTCCTGCCTGGTGATCAGCGGTTTCGCAGTGGGAAAGATACTCGTCGACCACGGCCTCAAAATCGCTGGGTAGGACATGAGTTCACGTTATGGGATATGAATCGGACATTGAGAAATACTGCTTACACGAAGAACATGTGCGACGACGTGGAGGACGACTGCGATGCAGGCATCCTGTAAAGTCCGGACCCCTGGGAAATTCCACCCAGCTCTTCAACCCCAAAGTGCACATTCTCCATGGGCACCATCCTCTGGAGTGGGTAACCGAATCCGGGCTCTTCTTGTGTGTCGGAGTCCCATGCTTCACTACTGGGCGTACTAGATGCGGGGCTGTGGAAACCCATTTACAAGACCAGATGGCGACGATGGACGGGGCTTCAGTGTGTAGGTAAACCGATACGTGAACGGCGGTACTATCGGATGATCCGAGGTCGTCGAATTACTCGATGAGACTCTGACTAAAACGAATATCTCACCTAGTCAAGGTTTTTCAAACAAGACAAGCTCGCCTTGGCACACGCCATTCCTCCCTCCGGCTTGTCGCGAACTTTACCAGAACTGGAGAGCGCTAAACCCTCTGAAAGCACAAATTGGGGAGAGATGACCAACAAGCGTCAAGTTACAGCCTCGTTCGGACAGTCAGAATCGGAGTCCACGGCTCACTGGCTCGGCACACGGACCGCGTTACATAACCTCGGTCTTGGCATAATCTGATCCACGGTATGTCAAAATAACAATAAGTGTGTCGAATAGGTAAAAGGCTATACGTGAGTAGCCCCCCTATTTGGCTGGGTATGTGAAACAGGATAGGGAAGGCTTCCCCTGAAGTGTTAAAAATGGCGCTCAACGTGCTCATGGTTCTGCGGTCCACGCGATAGAATATTCACGACTCCGGATCTCTCCGCATTCGCTCGACGATCACACGTGAGCCAGAGTGAGCTGGTTGGCTCCCGTGGCATTCAGAAGAACAAAACTACGCTCATGTTATGGACGGAACGTGTGTGTAACATTCCCACTCTTGACCTCCCTCCGGTCTTTGGGCGTAGCTGGAAACCTCTCGCCGCGGTCTAACGCGACACCTATATCATGAGATGTGTTGCCAAAGTCAGTCACGCAGTACCATCAGAAGAACCGGAAGGACTTACCCTTGCCTTTCTTGGATCGAAGCCTCTTCCCGGCCCTCTCAGCCTCTAACTCACTGCGCTCGCTGGCAGCATCGTCCAGGATATTCGGCACGCTCGCAAAGTCGAACGGTACAATCTCCTCCGGCTCCACTTTGGTATGCGCAGCTGGTGTGGATGGCGTCTCAGAGCTATCGTCGCCACCTATTCCGGCCTTTTTGTTACGTTTGCGCTTCTTTTGACGTTGTCCCACAACGACAATCGCGTCATCGACAACCTCGGCCTTGACCGTCTGTCTGAGCGGCGCTGGAACAAATGGTATTTCTGCTGTTGCCCCGTCGTTGCCAGTTGTGTCTGTGATGGAGGTGACAGCGACTTCATCAGAGGTGGCCATGGCCTCGGTAGGAGGTACCTAGGGGACAAAATCAGGGATGAAATGAGTAGAATTCAACACGACGCCCTTACTGTGGGTACAGTCGGTGCGATCACCAGTGTGCTGTGGATCTTTTTCACGACATCTTGGAATCGGCTATGAGAATTGGACCTTGGCGCTGGTATAGACCCAAATAGTGAGCTGATGGTAGCTGAGTATACGAGGTGAGGACGGGACGGCAAGGTCGAGGGACCAAACAGTGACGAGGTTGCTGCTGTTGGAAGGGCTTCGTTACAAGACCAGAGTGAGAGCGGTTGAGAAACTGGGGGTGTCGGTGCCGATAACTCATCGCCCTCCGTCTTGATTGACGGCACAGTCGCCCCAGTAGGTTCTGCAACAAGGATGTCCCCCGGCCCCTCAGCTGCGTCGCTCAGCCCCCTCTTCACTGCATCGCGAATGATGTCCAACAACTCTTTAGAACGTCTCCTCACCACGGGCGGCGTAGATGGGAATGTGTGGAGAAGCGCTGCCATATCCGCTGGTGGTTGCTCCACCAACTTAAAGACAAAGCGGTTTGACAGAACATATCTGTCTCGCAGGTCAGTCCGATCACAAATCCGAGAACGGGGACAAGCGTACCCAGTACTCTCATCCTCCTCTCGGGCGACACGATCTCGCCATATATGTACTGTTCGAAAGACCTCACGCTGCACGCCCGGAACGCCGTCAATGCCAAGTGCCGGCTTGTTCCACTTCCGCGCAAGTGTGTCCCATCCACTCACTCCCGTTCCTCCTTCCTCGTCGTAGGGTTCTGGGGTATACACCCGAAGCGCAGTTTCCGCGGATCGCGATAGCACCTCTCTCACGAACGCGTCTGGGGCCATAGGAGAACCGGCACGGCTTGTAGGGGAGGCAGAACGCGAAACGGCGCGGTCAAGGAGGGCATTTCGCAGATTGTCGTATACATGGAGAAGGAAATGGGTGTCGGCACGAGCATATTTGAGCATCTCATCTGATAATGGTCTGTAACAGGGTCAGAAAGAATGAAGGCTTAATCAGATCGAAGAACTGACCGAACTCGCCAATCTGCTAGTTGATACCGCTTGTCTGCAGAGAAGTCGCAGTACATCTCGAGTAGCGTAGCAAGCCCGTGTCGAGGGAAGTCGAGTACCTTCGAGGCGTGGAAAGTGTCAAACACGTTCACCAGATACAAGTTGAAATCTTGCTGGAGCCAGACAACGTCACTTTCGGCGCCATGGAGGACCTAGCATGGCACAGGTCAGCCAGAGACATGACGGGAATCAGAATAAGACCCACTTTGACAATATTTGGGTTGGTGAAGATTTCGTTCAGGTCTTCGAGGTCGTCGCGTAGCTCGAACGGGTCCACAATCCAGTCTTCCTCGCGAGAGCTAATTTGCATCAGACACACGAAGCCAGAATACGTGCGATAATTATGGTATTCAAGGTCGACAGCGACTTCCTTGACGCGGCGAAGCTTATCTATTAGCTCTGCGAGTTGGGTAGGTGTCGAGACCCAGGTGAAAGGGGTTTCCTCAAGGGGTTTAAATGGGACCGGTGTTTGTGATTCGAACATATGGGTCGGATAACACAGATTGTTGATTTCATAGCGGTAGGGGTGCGGGGGTCTATGACCTCATCAACAAATTGAGATCATCCCATGATAGTGAGTAAAAAAAACGCACAAGACTCTATCCGGATCCTCTCCGACGTTCGCTAGTTGGAACGTATACCCTAATGGCACTTGCGCATTGAACTTGTGTCGTAAGGAAGGATACCACGGGACGCTATTTTTGTTATCAGGTCTCCGCTTGAACTTGAGTTGCGGCTTTGGGAGGTGGGATATATGCTGGATGACCGGAGCCTGTCGACTGGAGACGGCCGCCTTCTTTTTTGGTTCGGGAGGGTTGATGGCGATAGCAGGCGCTTTCGTCCTGCCAGAGAATTGGTCCAGCGCGATGTCCTGGGTAAGGTGAGAGCAAGGCGAAAGGATGGAATGCACTACGCACTGCACGCTCGAGTAGTTGGTCCATCGGCTCAACGATCAGTGCCTCGAAACGGTCGATAAAGTCATCCTCATCCTGCAGACGAGCCCTTCCCTTTCCCTTTGCACTCTTGGAGCTCCCAATCGTCGACGACAGGCCAATAAGCATATTCGTCATGGATACAACTTTGCTTGAGCAGGCTTCCAGGTCGTTCGCTAGGTCTGAATCCACAGACCGGTGAAACGCCAAATCGGAGGGGAGCCCTGCGGCATGTTTAGTCGCTTTGAGAACATGTTCTTGGAGTTGGGCGTAATATCCGTCAAATTCTGACTTTGTCAACGGCGTCTGAGATGAACTCATGAGAAGCCCTCTTGCTCTCAGCGTCGTAGCGTCAAATGCCTCTACTGAACAGATTCCGATGCAAAACGAAATTTCTGTCGACATTTTACTCACGACCACGTGACTAGGTGTAATTAGATAAGCACAACATGGGCCAATATTAATGTGGCGGCCATACAGTGTCTTCGCTACCCTTCGATGTCTCGGAACTGACGGCGATTCACATGTTAAAGATACAGACATAGCATGACAGCAATATCACGTTTACCACTAACCCCAAACACCAATTTGCTGCCCCCACTGGCAATGCTCCCGATGCCCACCGGACAACCTTGATCGTGTTCCTGACTCCGGAAAGCCACAACCTGTCGACGATGAGGGGGGGAGGGGGAGCCGCCGCTCTGTAGTCTATTTCCTCCATTTCGAAAGTAGCAAGAAGCAGCGATACTGTCCTGAAAATGCAGTATGGCCACAGAAACAACATTGGTCAGTCAGTTACAACCCTCGAGAGTCCGATCTGAGGGTTCGACCATGCGGAGCAAGATCCGTTTGTGTGCACTATGGGCGCGAGTTACATCAAACTAACCCAACTGAATTAACTGATTCGGTGCTCTTCCTCCAGGTCCCACACAATCCACACCTCCAACTCGTTTTTTTCTCATTGGCCAGAGCATAGGCTCTCCCTCGTCATCCAATCCTACAATATGGTAGAAACTGCTACTTGTGTTCACCCTGCGACCTGCTCTTTCGTTTTATCTTCGCACAAGTTTAACTTCGAGGCTAAGTCATTGTGTCATTCATTACATGCTGTATCATATAGTTATAGGTGTCTAAGAGATTCTCAGAAATACATTCAGTGTTGATCTTGTCAGCCACTGGCACGGCGCCGAGGGTTTCCCTTTGCTACTGTGGCTGTTGCGCGGCAGTCCGCGCTGCTTCCGCCGCCTTCGTTCTGGAGCGAGTCACGGGGGGGGAGCGGCGGTTGGCTGCGGTCCTGGAACCCCCGGCCACGGGTTGTACTCCAGTCGGCGCCGCCGATTGCAGGCGGGGTTTGGGAGGGGGGCTTACTACTCTTGTCCCAACTGACGGCGCACCATGCCCGGCGGGGCCCGCACCGATATTCCAAACCGCGTTGCTTCCTGTCTGACCCTGCTGGCCACTTGTCGTCATCGGTATGCGGGATTGGAATTGTTGATGTCCCTGAGCATGCGGCATTGGCTGACCCTGTTGGCCACTTGTAGTCACCGGTGTGCCGGATTGAGTCCCTGGATCGGCATCAATACACTGCGAGAGGCAGGATCAGTGCTCTCTCACCTTGCGCTGTCTGCCACTGCTGCGGCTGAGTTCTTGCCGCGGTGGGAGGGACTCCCGGGATTGGTCCCACTGCACACATCACTAGTTCTGGGTGTATGGGCGCCGCACTTGGGTTTCCCACCCGTGCAAACATGGAATTCCAAAGTTGATCCCCCCCATTTCCCGTGTATTGATTATTGTTGCTTCATACATTGTAGGTTATAACGGTTAATGTTATGAAGGTGACAAAAACGAATATTCACGTTTGCTGCTGCTGACGCTGCGATCCACCTTGAACTTGACGTTGCTGGTTCTGACTTGAACCGGATTGCTGATTGTTCGACATGGTTTGTGAGAGGATGTAGATGTGAATGTAAGACGAAGTGCGATGATGGTCAACTCTGCTCCCTCCCCAGGGCTTTTATCCTCCTCGCTCTGTATTGCATTGACATGCGCTCTCTCCACATCTGAGGTCAATGGAGAGCGGAAATATTAGTGCGACAAGCCCCCAGATGGATCTGTGCGCAGGTAGAGCTTGGTCCCTCCCATAAAATGAGCCACAAACAGGGTTGTCGTCTATTCAATGTGCTTGCCACGACGCTGCGTAGAGGACGCACCGCCCGCTGCGGCTCTACCGCTTTTCGTGGACGAGAGGTTCATGGCACTGGACAAGGGGAGGATAATCCACAAGTTGGCCCTGTCACCTTAACTTTCGTCAGAGGGAATTGGCTGTGCAGAGTCCCAAGCACCAGGATTTGAAGCGCGCATATCCGGATCACATTCGCAATAGTCTTGCGAGCGACGCCGCGTGGTTGGAGGCATTTCTTGCGGAGCATACATGAATATAGCACAGGTGAGCACCTTTCCTTTGTGATTTGTCGCATGCTGAGTTTTCGAAAGAAATTTCTCAGGACCCGTCATCCACATGCCCCGCCCTGGTGTTATTGTGGCTGGCAACTTTCAAGACGTCCATTGGTTGCGGGCGGCTATGGAATTAGCGGTGCCTCAATAAGCGCTTGGGCTCGGATGACGCCCGTCGTCGGTGGATTAAGTAATGCTTGCGCAATGCCCTCGACGCCAGGCATCGACCACAAGCAAACAGGGAGAAATGAGTGGTGAATAATGTAAAAAAAAAAAATTTCATTGGGCCTTTGGACGCCCTTCTACAATGGGGCAAACCAAGACGTATCTAGGGGAATTATTTCAAGCATGCCCTAGTTGCGCACGACGACGCAGCGCACCTAGGCAATTGGGATTAGGCACTGCGAGCGATTGCCATCCGGCTGGGCAGTTAGATATGTAGCCACAGATCTATTAGGATGGGAGAAGGAACCAAACATCTCTGGGATCCGTGTTGCTAATGAGACCATTCTCCAACTTGTCCATGCCTTCGAACTTGTAGGCTGCCAAACCCATCACCACCAGCTGTAGTTGAGAGTGGTTATAACTTACTACTGTAGTGCACTTCTCTCAGCCAGAGGTATGCCAAATCGGAGGGCCCTGCGGCATGTTTAGTCGCCTTGAGAACCTATTCTTGGAGTCATGCACAATATCCGTCAAATTCTGACTTTGTCAACGGCGTCGATGACTCCATGGAAGCCCCTTGCCCTCAGCGTCGCAGCGTCAAAAGCCTCTGCAGCATGGATTCCTGCGGCGAATGCAAAACAAACGGGATTTTTGTTCTCAACACAGATAATACCCACGACCACGTGACTGGAAGTACCTATGTAATTAGATAAGCAGAACACAGTGGTTGCTCGTGATTAAAACATTTTCCAGCATTCCCTCTTTGTGCGTGGTATCTTTCCAGGTATCCACCAAGGACATAATATTTATTCTTGCTGTTGAAAAAAGTACGTTTTTGTGGCATTTGAGGACGAATTTCTGTATCTTTTCACTTCAGTTTTGACCACCAAACTGAATAACACTAACTTGAACTAGCCAACCTTGTTCGTGTTCCTGACTTCAGAAAGCCACAACCTGTCGAACTGAAGGTGATGGGAGGGCCACTCTGTTGTCTATTGCCTCCATATCGGAAGTAGAGAACAGCGATACTGTGCTGAAAATACAGTATGGCTGCACAAACAACATTGGTCAGTCCGTTACAACACCCCTCAGGAGTCTGATCTGAGGGTTCGGCCATGCGGAGCACAGACCGTTTGTGTGCACTATGGGCACGAGTTACGTCAAACTGATCCAGTTAACTGATCCAGTGCTCTTCCTCCGTGTCCTACACAATCCACGCACCCGGCTCGGGTTTCTCTATTGGCCAACAACCTCTTCCTCGTCAACGTCGTCATCCAATCCTACAAAATAGTAAAAACCGTAACTTTTTGCTCGTCCTGCGACCTGCCGGTTTCTCTTTTTCTCGGCACAAGTTTAACTTCAAGGCTAAGTCATTATGTCATTCATTAAACGCTGTATCATATATTATAGGTGTCTACGAGGCTCTCAGAAATTCATTGATCTTGGCAGTACTGGTCAGCCACGGCGCTGAGGAGGGTTCCCTTTGCTGCTGCCTGGCTGCCCACCTCTTCCAGTTCCTGGGTTCTGAAACGGGTCTGTCCGAAACCAACTAGCTGACTAGATCACCTTATCAGTACCAACGCTGCTTCGCTATGTACCTGTTGACTTACCCCTTCTCCTGGCCCAAGTGATGGCGCACCACGCCCGGGCCCCGCACCGACATTCCCAGACGTGTTGCTTCCTATCTGACCCTGTTGGCCTCTTGTCGTCGCCGGTGTGCGGAATCGGAATTGCTGTTGTCCCTGGGCTTGGGTCATTGGCTGCTGGGGCTGCATGACGTTCGTGGCTTGAGGTCGCGATGCGGACGCTCCGGGGTTACTCGTAGGTGGTTGTGATGCCGTACGTCTCATTTCTCCACCGGTTCCTGGATCGGTATCAGATATACTGCGAGAGGCAGGATTCGCACTCTCTCACCTTGTGCCGTATGCTGCTGCTGCGACTGAGTTCTTGTCATGACGGGACCGACCCCCTGAATTGGTCCCGCTACCGCCAACACTAAGCCTGGGTCTACCGGCGCCGCACTTGGGTTTCCCACTCGTGCGGTCATGGAATTCCAAAGTCCATTTCCCCCATTTCCCCCATTTCCCCCATTTCCCGAGGATGGATTGTTGTTGCTTCATACATTGTAGGTTAGAACGGTTAATATTGCGAAGGTGACAAGAGCATGAATACTCACGTTTGCTGCTGTTGACTCTGTGACCCACCTTGAACTTGACGTTGCTGGTTCTGGCTTGAACCGGATTGCTTATTGTTCGACATGGTTTGTGAGGTGATGTGAATGTAAGACGAAATACGATGATGGTTGACTCTGCTTCCTCCCCAGGACTTTTATCCTCCTCGCTCTGCATTGCATTGACATGCACTCTCTCCACATCTGAGGCCTCTGGAGAGCGAAAATACTGGTGCGACAAGCCCCCGGATGGATCTGTGCGCAGGAAGAGCTTAGCCCCGCCCATAAAATGAACCACAGACAGGATTATCTTCTATTCAATGCGCTTGCCACGACGCTGCGTGGAGGGCGCACTGCCCGCTGCGGCTCTCAGGCTGCCGCTGTTCGTGGATGAGGGGTTCATGGCACTGGACAAGGGGAGGATAATCCACAAGTTGGCCCTGTCACCGTGAATTTCGTCGGAGAGTATTGGCTGTGCAGAGTCCCAAGCGCTATGACTTGAGGTGCGCACATCCAGCTGAGGTCACACTCCCCAATCGTCTTGCGAGCGACACCGCGTGGTTGGCGGCATTTTCTACGAAGTATACATGAGTATAGAACAGGTGAGCACGTTTTCTTTGTGACTTGTCGCATGCTTAGCTTTCGAAATAAATTTCTCAGATGCGCCATCTACATGCTCCGTCCTGGTGTTATTGTGGCTGGCAATTTACAAGACGTCTATTGGTAGCAGTGCCTCAATAATAAGCGCTTGGACTCGGATGGCGTCCGTCGTCGGTGTATTATGTAATGCCTGCGCAATGCCCTCAACGGGGCTGCTACGTGCATGGCGACGATGGCGTACATACTTTTCGGATGGGAGAAGGAACTAAACGTCTCTGGGATCCGTGTTGGTAATGAGACCGTTCTCCGATTTTATTCAGGCCTTCGAACCTGTAGGCTGCCAAACCATCACCACCAGCTGTAGTTGGGGGTGGTTACGACTGTGGCACACTTCTCTCAGCCAGAGACATGACAGCAGAGTGCCTTCGACCAACGATAGTCCAAAGTTGACATAAAACAACTCGGATGATACAATGTGTACTACGAGTTTCTCTGTGTATAAATCTCCTTTTTTCTGTCGAACTGTCGAACTCGTGGCGCATGTAGTTAGTCCACGCCTGAGTGAGTTCGGAGAATAGTCAGAGACCAAAGGCGAGTCCGCGATTCCAAAGGAAAGCGAAGACGCGAGGGGTGGAACGTGTGGGCGCGGACATGAGGTGGCACCGGCTGAGCCGCGACGATAGCGAGGAGACTGAAAGATAACTTATGACGCGATATGACTCAAGACTAAACGCAAGACGATGGGGGAAAACCGTGGGGAACTCGTGTCTCCCTAGCAGCTTGGGCACTCGGGCCCACCTCTTCACGAGGCAGCGCTCGTGTTTATAAAGCACGTCTGGTAGCTACTTACAGTCTAGACTACTTGTCCTTAATGTCCTGAAAACGGGCGCATGGCACCGGGGGTGAGGGGTGAAGCGGGGAGTAATGAAGAGACGGGAATGCTTCCTTGTGCAGCATGGCCATGCACCCGCTGTCCTGTGGCGCCAGTCGTGCCGGAAATGAGGAAAAAGAGGGTGCTAGGGCGCTCCAAGCCCGGCGCACGCAAGTGCCCTACAAGCTCGATGACGGTATTATTGAACTTTGGGTTGCTTTGCGTGCGTCGATTGGATCCTGAGTTGTTGCTGGGTATGGTGATTGGAGAGTATTACTGTAGTGGCGGGGAGTGAACCCAGGGAGGGAATTACGTGAGACATGAAGAAACATTTTTTTTTTCCCATGAGCTACGGGTGGGGAAGGCATAGGAAGCGTGATGAAAGATGGTTGAGGTTGAGAACATGGCAAGGCAACGGGGGGTGATGGACGCGACGCCAGTACTGGGTTGGGAGTCCCAACTTGGGACGTAATTTTTGGTGTTTTTTTTCTTAAAAAAAAAGAAAAAAGGACATTGCATTAATATTGCATGGCATACATGCACGTAGGACATTCAACGACATTAGCAAGCTATAATACAGCTTAACTGACGTATGGTGTCTATCTACACGGGCGAATGGTGTGAGAACAGTGTGATGTGGCTCGTCCTGTATGGGGCCATCCCTTACTCACGAGCCTCCGGCGGTGGCACTCGATTGCCCTGACACAGAAATGGGTTAAACCAGAAATGTTTTAAGGGTGTTGAAGAGTATGTTTGAGAGATAGAACAGTCAGATCATAGGAATCCGAGTCGTCGCCTTGCAGTAGTGAGAAGTAGCCTAAACAGTCACCGCGACCTACATTGGCACCGGGGGGGTTGGTAGGATTTGGGTTTGGAAGCGGGTTCAGTATTTCCTTGTAAAGGTTTACTTGTGGTCAGAAAAGGTATCGATGTGCTAGGAACCAACCAGCACATGTATGATGGACGAGGGTCCGCTGTCTGGTGATGGTCGACATTGGTCGTGTGGGGGCGATGTGATTCAACTGGTCGTCGGGTAATTGACTACTTCTGGCATACTTGCCAGAGGTTCTGAGGTTCCGCAGGTGCCGTTCCATGGGGCTGTCCTTGGTGGGAGGTGGGGACAGGAAGGTAGGTTGGACAACTGAGGGTCGGACTATTCAGGTGACGACTGCTTCAGGTGTTGGACGGGCTTGGATGCTCTTGCTGCTGGAACTTAGCTGATGACAACATGGGCTCGTTGATAGGAAAGTAGAGATACTTTGTGATCGCTTGAGAGAAGGTGGTGAAGGACAACTCACTGTCGGGACGTTGTCGGGGATGTGCGGGGGCATTCTTGCCCATTGTAGTCGTGCCACTGCCCATCCTTCTCACAGGCACCCATCTGTTCTCGCTCCACTCTCATTACTCCTCCCCTGTTCGAGACTCTGAGCTGGCCTCCCTTCCGTTCGTAGACCCCTCACCAGCACCCGTCATGACTGACGACTCGGACTCAAATTTACTCAAACTTCACGCCCAACTGTCACTGCCCCGTCTCTCCCAGGCTCATACTTCGTGGCTCCCAAACGATCGTTCTTGGACTATCTCAGCACACCATCTCGACGTTCTGCAAACACGATGGGTAGAAAAAAAAAGTCTCTGTATATGATGGTTTTAACACGACAAGATATTTGGGTAAAGTCCTGGACGATTATGCGAGGTATGCTTTGCCATCTGAGATTGCTAGTTCCGTCTTGAGCTGTCAACACCGCAGATCGATGCAGGATTCTCCCAAGGAAGAGGCGCCTTCACAAGTTGAGCCACCGACCGCCTCAGTGTTGTTCGTTTACTCTCCATGTCGGGAGAGTGCCGGGGTAGGTGCGCGGACGACGCCCAGGAATTTCACGGGTATCGTTTTCATTTTCCGCAGACAACTGTGTATGGTGGTCACGTGCGGGTGTGGGAGTCGTATGGTCTGTCGCCGTCGCTCCGTGCTGCGCAGACGATTGGGCATGGTCATCGTGTCCCTGTTTGGATGGTGTACTTTCGGCAGCCACCCCTTCGGGCTGCCCACTATCCTTGCGTGACATTTCCTCCTACTCCCTTGAGTACTTACCTGCATTTTATGGGCCATGGGCTACCACGCACCTGTCACACCCTCTGACTTGTGCCAGCCCGGCCCAATGCCACATACTGTGTAGATGGCGCGGGCAACGTCATCGCTGTTTCTGCTCAAGTGATCATCTTCTCTCCCGACGTTAGAGAAGGTGAGGTTCCAAAGGTCCTCTTCCGAACTCTGTGTCATCGAGGCAATCGGACGGATGAGGGAAACAACTCCTTCCGACGAAGGGGAGGGAATGATACTTCCTATAGGTCTTCCCATTTTTTATGCTGGTCTGATGGACGTCCTCCTCACTGCCTTTCCCGTACGAACTCGAATTTTTTTTTTCACCCTCCGGCAGCTTTCGCCATTCAGCGAAATCCCC
>Ga0307512_10005367_pt1 | contig 13408 bp, 10 predicted proteins | sample 14_EM_MG_FD_200267 | JGI IMG/M metagenome (GOLD analysis project Ga0307512, IMG submission 200267) | Populus trichocarpa ectomycorrhiza microbial communities from riparian zone in the Pacific Northwest, United States - 14_EM | ecosystem: Host-associated > Plants > Roots > Unclassified | place... | reverse complement strand
GCCGCGGTGGAGCTGTGGCAGGGCTGGCTGCAGAAGGGCTACGCGCCGAACTCGGTGATCAGCAACTCGCAGAACACGACGTGGGAGGAGTTCCTCACCGGCGACTTCGGGTTCGCGGTCAACGGCACGTGGCAGGTCAACAGCGCGGCGAAGGCCGACTTCCCGACCGGTGTCATCCAGATCCCCGGCCAGAACGGCGGTGTGGCGCCGACTCCGACCGGCGGCGAGTTCATCACCGCGCCCGTGCAGAAGGACACCGGGCGCTACAAGGTCACCAAGAAGATCGTGGACTGCATGACCACGCCCGAGGGCATGGTCGAGACCGCCAACACGTTCGCGTACTACATTCCGCCCACCAAGGAGGGCCAGGACCAGCTGCTGGCCGAGCACAAGGAACTGCAGCCGTGGGTCGACGCGGTCCGCAACGCCAAGGGGCGCACGAGCGACAACCTCGGCACCGACTACCCGCACATCTCCGAGGCGCTGTGGACGGCCGTGCAGAACGCGCTGTCCGGCTCGGCGAGCGCGAAGGACGCGTTGAGCAAGGCACAGGCCGATGCCCAAAAGGCGACCAACTGAGATGCACGTGACCACCGAACGGGTCGTGGCGCCGCGGCCGGCGGAGACCCCGCCGCCCGCGCCGCCGCGGCGGGTCCGGCGACTGCGCCCAACACAATGGGCCGCGTTCGCGTTCCTCGCGCCGCTGATCGCGTACCTGCTGATCTTCTACGCGTACCCGTTGTACCGGAACATCGAGCTGAGCCTGCACGACTACACGGCACGGGCGTTCGTGCTCGGCAACGCCGAGTTCGTCGGTCTCGCCAACTACGCCGACATCATCGGCTCGGACGGCTTCCTCCTCGCGCTGCGGAACACGGCGATCTTCACGTTCGTCTCGATCGCCGCGCAGTACGCGATCGGGCTCGGGCTGGCGGTGTTCTTCCGCAACCACTTCCGGCTGTCCGGGCTGCTGCGGGCGTTGTTCCTGGTGCCGTGGCTGCTGCCGCTGATCGTGTCGGGCTCGACGTGGTCGTGGCTGCTCAACAGCGACCACGGCATCGTCAACTCGGTGCTGGAGTCGTTCGGCATCGGGCAGATCAACTGGCTGACGTCGCCGGACTGGGCGCTCACCTCGGTGGTGATCGCCAACATCTGGCTGGGTGTCCCGTTCAACCTCGTGATCCTCTACTCCGGGCTGAAGAACATCCCGGACAACCTGTACGAGGCAGCGGCCATTGACGGGGCCAACGCGTGGCAGCAGTTCTGGCGCGTCACCGTCCCGCTGCTGCGGCCCGTTTCGGCGATCACGTTGCTGCTCGGGCTGATCTACACGCTCAAGGTCGTGGACGTCGTGTGGATCATGACGACCGGCGGGCCGGGTGACGCGTCGACGACGCTTGCCGTGTGGTCCTACCGCGAGGCGTTCGGCACCGGCCAGCCCGACTTCTCGCCCGCGGCGACGATCGGCAACCTGCTCATCGTGATAGCGCTCGCCTTCGGCGGGTTGTACCTGTACCTGCAACGGAAGCAGGAGCAGTCATGACCTCGCGACGCACGTGGTGGAAGACCGTGCTGGGGCTGGTTTTCGTGGCCTTCATGCTCTTCCCGGTGTACTGGATCGTGAACGTGTCGCTCACGCAGACCAAGGATCTGCGGGCCGACCCGCCGCACCTCTTCCCCTGGAATCCGACGTTCGACGGCTATGTGAACGTCTTCCAGGACCAGATGCCCGCACTCGGGACGAGCCTGCTGATCGGGCTCGGCTGCGTCGCGTTGACACTGGCGATCTCCGCGCCGGCCGGGTACGCGCTCGCCAAGCTGCGGCCGCGTGGCGGCGGCACGCTCAACTTCATGTTGCTGGTGGCGCAGATGATCCCGAGCGTGGTGATGGCCATCGGGTTCTACGCCATCTACGTCCGACTCGGCTGGCTGAACTCGGTGTGGGGCCTGATCGTCGCCGACTCGACGATCGCCGTGCCGTTCGGCGTGCTGGTGTTCCGCGCGTTCATGTCGGGCATCCCGGAGGAGCTGATCCAGGCGGCGAAGATCGACGGCGCGAGCGTGTGGCGCACGTTCACATCGGTGGTGCTGCCGGTGAGCCGCAACGCCGTGCTGACCGTGTCGCTGTTCGCGTTCCTGTGGGCGTGGTCCGACTTCGTGTTCGCGTCCACCTTGGACCGCAACGGGGACGCCGTGCCGGTCACACTCGGCATCTACGCCTACATCGGCAACAACACCACGGAGTGGAACTCCATCATGGCCACGGCCGCCATCGCGTCGGTGCCGGCCGCGGTGCTGCTCGTGGTGGCACAGCGCTACGTCGCCGGCGGGGTCACCGCGGGTGCGATTAAGGACTGACATGGACTTCCAACTGCATGATGCCGGTCTCGAGGTCCGGCACCGCCACGAGGTGCTGACGATCGAGGCGTGGGGCGCCGACAGTGTGCGCGTGCGCGCCGCGCAGTACCGGATCCCGGCGGAGAGCCACGGCGCGCTCGACGAGCCGCCCGCGACCGACCCGCCGGTGGTGAAGATCGGCGACAGCCAGGCCACGCTCGTGCACGGCGAGCTGACCGTGACCGTCGACTTCGACCGCGCCGCAGCGTATCCCGAGCCGTTGTTAACGTTCACCCGCACCAGCACGGGCGACGAGCTGCTCGCCGAGCGGCGTGAGCACTTCTGGCTCCCCGGCGCACGGGTGTTCACCGGCAACCGGTCCGGCGCGTACGAGGTGCACCAGCAGTTCGCCGCCTACGACGGCGAGAAGTTGTACGGGTTGGGCCAGCGCACACACGGCCGGCTCGACCTCAAGGGCCTCGCGCTGGACCTGGTGCAGCGCAACGGCGAGGTGTCGATCCCGTTCGTGCTCTCGAACCGCGGCTACGGTCTACTGTGGAACGTCCCGGCGGTCGGGCGGGTGGAGTTCGCGGACAACGCGACCCGCTGGCTCGCCGGCCAGGCGCGGGAGATCGACTACTGGATCACTGCCGGTGAGCCTGCCGCGGTCCTCGGCCGTTACGCCGACGCGACCGGGCACGTGCCGGAGCTGCCGGCGTGGGCGAGCGGCTTCTGGCAGTCCAAGCTGCGGTACCGCGACCAGGAGGAGCTGTTGGCGGTCGCCCGCGAGCACAGGCGTCGCGGGCTGCCGCTGTCGGTGATCGTCGCCGACTACTTCCACTGGTCGGCCATGGGCGACTACCGGTTCGACTCCGTCGAGTGGCCGGACCCGAGGGCGATGGTCGCCGAGTTGGCCGACCTGGGTGTCGAGCTGATGGTGTCGATCTGGCCGACGGTGTCGCCGCTGTCGGAGCACTTCGCCGACTACCGCGACGGCGGCCTGCTCGTCGGCAGCGACCAGGGGGTGGAGTTTCACCAGACCATTCAGGACAAGGGGATGGCGACGCCGATGCCCGTCGGGTTCTACGACCCGACCAACCCGAGGACGCGGGAGTTCGTGTGGGATCTGGTGCGGCGCAACTACCTCGACCTCGGCATCCGGGTGTTCTGGCTCGACGCGTCCGAACCCGAGCTGAACCCGGCCCACCCCGGCAACCTCACGCTGTACGCGGGGCCGGGCGCTGAGGTTGCTTCTGTTTACCCGAGGGACAACGCGCGGCTGTTCGCCGAGGGGATGGCCGCGGCGGGGCAGGAGCCGACGGTGCTGCTGTGCCGATCGGCGTGGGCGGGTGCGCAGCGCTACGGCGCAGCCGTGTGGTCGGGCGACATCCCGGCGACGTGGTCCTCGCTCCAGCAACAGATCCGGGCCGGACTGAACATCGCGGTGTCCGGGATCCCGTGGTGGACAACGGACATCGGCGGTTTCCACGGCGGCGACGCACGCGACCCGGCGTACCAGGAGCTGATGGTGCGGTGGTTCCAGTTCGGCGTGTTCTGCCCGCTGTTCCGGCTGCACGGCGACCGCGAGCCACGCACACCGACGTCGTTCGCCCAGACCGGCGGGCCCAACGAGGTGTGGTCCTTCGGCGAGGAGGCCTACGAGATCATCGCCGGACTGCTGCGGCTGCGAGAACGGCTCCGGCCGTACATCCACGAGCAGATGCGGGAGGCGGCGCGTACGGGCCTGCCGCCGATGCGGCCGCTGTTCGTGGACTTCCCCACCGACAGTCGCGTGTGGACGGTCGACGACGAGTTCCTGTTCGGCCCGGACATCCTGGTCGCACCCGTCGCCGAACCCGGCGTACGCGAACGTGAGGTTTACCTGCCGCCAGGATCGTGGGTCGACACCGCGACCGGAATGGAACACGCCGGCGGCCGCAAGGTGACCGTCGCCGCACCGCTCGAACGGATCCCCGTGTTCGTCCGCGCGGGCGCCGACCTGCCACTACAGGAGAACACGTGACGGACATCAGGATCGTTGGGAGCCCGGTCGCCCCGACCCGTGGCCGGCAACGCCCGCTCGGACTGACCGACGTGACCCTCACCGGCGGGTTCTGGTCACGGCTGCAGGAGACCAACGCCTCGGCGACACTCGCGCACTGCGAGCAGTGGATGGAGAAACTGGGCTGGCTGGCCAACTTCGACCGCGTCGCGGACGGGGCCACCAGCCAGGACCGGCCCGGCTGGTCCTTTTCGGACTCCGAGGTCTACAAGCTGATCGAGGCCTACGCCTGGGAGTTCGGCCGCTCCGGCGACCCCGCGGCCGACGAGGCCGTGCGCCGCCTGACCGCGCGGATCGGCAGGGCGCAGGATGTCGACGGTTACCTCAACACGGCCTTCGGCCACGCTCATCAGGCGCTGCGGTACAGCGACCTCGAGATGGGCCACGAGCTGTACTGCGTCGGACATCTGTTGCAGGCCGCGGTCGCCCGGCTGCGCACGACCGGACACGACGACCTGGTGGCCATCGCCGAGTGCGCGGCCGACCACGTGTGCGCCACGTTCGGCCGGTCCGGGATCTGTGGGCATCCCGAGATCGAGGTGGGGCTCGCCGAGCTCGGCCGTGCGCTCGGCGAGGACCGGTACATCGAGCAGGCGCGCCTGTTCCTCGACCGCCGAGGACACGGCACGTTGCGGGACATTCCGTTGGGCCGCGCGTACTTCCAGGACGACGTGCCGATCCGTGAGGCCACGACCTGGCGCGGCCACGCGGTGCGCGCGCTGTACCTGACGGCCGCCGCGGTGGACGTCGCGGTCGAATGCGATGACGCGGAGTTGCTGGCCGCGGTCGAGCGGCAGTGGACGAACGTGGTCGCGCGGCGCACGTACCTGACCGGCGGGATGGGCTCGCGGCATCAGGACGAGGGCTTCGGCGAGGACTGGGAACTGCCGCCGGACCGCGCGTACTGCGAGACGTGCGCCGGCATCGCCTCGGTCATGGTGTCGTGGCGCCTGTTCCTCGCGACCGGCGACGTCCGGTACGCGGACCTGATCGAGCGCACGTTCTACAACGTGATCGCCGCGTCGCCACGCTCGGACGGCCGCGCGTTCTTCTACGCGAACCCGTTGCACCAAAGGATTTCCGGCGCCGCCGCGACGGACGACGAGGTGAACCCACGCGCCGAGGGCGGCTCACGAGCCGCGTGGTTCGACGTGTCGTGCTGCCCGACCAACGTCGCCCGCACACTCGCCACGTGGCACACCTACGTCGCGACGGCGGGGGAACGGGAAGTGACGCTGCTGCAGTATGTGAACGCGCACATCGACACGTCGCTGGGGCTGGCCATCGAGGTGACGACGGCCTATCCGGACGACGGGCACGTGTCCATCCGCGTCACGCGTGCGCCGTCAGGTCCGGTCGCGTTGCGGCTGCGTGTCCCGTCGTGGGCGAGCGGCGCGACACTGGCCGAAGGCGGCCGAAGCTCGGTCGTGGCACCGGGTTTCGCGACGGTCGACCGGGAGCTGGTCGAGGGCGAGACGATCGACCTGACGCTGCCGGTCACGCCGAGGTTCACCTGGCCGGACCACCGGATCGACGCGGTCCGCGGCTGCGTGGCGGTCGAGCGCGGCCCGCTGGTGCTGTGCGCGGAGTCGCTGGACCTGCCGCCGGCCACGACCCTCGACGACCTGCGAGTGGACACGAGGATGGCCCCGACCGAACACGACGATTCGGTGACCGTGCACGCCGTGGCCGACATCCGGCCCACCGAGCCATGGCCGTACGCCTCGACCCCGACCGGGCCCGGCGTGACGTCGTCGGTCGAGCTGAGGTTGATCCCGTACCACCGCAGAGCGGAACGTGGTCCGGCGGCGATGCGTGTGTGGCTGCGCGCCTGACTAGAGCGTGCCGACGATGCCGAGTGCGAACTCGCTGTACTGCCTGACGATCGTGTCCTCGGTCAGCTCGCCGTCCTCGCGGTACCAGACCGACACGCCCATGCCGAGGTCGAGGATGGCGTAGGAGGCGAGCCGGGCGGACGCGACCGTGAACCGGCCGACGTGGATTCCGGTGTGGACGAGGTCGCGGAAGCACCGTTCGTACTCGTCGCGCAGTGCCAGGACCCGGCCGAGGTGGGGCTCGACGAGCGCCCGGATCTCGCGGTTGCCGACGAAGGCCTCCAGCCGGTGTCTCGCGTGGTAGCGCACGTGCGCCTCGGTGGCGCGGCGTAACCGTTCGGTCGGGTCGTCGGAGCCGGCCACCGCCGAGCGGTGCGCGGCGAGCAGGTCCTCCATGGTGCCGACCATGATCGTCGCGAGCAGGTCCTGTTTGGACGCGACGTGCTTGTACAGGCTCGGCCCCCGGATGCCGACGGCCGCGCCGATGTCGGCCATCGTCGTGGCCTCGTAGCCGTGGTGGGTGAACAGCTCGAGCGCGGCCGCCCGGATGTCGACGGAGCGTGACGATGTGGGCCTGGCCATGCTGTCTCCTCGGTCTCCAGCGGCTAGCATCAGAGGCTAATGGTCATTAGCCTGACGGGAGAGACATGGCTGTCGACTTCACCCAGGACGCCCTCGTCGCCGATCTGACCCGCCGGACCGCGGACTTCGTCCGGGAGACGGTGATCCCCGTCGAGGAGGCGTGCGGCGGGGTCGCGCGCTCGGAGGAGACCAGGACAGACCTCCAGCGGGCCGCGAAGGAGGCCGGTGTCTTCGCGCCGCACGTCAGCGCCGAGTTCGGCGGCCACGGGCTGGACATGTGCGCCCGTGCGCCCGTGTTCGAGGAGGCCGGCTACTCGCTGCTGGGGCCGCTGGCGCTGAACGTCGCCGCGCCCGACGAGGGCAACATGCACCTGCTCGAAGCCGTCGCCACCGCCGAGCAGAAGGAGCGCTATCTCCGTCCGCTCGCGGCGGGGGAGTTCCGCTCCTGCTTCGCCATGACCGAGCCCGCGCCCGGCGCCGGTTCGGACCCGAGCGCGCTGACGACCAGGGCGACGAGGGTGCCCGGCGGCTGGCGGATCGACGGGCACAAGTGGTTCATCACCGGCGCGGACGGTGCTGGCTTCGCGATCTGCATGGCCAGGACCTCGGGCGAGCCAGGCGACAACGGCGGCGCGACCATGTTCCTCGTCGACGCCGACAACCCCGGCATGAAGATCGTCCGCCACATCGAGACACTCGACGAAAGCCTGTACGGCGGCCACATCGAGCTGCTGTTCGACGGCTGTGTCGTCGGCGAGGACGCCGTGCTCGGCGAGGTGGACGAGGGTTTCCGCTACGCCCAGGTACGGCTGGGGCCGGCACGGATGACGCACTGCATGCGGTGGCTGGGCATCGCCCGCCGGGCGCACGACATCGCGTTGGACCGGGCGATGGCGCGTGAGGTGTTCGGCTCGCGGCTGGCCGAGCTGGGGATGGTGCAGCAGCTGATCGCCGACAACGAGATCGACATCGCCGCGGCCCGAGGGCTCACCCTGCGTGCGTGCTGGGAGCTGGACCAGGGCCGGTCGGCCGGACAGGCCACCTCGATCGCGAAGACGTTCAGCGCCGAGGCCGTCTGGCGGGTCGTGGACCGGTCACTGCAGATCTGCGGCTCGCTCGGCGTGTCCGGGGACGTGCTGCTGAGCCGGTTCCTGCGGGAGGTCCGCCCGTTCCGGATCTACGACGGCCCGTCGGAGACGCACCGCTGGTCCATCGCCCGCCGGGCCGTCCGGCAGCGCTCACGATGAGCGAGCCGGACCTACCCGTGTCGCGAGGGGCACTGGCGCGTCACCGGCCCATGTCCTGAAGGGCACCCTCAAGACGTTCAACCTGGATCCACCGATGATCTTGCGGTCGGTCTAGCCGCTTCGGCCCGCGCAGCGGGCTGGGTGAGCTGGGCGGGCTGCGCGGGTTGGGTGGGCTGCGCGGGTTGGGTGACGTGGCTTGATGTCTTGAGGGTGCCCTTCAGGGCGTTGAGCGTCCTGAGGGTGCCCCTCAGGACATCGCCGCTGTCCCGAACGCGCCCCCTCGCGGGACCGGCACCCCGCGGGTGCCCGCGAGCCGGGCGCGCTGCGCCGGGCGCTGCGCGTCCGCTGCCCGCGCTGGGTCGGGCGCTGCGCGTGTCGGGTCAGTGTGCGTCGAGGGCGGCTTCCTCGGGGGTGGGGGCGGTGCCGCCGAGGTGGGCCGGGAGCCAGAACGGGTCGTCGCCGGGCTTGGGCTTGTCGGGGTAGGCGCGCTGTGTCGCGTCGAGGAGGGCCGACATCCTGGTGCGCAGGTCGGCCGTCTGCGCCTCCAGGTCGTCCTCGGCGGACGGCTGGAACGGCTCGCCGACGCTGATCAGGACCGGGACGTGGCGCTGCGTGAGGTTCTTCGGCCTGCCCTTGGTCCAGAGTCGTTGAGAGCCCCAGACCGCGACCGGGATGATCGGCACGCCGGCTTCCTCGGCCATCCGGACCGCGCCCGTCTTGATCGGCTTCACGGTGAAGGACTGGCTGATCGTGGCCTCGGGGAACACCCCGACCACCTCGCCGGACCGCAGTGCGGTCACCGCTGCCTGGTACGAGGCCTGGCCTGCGGCGCGGTCGACCGGGATGTGGTGCATGCCGCGCATCAGCGGGCCCGCGATCCGGTTGGCGAAGACCTGCTGCTTGGCCATGAACCGGGTCTTGCGCTTGGCCGGCAGCGCCGCCAGCCCGCAGAAGATGAAGTCCAGGTAGCTGACGTGCGTGCAGGCAAGCACCGCCCCGCCGGAGGCCGGGATGTGTTCGGCTCCGCGCACGTCCAGCCTCAGGTCGAGGACCCGGAACAGGGTCTTGCAGCCAAGGATCACCGGCGGGTAGACGAGCTCCACTGTGCCTCACTTCCACGCATGCTGTCCGTTTTGGGGGAAACGGTCTACTCCCATCATTCCCTAAGGAATGGCCGGTACCGGTTTCATAGCCCATGACGTAACCGAACACACAGGTCAGGGCGTCGCAGATCGGTGAGTAACTTACTGACTGTCGAGTTCCCCCGTTTGGTCGCTGACGACCTTGTCGTAAGGGACTTACGGTCCAATTCAGAGGCGTTCACACCTGGGGGGTGTCGGTCTTGTCGTCGTTTTCGCATGTCCGGTTCACGCGTCGATCAGTGCTGGGAGGTGGGCTCGCCGGCGCCGCCGTGTTGGCGGTCGGCGTGCCGAGTGCCGCCGAGACGGCTCTGAGCGCGGCCGACGAGGATCTCCTGGCGCACATCGCGGGCACGATCGCGGTCCTGCCCGTGCCCTTCCCCGAGTTCGGCGAGAAGGGGCCGGCCCACACGCGGGCCACCCACGACCGGGTGCGCTCGACGGTGCACCGGCTGCCCCAGACGTCCGGCGTCGCCGACGGGCTGCGGGTGCTCCGGCCGGTGGTGTCGGTGCGGGACGACCACGAGACGGTCGTGCGCGGGTTCGGCCGGCTGGTGGCCGAGAACCGGTCCGTGGACGGGCTCGCCGCGGTCGTCGGCACCTGTGTCGCGACCCTGTCGCCGAGGTTCGACCCGAGCGCGCGGTCCGGCGCCGAGCTCTGGCTGGACTTCGCGCGCCGGTTCGCGGCGATGTCAGGGGGCAAGTGATGGCCTTCTCCCGACACACGCGCAACGACCTGCGACAGGGGCGTGAGGACCTGCTCCAGGGGTTCATCCACCGCCGGGGCATCAACGGCGCCGGGGTCGCCTACCGGGTCCGCGACGGCGAGACCACGGACGAGCCGGTCGTGGTGGTCTTCGTGACGAAGAAGCGGCCATCCGGCCTGCTCATGGAGGAGGACCTCCTGCCGAGGCAGGTCAACGTCGGCGGCCGCAACTACGGCGTCGACGTGTACCAGGCCGGCCCGTTCTCGGTCGTCGGCGATCCCGAGTTCGACCCGCCGAACCCCACGATCATCGAGAAGTTCCGGCCGCTGCGGCAGGGCGCGCAGATCAGCAACATCAACACCAGCGCGTTCGGGACGCTGGGCGCCATCGTCCGGGACCTCACCGACGGCGCGCCGGCGATCCTGTCGAACAACCACGTGCTGGTACGCAACAACGCGAGCTCGTCGGTCGGCGACGCCATCACGCAGCCGTACACGCAGAACCCCGAGGACATCGTCGCGCACACGACCAGGTTCAAGGCGTACACGTTCGGGCCCGCACGACCCAACATCATCGACGCGGCGATCGCCCGGCTGACACCGGAGGTGGCCAAGGAGATCACCGACCAGGTGGCCGGCGACCGGATGACGCCGTTCTCCCTGGACAACCCCGCCATCGGCCTGTTCTTCGCCGCCGACCCCTTCAACTTCTACGGCGTGGTGTGCAAGATCGACTCCACACTGGACGAGATGAACGCCGAGCTGTTGACGCCCAACGCCATCTACGTGCCTGGACCGGACGACATCGGCAAGCCGGTGGAGAAAGCCGGCTCGCGGACCGGCTACACGTCCTCGCGCATCCATGCGGTCGACGTGAAGTTCCCGGTGTTCATGGAGATCAGCGGCGGCACGCGGGTCGCGTGGTTCGACGACGTCGTCGGCATCAGGCAGCTCGGCTGGCCGGGTGACTCCGGCTCCGCGGTCCGCATGGGCGGGGACGGCGACACCAGGATCGGGATCGACCTCGGCATCTTCAGCTGTCTGGTCACCGACAGCGTGGCCTCGATGTACGACCTGCCGCTGCAGAACGACGTCCCGCTGGCCGACCAGATTCGCGACGGGTTCATGGCGCGGAGCTACACGGGCAACTTCCTGGTGCAGCTGTTCTACCTCAACAACAACGTGATCCTGGACCGCACCGAGGGCGTCGAGGCGTCGCAGAGCGAGAAGGCAGGCGCGGCCAGCATGTACTCGAAGTACCGGGACTTCGTGTACTCGGCCGTCGCCGATCCGGACCGCCCCGGCCTGGTCGTGACGCGCGAGCACATCGACGACGCCGCGCTGGGCCTCGCCTCCCTGCAGACCAGGATGACGAACGAGGAGACCGACGCGACCAACCAGATCTTCAACTCACTGGTCCGCCAGACCGAAGGGATGAACCACCAGCAGCTGATCGCGTTCATGGAGCGCGACGACGTCTTCACCATGGTGTGGAACGCCGTGGCGACCGTGCCGACGATCCAGGCGCTCGGACAGCTGCGTCCACTGTGGCGCGGGCCGCGGTGATCGACCAGGGCGTCACGTTTCCCCAGCCGGTGTTCCGCCGCACAGTCCGGACACGGCTGCTGGAGCTTGCCGAGGACCTGCCCGATCGGCTGCGGCCCTGCGTGCTGCCGTTGATCCACAACCCGGGCAAGGGAGTCCGGTCGGCTCTCGTCGCCGCGGCGGCCGAGGGCGGGCGGCCCGACCCGTTCGAACTGACCCGCATCGGCGCGATCGTGGAGCTGCTGCACCTCGCGTCCCTGCTGCACGACGACGTGGTGGACCGGGCCGCGACCCGGCGCGGCCTGCCGACCGCACACGAACGGGTCGGCCCGGACCTGGCGCTGCTCGCCGGCACGGCCTGCGTCGCGCTGGTCGGCCAGGAGGCCGCCGATCTCGGACCGACGGTCGCCGGCGCCCGCGGCCGCTGCGGCGCCGCCATGGCGCTCGGCCAGATGATGGACGTGGAACGGGCCTACGACACGGAGTTCGCCGAGGACGACTACGTGGCGATGGTGAAGCGGAAGACCTCCGAGCTGTTCAAGCTGTGCTGCGTCCTGGGCGCGGGCTGCGCCGGCGCCGCTGACGACTTCGTTGCGGCTGTTGCTGTTTTCGCGACCGAGATCGGGGTGTCCTTCCAGATCCAGGACGACTGCAAGGACTTCCTGCCCGGCAACTCCGGGAAACCACAGGGGACCGACCACAAGCTGGGCCTGTTCGGCCTGCCCACGTTGCACGCGGTGCGCGTGCGGCCGGACGAGCTGCGGCCGTTGCTGCTCGCGCCGTCGATCGACGCCGCCGAGCTCGGCCGGATCCGTGAGCTCGTGATCTCCACCGGCGGCGTCGAACACGCTGTCGCGCGGGCACGGCGGCACCGGGCACTGGCGCTGGACGCGCTCGCGCCGTTCGAGGGCACGCCAGCATGGTCGGCGCTGCGGGAGGTGACCGACGCGGTATGGACGCTCTCGTAGTCGGCGCCGGGGTGGCCGGATGCACGGCCGCCCGCCTGCTCGCCGCCGCCGGGATGGACACCGTCCTGGTCGAACGGCCGGGCCCGGTGCCGGAGCACCACCTCGCGCACGAGCGCCTCGACGCCGCCGCCGACTCCGTTGACGTCACCGAGGTCGTGCTGTCCTTCGGGGTCGAGACACCCCGGCGGCACACCGATCCCGACCTGGTCATCTCGTCCCGCACCGCCCTGCTCGGCGGCCTCCGCGCGGCCGCGGTCGCGGCGGGCGCCCGGCTGGTGCCGGCGGAGCCGGCGCGGGTGGATCTCGAGGCCGACCCCGTGCTGTCGGCGCTCGTCGCCGACCAGGGCACGCCGGAGATCGTCCTCGACGCGACCGGGGCGGCGCACGCTCAGGGCGCCGGTCAGGGGTTCGCGACCACCGGCACCTGGCGCGGATGTCCTGTGGGGAACGAGGTTCTCGTACACCTGACCCAGCCGGCCGCCGACGATCCCCGCGCACTCCCCGTCGTGGTCCGCGTGGTGCCGATCGCCACGGACCTCGCCACGGTGACCGTGACGGTCATGGCGCCGGCCGAACCGACTCTGGACGCCGTGACGACCGTCGTGCGGTCGGCCGATCCCCGCCTGGCCGACGCGACGCCGGTCGGGGCGTTGTCGGTGCATCCGGTGAACGCCGCGTTCGCGCCGGAATCCGCCGTGCGTGGGCACGTGCTGGTGCTGGGGGAGGCGGCCGGTCTGGTCAACCCGTTCACCGGGGACGGGATCGCCAACGCGATCCGCAGCGCCGAGATCGCGGCGGCCGCGGTCACCGGCCACCGCGGCGACCAGAACCGGATGTCCGCCGCGTACCGGACGGGGTTGCGCTCGGCCTTCGTCGGCTACTTCGAGACCGCGCGGCACGCCGTCCGGCACTACCACCTGGCGTGGCGGATCCTGTCCAGCTCGGCACGGTCGGAGCATCCGTTCTTCCGCCAGGGACACCGGGTGG
>Ga0307512_10005366_pt1 | contig 13408 bp, 14 predicted proteins | sample 14_EM_MG_FD_200267 | JGI IMG/M metagenome (GOLD analysis project Ga0307512, IMG submission 200267) | Populus trichocarpa ectomycorrhiza microbial communities from riparian zone in the Pacific Northwest, United States - 14_EM | ecosystem: Host-associated > Plants > Roots > Unclassified | place... | reverse complement strand
ATAGACTTATCAGGCCGACAGTAATCTCCGGCCATACGAGACTCATCTCTAGCCATACGAGACTCATCTCTAGCCATACGAGACTCATCTCTAGCCATACGAGACTCATCTCTGGCGACAGAAGACAGAGACCTATCATGCAATACGGCAGTCAGAATGCCAAGGGGAGCGCACGCAAATATAAGATTATCAAGCCAACACATACTCTAGAGTCCCGTAAAAATGAGCTGAGTCAGCGATAAATATTGTTCATGCCCTACCTGGCTGAGGTATTGCTTGGCTACTTGGTCCCCAAACAAAGCTAGAAGAGGTGCTATTGGACGGTCAGCCTAGCATGCGTGTAGGTGAATAGCAGCTAATTTACAGCCATCAAGCAATGAGTCCATGATCAGGCTTGAATGACAACATACCAAGATCAGAAAATAGGTCTGCAAATTGTAAGTTAAAAATTAGCCGTCTACAATAATTACTTAGTATCAAGGCAACATACTATTTGAAAAATCGACCCCATTAATATTATCTGCCTTGGCAATTTTCAAGAACCCCAGAAAATAAAAAATAATCCACATAGTGTCCTAGGTGGCCGGTGACTGCGGGTGGTGTGGGGGTACAGAAGGATTTTGGTAGACTGTGATATGACTTGGCTCGTGATCGTGAGCTACGATTAATAAATTTATTGCGGATCTGATCGGCCTTACGACAAGAATGACGTCTGGCGCGGAGGACAGCTGGCTTTTATCCATGCCCACCGTGTTTTAGGATTCTTCAATCACATTAGGTGCTCGTACGACGGTCAGCCTGACCGATGTCTTAAGTAGAATGCAGCAGAGCAGTATCCATACCTCCTTAGAGGGGACAGAATAAATAGAATCTCCCTTCGTGGCAAGAAATTAATGCTGGGAAATGCGGCCTTCGAGACATACACGGATGGTAAGGACCATAACGAATCGGTGGTTATGCCTACGGATCTAGGTATATTTTGGCCACTCACCATATTGTTCCTGTGTGGAGTATGTTCTTCCTCACAGTGCAGCCTCACTTACAGCCTCATATTAGTGATTCACAGTAAAGGGAAACGACTCGATATGAATATCTGCAGACGCTATCGCTTGCTTTCTTCAAGTGCTCTTTGGCAGGGAATCTAGCAAAAGTATACATGTTTCTTTGCTTCTTTTTAGCGCATATGTACTTAAGTATCTATATATCTCATACCCTTTTCCCTGCAAACGTATGCACGATACATAACTATATCCTAACTGTCGCACGATTGGTCGGTAAGGCCGCAGGGGTAATGTCATACTTGCTTTTGTCACCTTCAGTTCAATCGAGAGTGGAACGGACTGATTTATGTAGTGCTTGAAGTCAGACAGAGGGTTTCGATAAATAGTGCAGTCACCAGCTGCTGTCCACCCCCAAGGCCAGGGTATGTAGCTGAAAGCACCCTTACGAGGCCCCAATTCCAACCACGTTATTTCAACCGTAGTATAAAAAAATAAGATGGACTTTCTAAATGTAGGTTTCTGGAATTCCTTTCTAGCTGCGGTGGGCTGATATTGGTGACATGAAAGCTTGCTTCCACTGCAGAAGATATAGCCTACCCCAAAGATGATCCTGCCACCGACAATAATAAATCTTTCTCAAGTGATGATTACTCCGATGACCCAGGTAGGTGTAATACTACCAACAGTATATCAACCTTTAAGTTATTGCAATTGATACCCTGCGACTACAGTTTTTACTAAATCTCGGGTTAATTCTATAGATCTAGGTGGCAGCATCTCGGGTACTAGTAGTCAAGGTTCAACCCGAAATGATGCTAGAGAAACGCATACATCGATTACCCAACTTCCCGAGCGGCTTATTCTAGCATGGATTGGGCGACATGGTGAGATGTGTGTCAAGCGGTGGGACACCGACGCTTGGCTTCCATCACTGGTTGGGCATAAAGAATTTGGTCGAGTTTGCGACCACGATATTCAGCTGGTCCGCAGAGGCGCAAACCGTCTCTATGCGATTACCGTCGGAGGACGTAGGAGAGCGTTGTGGTATATGCCATGGGGTGGGGAAGCTTGGGGGGAATGGGTGAATTTAGGAGGTGAAATCTGGGATTCAGCTGCTGCGGTTTCGTGGAGCTTTAATAGGATTGACATATTTTGTGTCGCAGGGGGGCAAAACCTATATCATAAGTATTTGGACGGTTCATCCTGGTCTGAATACCATACCCTGAATGCAAAATGTCATGGCCCACCAGTCGCAATTTCTCGGGGCGAAAACCAATTGGATTTGTTTTACGTTACCAGCGATTCATCACGATCACTCCACTACAAGTCATTCAAGTTTAGGAAGACGCAATGGTTACCACTGGCCACGGGGACCACCCGCAACTTGGGCGGCCCTTGCTCTGGCCCGCCAGCTGTAGTCTCTTGGAGTCCCGAACGGCTTGATGTTTTCGTGATCGACAATAATGGAGCGCTCAGCCATAAATGGTGGGACGGGCAAACCTGGTATCCTCCACAAGATGCCTACGAGCTGCTGGGGGGATCCTTCACCTCGCGCCCTGCTGCGGTCTCTTGGGGTCCAGATCGGCTCGATGTGTTTGCGCTTGACCGCGATGGTGTTCTGCATCACTTATATTGGAATGGAGTCACCTGGAAGGCAGACATCCACAGGCTGGGTAAAAAATTCACCAAGTACCCTACGGTAATTACGTCTGCGCCGAACCGGATTGACGTTTTTTTAGTTGGGGAAGATATGTCTATATATCATACATGGTGGGATGGGCGGTCAAGATTTGAGAAATATGAGCACATGGAAGGGCATTGTTTGAGTGTTGTCACAGCTGTGGTTGCAATTGCCTGATGATGTAGGGGCAATTGGCGGGCAGGAATTTGCTTCTTAATTTTTGATTTTCATGAGTGTGTTTCTAGATATTAATTTCCTTTACGGTTAAAGTCTTATTCATAGCTAACCTACGGTCTTCCAGTTGTTTCCATTCCTTTACCATGAAACCTAAGCGGAATGGTAGGGATTAAGCTTACTAGCTAGAGGAAGGCGTCCAGGAGCATCAGAATTTTTGAAGCATAATGATTCCTATTTAGTTTAATTAAACTTTCTACGCATTATGAACGGTGACTCTTGTTTCACATGATAAAAAGTGTTACTGTGTATCACTTGACTCACGTCATCCAGCCATAGTAAGGCGGTAGGGCATAAGGTACTGTGATAGGGTACGCGTACTTGGGTGGGTACAAGGGTATATGGGGCGCGGTCACACAGACCCGACTTTTTTCTCCCATTTATCGATACGACAATAATCTTGGTAAAGCCACTGGGACATATGTATGGAGTTTGGCTTTTTTCAATTTGAATATGCTCATTGTGATAGCTCGCTTGTCGATTCGATTAGCACTACTTTATGGGCAAACGGCAAGATCGTGTAAGTCTCACATGAGACTCATGTGACGGTTACATGTTTTGTAAGGATTTCACACGAAACCCTCATGATACGATTACCAAACTTGACAGATTACGATTAAGTGATTCTTACAAGAGATTGAAATCTTACAAAATAGCAGCAGAGGGTATGCCCGCAGCGGGCCTAGGTGCATAAGAGATACTTCGGTTCTGTTACATCATCACCGCTACAATCACCATTACTATCACAACCATCATCATCACGATCATATCACCATCACATCACCATCACCATCACCATCACAATCACAATCACCATCACAATCACCATCACCATCACAATCACCATCACCACCACTCTGTGCTCCCCACACAGCACACCGCACACACCAAATTTTCTGCATGGCTGTGGCATCGTATAAATTTGAAAACTGACTCGGAGATATAATTACCCCGCAGCTGCCAAATTGATCCCCAGTGATTTACGGTTACTGCTGCTTGACTGCACGTAGGGAAACTGCTGTCGACACCAAAAATAAACATCGAGAGATTTTAAGCCCCATGTCGAGACTTGACACTCTTACAGTACCTGTAATCTTACAATAGTGTGTTAAGTAACCACTAGCTAGAGTCTTACAGCAGTGTAAGTCTAATATGTAGCGGTATCAATTTCGTATTTGTCCCGCTCACAGAGTAGATAGGCCATATGAACCTCGCAGTGCGGTCATTCTCATGTAAGGTGGATAAGTACTGGGGAGTCTCATGTAAGGCTTACACGGTCTTGCCGTTTGCCGATAAAGTACTACAAACAAATGCCTGTGTGCAGGCTACGCTGAGAATCGGTGGTTCTGTGAATACATGATAGAGGACGTACTAGCCGCTGGGTGGGCTTTTGAGATATCAGTACAGTCCCTAGACAAAAGTGTTCGTGATTTCTTGGCACAACACCACTTTTTCTAACACCCCGAAATCAAGAGCTATTGACACCCAGTAAAGTGCAGGAAATCTTGTCTCCTAGCACCCAAAAGCCATTTCCAATTATTAGAAATACCATAAAACCAGAGTTACCTATAGTCACAACCCTACTTGCTAAACTTGAAATAATGACCTGAGCAGGTACTGTGTCACCAAAAAAAATTTAAATTTTGTGACAGCTGGAGATCCGTCAAAGAGCCCTCGTTGAGCTCTGTACAAAGTTATACACCCATAGCTGCTGGTGTTATTGAGATATGATTGATTCTTTGTTGGAGGGTAGGTTTTATGCCAAAAAAGGCAATTTTGCATATAAACTTGGCGATTTCTTGGCATGGTGAGGCTTTCAGTAACTCCTTCACACTCAAATTAGGCCTAAAAACTCTAAAACTCTGGGAAATAACAATTCTATATAGGGACTCTGTCCCACAAAATTCTCTATTAACGATTATTTGTGGAGGTGTAGTAGTGCATTGCTGAAGTCGCGGGTTTTTGGTGTGTTTCGGCTAATCACGAACACTTTTGTCTAGGGACTGTACCACTCAGCAGCATGAAGGTACTTGATCGGTAGTATCTGTATTGCTACTTTACCACATTGTTGTGCTTTTAGGGGGTAGTATTGGCATGTAGCACAAATGGTTCGAAGCCATCTATTGGCCCACACCCATGTTCTCAAATTGTGCCCAATGAGCGAAGAATTGTACGCGGTGTAGGCGGGGCGGTAGCTGAGCATAGTTTGCGGCTTGGTTCCAGGCAGACGACACCTACAGCACAACCATCCTTAACATATTCGGGCGACAAAATATATCCGATAGCGCCCCCCCCAAAATTTGTTCTCATTACCCCACAACCAACATTGAGTACTGAATCAACAGAACACGAAACCACGCACATCTGGACTGAAAATGGGTGCTGTCATCTTCACCGCTTATTGTCTTATCTACATAGGCAATGGCGCTCTTGGGGCCCCCACTCAAAGCTGGCAACCTCCGCTGAACGACACGGTGGCGATGTGGGAGACAGTTGCACCGCCTTGGGTCTCTGCACCTCCCACACGAGGGACTTTCGAAATTTTGTATAGTTGCACGTTCACCCTTGCCCTTTGCGTGTATTCGGCTATCCATCTGAATATTCCAACTAAAGAGAGCCTGTTCAGCTATTATCGAAGGAAGACCAAGTGGGTCTTAGTTGCACTGTTTGCACCTGAGGTAGTTCTTTACATAGCTTGGTATCAATGGCATCAAGCAAGGCAATTCTGCAGAACCTTCAATGCGATTGTAGCACGCAAAGCCAAATCAAACGCAGCCTCAATCCTGGGTGGTCCCGAAGATGCGAGGGGTCTTTCTACCACTCAGCTCATAGGTGACGATAGACTAAGGATCGATCCAGTTGAGTTTCCGGATGAGTCTGTACGTTGCTTCTACCTACTGTTGGTAGATATGGCTCACTGTGGCTGAGATTTCAATAGAGCCAAACCCAGTCAAAAGAGGTTCGATCCATCACGTTGTTGGATGGATTTTACGCAACTATGGGAGGCTACGTTGTCGACCTTCCGATATTTAATGCAGGCAAGTCGGTTCGAAGAAGTACTATTACGCCGGCCGGAATCATTTTGCTTGCCAAAAACAATGTATTCCCGATAACTTCTCACCAAGCAATACAGGACAAAAGCAAGGCAGACCTACTCGCTAAGATCCTTGTTTGCTTTCAGGTGTCGTTTCTCATCATTCAGGTGGGTTGCATTTCTAGTCCGCGTATCCAGAAACTGAATGACATTTTGTTAGTCGGGTGCTAGAAAAGCTGGCGGATATCCTTTAACACTCCTCGAAGTGCACACCCTCGTCCATGTTGTATGCGCTCTGATGATGTATGCGCTCTGGTTCCATAAACCTCTTAACATCCAAGATCCAACTGTGGTCGAAGCTACGCAAGTTGTCATATCATGTTTCAACAGTGAAATCTCCGATAGATCTCGGTACTTGCGCTCGCGATCATGGAATATCATACTGTATACACGGGAAGATGGATCGCTCTTTCTGCTTATGCTTGGTCTTTTCGCATTGTGTTTAGCGTACGGAGGTGTCCACTTGTCGGCATGGAGCTTCCATTTCCCAACCCAGGCGGAGCACTATCTTTGGAAGGGTATAAAGCACTTTTCTATCGAACCACTCTTATACTTACATTACTGTGAAGCTGCATGTTTAATGATTATCTGCGGGTCGTTTGCTGCTCCGGCGTGGGTGCACCTCTCAAGCATTAGTGATTATGTTCATGAGCAGCACGACCTCCGGGAAGTCGTTCGTGAATCTACAAATATCCTCAAAGGCTGGTGGCATGACCTCAACCATTCGTTGGGTTTACCTTGGCGTGGGCTCGAATATCTTGTAGCATTCTTGGTGACTATTGGAGTGATTGCGACGCCGCTATTTCTCCTTTCCCGCATAGTCATTGTCATTGAAGCTTTCCTCAGTTTGAGATCGGTTCCGGCAGGTGCTTATGCTGCAATTGAGTGGGCGCATTTCATACCCCATGTCTAATGGCTTTACCTTGTTTCCTATGTTTTGAATGAGCGTTGATGGTTTACAGTCACTTTTCAATCTTTGAGGGTTCTATAGAGCGAATCGGGGGACATGTATTGAATTTCATAGCAAGATGGGCCGGATCCCAGACAAAGACGCATTGAACTCTACTTCATCCTTCATCAAGCCAGGTGTTAACCTTCGGTGTATTAGTGGGTTTACCGCGCGGAACAAGAATGAGCTGTAGGGGGATTCCGTTTGTCCATATACGGGACCCGATTAGTTCGTTTTGGATGCTACTATAGACTTGACATGAGCTAACTATAAGCGGCGCTGATGATAAGGTATAAGGCACACAGCTCTCTTGTATATATCTCGAATCTTTCTCCTTCTCTTCTCTCTGTACCTTAAGTCTATACACACATGGTTCTCCCTCCATATTGCAGCATGGAATGCTCGGTTTACGGGTACATATGAATATACTTGAGTCATCAGATTAAGTCGAGATCGACAATCTTCCAAAGATTAATTGACTTGGTTATTGCCTTTGCGTTCCCATGTCAAGAGACTGCTATGCCCTAGGCACTAGCTCGCGGTAATCCCACCCCCAAGTTGATCCCAGCCTGAAGCGCTAGTCAATTGTGGCTGCAAGTACTGAGCCGATCGGAGATGAGTGTGTTTAGGCAATCGTCTCTTAAGCTTAACAAGAACTCTCCGTGTATTAAAGTTGGACTCGCTGGGAGTCAAGATCACAAGCATACGCGCTCTATACGGCAGCTCCCAGAGTTCAACAACTGTGCAGAGAAATGGTTCTTATATACTTAGTCATGCAGCAAAAGTCTTGGTGACGGAACTGCAACCGAGCATCCCACTAAAATGAAAAGCTGCGATTGCACAACAACCACACATTAGAGAGAGCTGGAATTAACCAAATAGGACCTTTGGGTGATAGAGAAAATAGTTGTATGCAATTTAAAAAAATTGTGGTGTTGTACAGTATGCATATTAAATCACGATTAGGGTTCTCAATTATACTCAAATCCAGGGAACATACACCACATGCAACCACAACATCCACAGAATGAAATAATACCTAACTTTTTCACATGTTGAATTTAATATATCAGAGAGTACTGCAAAAAAAAAAGATATTTTTCGAATAAGTTTGGGTGGAGATATTGCCCTGTATTTACAGGACTCATTTACACTAAAACCCCACCAAAATTGAGGCTATAAGTCACCACACAAAGTAGCAGGACATTTCTCCACCACCACAATTGTAAAGATTTTTATACTGTATATCCAGACTGTTATATATTCAAACTTTCATGTAGCCAAAGATGTATTTTATTCTGTCATTGTTGTGTAGTTGCGGTGTTTATGAAATCTCGACACAAAAAGCACCGGGAAAAATGACCTTACGCGACGCGTAACTCATAGAGAAGCTGTTTTTGGGACGGTAATTCATAGCATATTTGACGCGTGGCACTATGAGGTCCTATGGACCTACACGTTGACTAGATTACTATGATACGCATGCGATTTTGTGCGCTGGATACTATACATCACGCTGCACATAGTATACATCACGCTGCATACAACAAACTTGAAAGCAAGCTGCCAGATGCACTTCATTGCACGCTCCCAAGTACACTCTGAAGTACACTCCTGATTGCACTCGATTGCACACTCCCAGCCTGCTTGACTGTACGCTCCCAATTGCTCTCGATGGCACACCCCCAGCCTGCTTGACTTACGCTCTCAAGTAAGCTCTCAAGACGCTCCCAAGTACACTCCGAGTACGCTCCCAAGTACACCTCCGAGTACATTCTCAAGTACACTCCCGGGCATGCTCTCAAGGACGCTCCCAATTACACTCGATGGCACACTCCCAGCCTGCTTGACTGTACGCGCCCAAGTAAGCTCTCAAGACGCTCTCAAGCATACTCCCGAGCACGCTCTGAAATACACTCCCAATTGCACTCGATGGCACACTCCCAGCCTGTTTGACTATTCGCACCCAAGAAAGCTCTCAAGACGCTCCCAAGTACACTCCGAGTACGCTCCCAAGTACACCTCCGAGTCGCTCTCAAGTACACTTCCCAGCACGCTCTCAAGTACGCTCCCAATTGCACTCGATGGTACACTCCCAGCCTACTTCGCTCTATGCTCCTAAGTACACTCTCAAGAGGGAAGACACTCCCAATCTCACTTGACTATATGCTCGATCCAGAGACTTGCTGAGTTGCAGACGCCAGGCACAGGGAGGCGTGAGGCTGGTGGCGTATGGCGGGCAGTGTTTGGCGGGCGGCGGGCGGCGGGCGTGTGGCGTGAGGCGTGTGGCAGGTGGCAGGCGGCGTATGTTGGCCGAAATCATGACGTCGGTCGATATGGTAGTCTGAACCTTATCTTTAGCGCGACCACCATGACAAGATCTCACGATGCCTCAAGGTCATGGTGTTGACAATTGCAGCCTTAGATTCTGCAGGAACGGTAGACAATTGGATCTCGGGGAGAGCAGATCTCCGACTCGGTTTTTTCAGCGGAATCTGCTGCCAGTTTCCCGGCGATTTTGGGCGTATGTGTGCGCATTCGGTCATGGGTTGATGGTCATGATGGTGATGGTGATGGTGATGGTGATGGTACCGAAAGCACTTTGTCAAGTAGGTTGGCTACATCAACATCAATGTCAAAGCTTTAACATACTTAAAGCCTTCTATTGGCCAAAGCTTCCACAAACTCAGAGTTTTCATACGGCAAAAAGCTTCCGGTGGAAAACTCTACTCCTCCCGAAGTGCGGCTTTGTCAAGCGCGGCTCTCTCGAGCAGGCTCCCAAGCAGGCTCCCAAGCAGGCTCTCAAGCAGGCTTTCAAGCAGGCTCTCAAGCGCCAGCGGGCTGTATAGTGGACTCGCAGCGATAGTGTGTACAGTACGGGTATAACAGCGAAGACTCCAGGCAGCAACGACAGGTATAGGTCCATCTCCGGCCGCCAACCGTATATAGGTAAACACACACACACCTCCGACAACACACCACACCACCTTTTAGTTTTGCCAAGACCGATTTTATCCAATCAAGTTTGACATCGCGAGAAAATTTTTGCTTCTGTTTTCAGTTGAACGAACTTCAACCGCTTAGAAGCAGACAACGATGAGCCTCTTCGGAGCCAAAGGAAAGCCAGAGTCTCTTAAAGAGGTACTTAAGAGAGCGAAGGACAATTACGAGAAAAGGATGACGTCCAAGGACGAGATTTCGGATGTTTCTAGCAGCCATTTAGGCAGATTACTCGATGAAGTCACCGGACCAGTTACTGAGGGAACGGCGACAAATGATGAGAGGGATGACCTCGAACAAATGGAGAGAGAGCTTCACGGAGACTCTGAGTACGAAAGACTTAGGGACGAGGACAAGAAGGAAGAGTTTGAGGCGGGCTGGTGTTATGCCCGTGTTGAAGATGATTTGAGGAGAGGCGAGGATAGCCAGGCAACCTCCAGAGTGGAAACGGGACAACTTCCCAGCGACCTGAATGATATGTGAGAGTACTCCGACCTGACGGGAAAAACTGGAGTTACTGGAATCACACGATATGGGAGCGACGATTCTTCTGAATTGTCGACACCACCACCGACTACGAATTACGGGGGAAGTGAGGTTTCCTTCCCATCGCAAACACCAAGGGAGAGGGTTTTGTCCCCTGTGCCAGCCACGAACTATAGTGAGGGAAGCCTTTTGGGTTTGCCTCCGAGCGCTGTTCCCCAGGATCCTTTTTCGACCCCTAGAGCGAGTGCTGGAATTATTGCGCGCAGGTATATTCAGTCGGAGGAAAATACGAGCCAACACGCGGAAAAGGAGGGGGGAATGGAAGAGACCCGGAAAGTCTACACACCCATTCTGAGAAAATTCGAAGTCAGCGATAGTAGCGACAACGAAGATGATATGATGACGGAGGTGGAGTGGAGGGACGATGAGCCTTACATGACACCAACGAAGGGGGGAAAAAAGCGCAATACGGGGAAGGGAGTTAAGAGGCCGACAACGCCCGAACGACCAATCCTGAATATGCCGCAGACGCCGAGCAGGAGAAAGCTTGAGGCTGATTGGGCCAAGCCTGCAGGTGAGGTGACCAATGAGAAGAAGGAGGCTAATCTCGAGGCATTTATTGGTGAGTATCTTAGGAACACTAATGGGCTGAGGGATTTTGTGATCAATAAGGCGAAATATGATGACAGTTACTCGGAGTGGTGTGGTGAGCAGGCGGGCCACATCGCTGCGAGGCAAAATCATACTGACGTGGCAGTTGGATCGACATGAAAAATTGCCCAGAACATACTTACCGAGGTGGAGTTGGAAAGGGAGTATGCGGGGGAAAGGGCGGAAAAGCTCGATGAAAGATTGGGCAAGATGGAGAAGCGATTGGCCAAGATCGCACCGGTGAATATGGCCAAGACGATTGAAAATGCAATGCAAGATTGCATGGAAAAGATGATCGATCAGCTGACAGATAGGGTTGTGAAGAGGTTTGAGGATGAAGCTGAAGAAGATAGGAAAAAGACGGAAATTCGAAGGGGGAAACAGGTAGAAGCCACCCCTGAGAATGATGGTATGTGTGATATCGAGTTTGAACCAGGGGCAACCAGTTCAGAGGAGGAAAATGAAAAAGTTGCGAGGGTGCTCAAACGAATGGAGGTGGAGGAGCAAGAATTGGAGGCATCTAAGCATGCACCAGTTATCCCACCGGGAGAGAAGAGGCAGGAGTTTCCGAGGTTCACCCCGAGTGGACAAGTTACGATTGCGAAGAGACCGGTTATTGCGCCTGCAGTGCCAGAACAAAAGAAGAAGGAGGCGAAAAAACCAGAGGTGAAGGAGACACCAAAGGGACCAAAGGCTGGAGAGAAAAAGAAGCCGGAGGTTAAGAAACCTGCACAACAACAACGGGCAAAGAAGTCGGAAGAGAAGAAGAAGGAGACGTGGGCGCAGAGGGCGGCCGCGCCACCACCATCAAAAAAGCAAACCGAACAGCGACAACAACAACAACAATGGGGACAGCAGCAGAAGAAGAAGGGGGATGGCTTTGTCGAAGTAAAAAGACAGCAAAAGAAGGAGGAGATAAAGCCGGTCCCCCCAGGACAAAATTCGATGGAGAAGAGGAGAGTCACCGTTAAGAGGGATAATGGCCTTCCCCTTTCTCAGAAGAAGGTTTTGGATATTTTGTCGGAAGTGAATAGGGCACTTTTTGAGGCGAAGGTTCCTTATTTTGTTCGCATTCAGGGAGTTACGAAGAACACCCGAGGATGCTTGTCGACGATCACGACTCCGGGAGCAACGGCCAAAATGTTGATTTGGTACCGAGAGATTGTAATAAAAGCAGTGAGAAAGGTGGACGCAGGAATTGTGGACATCGAGACAAATGAACTCTGGGAGAGAGTGACAATGCACGGCATCAATTGTGACAGATATTTGGGAAAGAAGACGGGAGGAGGACTGTAGAAATTGAGGCACAAATTGCAGGCTGGGAATGAGGGGGTGGTGTTGCCCCTCGCGATAAACTGGATTGGAGGACCGAAAGCATCAGCAAAAAACATTTCCGTCCGGGCGGAATGCCTCCGTCAGAGTGGATGCGCTCCATCAGAGGCATCAGAGACACCCCGGTGGCGGATTACTCCGCGCCCGGCGTCAATACAATGCGTCGCATTCCACATCGCCATCCGATCGCAGTTTTGCCGTTTCTTCCTCAGACTCTGCAAGAGCATTCTCAGATGCTCCTGAAAGCACCTGCAGTTATGGAGGTGCATTCAGGACGCTACAAGATTTGACTATTAGGATAGTCAAATTTTCGAGCAGCTGAGACCGCTGCGCAGCTCTGCGGGAGACTTGGTGCTGTATTCTCAAAACAGTGGTTCTTAGGGTTCCATAAGCACAAGGCATTTCGTCTATCATATTCGTCTTTGTTACAGTCACAAGATTCGCTATCTCATAATATGGCATGCATTATTTAAGTATCTCTATATATATACATACGGTCAATCTGGCCATGACGGAATTCGTGAGAAAGAACTTTCTAGCTCGAGGAGCCTAGGAAGAAAGTGAGAAGATATGATACTACCCGGCCATGAGAATCCACGCAATTGCGTGGATCTGGATGAGATGAAAATGAGATGATGTCTATCTACCCTGGGGTCTCCCGAATATGTACTCCCCGTCACTCAGTCCACCTCCGTTACCCCGTACACCCGCCGTCGCTCATTAACGATGTACTTGGAGGCCGTGATCGAGCGAGTTGAGAGATGCACTTGGAGGCCGTGATCGAGTGAGTTTGGAGATGCACTTTGAGGCCGTGATCGAGCAAGTTTGGAGATGCAATTAGAGGCCGTGATCATGCGAACTTGGAGGCCGTAATCGAGCGAGTTTGGAGATGCACTTGGAGGCCGTGATCGTGAACTCAGAGATGCACTGGGAGGCCGTGATTGAGCGAGTTTGGAGATGCACTTGCAGGCTATGATCGA
>Ga0307512_10005365_pt1 | contig 13409 bp, 13 predicted proteins | sample 14_EM_MG_FD_200267 | JGI IMG/M metagenome (GOLD analysis project Ga0307512, IMG submission 200267) | Populus trichocarpa ectomycorrhiza microbial communities from riparian zone in the Pacific Northwest, United States - 14_EM | ecosystem: Host-associated > Plants > Roots > Unclassified | place... | reverse complement strand
AAATATTTCCTGTACAAACTTTTCCGCATAACTTAAGACCCTGAAGCGAGGTCTATGGAATTTAACTCTGATATATGTGTTCAGTCGCGATGTGTTGAACTTACTTTTTTGATGGGGTGACGGGGATCTTTACGTGGCAACAACGGATGGTGTGTGCTAAACAGTGCCGGCTTGCCAACGGACACACCTAGGGAACGGAACGACGGACGTCCGTTTCACCCAAACAGGGCCTTATGAATAAAAAAAAAGTTTTGATTGTAGTACCATTCTCCTTTACAATATGTTCGGGCAACAAATAAGCCAGTGGCTTTACTACCTCGTTTACAAAACCCATCCAATTCTCCACAATCTCCTGGTGTTCCCACAACACAGTCTTCTGCTATCATATCATGGATAGTGTAAAGCTTCTGGTTAAGGCGTTCTCCCAGTTCGCTTATCTGCAGAACTCTGATGTTTTCCACCTGTGGTCATACTTCCGGCTCCACCAGCACATGTCCCGTCGTCTCATAGACTTCCAACCCATACTCCTCAAACGAAGCGACATAGGTGTGCCACCGGTCTTCCGTGAGAACTTTTGTTTCTGAATCTAGGTGGAAGATATGACAGCAAGGAAGCAAATATCGCCAGGCAAGCCTATTACTACATCTTAATTTCATATCAATTTCATTCAGACGACTGACGGACTATTGACACGGAAGCCATTGAGGGCTTTCTGTGCATTCGAGTCTCAGTATTCCGCTTGCTGTATGATGTGAAGGATCATCCCCCTGATGCCTAGATTTAAAAATTGTTAGAACAATCAGATAAGTCAAGTTTTTTTTGTTTTTGTTTTTAAAAAAAAAGATAATTGCTTGCATCGCCTTTTCTCAATCCACCACCAGCTTTCAATATTGACGATGCCATGCCTCTGCACCGTTTGTTGAAGTGACCTGTTGAAGTGGGGGATTATGACAACGCGCATACATCGCCCATTTCCGGGAGGTATCCAACCAATGAGTACGAATGTAATTCTTGGGTTTCTCGTCTCGTGCCAGAAAGATGGCTTCTTCACACAGATCAAGACATCTGATACGTGTCAACGTGTACACAGCTTGTCGCAAAGCATTGAAAACTGGCTTGTCGGCTTTGAACTTGAATTTTTCGTTGAGGGTACGCATAGTGTGGACAGTGCAGAGAAGGTATTACACTTCCTGTTCTCCTCCTTCGAGTCCAGGAAACGCACGCCGAACAGCCAGCTTCTCAACAGCACTGTTGTCAGTAAGAACTTAACGAGGTTCCCACCCACACCATTTTTTTAGGGGTTCTTCATGCATGGCATGAGCGAGAATCTCGGAATTTTCTCTCTCGACCACACAATGAGCGCCGGGAATCCAGATTCCTTGCCCATTGCGAACCAGAAAGGAGAACATATTATGGCCCCACGTATTCTTGTGGGTAGAATCGAATTGGGTGAAGTAATTCCTTTTTCTGAGGATCTGAATACGCATCGGATACGCAAAGCAGAGCCTCCAACGGAGCTCGCCCTTTGCATCCAACACAGTGTACTCCTCATGTAACCACCCTTTCTCCCCAAGGAGACGGATCGCTTCATCAGAATCCTGCCGAAAGGTGGTAGTCTTCAAATGTATATGTTCGTCCGCTCGGGGAAGGCGTCGTGCTGCATTTTTTACATGTTTTCTAAACGAATCAATCAATATATTGATAATAAAAAAATACACCCTCTTTTCATGCTCTTACCGTGTCATGTGCGCTCCACCGATCGCAATCAGGCATTCGGAGCCCCGGGGTCCCTTCAATGTATCCACAACTCGTGCCGGTTGACATCCCTTCGATGCTTCGGCCATCGCCAGCTGAATTGCGAGAGCAGAAGGTGCAATCTCCCTGCTTCTAGCCAAATCGTGCTGGTGTTGTTCTGCATCCAAACATTCGACCGTCACAGTGATTGCAGCTTGTTGACCGTATGTGTAACTTTGATTTGGATCTGACAAAGTCCAGGCTGTCGTACCGTTGTTCCGTATTGTTTCTTCACCCCATCCTTTGGTGGAGGAGGTTTACTCCCCTTACCTTTTCTTAATCAGCACTCGTATCTACTGTATAGTGAAGGGTGGTGTGGAAAAAAAAACGAAGTTTTCCCCCGCTGGAAACGCATCTGAGGGTGAAAGATAACTAAGTATATACGTATTTTGATCTTTTGAACGGGTAAACTACGTTTATTCTACCCGCTGACTATTAGTGATAGTTTACCGTGTGCCAAACGCCAAGATGCTATGTGTGGCTGTGGCTGGAGTGGTTGCCGAATAGGGCAGAAATTGACATCCCTGCATGCTCACAGCAACTGATCCCAGCAGGCCCTCACACGGTGACACCTACATAGATACATAGATTGGTCACGGCAGAACGCTTTACGAGATGGTTAGGGGATTGCACACTGCATTGCACCCCACTAACTGAATCCACAAATTCACCTTAGCCACAGCCGCGCATATTATTTATTAAATGAAAATTAACTGATTAAAGACATAACTCAGTCACGTGTAATAAGTTCGGCAACTTTACTGCGATAGCGGTATGCGTATGTACCTGTAGGACGACGGTGAGATGACTAGACATGACAACAACAACGACTATGCGGATCGGGTGTGTGAGAAAGGCTATTTACACGACAACGACAACGCGGATTGAGCGAGCGAGAATTACCTGTATCTATGCGGCGTGAACGACAACCTGGGCGCGGTGAACATTCTATTCTATTGTACGTCACAATTCCCACAGCCGACTATTTTTCCCCAGTATTTGTTCGTTCAGTGCATCCGCCGGTGGTTCGACCACTTCCATATTTTTCCAACTTGATAGTTACCAAAGTTCTCGCACCGGAGAAATGGCAGAATTATGTGTCTTTTCGGTGAGTGGGATTTGAGGCGTACAAGCGTAGATTCCTGTGGTTCAAAAGTTATTGATACGAAATTAAGGGGGGGAAAGCGTGATATAAGTAGATTTACCATGATTGGTTGCATCACCTTTCCGCAACCCCCCACCCGGTTTCACTGGGTGATCCTCGGCGGTGCGCAGTCGGCTGTGTTTTTGATGAGGGGCAGTTGGGGCGCAATTGTTGGTGGTGGTGTCGCTCTGCCCCGGTGTGCGGACGGTGCATATTGGGCGCCGAGGTAGTTTTGTCCTTAGTGCTGTGGCTGGCTGGCAGGGTGCAGCACAAGCCTGCGATCCCGATAGTTAGTCAGCCGGTCGGACGCGCACGGGTCACGTGGGCCTGCCGTTATCCGCACGCGGACATCGGCCTGAATCTAGGTACGACCAACAGAGTGCCGCGAAGGGGAAGAGTCTCACAGCCAACCACTCCGGCGGTCCAGCACGCCTCCGCGAACACGTACGTAAGCATCATATTGACGCCGAGCACACGGTCGAAGACAAGCCCACTCTAACAGCTAACTACCTATGTGCGCACCAGTAACAGCATAGCATAGTTAGCACCCCTCGGAAGGCGGTAGTTACACATCAGAACCGCACTGGAGAAGTCGCCGCGACATCGGCACATATGTAGGTACGTATGAACGCATATCCCCGGCGAGCGTAGGAAGCATGCTGTACGTACCTACGAAGCTGTACGCAGCCGCATGTGCTCCGTAACCAGCCCTGAGCACTGCTCTACCCTGCCGCGCCCTTCCGCACAAGTCCGCTATGGATCGACTAGCGCAAGCGGCAGTTATCCCAATTCCCGCCGCCCCTGTCGTCCGTTGCCCGGTGCTGTATGATAAAGGTAGATCTGCCCCCACCGGTCGACAGGAGTGCGGTGAGGGGCAGGTGGCGGATGGTTCGGGAGCGGGAGAAAAGAGCGTCTGCCGCCGCGACTAACCGGAGTGGGTCCATCGCCCGGTTCCGGAAGCGCGTTGGCAAAGACTACATATGTATCACATCTACGAGTTCATCTACCATGCATCTATCCGAGATCGATTCCGTGCCGATATCCGCAGGTTGCACGATAGTTAGGCGATATGTAGTGACTAGGAACATTGCCAAACACGTTATAGCCGAGCATCGTGACCGCCTCACTCGCCCTTCCTGTAAACACTCAACCGACTGCCCCCACCGCACGCCCCTCCACCGCCAGCGCACAGCATCCCGCACTCCTCCCTCGCCAGCTGCCGCGAAGTGAGCGCCAGTGAGTCGCTGCAGTAGCATTCCTGCGCATACTCTCCACCGGCGTACTCACAGCCCTTCAGATCGCAATAGCCAACACACATCCCCATGGTCATATTGCGCATGGCCTTCACATCGCCCTTCAGTGCCCTCTCACCGACCGCCTCGCTCCAACACCCCGGATCGGCCCATCCGGCGAGCTCCGATTCGGACTCCCACGAAGTCCAATTGTAAACCGAGAGTGCGATGCCGCAGTGGCATTCCCGCGAGTACCCGAGGCCGGAGAGTGGGAGCGATAGGTTACTGCAACGTTCTTGGCAGAGGGATGGTGTTAAGACTGCCGAGCTGAAGGAGTGAGGTGGAAGCGCCCGGCCGCCAATGCCCTCCCTGGCGCAGCCGAGGTAGGCATAGTCGACGCTGGAGGAGGATGATATAACGGGGGCGACTGCATTGTCTGATGAGGTTGTTGAAGGCGCCGGTAAAGTATCTTCTGTGGACCATGAAACGGCCTCGGTGAGCGAAACAGGAGGCTCGTCCGATAAGGTTGATACCTTTGTGATCGAAGGAGTTTGCATCGAGGTCGACTCCGGTCCCGAAGAAAGGTCTGTCGTAAGCGGCGACGTGTGCACTGTGGAGGGGGTTGCCATGATGACATTCGCCGAGGATGGAAAAATCACCTCTGTGGAGGACGCCCCATCCGCTGGCGATACGCTCTCTACCGACGAAGGTATAGATTCCGACGAAGCGACATCGGCTGAGGTCGAAGATACCACTTCTGTGAGCGGAGGCGTTGTGGGAGAAACATGTGCTGAAACCGAAAAGACCACCTCCGTAGAGGATACCATTTCGGTCGCTGAGGCTGTTGTTGGCTCTTCTGGCACGGAGGGCGGCACCTCCGTGGGTGCTGCGGAGGGTGGCGCCGAAGAACTGACGGCGGGAGAAGATATGGCCAACGAAGAACCCGGACCTGGTGGTGGCGCCAGAACGTGTTCAAACAAGCTCAATGCACTTGGCCCACCACAGATCTCATCCGGCTTTCCCGCACAAGGCATATTGCAATTTGGCGATCCAAGCGCAGCACCGTTGGCCAGGGAACTACCGCAGAAACACTCCTTCGAATATTCCAGCCCGGAGTACTTGAGGCTGAGTGATGTGCAGTGATCGTGACACTTCTGGCGCGTCATTGTATCCGAGAACAAAAAGCCGCCTGTGAGTGCCCGTCCACCGGATCCTTCAGTTGCGCAGCCCAAATACCTATAACTCGGGTGGGCTGTGGGTGTGGCGGATATCGTGGTCGACGATGACCCGCTCAAAGAGACGGCAACCAGCTCGTATTCATAGAGACTTAGAGCTCCAGGTCCACCACAGATCTGCGAACCGTCTCCGGCACACGCCATATTGCAATCATTTGAACCGAGAGTAGCGCCATTAGCAAGAGTCGTACCACAGTAACATTCCTGTGAATATTCCAGGCCGGCTAGCGGAAAGTCGAGTGATTTGCAGTGATCCTGGCAGAGTTTGGGTGTCATTTCGGGTGAGGGTTTGGCGCCACCAGTAAGAGCGCGGCCGTTGGTGCCTTCAGAAGCACATCCCACATACTTCCAGGGACTCGGAGTAGGCGCTGCTGACGGGTTGGCCGAAGTCGTAGTAGTGGTGTTATTCGGCGTCCACAACCGTCTATCATAGAAAAGACTCATGAGTAGACCAGCGCCGCCGCACTATCAGTGTCAGCAGATATCCGGTGATACGGTGAGGGCATAATACGTATTCGTTATAATCCCCAGAGCATAGAAGGGTACAGTGCGAATCTGGGACCTTCTTCGGCGGCAGTCTCGACCCACACCAACATTCACGGTGATACTCAGTTGCTACGAAAGGCCATGGACCGGAGACCTTCTTGGCACATGTCTCCATACACGCCAAGTTGGTATTGTTATCCGTGGAATGCCCTATAATATCCATCCGTCGAACGGGATCACCGTCTTGATAGCAGCCGATATACCTGCGATACGCCTGGCCGTTTTCATCGGTTTCCCAGACCTGGCGGGACTTAGCTGTGCATTCGAATATAATAGCGTGTTTTCCGAAGGACGGGTCATTGTTGTTAAGAGTCCAAACGGCTGTGAGGAGCTCAGGGTCCGTATTGAGTTGGCCTCTTGGAGGTGAGCATATTATCGTTGCTTCTTCGGATCTCCCTGGAGCCAGCTGTGAACCTTCGGCGATAGACCCCAGCGGGTTTGTCGCGGCTAGAGGGCCGGATATTGGAGGCTTCGAGATCGTTGTGGTAAGTACGGTCCCACCGATGTTAGTTAATCGCATCTTCCTGAACTGCTGCTGTCCACGGAAGGCGCCGTTGTCAAAGACAAACGATGCGTTGCTGTACTCGATCCAGGTGCCATTGGACAATTGCCACTCCAATCTTGCCTTTGCCGCCCCCCCCGAGGCACCAAAAATCCCCACTGTAACAGTTCCGCCATTCGTACCAATGGCCAGGAAAAGCTGCCATTTTCCGTCGGAAGGGGGGTTGAATTCCACGGTGACCAAGCGTTCGCTTTCGGCCGGCACAGCAGTGTCGCCGACACCGGGAAGGTTAGTGAATGTGTATACCCCAACCGTCACCGTAGAGTTAGGAGTGAAGAAAGGACCCGAAGAGCTATTAAAACTCCATTTGTAGGATGTTATCTCCAGCGGCGAAAGTCCAGGGTTATTGATAACGAAAGAAAGGCTTGCTGGCTCACTCCCTGTGATAAGTTCGCCAAAAGAAAGAGCGTTGGGTTGGATCTTGAGGACCGCCTTCTGGGAGACGGCTTTACCACGGATCACGACCGGCGTATTCGAAGCGAATTTCTGTGCAGCTAGGTTGGCGGAACGAATATTGATGTTTGTCGACAAAGGCCCCACTGCTTTCGGAGCGAAGTTGGACTTGAACGAAACCGTGTCACCAATTGCCATGGTACGAGGAAGCGTGGGAAGACCCAGCACGGAGAAATGGGCTGCTGAATCAAGATCCACCGAATCCACCCGGACCGGCGCCAATGCGACACAAGTAACGTCGACCACCGATGAGTTACCGATGCTGACGGAACCCGCCTCGATCGGCGAAGAGCAATTCAGCGGCATATTGACGGGTGAGCCAAAAGCACTGACATATCCGGTGGACGATGTGACGTAGACTTTCCCATTGCCAAAAGATGGACGCGAGAACTTCGACTGGCTGTCGCTGTTCAGAAGCCGGTAGGTCGGAAGAACGCCATCCACTGGAACTGTACCATACGCCCTCAAAGTTACGCCTTCCACATCCACGATCCACAAGATGCCGGTCCCAGGCTGGCCGTCCATAGTTGTGACAGTACTGTGGCCAACGCCCTGCCTCCCGGCCGCAGACTCTGACGTTCTCCCCACCTCCGTGAAAACGGGATTTCCATCTGCGGTCTGCCCAAATTTAAATGCATATGTAGGATAGCCCACTGGTGTAATGTAGACGTAGCCGCCTTCGAACGGATAAGTTCCAGCGCTGGCAAAGACAGCGCCCGGGAGCGTAGTAACTTGCAAAGCAGCGTCCTATGGCCAGTCAGCGCCTGCTTCTACATCCCGGCGGTGCTTGCTCACCTTTCGGTTCGGGCCCATCTGATAACCGCCGAGATCATCCAGGTTCAGAAAATAAACCTTCCCGGTCTTTCCGGCGACGCATCCTATGCGCGGTACCTTCGGGGTGGAGAACACGCCTGGCTCCAAGAGGACAAATCCCGAAGTTCCCAAGTCTTTATCCATGGAATCTAAGGTAGGCTTTTCCCAGGGAGCGAAGAAATCTGTTGCCGATACACTGCCATTCTCATGGACAGCCATGTTCACGACTGCTTGTTCCAAGGCGGTTGGAGGCTGTCGCCCTGGCACTGGTTCGTCACGCAGCTGGTTGGCATATCCGTTTCCCTACCATCGGCGTTCAGTATACCAACAGATGGCTGGGAGCGAGGGAAATAAATACACTCGCAAAGAATAACCTCCCTGGATTATCACTAGAAAGTCCTCCTCCGCTCATCCAGATCCCGCCGCCAATCCCCTCTCCTTGCCCGCCTTCGGTGGCAAACCTGCTTACTAGCTCTCCAGATCCCGCATGCCAACCGATGATCCAGCCTGAGAAATTGTACTGCACACAATGGCTGGCAAAACCAGCATAGACATAGTCGCCCATCTGTGGGCATCAGTCAGGAAGCCATGCAAACCGGGAATCTCCCCCCCCCGGGTGATACGCACCTGCATCATCGCTGGACGCTGGTGATGTTTCCCGCTTTCAAAGACCCTCCACGGTGCGTTCTCTCCCACAACACCTTCAAGCGGTATGGGAAACCCTTGCTTCTCCCCGAGCGTAATAGTATCCAAGGCGTGGATATAGTACCTCCCATTCGCCAGCCCCTGTGGACTCTGGTTGTTCTGATCCACGTAGGTCTTCGTCGTGACATACCACGAGTCCCTATCCGGATCTATGACACCGGTGGCCGTAGATCCGATGCAGTCCGAGATGTCGTTGCAGCCGTGGAGGTCAGCTACCAGGAACGGAATATGTAGTTGCCGATAGTTCAGGAGTTCTCCGGTCACAGCATCAAAGCGGTAAACGTAATTATGCTGAGACACGGCGTAGACGGATTGGCGTTCACCCGGCGGGGTATAGATGAGCGGTTGGGCGTAGAACTCTGTATCGCGGCTGTCAGCTTGCCCCCAGGAAAGACATTGAATCGATACGCACGCTCCGCGAACCCTTTGTAGTTGCTTTTTCCTTTTGTGCGCCAGATCAGATCGAAGTTGGCTGACTTGGCCACATTGGGGTCCATGTTATGATTCGGCTGGTGGCCGCTGTTCCAGTGTCAGTCGGGCCGGGCCAAGAGTGTCGGCCTTCCGCGAGGACATACGTTCTGGTATTGCTTCCTATCAGGGCCAGCGGCCGTACATTAGAACGTGAGGCTGTGAACAAAGATGTGCCACCGTACCTGCACTGGTGATTGTATCCGTCTCATGTAGACCCAGGACCATTGGGAAAGCTGCGCACATGAGTAGCAACAGAGCCAGCAGCCATTGCATCTTCGGCGCTGCCACGACCGCAGAGACCACCATTCTCACGCCCATCGTAGTGTATCGCAATTGGCAAGACCAGGTGGAAAATCAATCGAGAAGTGCCTCGAGCCGCTCGGGAAGAGAGGAAAGAGTTCTTCTGTCGGCCTTTATCCGACTGCCAGAACGAGTTTTTCTCAAAACCGGCGCCACGGGAAAGACTGTCCGTGTGGAAGCGGTAGAGGGACCCAACGCACGCCAGCGATGACAGGAGGTCGAATCGGCGGTTCGGTCTCTCTGTCCCGGGGCGAGATGCGACGCAACTTATACTTTGCTGGGTTCACCGCACCTGTCCATGTGAGATGGTCCCACAGAGGATGGAAGGAATCTCCATACTTGGTGAAGGCGTAACACGGGGTAGGTGTAACAGCCGCAGCCAGTTACGAACGTCTTCCTTTCCACTGTCGGGCGGAATACGGTCCCAATTCTCGGTTTTGTCATCGAGCAAACTCGATTCAAGCCTGCAGCTCGCCAGCTGTTGGTGCTTACCCCCCTCTGCCCCGCTCGCCAACCCTTCAGCCGCCACTAGAATTGCGCATTCCCTTCACCCTACTTCACTGAATCAAGCCATGTCGTGCCGTCGACTTCGCTTCTAGATTCCCCTCGCCTGAGTTCTGTACTTCCATCCAGGCTCTACTACAGGAACCAAAACTGCCACCCCCCGAGTCTCCCTTTGCTAGGCGCAATGATATCGCCCACAACTATTAAGCGGTACAATATATCAGAGTAGGAACCTAACTACCGGCACAACCGGAAGGCAGGAGCATCGTACCAATGCCCAACACAAGTCTCGCTGGTCTTTGGGGTGGTGACATGAGGAACAACCGCAAACCGACCCTAACGTTTGCCTGGTTTCGGACGCACCTTCTATTGTAATTCTCCACCGTCGATGCACGTCCCGGCCCGCCAGACTCCAGCCGGACGCTCCCGCTACGATCCACGCACCAGCCAACAAAACAGTTGTACTCGTAAAAAAGGCCACTGTCGCCAACCAGGCTCACTTCACCGAGCCCATTATCCGATCATGGGCCACCACAGGTCCAGAAAAAAAAAGGATCCCGTTCTCGGGTTGGGCAAGCGAGTGATCACTGGTGCGTGCCCGTCCACGCCTAGCCTGATCCAGGCCCATGTACAGGGAGGACGACAAAGCGAAAGAGAGAGACATGTGCCTCGCAGTGCTGGCCTTTCGGCGCGGGTAGGTACCGCTTTGTGTGCCCGCACCCCATAGGTGACTACTTTCCCGCAGCGTGGCGTTCGTATGCAGCTGTAGATAGTACTTCGCAGCTGCGTACGCGCTTCGCACCGGCCAAGAGAGGAACGGAGAGGGTACAAACGCCCAAACGTCATGTATTGTGTATGAGGTAGGTACACAGAGAGACAGTTGAGGATCGTCGCGGCATTGGCGAAGTCCGGATCGCGGGTTGGACGGCAAGCCCGAGGCGGTGCTGCGAGAACAAAACTCGAAAGTGCTGCATAATGCAATGCTTGCGGCCGCGGAGGACGGGAGAGGTCGGTAGATGCATGCAAGAGAGAAACACGAAAGTCGTTGTTCCGTCTCACGGCTGTAGCGGCCCGACACAGGGGTAAAAGGCGGCGATGTTGAGAAGCGAAGGAAAGGACGGTTGCAGACGGGGGCGAGTGAGATATCTCCCTGCCTTGCCTGGCGCGGCGGGGTCGGGGACTTGCATGGAGAGTGAGAGGATTGTCGCGGATCGTGAAGTCAAGTTCCATTCGCCGTCGACGCGCGCAGGCCTGCGTAAAGGGAGTCTCGACTCTCCGGCGGTACAAAGAAATACCCATACATGTGCACTTCTTATTCCCAATTTCATACTCAAGTGCGTGTATCAAACATTCAATTTTCACCCATGAAACATCAATCCTTCGATTCCGGCGAGGGAAGGATTGAGGTCAGAAATAGCAAGGCAAGAGGAGAATACATAGGTACCGCTCGACGAGCCCGTGAAGTTCGAAAGTAATAACACACCCGGCATCCTGTCCGTACAATCCCATACAATCCTGTGAAATCCCACAAATACCCGATTCCAAGGTACCCAAATGACACATCAGCTTCTCAGCAGGGGCAGTCGTTCCAACCTCCAGCGCTCCTCTATTCCCTCCTCCGTCTCCATTTTCCCGCCAAAAATTGGCCAAGAACGGCCCCAAACAAGAAAATAAAACTCCAAACGCCATCTTCCATTGTCCTTTCCCTTTCCGTCCAGCCTTCTCATTCGAACCTGCTATCCCCCGTCCCTCAGACCTCACTGGAAGGCACCAGCCTTCCTCTCACGGCGTTTCTCTTCTTCCGTCGGTTGAGGATGAACAGGATGAGTGCCAGGACCGCGATTGCGCCTAGGAGGCACGCGAGGATTGCGGCAAGTTGGGTGGTTTGTACCGCCATTTCAGCGGTTGGTCGTGAGGAAGTAGAGCGGACGAACCGAAGGCGATCGAAGAGGCGTGGTTGAGGGAGGGAGACGAGAGGAAGAGGAGAAGGAGGAGGAGGAGGAGTGTGGCCCGGGGAGGATGCGCGTACTCGTGGGAGGTGGAGCTGGATGGGAAACGATTCCGTCGCTTGTTCCTTGTTTCTTTTATTCGCGGCCGCTATTCGTCAGGTCGGTCTCCGAGTGCTGGAAGCTTGGACTGGATGAACTGGAGGGTCGTCGAGTGGAATAAGACGGTTATCGAGATCTCAACGCACTCTTGACCTGTAGCTGGACGAAGGATGGGACCGTCAGGAGAGGAGAACAAGTCCACTGCCGGTCAGGTCAGATAAAAAACCCCTGTGATCGTCACCGCTGCGGCCCTCTTCCCGCATCGATGGCCTTGCAATCTTACGGGTCGCATGGAGGGGAGCTGGGGGACGTGCGCTGCCTGCTTGGCGGCGTTTCAGCTGCTCTCGATGTACATATGTAGGCAGACACATTTTCTCCATAGATACGGCTGATGTGCGGCTGGGGGAGGTCACGAAGCTTGTCCTGTGTCGTGTGGTGCGCAGGGTCAACCAGCGACGCGTACATGCGGAACAGCCGCGCTGTCGATGAAAATTTATTTCGCATGCGAGGTACATAAATTTTGATGGACCGATCGGATGTCGATTGAACTCGAGAGCGTTACGGTGCGCGTGGAGCCCGTCGCGTCGCGTCGTTTTGGGGGGGGGTTTGGCACATCGGGGGTCGCTTTTCGACGACCGTAAGCGTTGGGGTCGGGACGAAAATAGATGGAGTGGCGATGTTGGAGGCAAGTGTATCATGAGATCTTGGAGGGGAAAGGCCGCCTTGAACGAACGCCCTGAGCGGGTCGGGTCATGAGCATAGCAAACGATGGTGCTCGGCTCAGGCCGCAACAAGTCTTCCGAATCAAGCTGCCACTTGCCGTAACGGGCAAATAACCAGTGATACGTGGATGACATCTCGCGCTAGACCGGTCTGTTCGATTAAGGGCCAGTTCCTTTCGTTTTCTTTCTATCTACCACAAATCTGACATATCTATGTAGATATCAGAAATACGGTGACTCGGTAAGCGTTCGGCTCATCGTGTACATATTTTAAAAATACGAGAAGCTGGCTGAGCCACCAAAAATATGTAGGCGGGGAGTGCGTCTGTGTCACGAATTTTTCCTCTGGCAGTCAATCACTACAATGCCCGACAATTCTGTTCCGTTGCTCACCCCGCAAACACTACTCAACATTGCTGTACTTGTTGCCCAACACGAAGCTTCTCTTTGGCATGATAGGATTCCATCCCATTCAGAAGTTTGGCCGGCAGCCAGTATGCCGAGGAACTTCTATCTTTTAGAGAAGATAGAAAAAATAGACGCACTCCTACTCCGACTCAACACTCTCCTCACCTAATCGAAAGTCTGACCGAGAATCGCGGATGTGATGGGAAACCGCCCGCTCCATGATGGATTTGTCTTCATGTCAGTAATGGTTCACCTGCGCTCGCTCCCCTTCAACTGCTCTTACTACCGACTGGAACTTCTAGTTCGAGGTCTGGGCGCTGAAATATACGCACTAGGGAGCATACATAAAGTACTAGGCCAAAAGTTTCCGTACTCTTAGCCTCATCGACGCGTCGCCCGCCACCACACCACATTTTTCAAACACCGCTCACCACGACCACAATGCCGAACAACTTCCAAGGACGTATGTCCG
>Ga0307512_10005364_pt1 | contig 13409 bp, 13 predicted proteins | sample 14_EM_MG_FD_200267 | JGI IMG/M metagenome (GOLD analysis project Ga0307512, IMG submission 200267) | Populus trichocarpa ectomycorrhiza microbial communities from riparian zone in the Pacific Northwest, United States - 14_EM | ecosystem: Host-associated > Plants > Roots > Unclassified | place... | reverse complement strand
ATTTATAGTTTAACTTCATTAAACTACTATTTTAAATAAATAAATAAATATATTTCTTTAAATTTATAGTTTAACTTCCTTAAACTACTACAGAGGAGGGGGCCGCCCGGGACTAAAGAGGGGGGGGGGGAAACTTCGCTGGACCTTTCAGCAGTGAGGGGATGAAAGGTAACAAAAATGGGGAAAATGGGTTAGGCCGTCAAAGAAAAGATCAGATGGAGCAGGTAGCCCAAGTGTTCAGATAGAAGTTTTAGATCAGGAGACGGGGACTAAAACTGTTTATCCTTCAATGGCTGAAGCAGCCAGAGCCTTAGGTGTGCCTTCAGGTAGTGTTCGAATGTATTTTTCTCGTAATACCCAGAAGCCCTATAAAGGTAGATATTTGTTGCAAATCTTTTAACCTTTACCCCCACGCAAAAATAGCTGAAAGTGGAAATTATGAAAGATAATAAGGAAAACTTAATCTGTAAAAGAGCAACGAGTAGACGGTAATTGATGTGTTATTTTTACGCATTTAAGGTATACTCTAATGGATTTCGAAAGAAACTCTCAAATCAAAATCCCTTCTAACCAAATTCAACAAAAACGACTTTATTCTACATACCACGGCAATAACATTTCAGTTAATAACCACCAAAAGGTTAATAACCTTTCCAAAACTAATAAACTCACTCTACTAAGCATACCTTGGTTTGTTACGGGGTTCGCTGATGCTGAAGGATCATTCATGATTGTCATTAGGAAAGCACTTCGAAATAGCACCACACACAGGTTGTTTTTTTTAACGTACGACAGAATTTGTATGATAAATTTGAGGCCCTAGGATGTTTATGACGCGGGCGATCCCTACTATAGTTACTACCTTTAGAAACCAAAATTTTCAAGCACGGTTTTATTCTACAAGATCCGCAGCAGCAGGCAATAACCCCTCAGCTAATAATCTTTCAAGAGCTAATAATCTTTCAAGAGAAATTGGTAAAGACATTATGCTGACCATACCTTGATTTGTTACAGGATTCGCTGACGGGGGCCCGACAGGGATGTTTTTGAATTAATATTTTTATAGATAAGAGTTTCAAAACAGGTTGACGCGTTAAACTTTTTTTTCAAATAAACTTAAATAAAAAAGATTATGTTCTATTGGAACAGATTCAAAATTATTTTGGACCCTCCAGCAGGTAAGATCTATAAAAACAAAAACTCAGATTCAATTCAATATCAAGTTTCTTCAGTAAAAGATTTACAACTAATTCAAAAGCATTTCGAGAAATACCCGCTACATACCAAAAAACGAGCCGATTTTGAACTATGAAAAAAAGCATTTGATCTAATTCAAAATAAAGAACATTTAACCCCGCAAGGATAACAACCAAATTGTAGCTATTAAAGCTTCTCTAAACTTAGGTCTATCCAATGAATTCAAATCAGCTTTTCCTACAATTGTTCCTGTTCAGAGACCTAATGTTGAGAATATTATCAATCGTGATCCTTATTGAATAGCTGGATTCACATCCGGTCCCCCCCCCCCCAGGGGCCAGCCTCTGGAGTGGGTTGGGGAGAATGGTGTTTCCTTATAAATATTTCGAAAGCTAAGACTAAAGTTGGTGTGGCAGTGAAATTAATCTTTCAACTTACTCAGCACACTAGAGATGAGCAATTAATGAGAAGTTTAATTGAATACTTCGATTGTGGGAATCTTTATAAAGATAGAGAGGCTTTTGAGTATCGAGTAGAGAAATTTTCAGACATTGAGAATAAAATTATTCCATTCTTTTCGAAAAATCGAATCCCCCCACCCCCCACCCCACACATGTGTGGGGTGGGGGTTGGGGAACATGGAGTAAAGTTTCTTGATTATCTAGATTGGTGTAAAGCTGCTGAATTTATAAAAAATAAAGCTCATCTAACCGAAGAAGGATTAGATCAAATTCGTAAGATCAAAGCTGGAATGAACAAAGGAAGACCAGTTTAACTTTGTAGGATAAATCTTAGTAAATCAGTGCTCCGCATACGTCGGATTACCTTGTGACAACTCGAAGCTAATTTTACGTTTAATCTTCATAAGGAAAGATGTGAAACTCTTAAAACTTATTCAAGGTTATTTTGGAGGAATAGGTAGTATAGGAAAAGAGATAAATGATTGCTGTGATTTCAGGGTTAGTTCTCTAAACGACATTTTGAACTGAATAATTCCTCACCCCCCCCCCCAAGCCCCCCTCCCCCCCTCTCCCTCCTGGGAGGAGGGGGGGGGGGAGCCGGGACTAAAGAGGGGGGGGGTTGATAAATATCCTTTAATTACTCAGAAGCGAGCCGATTATCTTCTATTTAGAGAGGTAGTAATGATGATGGAGCGTAGGGAACATTTAACGGTTGAGGGCTTACAAGCTATTATAAATATTCGAGCTACTCTTAATAAAGGACTGACTCCAGTATTGAAAGAAGCTTTCCCTAACAGTGTTCCTGTACCAAGACCGATGATGGTAAAAAGGTCCAAAATATCCACGCTACATCCTCAATGAGTAGCGGGGTTTACTTCGGGTGATTTTTAAAAATCTCACCTTTTAAATTATCATCCTCAAACTAAATGGCGATAATCCGATCGTATAATAAAGTTTTTGTAATTCGTATAATGGGATAAATTTGAGGGCTCATCTAACGACGGAAGGTTTTGACCAGATTCGTCAAATCAAAGCAGGAATGAATAGAGGTAGAGATGTCGAATAAATTATTAGTTACTCCGTACTATCTCTATAAGGCTCCTTTACAAAGTATAATAAATACTATGTACGTACCTGCCTCCGATGGCTCACATTATTTTACGAGTATGTTGATACTGGTGTTTCTAGTAACCTTTATTGTTTTACCAATGGGTCGCTATAGCCTTAGGTGCGACTAAAGGAAGTATTTCTAGATATTTTTCTCGTAATGCCCAGAAGCCATATAAAGGACGATATGTTTTGACCGTCGAAAGCAAGACCAGTAGGAGCAGGTACGCCCGGTCGTTGACAATGTATGCAGGCAATAATAAAGTTGTTTTTGAAATTTGTATGATAAATTTGAGGGCCTAGGATGTTTATGACGCATTAGACACAGTAGTAGTTACTTTTGTAGCCAATCTCCCCAAAATCTCGATACTTATCTTCTTGCTGGGGACAGTTCAGCATGGTAGCCAAACTATAAGCGAGTTTAGTTGAACGAATGTTTTCTTAGTTAGTTCATTCTTATCTTTAATTGTAGGAACTGTGGCGGGATTAGTTCAGTTCAGAATCAAAAGACTACTGGCCTACAGTACAATATCGCACGTAGGATTTTTATTGTTAAGTTTATCTATAAACAGCATAGAATCTATTCAGGGTCTTATCTTTTATTTAACGCAATATTCTTTAACTAGTATAAACATTTTCTTTATCCTAGTCCTAATAGGTTATTCATTAAAGAATGTTGTAAATGCTACTAATAAGTATGAACTATTAGATAGTCAGCATTCCCCTTTACAGTATATAAGTCAACTAAAAGGTTATTTCTATCACAATCCGGTGCTATCTCTAAGTTTTGCAATAACAATATTTTCTTTCGTGGGTATCCCTCCTTTAATAGGTTTCTTTGCCAAACAGTTAGTTTTATCAGCTGCCTTGTCAAATGGTTTCTATTTCCTATCTTTAATAGCAATATTAACTAGTGTAGTCGGTGGTGTTTATTATTTAATGTTGGTAAAAGTGATGTTCTTTGAAGAATCAGGTAGTTACCTCAAAACTAAAAACTTCAGGGTTTCAACAGTGCCATCTTCATCTCTAACTATAACTATATCGGTATTAACTTTACTAAACTTATTATTTATCCTTTACCCAACCATTCTATTAAGTAGTGCTAATATCTTAGCAATGATATTCTTACAAGTATAATGAAATTAAAGCGTGAAGGATTCTATCTAGTCAAAAAAATGCTATCATTAGAGAGGAAGCTGTCATCCCTGGAGATAAACCATCCAAGGGTTAAACAATGATTAAGTAGTGCTAATATATTAGCGATTGTTTTAACTATAAGCTATGCTGGGGTCTACAATTTTCTTCTTAATATTTATTCCTTTCTTGGCCTTTATTCTCTTGGGTCTAAGTTTATTATTAGGTCCCCATAGCCCCTATTCTCAGAAGGACCAGAGCTTTGAGTGTGGGTTTGCAAGTTTCAGGGGTCAGAATAGAACCGAGTTTAGTATCTCCTTCTTCATATTCGGGATTTTATTCTTACTATTTGACCTGGAAATCCTGTTAATTTACCCCTATTCTATAAGTTCTTATAACAACTCATCCTACGGTCTTTTTATTGTGATCATCTTTTTATTAATCTTAACAGCCGGGTTTGTATTTGAATTAGGGAAAAATGCTCTAAAAATCAAGTCCAGACAAACCGGCTATCTTTAGTCTACTCTATCGTCAGCGCCCTTCTACAATTATATGAGCGTTCTAAAAGGTTATTAGGCTTTGACTGGCCATTATAACCTTTATCCTCCTAATAGGTTTTTAAACTCTGGCCCTCCGATCGTTTATCTCCCAGGGACTATTAAAGTTTAATTTTCTGGTTCGAATCCAGGATAGGGGTTCTACCCGAGGACTCAGGTCTGGCTGCTTACTAGCTAAAGTCTGATAGACAGGAAGGGTCACAGGTGGTGTGGCAGTCTGTAACCCTAAGCAATAGAAGCGCTTGAGTAGTCAAAGTGCCATTAAACAGGCCTAGGGCCCTAGGCCTCGCCCTCAGGGGCCTCCCGGGCCCCTGAGAGATAAACAGGAGGGGTTTTTTATTTTTATTTTGATTTTTTTTTTTCAATAAATTTCAAAATCAAAATAGATAAACAACGGCTGCTGTTCGGAGGAATAAATCTGCGAGAATGAAATCCTAATGTAATACTAATACTAGCTAAAGAATAAGGAAGATGCTCAGATAGAGCCTCTCAATTAAACCTTTTTAAAAGCTTCGCCTTCCTTTTTAAAAGCTTCGCCTTAAATGGGAATTTTGGTTACAGGTTTTTTGCCCGATGGAGATGGGGAACTTTTCAATAGTACGCCGCGGAGTCTTCGTAGAAAATCTAAAAAACCCAAACAGGCTGATCAGCCCAGGCTGTAAGTGCTTCCACTCCGCATCTCATCTCCGCCCTCCCGCCCGTCCCCCACCCGCAGAGTGGTAGGGGGGGGAGGGGGGAGAGAAAACCCAAAAATTATATCAGCCCACACGCACATTACACTTAAGCGATAGAACTTCCCCCCTCCCCTCCCCTCCCCTCCCCTCCCCTCCCCTCCCCTCCGGGAGGGGAGGGGAGGGGAGGGGAGCCCGGGGAGGAGATAAACAGGAGGAGATAAACTCCTGGGAGGAGGCGCGGCTCCCCCGGCTCCCTCTCTATTGTTTATCTAGTGAGGGGTTACAGGGGGGACGTTTACTAAAAGTAGAATAAAACTGAATTATAATTCTAGCTATAATTATATTTAACTGGGGTGTGTTCCCCTAAGTTATATGAGAGTAAGACCTAGTAAACATTAATTTAAATTAAGTATTATACGATTGGAAATTAACATTAAAACATTTAAATTTATAAGATATTTAAGGTCCGAATTTATTTAAATTTTTAATTCATTAAAAAGGGCTCTTATAAAGTCCCGGCAAGGGAAACACAAAAAGAGTACCCATAGGCAGCTAAATATAAATGGACCCGTATCTTTATTACTATCACAGCCGTCTACAATAAAGGATAGTAAAGGTTTGAATAACCCTAACACATCAAACTACCCATTATTCATGATCATTATTACAAGAAGTGCCACTAAAGTTCGTGCATTTTTCCTTTTTTATGAACCTGAAACCAATAAAATATTGAACTATCGAATATATGAAGGTAAATCTTACTACAAGGAATTTAATATCTTTGTGCGGGAGATTATAGGTAAACTTCACACAAATTCAAACTCCAAGTCTAAATCACCAAGCTGTGACCCTAGAAAACCTACCCCTTTTAATACCTAAAAATTATGTGAGTCGTCATAGTATACAGATATCTGAATTTCTAGGTTTCACTTTCTGGGGCTACACTCAATATGATAAGATGACCGAAATGATGAGAAGTATTCGAAGAGTTTTAAAAAAATGTGGGTTAGATGCAGTGAGAAAAAATTTGGGGCGTTTAGTTGGTAAGTTAAACAACCTGGATCCAAAAGTATATCCACGGGTTAAATCAAAGTTTGAAGCTACTCAAACATCCTTAAGAGGAGTTGGAGTAACTCAACAAAGAAGAGAAGATGCCACAGTTACAACCTTCAAAACTTCAAGAAAAGATGGTATCAATAAATGGAAAACTTATTATTCAACGGCGGCGACATCACCTAAAAATGTTTACCCGAATGCTGAGGCCGAGAAATCTTTAATCTTAGCGGAAAATAAAGATAGAGTCGGTGTGTATTGCTGAACAAATTTAATATCAGGCAACAAATATGTCGGAAGTAGTGCTAGTCTTGGGCGTAGATTGGGGGAATACTATTCTGTACCTAAACTGGTTAAACAGGCTTTAGAGTTTCGGTAATAGTGTTATCTGTAAAGCCCTTTTAAAACACCCCCTTGGATTGTTCATCTCCGGGGGGCACAAAAACTTCCAACTTGCAATTCTGTGTTACTGTGAGCCTGAGAATGTCCTATCATTAGAGCAACATTATATAGATTCCTTAAAGCCTGAGTATAATATTTTGCAGGTGGCAGGTTCACCCCTAGGGCATAAACACACCGAGGAAACTCTTGAAAAAATGTCCGCCCCCCCCTCATCAGAGATGGGGGGGCAGGTTTACGGAAATAAATTATTTAGAAAATAAGACCTCGGATTTTACCCCAGTATTCTCTTTTCTGAAATTGTCCGTGATAGATTAAAGCTTTTAATAATTGGGTCAGGTTAATTATTCGCTTTGTTTCTTTTGATTAATGCTTTTTTAACTAACTACGGTTCCTAATAATTTACTTGCTATTAAAGTTCTTGGGCTTTCGCCCACGTATTCGTATTAAAACAAATACATGCTAAAACTAATACTTAAAACTTCTTTGGTTTTTTGCTTAACTAATCTTTCTAGTTTCAGACCTTTTCCCCAGCTCCAAGAGGTTTTACGAAATTATTCTTCTCAGTTTACTAATAAAACTCTTAATAGTTTAAAGCCGATAAAGATTTATAGTTCCCTACACTGACCTAGTAAACAAAAACAAATGCTTAGTGATTTAACTGGTCAAGGAGGGATTATGCTTTTTTTAAATAAAAACTCTTCCCTTTATGCCATCGAAGGCTCTAATAATTTAGGCAATCATCTAACTACCCTTTTAAAAAAAGACTATTTAAAGTATTTAGCTAATCTAAAAACAGCCTCTAAGTCTAAAACTCCCCTTAAATCTCACTACCAGGAATTATTAAAATTAGGTTGAAAAGACTATGATTTATATTTATTAGAGACTTGAAAAACTTGTGAGGATGTTAATGTCAAGCACCAACTAGTTGCTTATCACACCAAATATCAGCCCAAGTTAAATTTAGTCCGTTATGTTTATTCAGCTAATGGAGAAATTGAAGAGGTTTATCAATGAAACAATTTTAAAACCGAAGAGCAAATATTAGCCAGAACTCAAAAGAAAGCTACCACCAAGCCCCTACTAACTTATCGGATTGATGATAAATCACCGCTAGATAAATTAAAAGGTAAAGTTTGATATGAGAATAAAAATAAACCTGGGATTTACCGGTGAGTTAATCGCATAACCAAAGAGTCTTATGTGGATAACTCGCTTAATCTAGGAAATCTACTCTACACTATTGCTTCAACTCAAACCCTCTCTAAGAGTAAAACCCCTCTCTTTCAGCAAGCCCTACAACAATATAGTCTAACTAATTTTACCTTACAAATCTTAGCTTACTGTTCCGAAGAAGAACTGGTTGAAAAAGAGCAATATTACCTCCAACTTTATCAACCTGAGTATAATAGGTTAGAAGATAAACCTATAATAGATATTTCTATTACTAAATCACCTGCTTCTCTTAGCGCAATTAATACTTTGGATAAGCAATTAGTTTTATTTGAGTCCGCCATTACCCAACTAACTAAAATAAACCAACCTCCTACTTTATCTTTAACAAAATTAGAAACTAAATTTATTGAAGATAAGGAACATTTAAAGAATATTCCCCCTGACCCCAAGGAGAGAGAAATTTGTAAAGCTTCTCTTAAAGAATCTATTTTAGAAGTTAAAACTAAAAAGACTTGAACTCTCTCTGAAACTACTCGCCGAAAACAAAGCATTGCTCAGCAAAAGAGAACTAAACATCCCAAACTTGGATTGGCTGTGCAAGTATTAGATTTAAGTAATAATAGCACTATAATCTATTCTTCTTTAAGAGAAGCCAGTCGAGCTTTAAATATTCCAGTAGATATAATCCCTAAATATATTAATCGTAATCAGAATAAACCTTATAAAAAAAGATATGTTTTTACTAAATTATAATTTTTGATCAAGTTCTAATGAATACATTTTGGAAGTTCTAATGAATACATTTTGGAAGTTCTAATGAATACATTTTGGAAGTTCTAAGTTGCTTTTTTATTATTGATTTGTTCTTTTTTATTTAGAATGCTCTATATTTAAATACTTAACGATTACGAGAACTTCTTCACACCGGAACTTCTATGAGACATTCTTGGGGATTATGAAAATAATTGGCTATAACTTCATTATTTTGTAAGGAATTAAACGCCTTAAATTGTTGCTCAGATTGAACTTTTGCCCTTCACTCCAATTTGCTAATAAGGTCATCTCACGGGTTAATGCGCACACCCCAGCAAACCAGAAATTGAAGACTTGGAAAAAGGTTTTGTTCAAGTAAGGCATTATTTTCAGCTTGTTGAGCAAAATTAACTTGTAGTTCAATCATATCATTTATTTCCTTAGGTAAAGGATTCTGATGATAAAAATTGTATCGACCTATAATGTTGCTAACAAGTTTTTTGTTATGCCCTCCACGAACATGAATAGAATAATCAGTAGCCATAGCCTTATCTACTTTTTCTAGGTTTAATCTTTTCAAATATTTATTTTTACCTACTCGGTATTTTTGAGTATTATTTGCTTTTACCATGATATTTATTTTATTTTTATATATAGAATTAATTCCTCTCGTCCCTAAGGGGATAGTAATGTAAACTCTATATATTATATTTTATTAATTTATTAATAACTTAGTAAGTTATCTATTAATTAAACAAATTAATGGTAAATATTCTAAGCTTCCCTCCCTCCTCCCAGGAGGGAGGAAAATAATATAGTCCTAGGGGGTAGCGAAGCCGAGGGAAATAAATGACTGCTCAGGGAATAATAGCTAGCTTAATTTTAGTTTCACTAGTAATCCTAATTAAAAAAAGAAGTAAAATAATAGTATAATAAAATTATGTGCCCAGATAGAAGTCCTAGTCCAGCTGACCAATATGATGGCTATGGTAATAATAGCAGTTCCGTTAATTATAATGATTTATTTGTCTGTCAAGAGGAGGATTGTTCGGAAGAAATTAGTTGACGCACTTTCGATGGAGGGTCAAGTTATTGTGAAGACCATGAAGATATTTGTTCTGCTTGAAGGTGTGATGTTAGGGTAGGAAGGCGTGATGAATACTGTTGGGAACATAATAATTACTGTGTGGCTAAGGATTGTCGGCAAAGAATCGAACGTCCCCAAACCTCTTGTCCCAAACATACTATCAATTCGCTAACTCCTAGCCAATGCAAAGGCGATGGTGAGAAAGATAGTCGTTGACCGTATGCCAATCGCGCTTGTCCTTTTACTGAGCATAAAGTAATCACTGCGGATGGTTATTGTCAATACCATGCAAATCAGTGTGCTGAGTGTCCGCGTCGGTTAGCCAGTTGAGATAAATATTGCTTTGAGCACTGGAATGGTTCCTGTAAAGTAATTGATTGCCATCAGCAAACTCCCAATAGCCGTGATTCTAACCATTATATTTACTGTGAACAGCACGCTAAATTATATGGGAATAGCCTCAGTAATTACCAAAATATTCAGCAAGAGAAAACCCAGCGAAAACAGCAAAAAGAAACTGAACAAACTAAACTTAAATCTTTGGTAAAAGCTAATACTAATATTTCTGGGGAAATAAAAGAAGTAGAAAGATTTAGTCCCTGATTTAATCCTAACTGTGCCACGGTAATTGCTGAAAATAATAATTACTTGGTTTACCTAGTAGTTTATGAACCAGCTAAGGAAAAGATGGAAAAAATAATAGCACCAATTAAAATAGAGGGTAATTATACTAGTTTTTCCAGTGCCCAAGGAAAAGCTACTAATTTAAGAGCTAATTTACAGAATAGTGCTAATCCTATTTTAGAAGTATTTCCTAATCCAAATAGTTCTACTTCTTTTAATAGTTTAGTAAGTGAACCGTATGTGAAAATAGATTACAGTGCTTCTACTAGTGATTTTAAACCTTTGGATATAGTATGGGTGGAGAAAAGTAATTGTGGCAAAAGTTATCATCATGTCGGAGTTTATATTGGTAATGGTGAGTTAATTGAGTTTACTAATGATTATAAGTCAGGGCTAATTCCAAGTGGTGAAGATATAATAAAATCTTTGCCTAATTTTATGAGAGGTGGAATAACGAGAAAAGCAAGTTGAAGTAAATTTTTAGATGGACAAAAAGGAAGTATTCGTCGTTATCATCCCATTATTCCTTTTAAAGATTATAAAGATATCATTGCTAATTTAGTTTGAGCCAAAGATAATGGGTTTTGAAGAGAAAATTATAATTTAGCTAATCGTAATTGCGAACATTTCAGCAATATGGCGGCGCTGGGGATTAATTATTCCAAACAAATATATGATAGAAGGGAAGAGATTGAGATAAAAAATGTTGGTCATCAAGTAGTTAGAGGAGTACGGACAGCAGGGGGAATCTGAGCAACTGCTCTGAGTATTGGCTTAGCTCCCGTTACTGGCGGAGCATCTTTGGTAGTTGGTGCGGCTTTTGCTACTGGCACAGTGGCTGGCGTGGTAGATAATGAACAAAAGAGATATAATGGTGATTATCAAACTAATAACGGTAAAGGCTCAACTATTAAACTGACGGCAGAACAACAAGAAAGCAAAAATAAACTAGGCAAGAAGTCTGACAGTGAAACCCGCCAGTATGAAGCGAGAGTAGAGCAAGCAATGCCAAGATATGATGAAAGCTGTCGCATAATGTAAAGGATTTGTCAAATGTCGGAAGCCTACCAATTGGAAAACCCAGACTCAATTAAAACTTATGATAAAGAAGGAGCATTTATTTTAATAGTAATATTAATAGTGATATTAATATTTGGTCTTAGTATTTTTATTTTTAAGAAAAAAGAATGGGGTAAATTAAGATATTTATTAATAATTACTCTTATTTGCCTTACAATTTTCTTTTATCCTCTTTTAGGTTTAGCAGCGTGGGGGATGGGTTAAAAGTTATTATATATGACAGAAATTTGAATAAATAGAAAAATCAGAAATAATGGAAAAGGCTCAACTATTAAGCTGACGGCTGAACAACAAGAAAGCAAGAATATATTAGGAGAGTTAAATAACAGGGTCAGCCAAGAAATAGAAGTCAAAATAGAGCAAGCAAAGTCCAGTTATATTCAGACTGATAGGTGCGTAATAATGTAAAGATATGGATATGATTTCTTTATTACTTATTTTGATTCCTTTTTTACTATTATTATCGCTATCTTTATTTGTTTTTTCGATGAATAAAAATAAAGATAGCCCGTTAAAATACATTTTAATTATGTTTGGAATAATTATGCTTAGTTTATCTATCCTTTTCTTTTGGTCTCTAACTTCCATAGGGCGTAATTAATAATGAAAACTTATTTAACTATGGAAAGAAATCGATTAATCCAATCGGAGAAATAAATAGAACTAGCGGTAAAATAGATAAAATGGCTGAATCTAAAAAATCCGAGGTAGAGAACAAGATAGCGGAAATTAATAGGGAAACCCAATGGGAAACCAAAATAGAAGTTCCGGCAGTTAATAATTGTCGAATAATGTAAAATTATGTTCGAGCGAGTTAGCAATAAAGATGTATTCTTATGGTATTGATTTCCTATTATTGTTAGTTTGCTTTTGATATTTTCAATCATTATAATATTAATCTGATTAATAATTAAAAGTCGTAAAAAATAATTCCATGAACAAGACTTACCCTCTCTCTCTCGGGGGGCACAAAAACTTCCAACTTGCAATTCTGTGTTACTGTGAGCCTGAGAATGTCCTATCATTAGAGCAACATTATATAGATTCCTTAAAGCCTGAGTATAATATTTTGCAGGTGGCAGGTTCACCCCTAGGGCATAAACACACCGAGGAAACTCTTGAAAAAATGCCCTGGGAGAGCTCCAAAGTCTCCAGAGCATCTAGCTAAGCTAAGAGAAAATATAGCTAAAATAAACACTGACCGGGTGTTTACAGCCGCACTTCGCTTAAAAATAGCACTAGCTAATGGTAATAAAGTATTAGTTATTGACACAGTTACAGATGTAACTAAGGAATATCATTCAATACGTGAGGCAGCCCTTGAGCTTGGTACAAGTCACCCTACGGTAAGAAGTTATATAAAAACTGGGGAGTTATTTCGTGGTATATATAAAATAGTACTAAAGGAACCTGATTCTCAGTTAGGTAGAACACATTCTAAGGAATCTCTTATTTTAATGAGTAGAGCAAGACGGGGAATAAAGCTATCGGAGGCTACAAAACTTGCCATTACACTTGCTCAGCCTAACGCTCAGAGAATATCAGTTACTGATTTGATTTCTGGCCTGGCATTATAACTGAATATAGTTCAATTAGACAAGCTGCTAAAGCCCTTAATTGTGGGGATAGCACTATTACTTATAATCTAAACTCTAAAAAACAAAAACCTTATAAAGGCAGGTATGTTTTTAGAAAGATAGATTAGGAGCTTGCCGCCGGTACACACATAAGCCTAAACCTGTTTTGGTTCTATTCTAGCCAACTATATATCGGCGGCGCGCGCAGTTCAAAATATATACATCCTCCCAACCCCCACCCCCACACATGTGTGGGGGGTGGGGGGTGGGAAAAGGCGTGATTTTGACGGTTTCCACACTAGTCCCCCTCTTCTCTTCTCTTTTCAAAGAGAAGAGAAGAGGGGAATTTTTTGGGGTTATATTTATATATAAATCGCTTTTTCTTTTTATTTATAAAAAGAAAAACGGCGCGCGCGCAGCGCGCGCAGTTTTTGCTCTAAAGAGAAAAAAGCGAGAAAAAAAAAGAATTCTTCGGCCTGCTGATAGGTCCAGCGAAGTCTCCCCCCCCCCCCCCGGGAACTGTAGGTGGG